>SESE01000885.1_pt1 | contig 12325 bp, 6 predicted proteins | sample 3171371 | NCBI WGS metagenome assembly SESE01 (sample SAMN06051881, study PRJNA518727) | freshwater metagenome | biome: subpolar coniferous forest; feature: holomictic lake; material: water; isolation source: holomictic Lake 442, 13 m depth | place: Canada: near Kenora, Ontario | collected...
ATGTTACTATTTTCAGATACCTGATTTTCTCTTTCGTATGGATATCATGCTGCCGGAGAACGTTATGAACAGAAGACTTCTTTTTGCGCATGCGCCAGCGCTGTCCGCGCTGGGTGGAACAACCGGCATCAGGGCGGAAAGATGGTTAGGTGTTGCCGTCATTATTACCGTACTGGGTATGGGGGGGACCGTGCCCGCTGCGGAGGCGCCGACCGTCACTCCGCCAGTGACGCAAGACTCGACTGAAACGGTTAAGTCGTATTCGGCGGTCACGGTGCCACTGCGTGTCACCACCACGCTGAAATATGAAAAGTCGGGGGGGCGGCAGATACAAGTTCCGAGAACTTTGACCTTCTCGCTCGACACCCCTCCCAAGCACGGCCTTGTTGTGCTGCCGGATCCTGTCGTCACCAAGGATGCGAAAGCCACTGCGGCGGCTGTCTATACCTCGGATCGCGACTATATGGGTCAGGACGAGTTCTCCTGGAAGGTGAACGACGGCGAGGGAGACTCGAAGGTGGTGACGGTACGGCTTGTCATGCAGGCGACGATTCCCGCTCCTGAATCGCAGATGGTTCACGTGCTGAAAGGAACGGCGGTGGACTTTCCCGCCGCATTCACCGGCGGTGGCGGCTATGCCTATAAGATCCGGGCGGACAAACCAGCGCACGGCGTGCTGTCGGTGGATGGCAGCACATTTCGCTATCAGCCGGAGGCCGGGTTCACCGGAGCGGACAGCTTCAGTTGGGCCCTGAACTACCCGACGCCAAAGGGCACCGTGACCTCGGAAGTGGTGGTCTGTTGGCTGGTGGTTAAAGGCGACACGATGACGGATTGGCCGCAATGGCGTGCGGACGAGTGGCGTAGCGGGTTTACCACCATGAAGCTGCCGGCCGCTCTGCACCTGCAGTGGCGGCGCGACTTTCCGCGGACCCGGAGTCCGTTCGCTGCCGAAGGGAAGGATACTTATGCGGATATTGACTATTGCCGGCCTGTTCAACTGGGCAAAACCATTTTTGTGCCGGTGACCGCCAGCGATGCGCTCGTCGCATTGGACACGGAAACCGGCGCGATCCGCTGGCGGTTTTATGCGAGCGGCGCCGTGCGGCGTCCGCCGGTGGCCCTGGCGCTTGCCGGCGGCCGCAACCTGGTCATATTCGGCAGTGATGACGGCTGGCTGTACGCGCTGAATGCCGACGACGGATCGGTGTGCTGGAAGTTTCGCGCCGCGCCGAACAACCGCAAGGCCCTGGGCTTTGGGCGACTGAGTTCGGTCTGGCCGATCTGGGCCTCGCCGGTCGCCGCCGAGGGGAAGATCTACGTGGTGGCCGGCTATCTTCCGGCGTTCGGTCTTTTCGGCTACTGCCTGGACGCCGCCACGGGCGCGGTGATATGGGAGAACGACGGCCGGATCATGGACGTGTGGAACACATCGACCTTCGGGCCGCTGGCGATGTCGTTCGATCGCAGCAAGCTCTACGGAACGGTCGAGGGCGCCTGCACGCCCTGGGTGTTGGATGCCTCCTCCGGCACCTTCCTCGGACATATCGGCGTGGGGTTCTCGTATCCGGGCGCAACCCGTGTGGGAGTCAACGGCTGGTATGTTGACGGAAGGGGAACGTGCGGCGTGATACTACCGGAGAAAGGGGCCGACCGGAATACGAAGGACCCGGTGACCATCACCGCCGGTGCACAACAGATTACGCCGGCGAGCGTGGCCGCACTGGGTGTCAAGGGCCGGGTCGCCAGTCTCCTGGCGGGTGACGGGAAACTGTTCGTCACCACGGACGAGGGCGGTCTTTACTGCTTTGGGGATAAGGCCGGGCAGCCAATGATTCATCCGTGGATTACCAACACACCGCCGAACGTGGAAGATGGATGGGCCGCGGTGACGAAAACCATGCTGAGCCGAAAGGACCTGACCCAGGGACTGGCCCTGGTCTGCGGCCTCGGCAGCGGGCGGCTCGCGGAGGAACTGGTGAGGCAGTCGGGACTCGTGGTTGTGGCCGTGGATCCGGACCACGACAAGCTGCAGGCGTTTCGGGCCAAACTGGATGCGGCCGGGATTCGCGCGGCGCGGGTTTCGACGCTTGAGGGCAAGCCGCTGGATTTCGGTTTTGCGCCCTACCAGGCGGCGCTCATTGTCAGCGAGGATCTGAAGGCCGCGGGATTTCCAGCGGCGGGCGCCGGCCAGAAGGCGGCGGTGGGAAAGATGGTTGGGACCTGGTTTGATTGCCTGCGGCCACTGGGCGGCGAACTCTGGTTGCCGACGTCGGACGAACAGCACGCGCTCGTCGCCGGCTGGGCCGCTGCTTCCTCGAACAATCTGCCGCTGTCGGCCGTGGCAAGGCAGGCGGGCCAGCCGGGCGCCGCAGCGGGGTTCACGCAGATCAAGCGCCAAGGCCTGGCCGCCGACAAGTTGCGGCTGGCGCCCCCGTTCGGACTGGCCGCGTTCACGTGCCGTGGCGAGGCAGGGCCCGCTAAACCTGATGTAATCTGGGCAGGCCACGACACGTACACGTGGTTGCCGCAGGCGGAACCGTCACCCGGCCAGACGCCGCACGATCCGGGCATTCAAGACGCTCAGATCTTCAACGTCAGTTGGAATAACGAATGGATGAAGACGACCAAGCTGAAATGGAACCTGAGCACGACGAACTCGATCTTCACCCGCTTACCGAACCCGTTGTACGGGCTGACCGAGAAGTTCTCCGGATTGCCCGACTGCGGCGTGGCACTATCGTGCGGCAGGTTGTCGGTTATCGGCGATATCGGGATCTGCAATGCCAAGCTCAACTCTTTCTTCGATGCCAGTGAAGGGTACTTTGGCCGGTTCTTCATACCCGGCTTTGGCGGTTGCCCGGGATTGTCGGGTGCGGGGAGCGGCATTTTCCTTTCGACCTCGTTCGGGTTGCCTGGCAACTTCTGCGGGTGTTCCGCAAACATGGAGTTCACGGACATCATTCTCGTGCCGATGGCCGGCGAGGAGAGCTGGATGGCCTATCAGAGCGCGCGGACGTCGCGGGCGGTGGACGAATTGCCCATCCGGCAGATCGGCGTCAACTTCGGCGCGCCGGGGGACCGTTACGTGCGCGAGGAAGGAACCTTGTGGACCCATCACCCCTATGCCGGCCTTCAGGGCCGGCATAGCCATTCGCCGGATGCCCGACCGGAAATCCTCCCCATGGTGCCGGTGTCCTATCGGGGGAACGCCGTCAGCGTCTATCGCCACAGCGCCTCGATGGAACGCAACAGCCAACGCGATCGCAACTGGGTGGCCGCCTCGTACGTAAAAGGCATGACGGAAATTGCCGTGCCGCTCGCGCAGCCGGCCGTGGCGCTGCGAGCCACAGTGGCGCCGGTAATGGACGGCAAACTGAACGACGCCTGCTGGGATGGTCGCCAGCGTCTGGTCATCCTCCCCCAGTCGAAGGTTTCCAATCCGGGCGACACGTACTCGGTCATGTTCCGGTACGACGACACGAACCTGTATGTGATCGGGGAAGCGTACGCCTGGATGCGGCGGTGGCCACTGCTCGTCCAGTTGAACAACCGCGAACAGGTCACCAACGATGTCGTCGTGGGCTGCTATTGGAATAGCTACCCGTACCCGTATGTGACCAAGGGCATTCCGGAGAAATCCTGGAGCTGCGCGTCTTCGACCAATGGCGCGGCGTCTTACTCGGAGATTGCCATCCCCTGGAAAGTGCTCGATGCCGCAGGGCTGTGGAGGGAGCAGTTGGTGGTGAGCGTCAGCGTGAATTATTGTCCTCTCGTCGCGGCCGGGACTACGCCGCTCTATCTGGATGCCGCGCGCGGCCTGGTGGCCGGGCGGCGTCCGTACACGGTCCGCTTGACCTTTGCCGAGATGGAAGGGAAGGCGCCCGGCGAACGCCTGTTTGATGTGAGTCTTCAAGGCAAGCCCGCCTTGACGAAGTTCGATGTGGTCAAGGAGGCCGGCGGGCCGAAACGGGAACTCACCCGGGAGTTCAAGGGCATTGATGTGTCCGACTGGTTGACGATCGGGTTTGCGCCCGCGGCGGGTGAGCCCATGCTCAGCGGTGTGGAGATCATCGGGGAGTACAAGCCCGACGAACAGGCGGCCAACACGCAGCCGATTCTCAGGATCGAAGCCAGCGTGCTGTCAGGACCGGCGCCGCTGGCGGTGACCTTCAGCGCCCGGGGCTCGCAGGATCCGGACGGGCAGATTGTCCATTGCGCGTGGGACACCGGTGACGGCCGACTGGCCAGAGGCTCTCTGCTTCCGCATGTTTATGCGGAGCCCGGCACCTACAAGGTGCATCTCCTGGTACGTGACAATCGCGGCGGGATGGCGGCGACGCAAACCACGGTCACCGTCACTCCCGGCGTGCCGGCGGCGTTCGCGTGTTCCATCCGAGCCAAGGGGGGCGACTATAATACGCTGTCGGCCTGGGAGGCGGCTATCCGCAGTGATCTCACGGCGTCCAACTCGCTTCTGTTTGCCGTGAAGAGCCGCGGAACGTACGCCGCAGCAGCCGATGATGGCGCGGCCGTGACCTTTACCGGTGGCGGGAAAGGCACGCTCATGCACATCAACGGAGCGAACGTCGCCTACATCACGGGGTGTACAGGCGTCATGCAGGCCGGACCGGTGAGCCTGGCGTCGGGCCACACATTTGAAGCTGCGGATGGCGGCCATCCGCTCTACAGCGCAGTGGCGGAATGCTACAATGACTGGCCCGGCGGCCTGGTGGACTGCATCAGTGCCCCCCCGACCAACGCTCCCCGGCGATGGATTACGGATCCGCTCCGGTGTGTGACCATTCGAGCGGCGGCCGGGCAGGGCCATCGAGGCGCGCTCAAGGACGCGAAGGGCATCTACACGGGGTTTGCCTTCACGGGCCGACTCGACGCCACCGGCATGCCGGGTGTGCGGATCTCCCGCCTGATCGTTGATCCGGAGAGCGTGCTACGCATGGGCACGGGATCCTCACTCAGCCGAACCCTGGCCGGCGAGGTGACGCTGAACGGCTACAGTATGGCGGCTAACGTTGTGGCCACGTCGCTGGCTTCGGCTGGCGCGCCGGGGTTTGTGAATTATCATCCCAGCTTCTACAGCATGTTAAGCGTGCATATGAAGCAGGGAAAGACGCCGAACGCCAACGTCAGTTTCTATAATTGTACGGCGGCCACGTTCGACTCGGCCGACCAATCGGAGACGGAGTTCATCAATTGCCTGGCCACGGTTGGAGGGAAGGGTTTTCACGACGACCGGTATTCGGACGGCGCTTATGCCAGCCATTGCGTATCGGCGGATGCTTCCGCAGTCCGGTGGGACAGCGGCGATGGCAGCGAAGGGAATGCGGTCAGCCAGATCGTTCATTTTGTGAACGCTGCGGCCGGCGACTATCACCTCCAGGCGACGGACAAGGGCGCCCAGGGGCGCGGTGTGCCGGGGTTGGGCGCAGACATCGACGGCGAGGAACGCGCCGGACCGCCATACGATGTCGGGGCGGATGCCGCCGGCAGAGCCGGTTCCGGAAAGTGAACAACGGTCTTGGGGTGAATACCGCCCCAAGGAAATGAAATGAAATGAAACGATGGTTGGGCTTATTGATCGGTTGTCTGGCGAGCCAGTCTTGCGCCTGCGACACGTCGGTTTACGAGTATGCGCTGACCCAGTGGCCGGCCGACGAATACGAATTCATCGTGTTCCATCGTGGTGGTGCGGGCGCGAAGGCGGCGCTGGCGGAACTGCGGGCGGCGACCGACGGGGCGGCTAATCTGGCGGTGCGTGAATCGGATCAGAACCAGGGCCGCCTGTACGAAGAGTTGCTCGTGGATCATCCGGCGGCTTCCATGCCCTGGTTGATTGTACGGTATCCGGCGCGGCCGGAACCGGCCGGGAGCGTTGGGCAGGTGGTGGTGACGACGCGTCGAGTCGCGTGGGCGGGACCGCTGGAAAAGAACACGGCGGCCGAGTGGCTGAGGTCGCCTGCGCGACAGGAAATCGCGCGTCTACTGCTGGCCGGTCGGATGGGCGTCTGGCTGCTTCTGGAAAGCGGCGACTGCGCCAGGGACGAGGTGGCGCATACGTTGCTGACCCGGGAACTGGCCCGGCTGGAGCGTACGCTCAAACTGCCTGAGATCTCGGGCGTCCCTTCCACCAATCAGATTTTGTTTGCGGTCATGCGGGTGTCGCGAACTGATTCGCGCGAGCGCGCGTTGAACGTCATGCTGGCGGGACTGGGCCCGGAACCGGCGACGCGTACGGGCGAGCCGGTGGTGTACCCGATCTACGGGCGGGGACGGGTGCTGCCGGCCCTGGCCGGTGCAGATATTAATGAGACGATGATTGCGAAGGACGCGGAGTTTCTTACGGGCTCCTGTTCCTGCGAAGCGAAGTCGGAGAATCCGGGAATGGAACTTCTGATTTCGGCGGATTGGGACGGTGTGCTGACCGGGAGCGTTGGGATCGCGGAATTCGCGGAGCGTGTTGCAGCAGCGGGAGAACAGTTGGACGCGGCAAGCACGGGCGGGTTGACGGCTGCAGTGGATGGCGAAGCCTCGCACCGTGACCGTTCGAATGGGGTGTGGATGCCGGTACTGGCCGGGATGCTTCTCGCGGCAGCGGCTGTATGGGGTGGTTTCAAGGCAGCGCGTCGGAAGAGGGGGGATGAACGATGACGCTTTGGAACATGATTGCCGGTGAGATCGGATACAGGAAGCTTTCCTTCGTGCTGGGTTGCCTGTCGGTGGCGATTGCCGTCGGGGCGGTGGCCGGGAGTGACGCACTGCTGCGGGGCCATGACCGGCGGACCGAGCAGCTCGTGGAGCAGAAGGAGGCTCGGACGCGGGAGGAGATGGTTCGGATGGAGGATGACTACCGGGTGATCATGAAGCGGATGGGCTACAACACCCTGATCCTGCACCGCGATCAGGATTTGGGCGAACTCCACGCGCAGGGGTATCCGACGGTGACGATGCCGGAGGCATATGTCGAACGTCTGGCGGCGGGCGGCATTGAGACGCTGAACCATCTGCTGCCGGTTCTGCAGAAGCGGATTCAATGGCCGGAGACGGGCGAGATGATCCTGCTGACCGGAGTGCGAGGCCAGGTGCCGATTGCGGGCATGAAGGCAGACCGTGCGCCTATTATGGCGCCGATTCCGACCGGCCGCGTGGCGCTCGGACGCGCCCTGGCGAAACGTGCGGACAAGACGGCCGGCGAGACACTCACGCTGATGGGCGAATCGTTCGTGGTCGAACGGGTGGAAGCGGCGCGCGGCACGGCGGATGACCTGGCGGTCTGGGTTGACCTGACGAAAGCGCAGAAGTGGCTGAATGAGCCAGGCCGGATCAACGGCATCCTGGCGCTGGAGTGCGTCTGTCGCGCGGATTCGCTGGGACTGATTACGGCGGAGGTGACGAAGCTGCTGCCGGAGACGCAGGTGTTGGAGTTCACGTCCAAGGTGCGAGGGCGTGCCGAGACGCGGCAGCGCGCGGCCGAAACGCGCCTCGCGGCCATCACAGCTGAGAAGGAGCAGCGGCTGCGGTTGCGAGGGGAGCGGGAGCGGCTGGCGGCGGTGCTGACGCCGCTGACGGTGGCCGGCGCGGCGCTCTGGATCGTGCTGCTGGCCTATGGCAATGCGCGCGCCCGGCGCAGTGAGATCGGGATGTTGCGGGCCGTGGGGGTGCGACAACACCAGATCCTGTTGTTGTTCATGAGCAAGGCGGCGCTGACGGGGGCGGCAGGCAGTCTAGTCGGGATCGCGGCGGGCGTGGCGGCAGGCGCATGGGCGGCCGGAATCCGAATGGGCGATGGCGCGGCATGGGAACTGGCTGGCGGCTGGCGGTTGGGATGGCTCTTCCTGCTGGGGTTGGCGTTGAGCTGTGGCGCGGTTCTTGGGCCCGCAATCCTGGCGGCGCGGCGCGATCCCGCCGAGGTGATGGGTGAGGAGTAATGACATGCTGGAACTGTGCCGGGTGAGCAAAACCTATGTCGGGCGGCGCGGCCAGGTGGTCGCGCTGAAGGACGTTTCGCTGCGTCTGGAGCCGGGGGTGCTGGCGGCGCTGCAGGGGCCAAGCGGATGCGGCAAGACGACGCTGTTGTTGACGGCAGGCGGGTTGCTGGCGCCCGATGCCGGCGAAGTGCGCGCGAGCGGGGTAAACCTGTATGGATTGTCATCGGGGCGTCGCGCGCGGTTCAGGGCCGAGGCTGTTGGTTTTGTCTTTCAACAGTTCCATCTGGTGCCCTATCTGAGTGTGCTGGAGAACGTGCAGACGCCGGCGATCGCGGTGGGAACGACCGGGAACCTGGCTCGCGCCGAAGCGTTGCTGGAGCGGTTTGGACTTGGATCGCGGCGACATCACGTGCCGGGCGAATTGAGCACGGGCGAGCGCCAGCGCACGGCGCTGGCGCGGGCCATGATGAATCGGCCACGTCTGATTCTCGCGGACGAGCCCACCGGCAACCTGGACGCGGAAAATGCGACGGCGGTTCTGGATGCGCTGGAGCAGTTCGCACGGGAGGGCGGCGCGGTGCTCATGGCAAGCCATGACGACCGGGCGGCCGCGCGCGGGCATCGCGTCTGGTGCATGGCAGCCGGGCAACTGATCGAATAGAAACGGCAACAGAAGGGAGGACAAGATGAATTTGCGAAACGCGGTGGTGATGATGGCCATGCTGGTTGGGTTGTGCTCCTGCGGCAGGAACCCGGTTGCTGAGCAGGAGCCTGTTCTCTGCTACGTCGGCGGGACCATGCGGCCAGCCGTTGAGGAACTGGCGCGGCGCTATGAGGCGGCGACGCAACAGAAGGTGTTGCTCGACTTCGGCGATTCCGGGCAACTGATGATCAAGATCGAACAGACCCGGCGCGGCGACATCTATGTCTGTCACGATCCGTTCCTGGCGGGGGTGCTCCGGAAGGGGCTCGCGGTGGAGGGTCAGACCGTCTCCGCCCTGGATCCCGTCATTGTGACGCTGAAGGGAAATCCGAAGGGGATCACGCGATTCGCCGATCTTGCCAAGCCCGGCATCCGGCTGGTTCTGACCGACGCGCAGTACTCGACGATGGGGCATATTGTGGACCGCATGGCCGAGAAGGTTGGCATTCAGGGACCGTTGAATTCCAATGTCGTTTCCCGCACCCGCGGCGGCGGGGAAGCTGCCAATGCGGTGGTCATGCAGAACGCTGATGCCTCCGTGGTGTGGAATGCGGTGGCCTGGCTCCGGAAGGACAAGCTGGACGTGATCTCCATCGAACCCGGGGTCCACCTTCAGCCGGGGGTTGACGCGGTGACCAGCGCCACCTACGGGCGGATCAACATGGACTACGTGCAGGTGACGGCGGCCGTGCTCAAATCTTCGTCCGCGCCGGACAAGGCCCGGAAGTTTGTCGTGTTCATGGCGTCCGAGGAGGGGCAGCAGGTCTGGGCGCAGCATGGCTTTTCGCCGATGATCCCCGGCCGGGAGTATCGTTCTGCCGAGGGCGTCCGTGTGAACGAAGCCGGTAGGAAGACGCTGCTGGTCCATTGCGGGGCGGGGTTGCGCAAAGTCATGGATCCGCTCGCCCGTCAATTTGAAGCCGCGCACGGCGCACAGGTGGATCTGAGTTATGACGGGTCGAATCGCCTGCTGGGCCAGATCAAGCTGACGCGGCGCGGCGATGTTTTCATCCCGGGCGATGCCGAGTATGTGGATATGGCCGTTCAGGAGGGATTGGCCCGGACCGGGACGACGATTTGCCGTTTCGTGCCGGTGATCCTGGTCCAGAAGGATAATCCGCTCCGCATCCAGTCGCCGGCCGATCTGCTGAAAGCAGGCGTCCGCCTGGGACTGGGCGATGAAAAGGCGGCGGCCGTCGGAAAGCAGACGGTCAAGATCTTCGCACTGAACGGTTTTGAGCGTGGGGCGTGGGAGAAGAATGTGGTGTTGAGCACGCCCACGGTGAATGAACTGGGGGCAGCCATCAAGCTCAAGACCATTGACGCGGCTGTTGTCTGGAGTTCAACGGCTGCGGACTATGCGGATGTTTCGACCGTGGTGCCGTTCGAGGCGGCCCGGAACATCGTATCCGACGTGAAGGGCGCCGTCCTGTCGTTCGCGCAGGAGCCGGAAGTGGCGCAGGCGTTTCTCGATTTCCTGTCGTCAACCCATGTCGCGTCTGTGTTCCTGAAGTACGGGTATGTCTTGCGTGAACCGGAAAAGGCGTTGAAGTGAAGGCACGTCATTCCATCCCCTTTTTTCGCATCGCTACCACGGCGGTGCTCGTCGCGCTGACGGGCGCGATTTTTCTGCTTCTGGTCGGGGACGTGGCCTATACGGACCGAAAGTCGTTCGCGGAGGTCCTCGGCTCGGCGGATTTCCAATCCGCGCTGATGCTGAGCTTGGCGACGTCGGTCATCACCGCGATTCTCGCCGTGCTTGTCGCCGTGCCGGCGGCCTATGCGTTGAGCCGCTTTCCGTTTCGAGGTATTGTCATTTTGGATATCTTCGTTGACTTCCTGATTGTCCTGCCGGTTCTGGTCATCGGCGTGAGCCTGCTGGTCTTCTTCCGGATGGGGATGGACATGGCCGCCTCCGAGTATCGGCTCGTTCGGGCGCTGGGCGAGGGCATATCGGTGCTGGGCAATGCGGTCATCTATCAGAAGGCCGGCATTGTGGTCGCCCAGTTCTGCTGCGCGGTCTCCTTTGCCGTGCGGGTCATGAAGACGACATTCAGCACGCTCAGTCCGCGCGCCGAGCAGGTGGCCATGACGTTGGGTTGCACCCAGGCGCAGGCATTCTGGCGCGTAGCCTTGCCCATGGCGCGGCACGGCATCCTGGCGGCTGCGGTATTGAGCTGGTCACGGGCGTTTGAGATTTTCGGGGCGGTCGCCATCGTGGCGGGTGCCGTCCGCCGGAGAACCGAGGTGCTGCCCACCGCCATCTATCTTGAGTTCTCCATCGGCAGAATCGAAGCGGCGCTGGTCATATCGCTGGCCATGACCGTGGTGGCGTTTGTCATTCTCCTGTGCCTGCGGCTCTTTTCAGGAAGCAACATTTTCGGTGCGGGAGGGCGGTCATGATACGCACGCAGGAACTGGGCTATTCGATCGGACGATTCACCCTGCAGGTGACCGTGTCCGTGAACGCGGCTGAATACTTTGTGCTGCTGGGAATGACCGGGTCCGGCAAGACGCTTTTGCTGGAGACGCTGTGCGGGTTGAGGCGCGCGGCATCCGGTCAGATTTGGCTGGGTCAGCGGGACGTAACGGACGCCGAACCGCGGGATCGGCATGTGGGATATGTTCCCCAGGACAGCGCGCTGTTCGATCATCTGACGGTTGCCGGGAACATCGGGTTTGCCCTGCGCGTCAGGCGGGTGCCCGTAAGGGAACGGGAGGCGGATGTTGAGCGGCTGGCGGCGTTGCTGGGCATCGGCCATCTGTTGCGGAGACGGATTGAGGGGCTGTCCGGAGGTGAGCGCCAGCGGGTCGCCCTGGCGCGGGCCCTCGCTGCGCATTCGCCGGTTCTGCTTTTGGATGAGCCCGTGTGCGCGCTCGATGAGTACACGCGGGAGGTGGTTTGCCGGGAGCTCAAGACGATCCAGATGAAACTGGGGCTGTCGGTGATCCACGTCTGCCATTCGTTCGAGGAGGCGCGGCTGGTGGCGGACCGCATCGGCATCCTGCGTGACGGCCGGATGGAACAGACCGGTACACCGGCGGAATTGATGGACCGCCCCGCCTCAACTCATGTGGCCCGCATTCTGCGTCTGGAGAACGTGTTTAAGGGCCGGGGCTTGCAGGAGGGCGGACGATCCCAGATCCGCTTGGAGAATGGCTTCACGATCCAGGCTGATGCGCCGACGGGCGACGTCGAGTTTCTGGTGCGGTCGTGGGATATTCGCATTGTGGAGGCCGGAGCCGGCCGCGCGGCAAATGTGATCGAAGGAAGCGTGACGGATATTGAAGCATGTGGCGCTCTCGTCAGGCTGAAGATCGAGGGTACGATGCCGCTGGTGGCCCATATTGCGCGCCGGGAAGCGGATCGGCTCTCCTTGCGGAAGGGAAGCGTGGCGCGGTTAACATTCCCGGAAACGGCCGTCCATGCTTTTGGCGCGACCGCGTGAAGCCATGGGTCCCTGCGGTTGCCTGCCGACACGGGCTCACCCCAATTGTTCGGCATGGACAAGGGAAGCGATCGAGATGGCGGCCAGCAGACGGCGCCACAGGACTGTGAATGAATGGCACTTGCTTAAGCTCCACCTGCGATCACGGCTCGCCAGGAGGATCGCCCTCCCATCTCAACACAACTCATTCGTCATGAATCGCTTGGGATGGCGACGCGCCTGCGGAG
>SESE01000886.1_pt1 | contig 12311 bp, 23 predicted proteins | sample 3171371 | NCBI WGS metagenome assembly SESE01 (sample SAMN06051881, study PRJNA518727) | freshwater metagenome | biome: subpolar coniferous forest; feature: holomictic lake; material: water; isolation source: holomictic Lake 442, 13 m depth | place: Canada: near Kenora, Ontario | collected...
TCGCACTCGGCGGCGGCCCAGCCGAACTCCGCGGCTTCCGCCCGCGCCTTCCAGCGGTCGCGGTCGGCTTTCGCCTCCCCGGCGTGGGCGCGCCACTTATGGAGGATCGCATTGGATGCCCGCAGCGCGTCCTCGGTCGGGCGCAGTCTGAGTTCCTCCCGCAGCGCCGCGAGGTCGGCGCGGAGCGCGTCCTCTCCGGCTTCCCGCGCCTCCCGCCGCAGATGGGCGCAGCGACAGGGGTGTCCTGTATGGCCGCAGGCACGTAGCGACGTCTTCGCGGCGGGGGTCATGTTCTCCTCCACACTCTGATCACTCCTCCGTGCCTGGACTTCTTGTTCGATGGTCGGTAGTAGATCTTCTCGGCGAACTTCTTCCTCGCCAGGACTCGGAAGATCGCGCCCATGGTGTTGGCATGACAAGGGGGTTCTCCGAAGAGTAAGCAGATGTCCTCTGCCGTGAACCGCGTATCCCGAGGCATTCCCATGACGTAGGTCATGACTTCCGCCTGCCACTCTGCGGTGCGGGGATTCTGGAGAACAAGGTCGATGCCGATCTCCTTGCGGCGTTGAGACTCGGCTGGATCGAAGAGCGTCTGCTGGATCATTCCTTCTCCTTGGTGATCCGGTTGACATCTCGGACGAGCCAGATGATGCCTGCTAACCCGATGAGACAGAAGCCCAGGAATAGGACGAGCGTGGCGACGAGAACGATGTCAACGATCAGGTTCATTGTCATCCCTGAGAGGGCGAAGCCAGCGGGCCAGCGGGACGCTGTGGACGTTGCCGCAGCGTGGGCAGGTCTGCCGGTGGTGGAAATGGGCGCGCCAGTAGATGACGTCGCATTCTCCGCAGACTCTCGCGTTCATGATCGGCACCCAGGTGGTCACCTCGGGCTCAAGTTCCCGGTTCATGCCACTCCTCTTCCTCTAGGATCAATTCGATGCGGTCTGGCCCTTCTCGCACCTCCCCGTGCGAGCAGTAAACGTCGTGGGATCGGAGGATCTTAGCGGAGAGGAGTCTGCGAACCGTTCGTCGCAGGATCAGGGGAACGGCTGAGTTGTCGTAGAGTTTCTTCGTGTAGACGATGATCCCTATCCCTACCCTGCCATCGAGTTCTCCGAACGGGCGGGAACGGGTCTCCCGGAACCGAGCAACCGCCAGTTGCTGGAAGAGCACCCAGCCCTTGGCGGTTGTCGGGAACGGGCAGGGCAGCGTAAACCTTAGAGAGCGTCCCACGGTTCGGGTTCGGGGGCGGGAGCCGGAGCCGGACGCGGAGCCCGCTGGGTCGGAAGATTGTTCGTGCCTTCCGCTGCCAGGGACAGGATGCGGGCCAGTTCACGCAGCTGGTTCTGGCTGCAGATGATCGTGATCTTGTCGAAGGTTTCGATGACGATCTCGATGAGCCCTTCCTTTCGGGCCGGGGCGGTCGTCACGTTGAACTTCTTCGCGTTGTCGATATATGAGGTTACGAACACGCTCTCTCCTTCTTCTTGGGGACGTAGGGGCGGATCTCGCCGGGACCAGGGTGGAGCTCTCGGTACTTCTTGAGATCCTGTTCCAGGATGTAGAGCCGTCTGCGGATCCCCTGCATGGCCGGGATCTGTCCGCGAACCAGCAGGGTGCGGATGTAGCCGGGGGTCATCTTGAGCGACCTCGCGGCTTCCTCGACTGTCAGGTAGGTGTCCTCTCCCTTGATCAGCGGCATCAAGCCTCCGGTGCGGTGGTCTCGCGGAGTCGCTTCGCCAGCGTCCGCTTGCCCACATCAGGGAGGTCGAAGACGGCGTTGCTGTCGAAGCCACACGACTTGACGATCTCGTTGAAGGTGTCGTTACCCAGTCGAATGAACTGTTCCTTGATGAAGTCGCGGAACTTCGTGCTGTCGATGGGCTTCGGCTCTGCCTTGACGACCGCCGGTTCGGGCGGGACATCGACTTCGGGGTCGTCGCCTGTCGGAATCAGGAAGGTCTTCGAGAGCAGGTACTTCACTGCGCCGGTCATCGCCTTGTAGGGTGCCTTGTCCTGGGTGTCGATCCCCTGTCCGATGGACTGCGCTGAGAGAACCTCGCCCGTTTCTCCGTCGATGAACTGTCCGTGGCAGATCACCATGACGGAGAACGTCGGGGTGCCTGACTTGGTCGCGCCCATGTCCACCCGTTCGATGCTGAACGTCGGCAGGAACGCGATCTTTCGCTCTGCCAACATGGGCTTGATGAGGTCGAGGTAGTCAGCCTCTGCCGCGTACGAGTAGTTCTGCTGGGTGTTTCTCCCTTTCTTCTGGAGGTACGAAGCCTCTCCCATGATTTGGGCGAGCTTCCCGGCCAGCGAGGTGTACGGGTCGTTCGGGGGGGGGGGAGGCAGGGCAGCAACTGGATCGGTAGCACAGAGAAGGGGAGGGATATCTTCCATGGGCTTCTTGGTCATGCAAGGTCTCCTTTTGTTCCGATGCTATCGCAGCGGGTGCATCACGTCAAGCATTCTGCGGGCAGAAGCGGGCGACGGCGCACCAGTCTTTGCAGCGTCGTCCGCTCCACGTTTCTTCCTTGGAACAGGAGCCTATGACTCCTTCGTACCAGGCCGCCTCGAAGTCGTGCAGCCTATCGACGATGAACTGGGAAACCCTGGTCCCGTCCCAGAGAGGGATGTCGATGGTCGGGATCGGGTTGGCCGGATATCCCTTCTCCTTCCCGACCTTGGACTTCATGTGGTCTCTGATGAAGGCCGATACCTGGACCTTATTGACGGTATGGCCGTTCCGGCGCATCAACCATGCGAGCACGTTCAGCTGGGCTTCCCACTCTTCTTTCTTTGGCTTCATGACGGCGAACGCTCCGCACGTCTTGTAGTCCGTCAGGATGCCCGTGGCGGGGTCGAAGTGGTCGATCTTGCCCGTGACATACCAGCTGGCCGACCTGGCCTGGTAGCGCCTCTCAACGATGCCTGTGAGCCCCCCGGCCTGCGCTGCCTTCTCCAGCATCGCATGGACGGCTGTCCCCATCACCATGAACGCCGCCTCCGAGACGTCCATCGTCAGTTCGTTGGCGTGGATCCTCTGCAGAGTCACCATCTGGACGGGCGAGATGAGCCTCGTCACGCTGATGATCCTCTCGGCGGATACATCTGGCCCGTCGTAGTCGTCTGCCTCTAATGCCGCAAGCCAGCCGGGGTGTGCGTTCGTGACGTTCGTGTACTTCATCCACATAGGATACTCCTGCCGCTACTGATCTCCGTCCCTTGGTTCGTCGTAGCAGTCCTCGCAGATTTTCTCGTGGTTGGGTCCGACGAGCGCGTTCTCGCGGTGGATGAACTCTTCGCAGAGGTGGCACTTGATGAAGTCGTTACAGGAGCAGTCCTCGTTACATGCTCCTCGGTGATCTTTCTTCCACTCCCAGCCTCCGTTGCTCCAGTTCTGTCTGTACATGGGATCTTCTCCAAGGGAAAGGTGGGGAACGGCGTGCGTTGTGCCGTTCCCCACCGATGGTGGGCTACGATCAGCCCATCTAACTAGAACTTGACGGGGGTGTAGCGGGGGGGGGCAGCTTCCTGGATGGCGAGGGACTGGGCTTCTCCGAGCAGAGCCTCGGCGATCTGACGCATCTGGGCCGATGAGAAGCCGAAGAGGTTGAGCCCTCCGGCGGACGATCCCTCGTAGGTGATGAAGGTGATGTCGATGTTGCCGAAGGGCTGGGAGGCGTAGTTCGCGGAGTCGGGGATGGTGCTGGTGTGGATGGTGAGCTTGTGCTCGCGGCTGATCTGGACGCTGACGTTCATTAGAAATCTTCCTCCTGCTCCGTAGATTCGGAGCCATCGAAGCCCTCTTCCAACCCTTCCCAGTCGTGGGCGATCCGGACCGGGAATTCCTCCTCCATGAGCGGAGCCTGATCGAAGTCGGTGAACCACGGGGGGCAGTCGTTGCCGTTCTTCTTCATGCTGTCGATGTATCTCTGCCTGCGCTGCTGGGCTTCCCGGACGCAGTGACGCAGGGCAGGCCCATCGGGATAGTGAGAGAGACACCCGAAGCTGGTCGGGCGTCGGTGAAGGACGACCACGCCTCCGGCGGGAAGCTGGTCCCCGCAGACGCTGCACCTCGCCGGGAACTTGAGGAACAGCGCGCCGGTCATGGCTTGAAGGACCGGAGCCAGTTCTCGCGGGACACGTCGATGTCCCACGCGCAGTCGGGGCAGAGCCTCCTCATGGTCTTGAGGGACTCCGTTACGACCATCCCGGGGCTCAGGTACGTTCCGCACCAGCAGCAGAAGACGTACTGGTGGGAAGGTGTGCGGACGTCTGGCTCAAGGTAGGTCTCGCTGCGAGCCGGGGGGAACTCGGGGTTGCTCACGTTATCTCCTCCAGTCCTGAAAGAAGAGCCAGCCCCCAGTCGCATGCCTTCCGATCTCGGGGGCTGCGGCAGAGGGGACAGGGGGCTGGCGGGGATGCAGTGCAGAGTTACGCGGCGGTCTTGACGAGAGCGAGGAGGTCCCCAGCCCGACGCTGAAGGTCGGCCTGATAGTCAGCGAAGTCCTGCTCGCGTGCGAATGCCGTCACGCCGTCGAAGAGATCCCTGAAGTTCGACCAGTTGTGCTTGCCTTCGGAGAGAGCGTGGTACTTGGCCGACTTCAGTTCGGGGCGAGAGAACGCCTTGGAGTCCTTCGCCATCTCATCGATGTCTCCCTTGAAGGGGAGACCGATGTCGGCCAGTTTGTCGTGGATGGACTGGATCGGGAAGTTCGCGTGGGCGAAGGCGTTCAACTGGGGGACGACCTCGCTCGCGAAGCGGTTCGGAGCGTTCACGGTGTGACGGATGTTGAAGCCTTTGTAGATCCGCTTGCCGAGAATGACTCCGTTGTTGCAGGCCGAGTCGAGGAAGAAGCATTCCACCGAGTAGGTGTACGCCCCGACCTCGCTGTTGCGGATCCGGACTCCCTTGATGAACCGGGTGTCGGACTTGAGGAACGAGTGATACCCGTTCTTTTTGTCGATCCACTCCTGAAGGGCGTCGCCGTCCTCCGAGTGGAGCAGCGTGATGTCCACGTCGCGGTCGGACATGCTGGACTTCCAGCAGCGCCAGTTGTCCTCTTCCTGAAGGATGCCGATTGCCGCTTCGACGGTGTCGGCGTACCAGATCCTCCCGTAGTCAGGCCCGGTCGTGGCCTGCAGGACCGGGCGGCGGTTGTCCCGCTGGATCGTGAGCAGCTTGACCTTGTCGTGGGTGGTGGCCGCCCTGACTTTGTGGCGCAGGATCTCGGCGGTCAGCGACGTTGGCAGCGTGCGCAGGAAAGCGGCGGGACTCTTGAGGCGGGCAGCCATCTGCCCGAATGACCAGTTGGTGAACTCGCTCCAGTCGCCGATCCCGTCTACCAGGAGTTTGTCGTCCACGACGTTGAACTCCACGTCGTTGGAGTCGAGCGTGTGGACCCGCGAGCGCTTCCTCATGTCCACGCAGGCGTCCCGGAGCCGGTAGAGCGTGTCGAACTTCGTGTCGGGGAGACGCATGTCCCACTTGGACCGGGTGAGGATGTGCTCCAGGGCAGTGGTGTAGGGCTGCTCGATGATCGTGTCGAGCAGGTTTACCGGGCCGGTGTCGGTCATGTGGTCCATGGCGGACCTCCTTCTTCCCGGCTACGCCGGGTTAGATGAGTCTGTCGCAGCAGACATCGCAGATCCCGTGGGTCGGCGGCGTCGTCGTGGGGTGCATGTACTCGGTCATCGGGCAGAGCCTCTCGCAGGACCGGCAGATGGCCTTGAAGTGCTTCTGGACGAACTCGTTGAAGTACGCGACCTCGCGTTCCTCGCTGGCGTCCTCGAAGGTGCGCCGGTTTTCGATGTCCTCGCAGATGCAGTGGATGGAGTGACAGTCCAGGCAACGGTTCACGGGTACACCACCATCACGTTGGAGAGGATCATCGTGATGATGAGGAATCCGGCGATGACGAGGAGGTATGCGGTGGCTCTGTCCAGGGCGTTTTTCCAGTCGAGCATGTCGTTCCTTTCTGAGGAGAGAACCCTCCTCGCCCTGAGCGCTCGGTCCCCGCTCTGCAAGGCGGAGTGCCAGCCCCCCCGCCTTCCTCCGCTCCCCCGCCTCCCCTGCTGGCGCGAAGCCTTGCTCCCCCTAGGGGGCCTATCGAGATTTCGAGCCGGGTCGGAATGCGCAAGAGTTTTCCCGGATTTGAGTCCTATGCCTGCGCGGGAAGTTGAAGAGTTGAGATTGTTGCTACCCGCAGTTCTATCCCTTCCGCTTGGAAGTTCCGAATCCGGGCGCGCCGCCCGCGTGAGCGGGGAGCGCACGAGCTTCGGCTTCACACGAGCGGGAGGTTCGGAGTGGGAGGGAACCCCAGACGGTGTGACTGCTCTAACCCTTGAGTTGTTCCTTTTGGAACAGAGAAAAAAACGGTACTCGCGACGCAGGAGCGCGCCTCACACCGGACCGCGAGCCGCAGCGAGCGTTACCCCTAACTAACCCCAAGCGCGAAGCGCGAGGGGTTTTTTTTGAAACGGTTTGAAACGGTTTGTTGCAACGGCAAGTCCCCCGGCCTAGGGGGGCCGGGGGACTGCCGGGCTGGGGTAGGGTGGACTAGAGGTCAGCCGCGATGAGGTCGGCGTCTTTGGCTGCCTTGCCGAATGTGAATGAAGCGGACTCGGGGCGCAGGCTCCTGAGATGGTCCTCTAGGCGGGCGGCCATCGCGGCGGCGTCGGCGGGTCCTGCGAGGGCTGCGATGAGGACCGAGACTAGGGCGAGGTGGCTCGCTTCGTCCCGGGCGTCCCGGGCATCCCGGTTGTCGGCTCCGGCGTTTTCGTCGACGAGGGCGTCGGCGTTGTCCATGAGTTGAGAGGCGCGACAGGCGAGGGTTGTCGGGTCGAGGGTCCGGCGGGGGTTGTCGGAGATGGTGAGGCTCACGGGCGTCCATGCCCAGGTGGTGCCAGCGAGGCGCAGTCCGTGGGGCCGCTCTCCGGCGGCGGCGAGCAGGGCTCCGACCCATCTATTGACGGGGGAGCCGCTGAGGCGGGGGGCCAGTTCTCCCGCGGCGTGGAGTGTTCTTCCGTCAGTGAGGCAGCTGGCAACGGTCTGCCAGATGCCCGTGAAGCCGTCGTTCTTCTTCATGGGGAGTGTTCCGAGGAGCTCGGCGATCCTTTCGGCCGGCGTCTGCGGGGGCTGGGCGGGGGTCTGGGTTCTCTTGGCCATGATGGTTTCCGTTTCTGCCGGGACGACGCCCGGCGTTGGGTGTTAAGAGTGCCCCGCGTGGGGCACTCGGGTTGCCTTGTCCGTTCGAGACCGACACACTTCCCCGATGAAGAGGGGATTGCGACCGGACTGCGGCCCGCGCCGCCGGTGACCAGTCGTCCCGACCGACACCCTTCCCCGATGAAGAGGGGATTGCGACGAGTCAAGGCGCCGAAGCGCCATTGACTCCAGGAAGAGACCGACACCCTTCCCCGATGAAGAGGGGATTGCGACTCCCCGCATCCAGCGCCGAGTCAAGGCGCCGGACGGCGACCGACACCCTTCCCCGATGAAGAGGGGATTGCGACAAGTCCTCCCGACTTCGGATGAACCGGACCTAGCGGGGTAGGACCGCTAGGTCCGGACGGTTCGGTTTATCCCTTCCGTTCCGGGGACAGACTAAGCTCGAACTCCGCGATTGCGGCCTCGGCCGAGGCGTCCTCCGCCTCGGACGCGGCGAGCGCCTCGATCGCGGCGGAGATGGCGTCCAGGTCCGGCCAGGCGCCGCCGCCCGCCGCCCGGACGAGGATGCCGTAGTCGGGGAAGATGGAGCAGACCGCATCGGCCTGCCCCCAGGCGGCCGACTTGGAGGCGGCGCCCCGGGCGGCGTCCAGCCGGACGGCGACCGCCTCAAGCGGTGTCTGGGCGGCGTCCAGGGCGTTCCGCCACCCGGGCGCCTCGGCCCGGCCGTAGGCGGCGTCCCTCGCCGTGTCGAGGAGGGGGGTGGAGGGGCGGCTCACTTGCGGTCCGTCCGGAAGACCAGGTCGCCCCGGGCGGCGAGCGCTTCCGCGGCCGGGCCGAGTTTCCCGCCGAGCGCCTGCGCGAACGCCTCGCGGGTGACCGCGTCGCGGAATGTGTCTTCGGCGAAAAACAGCGCAGCCTGCGCCCGCACAAGCGCAGTGCGGGCGGCTCCCTCCGCCGCCTGGGCCTGGGCCAGGACCTTTGCTGCAATTTCGATTTCCATGATGGTTTTCCTCTCTGCCGGGACGACGCCCGGCGTTGGGTTAAGAATGTTCCACGTGGAACACTCGGTGAGGGATAGGGTGCTGTCCACGAGCGGAAGATACCATTGGTGCGGGTGTAGCGGGGAAGTCTTTTGTATCATATGGCATAGACCGAATGATCCATGTCACTTTGACATCCCACATTCCCTGCGACTGGGCAGGGCGCGTCCGGCGGCGACCAGAGGGACTTGGCGAGCCCACAGCCATGAGCGCCCGAAGTCAACGCCGCGAACGGCGGCGTTGTCCTGTCAGGCGAAGCCTCGCTCCCTAATCGCCGTTAGGGACAAGGCGATCCCTGCGCCCGGCAGTTACCGGGGGGGTTGAGGAGAGGGAAGCCCAGACGGTGGGACTGTGCTTACCCCTGAGTTGTTCCTCTTGGAACTGAGGTGAGAACGGTACTCGCGACGAAGGAGCGCTCGCTGCGCTTCACTTCAGTTGAGCAGCGTGCAGAACCTTCCTCGCCGGAACCGCCCGTCTCCCCGAGCCGAGGCATCGCCCGTGCCAGCCTCACCCGTTCCCCCGGCCCGCCCGCCTGCCCTGCTGGCGCGGGCGTTGCCGAGGCGAGGATCTTCCGTGGAAGAGGGAGAAGGAAGGTGGCCTTGACTAGCCACGGGCTGACCGCCAGCTTCCCCGGTCGGCCACTGCCGCTCTAAACGCGAGCAGTGGCTCAAGGCTCCCCTTACCCACGTTAGTCCCCAGCGGGCATACCTTGCCTTACAGGCTCCATGGTCCTTGGCTTACAGGCTCCTCGGTGCCTTACAGGCTCGTCGCCTTGGCTTACAGGCTCCACGGTCCCTCGCTTACCAGCCATCGGGTGAGGCGGCGTGAGAGGAAAGGGGACTACAGGGGTTAGCCTCCCGTAAGATTTACAGTGCAGTTTGAGGCACGGTTTAGAGGTTTTCCTTACCCGGTTGCTACCCGGCACAATCGCCCTGAAACTTTTCTAAGTTACTGACACCGAAGGACTTACCGTATGGGGTAGTGAAGAGTAGCGGTGAGAAGAGGGAGAGGGGAAGGACACTAAACAGTAGAGAGAGGGAGAGACTTGTCCGGGTCCGAGCGCTGGTAGTGAGACCGGATTAAGAGCATGAGAGGGTGTGACCCCCACGGGTAGGTCTAACGTTGGCCGGGAGAGGCATATCTGGGGGGCGTGATCTATCAGCCATATCTGGGGAGGCAGGGCAGTTCTTGAATTACTGCACTGCAAGTCTGACCCTTGGGGTCTTACACTGGTGAGTGGTCATGCTCATGGATGAGCACCGGAGCGTTAGCGTAGGGCGGAAGGAGTCCTTAATGAGTACCATGGGTTAAGTTACGCGTCAAGTCGATTACGCGTTTGGGGAGGAATAGCACGATCGGTCGGGAGTGGAAGTTATTGAGGGGGCGAGGGATCCCTCGCCGAAAATAGTTTCTGTTCAAGTGTGTGGCACGGCGGAAGGAGCGGAAGAGTCAGTAGTTGACTGGGTGGGGCTGGTGCACTATATTGGTAGTGCTGAAGCGGCAGTGAGAGCCCCTGGCCCCAAGTCCGGACGGCGGGGTCGGGGGTTTTCTTTTACTCCCACTCATCGAACTCTGCGGTCTGAGCCCATATGGGGCGGGTGATGCGTTGTTCGTGGAGCGTGATGGTCTTCATGGCGGCGCGGCCAGCAGGGCAGTAATGGCGACGGTGGAATCTACGGATGTAGAGCCGGTGTCGGTGGTCGATGGGGAATTCCCAGGAGGATCGGGTGACGGCGACTTTCTTGGTGAGATCGCGGGAGTCGGGAAGCCAGAGGATCTGGGTGCCGCACCATGGGCAGAAGCGGATGGAGAACCCTTTATAGTAGATAGGGGCAAGCTTGCTCTTGCGCAGGATCCTCATGAGGCGCATTCTATCTTCGTGATGACGGTGAACATCCCACGCCAACGCACCGGAGGAGGGAACATCACATGTTTACCTACGTTGACGCTGCCCCCCTAAACCAGTCTCCAGCTGGCGTGCCTCTGCACTGCCGAGCAGCCGTGCTCGATGCCGCCGCGTCTCTCGGGTCTTTCATCCATGACGGGATCCCGAAGATCGAGAATCCTGTCCAGACCGGAGACTTCCGCCGCCCGAAGGCTGTCTGCCTCGGGATCGAGGTGGCGAGCGCGGCGAATCAGGTCTACCTGACGCTGGACGGGCAATCCACCCCTTCGGCTACCCTCGGGTTCCAGCTGCCGGTGCTCCCCCAGTACCTTCGGATCCCCTGCCCTGACGGGCTCTACCTGGACAACATCATGCTGGTGGCGTCCGCCGATACCACCTACGTCCAGTGCTACTTCGAGATGGGGAGCTGATCCGTGGCGGTCACTCTCGGGGGGGGGCCGTTCGGGAACTCGGCGGGAGCCGGGTCCGTCGATTCGGATCTCAGCGGGACGGGGGCCGCAGGGCAGGTCGCCATCTGGACGGCGGCTCTCGCTCTCGGGGGAAGCGCCGGGCTCACGTTCACGGTCGGCACGGGCACCGTGTCCGCTACCAACGTCACAGCCGCCGCCAACCTGACCGGCCTTGCGGTCCTGGGCTCACGCACGAAGATCATCTCGGATGGCAACCCGGTCGCCTTCGCGACGTTCACCATCGCCGATGGGGCGGTCGCCTCGGGAGAGATCCTCTACTCGGTCAAGAGCGTCAAGACGACGGCGCTTCAGGTGCTCGTTGGCCGGGTCCGCTTCGCCGCGACACGCGAGGGATCGACGTACACGGTGTCCGTCGCGGAGGTCGGGACGCAGACGCTCGCAGCCAATGCCGGGACGCTGACGGGGGACATCTCTGTCGCGGCTACGGCGGGCGTCGTGACCTTCACCGCCACCTTCGATTCCAGCCAGAGCGCGCCCGACTTCGTGACGCTCTTCTACCGCATCGAGTCGCCGGACGCGCTCGTCGTGACTGGTCTGTAGGAGAAGCCGATGCCGTATCAGGCTGTGAATCAGGTCGTCTCGACCGCATCGCAGGGCGCGTGGCTCGACTCCGCGTCCTCTGGCGTCTCGTACCCGAGCGGGTCCACCGCGCCGACGCGGACGACGTTCACTACGAACACGGCGGGATGGGTTTACGCTCTCAACGACTTCTTCGACGGCACGATCCAGATGGGTCACGACTGCCAGCCGGGGTCTGCGCTGGATGTGCATATCCACTTCTCGTTTCCCTCGCAGCCGTCTGTCGGCACGAAGCTGAACTGGCAGCTCTACTACTGCTACGCGAAGATCGACGGGACGTTCTCGGAGACCATCCCGCTCAACGCGGAGTACGTCGTCAAGGCGTCGGACAACAAGGTCCACCGCGTGTTCGAGCTCGGAGCCATCACGGCAGACGCCACGGCACCGCAGTCGGCAATGATCATCCTGCGCGTGAAGCGCATCGCGAAGTCTGCGGGCGGCTCGGAATGCGACGTGGAGCCGATCATCTGGGCCTGCGACGCGCACTACAAGAGCCGCTTCGCTGGCGGGACCGTTCTCGAGTTGGGGTCGTAGGAGGTTCAGGGATGGGCAACTACTACACGCAGGACGATGCCCCGATTACCGTCCCTGCGGGAACGCTTCTCCACTTCAAGGCCACCGTAGGGGCCGGAGCCGTCACGCTGGAGAGCGTGGCTCCCGCGCCCTACTACCGCGATAACCTCGGGGACATCGTCTACCCGAAGGCTGTCCATCTCACCGCAGTCACCGGGATCGTCTGGATCACCCTGGACGGGCAGACGCCGGACATCACCGGGCTCGGTCTTCAGGTCTCGTCTTCTGGCGCGCTGCGGATGCCTTACCCGGCAGGCATCAGCGGCAAGACCATCAAGATCATCGCGGACGGCGCAGGCAAGATCGTCGCCGTCAGCTACGAGTTCTGACATGGCATGGACCTACGGATCCAAGTTCGGGGGCGGCGATTCGGTGTCAGGGACCGGGACGGCAGGGCAGGTAGTCATCTGGACTGGCAGCGCTTCAATCGGGGGAGACACCGGGCTCACCTTCAACGTCAGCACCAACGCGCTCACCGCCTCTACGTTCATCGGAGCGTTGACCGGCAACGCCGATACGGCGACAAATGCTGACCAGCTGGATAGTCACCATGGTTCCTACTAC
>SESE01000887.1_pt1 | contig 12309 bp, 12 predicted proteins | sample 3171371 | NCBI WGS metagenome assembly SESE01 (sample SAMN06051881, study PRJNA518727) | freshwater metagenome | biome: subpolar coniferous forest; feature: holomictic lake; material: water; isolation source: holomictic Lake 442, 13 m depth | place: Canada: near Kenora, Ontario | collected...
TGGATTACATTTCGTATGATCTAGCAAGAAATATGAGTATTTTTTCCATTCATTCAAGCGTTTTTTGCCGCAATTTCAATGTAATTGTGGTTGTAGCTGCCGTCTTGCAGACGGCACTTTTTGCGGCGCAATCCAATCCACCAACTGAAGTAGTTGTTAGAACTGGCCCCGTCATTATTGGACCTCCGCCGCTGACGATTGATCCGCCAGCGCTGGATTTTGGTTTCATTGCGCCAGGGGAACCCAAGACGGGTATTTTTACGCTGAAGAACCCCACCAATACGCCATTCACAATTGTTGCCCTTCAGCCAACCTGCACGTGCACTTCCATCACGGATCTTTCAGGACGAGTTATTGCCCCAGGTGAGTCGATTCAGTTTGATGCAAGTTTGGCGGCGTCCATTGCCACGGGACCACGCAAGTCAACGGTGAAAGTGATTGTTGAAGGATTCAGCAAACCGATCGAAGTGGATGTACGAGCGGAGGTTGTTGTCGCGTTGCGTGCAATACCGCCCGCGATCAATGTCTTGCCCAATGTTCCCGTGGTTGGCCGAGTAGTTATAGAAAGTATTGATCGCAAACCATTTCGCATTCTTTCGGTGGACAATCGAGCCCCTATTTTTGTTGGATTTGATCCCGCGAAAGACGCCGCAAAAAGCACATACCTTGTTCGTTACGACTTTGGTCAATATGCAACCGAGGCTTTGCCGGCGTGGTGTTTGATTCAAACCGATCGAACAGATTCTCCGGTGTTGGCGATGAAAATGCGCACTGAAAAAAATAATATTGTTCCAGTTGTGCGCATGAAGGAGTACAACTTGAATTTGGGCGTGATTGCCGCCAATGGGTCCAAAGAATTCACTTTTGACATGGTGGAATGGGCGGAGCCTGTGACAAGCGTGGTGAGTTTGTCTGATTCATTTACGGCGCAAATGATGGCTCAGGAAACACAAGGCAAAAATATTCAAGTTCGCTGCAAAGTCACTCCAAAAAATGCCGCCGTTGGTTTGTTTCAATTCAATCTTGAATTACAAACAGGGGATAAAACTCAAAATTTGTGGGCTTATGGCATGGTTCAAGATGCGGCGTCTATACCCACGCAATCGTTGGAAAAGCAGCCAGCAACGCCGCCAATTTTGTCGCCCGCCAAATAGATCACTTGCAAAAATCGTCAACAATCGTCTTCGCAGGAAAACAAAATGTTCGCGCCTGTACGCATCGTTTGCAGCGTGGTTACTCTTTCTTGTTCGTGGCTTGAACTCAACATAAAGGAATATCAATGGGAATACTTGAAGGCAAACGCGGACTGATTGTTGGAATCGCAAACGATCGCTCGATCGCATCCGGCATCACTGAAAGTGTGTTGGCCCAAGGAGGCCAATGTCTGTTCACGCATTTGCCCGGCGACAAAATGGAGCGGCGCATACGCATGTCGTTGGATGAATTGGGCGTGAAGGATCCGTGGGTCATGCCCATGGACGCCGGCAGCGACGAGCAAATGGATCAGGTGTTCGCCAAGATTCAAAGCGAGTTTGGCACGTTGGATTTTCTAGTGCACTGCATTGCGTATGCGGAGAGAGATTGGTTGAAAGTTGGCGCCTTCGCCGCCACGCCGCGCTCGGTGTTCACGCAAGCCATGGATTTGTCGGCGCACACTTATCAAGCCATGGCGCACCGCGCCGCGCCCATGATGACCCAAGGGGGATCCATGATTGCGTTGAGTTATTACGGCGCCGAAAAAGCCGTGCCTGGCTACAACGTCATGGGCGTTGCAAAAGCCGCGCTGGAAGCCACCAATCGATATTTGGCCATGGAACTTGGCGAGAAAAATATTCGCTGCAACGTAATTTCCGCGGGGCCGGTGAAGACCCTCAGCGCCATGGCGGTGGGGGGGTTCGGGCAAATTCTTGAGTGGGTGGAAAAGAAGGCGCCGCTAAAGCGCAATATCACAACCAAAGATGTGGGCGACACCGCGGCGTGGTTGCTTTCCGGCATGGCCAACGGCGTGACTGGTCAAACCATTTATGTGGACAGCGGCTACTCCATCATGGGACTGTGAGCGATTGCCAGAAGCGCAGGGCTAATACGCACATAACTGCGGCATAAAAACACATATGGCCCCGTCTTTTGGACGAGGCCGTATGGAAACATTCACTTTTGTAACTTACTCGCCGCTCTGATCGCCCAAGATGGAGATCATGTCCGATTGCTTGGCTTGAAGTTGATCCTTCAAAGCTGTCAAACCAGAAGCTGCTCCACCAGCCATTACGACTGCTGTAATTCCGTACTCAACCGCAGCTGTGCCGCGTTCATCATTAATAAAATTCTTGATCCAATTTTTCATTTTCATATCCTTTCAATTTAACGCTTCAATTGCTTTATTAAACAACACGTCTAATAGTAGAAAAAAAATACCACGAATTTTAATTTTTGCAAGTTTTATTTGGTAAATTTTCAAAAATTGGTATTTAAGAATTGGGCTGATAAAGGCTTTAGTTCTGATAAAATCATCAATGGTTCTAAGAATTTGGAGCCATTTAGAAAGAGTGCAATCGTAATGGATTTCTGTGGTTCTTAAAAACACATACGGCCCCGTCTTTTGGACGAGGCCGTATGGAAACATTCACTTTTGTAACTTACTCGCCGCTCTGATCGCCCAAGATGGAGATCATGTCCGATTGCTTGGCTTGAAGTTCATCCTTCAAAGCAGTAAGACCAGTGGCTGCGCCACCCGCCATTACCACTGCGGTGATTCCGTACTCAACAGCTGCTGTGCCACGTTCATCTGCAATAAAATTAAGAATCCAGTTTTTCATTTTCAGTCCTTTGTAAATTTTTAGTAAAAACTAATACACCTCAACACGTTGTTGTATGTACCACATGTTTACATGATTTAAACTAGTAGTCAAGTAACTGTCTAATAAAAATCTACATTATGTATTAAGACATGAAATAAAGGTCTAATAATATGGTCATTTTATTGAAAAATTTGGCCTTGATTTGGTTGCAATTTCAATATTTCGCTGGACTTCGGCTTCTGGAAGTACACGGCTCCAAAGCTCTTTGGCGGCTGTTTCATCACCGGCAATGGCCTTTACCAAGGCTAGGTTGGCTACGTATTCGGCATCGTTCGGGTCGATCGCATAGGCCGCATTAAAATCCACGGTTGCGGCCGGAAGATCCGCCGCCAGCAAATGGCACATGCCTCGATTATTTACAAGTATTGGTTGGTTTGGAAATCGTTCAAGTCCGCGGTTAAGCCACTTGATGGCCTCCGCGTTGCGACCATCAATAAGCAATACCTCCGCACCCTCCGTATAGGTGCCTAAATAATTTGGAAATTCTTGCAGCATGCGATCCAAGATATAGCCAGCCCTAGCAGTGTCCCCTTTGGCGGCAAGAACCCGTGCCGTAAGTTGAAGGGTTTCCGGCGACGCAGGCTTCATGGTTCCACCTTCAAACCAGTCAGGATCCGATGGCACTTGACGGGTTGTCTCGCAACCCAATGGACTAAGAATGAGCATGGCGGCGACAAGTCCGCAAGCAGCAAGGCCTAGACGCAATTGATGTGCAATCATGGGGTTCCTCCTGATGACTTTCCATCCCCGGCATTATTTAATATCTTTCCGCCCGATTCCTTCATGGGTGATTTTCGAATGTCTTCACGGATCAGCACGGCATCGATGGTGTTGACGCCGGCTCCGCCCGTTGATTCATCGCCAATCTTCACGCGAGTCAAGTCAATGCCAGCCTCCACAAGAGTTGCTCGGACCTGCTCAATTCTTGCCGCATGCAATGTATCGCTTGCCGTTGCGCGCGGCACGGAAATGCGGCCGCCATCGTCGCGCATGGCTTCAGCCAGAATGGCCACGTCGCGTTTGCCTAGATTTGAAAGTTTCGCTGAATCAGGTTTGAAATGCATTTCGTACAAGGTGCGTTGCTTGATCACGCCCAGGCGGGTTTGGTCGTTGAAAGGCTCGCGCGCATATTCCTTGTCCACTGCAAGCTGCACATCATCTTTCAGAATGACACTATCGGTATGTTTTGGTGGGGGCTTGCTGCATCCCGTAACGGAAAGTATGACTGTGGCTAGAAGATGAAGGACAAGAATGGCATGAAACTGTTTGACTATTGCAGGCAATGAATTCAAGCAGCGCAAGGATGGGCTTATGTTTTTTTGCAGGGTTTTTTGCAGGTTTTTTTTCATGGTTATTTTTCCGTTTCCGGGATTCATTTTTCTGGTGAGTTTCAATCAGCCGTTGATTTTTGAAGAGCGTCGACCATCATCAGAACAATTGGTCCAAAGATGAGCAAGATGGTCGCTGGCAACATCATGGCGGCCAATGGAATGAGCATTTTAACCGAGGCCTGATGGGCGCGTTCTTCAAGCACTTGAATTTCCTCGTGTCGAAGTGAGTCGCAAAGCACCTGGATCATGAGCGACATTCCGGTGCCGAATCTTTCGGTTTGTTCAAGCAGTGAACCCAATGAGCGGAATTGCGTGACTCCAGTTCTTTCTGTGGCTGCCATGAGTGACTCTCCCCATCGAACACCAAAGCCGACTTCAAGATTAATCCAACGCATTTCTTGCGCAATGGCATCGCTTGCGCTTTCGAGAGTTTTTGAAACAGTCTCCCATGCGGTTGGCAGACTCATGCCACCTTGAACAGAAATTTGCAGCAGATCAAGCATGACCGGAAATTCTGAAACAATTTCAATGCGCCGCTTTGCGACGCGCCATTCAAGCCAAGAACGGGGAATCCACCATCCAATGACGGCGCCCATACAACCGGCAAGAAAAATTGCGGTGGGTGATGGATTCAAACTACTCGCAAACCAAGAGCAACACGTTACGGCAAGAACTAAAATCAGAGCATGAATGGCAACGAATTTCAATTGCGCGTTGGGCGTTGCAAATCCGGCGACGGTGAATGTGCGTCGAATTGACTTTGGCAGCAAGGCGATGAGTCCGCGTTGTTGATCTGTGAACGCCCAAGGATCGATCGTGCCGCGAGCAATGGCAGGCACGGTGGTTTTGCTGGTCACGTTGCGTTTGGCGTACCAGCGAGCGATCAGACTTAATCCCACCACGGCGATCAGGGTCGCTCCACCCGCGATCAGAGGCAGAATGATCACGATGGTTTCCATTCGCGAAGGGATTCAATGCGGCTAAATCGCTGGATCATGACCAGACCAAGGACAAGAAGAATAATGGAGAACCCTAAAATGGCGTTGCCCGATTTTCCATCAAGTAAGAATTCGCGATAGCCATCTATAAGTGTGCACATCAATGGAACCACGATCATTGGGAGCAACACAAACACGGTGGCCGCGGCGCGGCTGTACGCAACAATGGTTTTAGCTCTACGTCGAACTCGATCTAAATCAATCAAGGAACGAGCAAGACGATCCGTGGTGTCCGCCAAGTTTCCGCCCGCGGCGACTTGAATGATCAACGCAAGACCGAACGCGCGAAGCGACGCCAGTGGAGATTGCAGCAGAACGCGGCGCACAGCCAGAACCAATTCCTCACCCATGCTTTCGCGTTGAACAATTTGGCGGAAGGCAGCCTGTGTTTCGCCACGACTCTCTAAAGCCAGAATGTGAAGCATGCCCGACATTGGAATTCCAGCTCGTAGCGAACGACTCGCGCCACCAATGGCCTCGATGGCGTATTGCTCTTCTCGTTGAGTTCGTTTCTGTTGAATACGGCTGCGAATTATGACATTGGCGCCGTACCAAACCACGAACATCGCAAATGCCAAGCTTGGATTGCGCGAAATCTGCCAAGTGATTCCAGCCAAGACAACTCCACCAATCAGCGCAACATTTGCATTTGTTTTTTTGATTTGAATGGGTTCAAGAATTTCTTTTGTGGCGGGTTTCGAACGCTGTAGCGCGGGCAGCATGAAAAATATCCACGCCATCAACACAATGCCCGCCGTGAGGAATGGCACCAACATTGACTGCAACAAGATCACTTTGAATCCTTGTGGGACAGCGGACCAGCGGTAAAAATTGATGGGTCAATCGAAAGTCCGCGCGCGTGGAGACGTTCCATAAAATAAGGTTTGTGCCCACTGGCGAAGAACCGTCCGTGGAGTTGTCCGTCACGCACCCCTTCAAGATTAAAGTTGTGCAACACAGTGACACGAATTCCATTTTCGTCGCTGCCACCAAGTTCCACCACTTCGTTCACAACGCGTCGACCATCGGGCAAACGAGCCAAATGCACAACCATGTCAATGGCGGAAGCGATGTATTCGCGTAGCACACGAATCGGCATGTCGAAGCCGCCCATGGAAAGCATGGACTCCAGCCGCGTGAGCGTGTCTTTGGCGCTGTTGGCATGAAGCGTGGTCATGGAACCTTCGTGCCCAGTGTTCATGGCCTGCATCATGTCAAAGGCTTCGGCGCCGCGGCATTCACCCACAATGATGCGGTCCGGCCGCATGCGTAGCGCGTTGCGAAGAAGTTCTCTGGCTTCAATGGCACCCACACCTTCCACATTGGCGGCGCGTGTTTCTAGACGGACAACATGACCGCCTTCCAATCGAAGTTCGGCCGCATCTTCAATAGTGATGACCCGTTCACTTTTATCAATGGCCGATGATGCGGCATTGAGCATGGTTGTTTTTCCAACACCCGTACCACCCGAGAAAATAATATTGAGTCGACCAGCGACCGCCGCGCGCAGCAGAGTCGCGGTCGCATTTGGGAGTGTTCCAAGTTGAACGAGGCCATCCAAACCAAGCGCTTGTTTGGGAAAGCGTCTAATACTAAGTTGGGCGCCGTCCACGGCCAGCGGCGCAATGATGGCGTTGATGCGTGACCCATCGGCTAGGCGCGCATCCACCATGGGACTGCGTTCATCAATACGCCTCCCCGCATTGCGAACGATGCGTTGAATGACATGCATCAAATGCGCGGCGTCCCTGAACTGCGCGTTGCATTGCTCCAACAGACCTTTTCGCTCAATGAAGACCCGATCAGGACTGACCACAAGAATGTCCGTGATGGATTCATCAGCCATCAGGGGCTCAAGCGGACCAAGCCCGAACATGTCATCAAGCACGCCTTGCACAAGCCACTCTTGATCTTGTTTGGAATGAGTCGACCCCAACTGTTCCAGTAATTGCAACACGCGATTGGTGCATTGAGCAACAAGTTGGTCGCGGTCCATTTGATCGGCGGCGGAAAAATCAAACTTGCTTACAAGCCGTGTATGTAAATTGCGCCGCAGCGTGACAAGAGCTGGGTCATTCACCGGACTGCCGGCTTCAACATTCTTCACGGCGCCGCGGTCTCAATGATGGGAGTTGCAGGCGGCGCGGCAACCGACGCGTTTGTTGTGGCGGGGGTGTTGGTTACGGGCGATGGCGCGGCTTTGATTGTTTCAGGAAAAACTTCGCCAGAAGGAGTGGCGGGAAAAACATCAGAGGCCGAAACGCGTGGATCATCAGGTCTGCGCAAAGCGCCAGGACCACGTAGACCCCCAAGACCAAGAACCTTTAATCGCGCCAGCGGCTTTCCAGCTTTAGTTGCTCCAGCGAGTGAACCTTCCATAAATAGTTCCCAATCGTTTGGAGTTTCATGAAGTTCGCCAGGCATTGGACGCACCGTTCCATTGTCAAGCGGTTCGACAAGTTCGGCGGTGACCATCACCACCAATTCAGTCTGATCTTCTTCGTATCGAACGCTTCGAAATAGCACGCCAAGCACGGGAATATCGCCAAGAATTGGAACTTTGGAAACGCGTCCCTGTTCCTTGGTGCGAAGCAGGCCAGCCATGGCGAATGATTGACCGCTTCCAAGTTCCACGGTTGTGCTTGACCTGCGCGTGATCACGCTTGGAATGGTGAAACCGTTTTGTCGAAGCGAACCAATCTCGCTGAGCTCGCTGACTTCCGGAGCCACTTCCAAACGAATGCGTCCTTGACCGAGCACTTCAGGGCGGAAGTTCAATCGCACGCCAAATTCTTTGTACTCAATGGTGACCGCGCTGCTGGCGCCGGAATTTTGCACCACTGGAATTGGAAATGCTCCACCAACTAAAAAAGTTGCGCGCTCTCCGCTTACGGCCACCAAGTTTGGCTCAGCCAGTAAACGCACATATCTATTTTCGGAAAGAGCTTGAATATAAAATTCTAAATCAGAGCCTGGAACGCCTCCGAACAAAGTGACGGCGCTTGAAACTGGAAAACTATTGAAGCCAAAGTTTGGGCTGCTGACGCCGCTTGCTTCAGTGGCTGGACCAGCAATGGTGGCTGTTTGCGCAGCGCCCGCACCCGGCGCAATTGAAACTGGTTGGAATGGAGACGACCCGCCTGGAGCTTGGTAGCCGCCGAAAAACGAATTACCACCAGCCACGGCGCCAAACGCAAGCTCGCGCAAGGCAAATCGGCTGGCCTCGGCAATTCGCACGCGCAATTGCACTTGCTGCACGCCCGCAATTCGAGAGAGATCAACCCACTTTATTCCAGTGCCCGTCATAAAGTTTCGGATCAGCGTGGCGGTGGCAAGGTCTGGCATTGTGCCGTGCAGCGCCAATGTTCCATCAATTTCCTCAATTTGAAGGTCGACACTGAAGATGCGGCACAGTTTGGATTCCAACTGCTTTGCCTGCTTTGCAAGCGGGGATGAATAGATTGGCGGCGCATTAGGGGCGGTCCCTTTGACATTTAAAGTTGATGGGTCAGCTGATCCAACGCCAAGTAGCGATTTGGTTGTTGCCACGGCGAAATTATTTGGGTCATTCAACTTGTCCGCATCCGAGCGCAACGTGATTCCAATAGTGCCGCGCACGCTGGCAAGTTCAACTTGTGCGGCTTGCTCTGGCGTAACCGCAAGAGTGACAGAGAGTCTGCGTTGATTGACGCGGCGTTCGCTAGCAGTTGTTTCATTGGGTTTAATTCCGACCGCCTCATCATTCACGGCAAGAACGCGAATTCTCTCCAGCACGGTTCGCGTGATTGTTTCTTTCGGTGCATTTGCAGCCCCAGGCATTTCCATTGTTGCAAGCAGGTCAACTAAAGCGCCGGGATACAGAACCACGCCTGGTGCCGTATCGTGAAGAACCACAGTAATTGCTCTGTATCCCGCTGGAAGTTGGCTGGCAATCATGGCGCCTGATCCCTGTTGGATCAAATCTTCCTCTCGAAACATTTGACCCTTTTGCATGGGCACAACTAATGTGCGACCCACCAACGCGGAGCGTGAAGAAATTGCATTTTTCACATTGCCTTTGGCGGGCATAGTCGTTAGATCTTCCGCGACCAGTTGAGTTCCTGCAGGGATGTCCCGTGCGGTCACAATCATTTCGATTGGAACCGAACCTTTACCGGCGGAAAATAAATTCTGCATCATGATTGACAGCAAGGCTGCAACCACGGCCATAACGAGTCCAATCATGATGATTCGTGATGTTTTCAATGTATTAATTTTAAAGTGAACATGCTACAAAGTCTTGCTTCGCAGCCATATATCGACATAAATTATGGATAAAGAGGGGTTGACTTTAAAGATTTTTCCATTTTGCGATGTTGGCAGAATGGCGCATCCGCTAGGTCAGGGTTCGGGTTCCTTCACCATGCTCGCTCTTCCCTTTAGACTTGTGGGAAGAGGCATAAAACTGCTTAATCCGAGCAGTTGAACTTGCGAATATGGAGTTTCAACCATGACCACAATTGGTGTTCCAAATACTGCATTTGCAGGGTCTTGTGGACTTATGGTAATTGTCGTACCTGCAATTCCGACATCAGAAAGGGCGGAATTTACGCTATTTTGGACATCTGAATTTGTTGAACCGGAAAGCGCTGCCACGCGCGCTCCAATACTTGCGACATGATCAAGTTGGATTATTTTCAGAACCGCCCAACCATATTCAAACCCTGAAAAAAGCAAAGCGACAAAAACGGGCAGAACCAACACCATTTCTACGGTTTCCGCGCCACGGATTCCAAGGTTCCAGAGTTTTTGTGTCTTCACATGACTCCTTTAAATTGCGACCAATACCAACAGGTCCCAATGGTTCCTACAAGTATTGCTGGAGCATAGGGAAACCACCCTTTAATTCTAGGGGCTGGTTGTGCATAAATCTCTTCTGAATCATGATTTATGACTTTTCCTTGTTTTAAACGTTTCAGACCAAATTGAGCCATCACCATCTGATGAAAGATGGCGTGAGGGATATTTTTCAAGCCGCCTTGAGAGATAATAATAATGATTGAGGCGAAAAAACCTGCGATTGTGACCCCCAACATAAGCACTACCCCGCGCTCAAATCCAAGCCATGAACCCAAGGCCATCATTAATTTAACGTCACCGCCGCCTCCGCCAATCATAATGTAAGCCATCATAAAAATGCCGCCCGCTACGGCGGCTCCCTGTAATGATTCAATAATTCCAGCTGAGCCTTCAGTAATGCCGCCGTACATCAACCCTGCCATAAACAAGGGCAAAGTGAGCCAATTTGGAATGGTCATGTTGCGCAAATCCGTGATAGTGGCAATTATTCCAGCAACAATGACCAACCCCCAGATCCAAGGAGCCATTGTGTGGATCGTGAGTCCCTTGGACCCAAGATACATAAATGCTAAATTGGTCTGAAATGGTTCAAACATTCATTTGATCCTTTGAGGCAACAACCTACGTATGTAAGATCATAGTCAAGTGCGTAGAAGCCGCTATTGAAACATATTATGACTATTTCGGATTTCAAGTAATTGTATGAATAAATATAGCAATCCAAGGAGATTACATTGTCGCGGTGCCGCCGCAATTTGGCTGGTTTTGGCTATCCCTGCTCTTTTGATGTTGGCATGGTTTGGGATGGAAATTGGACTCGCCACTAAGGCCGTTCGGCAGGCAAAGGCAGCGTCGGATTCAATTGCGCTGGCTGCGGCAGCTCGATATCGAGATGGCGGTACAGCGGCGCGCACCGACGCGCAAGCCGCCGCGGCGAGTAATCGGGGGCCAAATGGACCTATTGTGGTGACCATTGGCAACGGTCCCGCAGGTGGTGGCGATGTGGAATTTGGTCATTGGGACGATGTTGAGCGAGTCTTTACTGTTGATGTAGATGGCGGACCAGCTGTTCGTGTGACCGTGCGCTTTGCCCCGAATCATCCAAATGGATCTCCAACTTTGGTGCTTGCTGGTTTGTATGGAACTTCGACCATGTCGTTTGAGCGCTCCAGTATCGCCGTGTACAACCCGCCGCGTCATACAACGTCGCTGCTTCTGAACAGCGCGTTGCAAAGCGCGCTTGATCTGAGTGAATCTGCGCGCTTTGTTTCCAAGGGCGGAGTTTCTGTGCGCTCAAGCAACGCAGCAGCATGTCGGATTGTGAGCGGAGCAAAAATGCAATTGTCCGTGCTGCGCTTGCCGGGAACATTGGACGAGCAAAGCAAGTCCGCAGTTGATGGGGTCTTTGAAGAAGGAGCCGTCATTGCGGACGATCCACTTGCATCGGTGGAATTCCCTCAAGCCATTGGTCACGGTGACCAAGTTGATAACGTTGAACATGACAATGTTGGCGTGACACATGTCGCTCCAGGCGTTCATGGATCTCTTGAGGCCTCTGGGGGAACCGTGATACTTGATCCTGGATTGCATCAATTTTTGAGCACTATAGTTTTAAGCGGAACGGCAATTTTGCAATTGGATGCAGCGACAATTCAGCTGATAGGCAACGCCACATTGCAAGTTGGTGGCAGCAGCGCGGTAAGTGGAACTGCTTCGACATCGCTAAACGATTGGTCCGGGTACTGGATTCTTCAGAAACATGCGACGCAACCTTGGAGTATTGCTGATTCTTCAACAGTTACGTTGGCGGCGCACTGCTACGCGCCGGATGCCACTTTACAAGTTCTTGATCAGGCTCAAGTGTCTTTGGGCACGGCGATTCTTGGTTCATTGGTTGAACAAGGATCTGTGAACGTGGAATTCAATGATGTGATTGGCGCGCTCAACACAACGCCTGTGCCTGGTCGGGCGCGGTTGGTGCGCTGATCTGATTGCGTTTCAATTCTGATCGGGCAAGGTGATGTATTTGCGCTGGGGTGTCTAGCAAAATTGCCAAGGGCGATCGCTGGCGATATCTGCGGCCGACACAAGTTGTGCCCGCACGGCTTGCGCAAATTCAATCAAGCCGGCGCCTGTGCGCGCGCTGATGCAGAGCGAGTTGCCGGTGAGCATGGGCACTGCCGTGGACAAGTCGCACATGGAGCACACGCGAAGAATATTTGAATGTTCAATGGCGGGCCACACTTGATCTGGCGCGGCAAGCGCGATGACAAGATCGGCGCC
>SESE01000888.1_pt1 | contig 12308 bp, 12 predicted proteins | sample 3171371 | NCBI WGS metagenome assembly SESE01 (sample SAMN06051881, study PRJNA518727) | freshwater metagenome | biome: subpolar coniferous forest; feature: holomictic lake; material: water; isolation source: holomictic Lake 442, 13 m depth | place: Canada: near Kenora, Ontario | collected...
GTCAACCACTGCCTGCATATCCTCCTCAAGATATTTACGATAACGAATCTCTGTGCCGAGCATGGAGAGCACATTATGATCCTCTTCACCGAGCGCATTCCGCGCAATCGAGGTAGAGGCGTAAGGCACCTCAAGCCCAGCCTCAAGCAGCAGGCGCACAACCGGCAACTCATTACCCTCATAGCCAGCAACAATCACCTTGCCATGCAGATGGCTGAATTTAGCCAGCACGTCGCGACTCTTCTGACACTCCTCATCGGCAACAGCCTGAACAGTCGCCGGGTCAAGATCAAGAGCCTCTCCAATGCGACGTATCCACTGCGCTGTGGCATTTGCGCCAATCGGATTTCCTTTGACAATCTTCACACCATGCTCTTCAAACAGCGAGACTGAACGCTCATAAAAGGGGTGAAGCACCGCGCACGCCTCAACCTGACCCGCTTCCATATAATCTTCCAGAGCCGTTCCAGGAAGCGTGATGACTGACTCAACGCCGATTTTCTGGAGAATTGCACCAATTGTCATGGCATCAACCGGAAAAATCTCTCCCAGCACCACCAGAGATTTAGCTTTTTTCTCTCCCCCAAACCGAGCAAACCGCGTCAACAGCGTCGCCACAGCAACATCCTTTGCTTCCGGATGCGTCCTGATTTGAAAGGCGGGCAGACGAACCAGCAGCACCTCCGCATTGCCGATTTTCCTTGGCAACAACTCCTCGGCAATACCGGCAGTTTCAGCTACACAGGTGCTGACAACCGGAATGAAGCGCACCGCCGGGTCCCGGGCAATCTCCTCAACCGTGCGGCGCAGATCGTCAATCATGGTTCCGCCTGAAATCTGCACGTTCATCAGCTCAGGTGAAACTATCGACTTGCGCGCCGCATAAAAATGAGAGACAAAGGTGAGCCCGTAGAGGCAGCCCTGATCGGCCAGCAGACAAACCTGAACACCATCAATTCTTGTCAGTACCCTTAACCCGCCGAATGCCGGACACATCGACTGGGGGTGTAACCTGTTACAACCCTTTTTTACCATAGAGCACAACCCCTTTCTTTACCCGTTGGATATAGGCACTGCTGCCAATTTTTTTGGGCATCCCCCTAAGATGCTCTGCTGCTGCCTCACGATTTGGAAATTTGCCGGTCATAAGCCTGAAATATCTCACCTCGTCCATAAAAGCTGGCCAGACAAAAGCATTAATTCCTGCAGCATGTAAGGGAAACTGCTCCTTTAAAGCACTTTTCTCCGACTCAAAAGTAGCAAGAACAATGGCATAATCACCTTGAACAAGAACAAGAGAGTCAGTCACACCGCCTGATAATTTTATCTGATGAACTGTTGGCACTGGTTGTGGAAGTGCGACAGGAGCCAAGCTGCGATCAACTGGAGTAGCAACGCTTTTGGAGGGATCCACTGTTGACGGGGAAAAAATACTCACCGAAAAGCTGGGATACAGCACCGCGAACAAAATACCAACAAGAATAAGCACTGAGAGAGGCAAAAAATACCCTGGCACCCTCCGCTCACGCTTGACTGGCTCACGCTGCGGCAAAACAACTTCCTTCAGATCCTGATACTCCCTGTTCAGCAGCTCCTCCATAGTGCGATCCGGGAAAAAACTGTAGGCCCCATCTTCAAGAGCAAAGCGACCCAAGCCGTTCAACGTAACCTCTTTTTCCTGTTGAAGCGCTGCTGAAAAGAGTTTAGCAAGAGTTTTGGCAAACCGCACTGCTTCCGTCTGGCTCATCGAAAGTCGGGAAACAGCCAGAGAGGCCGTTTCATCGCCATTGGAAATGTCACATTCAAACCTCAACTTATTGACCGGTGGGGCAAACACCATGGCAGAGCCTGCGTTTTTTTTGCTGGCTGGAACATGTGTTACATAAAAAGAGCCAAGCCCTTTGACCGAAAGCTTCCTGAAGGCAAGCAGCTCAGCCACCATAGCGCCGCAAAAACCGTTAAAAAGAGAGACAGCTTCCTGCCTCTCCAGATCAAGCAGCCCCGCCAGCTCCTCTGTCAGTTCACCATTAATCATACACTAACCTTTTAATAAAAAGCACTCTGCACCCTCAATTATACAAAAGCAAATATAACACATCCCCCATAAAACCCAGCTTCTCATCAGTAGAAGCCATATTGAACAACTAATAGCAATAATGAGGGGAAATTCCCAATGTTTTGTTTAATTGCCTGACAGTATTACAGCTACCCAACTCCATCAAGAGATGAACATGACCCCGGACATCCTCTCAGTCAGCGAACTGACGCAACAGATCAAAACAAGGCTTGAAACCCTTTTTCCCCAGGTCAGAATCAAGGGTGAGATATCGAACTGCAAGCGGCATGGGTCGGGGCACATCTATCTGACACTGAAGGATGAGGGGGCCCAAATACCGGCTGTTGTCTGGAAAACCACAGCAAGTCGCCTCGCTTTTGCGCTCAAGGACGGCATGGATGTTGTGGCTGAAGGACGTCTTGAGGTCTACCCTCCTTCAGGACGCTACCAGCTTATCTGTTCGTCGCTCACTGAAGCGGGAGAGGGTGCGCTGCAACAGGCTTTTGCGGAGCTTCTGCAGAAGCTTGCCAAAATAGGCTATTTCAGCCCTGAACGAAAAAGAGCAATTCCCGCAATCCCGGAAACCATCGGGCTCATCACCTCACCCACCGGTGCCGTGATTGAGGATATGAGCAAGGTGCTGGAACGACGCTTCCCTGCAGCAAGAGTGCTGCTCTATCCGGTAAGAGTACAAGGCACAGGGGCGGCGGAAGAGATTGCCGCAGGTATCACTTTTTTCAACACCTCAAAAAAAAAGCAACATCAACCAGAGGTGATTATTGTCGCCAGAGGTGGTGGTTCGCTTGAAGATTTGCAGCCATTCAACGGAGAGCTCGTCGCCAATGCCATCTACCACTCAGCCATACCAATTATCAGCGCCGTGGGCCACGAAACCGATATCACCATTGCCGATATGGTCGCCGATCTGAGAGCTGGAACTCCCTCCATTGCCGCTGAGCTTGCCGTGCCCGATACCCAGGAGCTGCTGCGCCACATCGGCAATCTCCAGTCAAGAAAGGATCGGCTGCTTCAGGCAAGGCTTGAGGGGGCAGAGCGTCACCTCTCTTCTATCTGCAGCAGTTACGCCTTCAACCGTCCACCGCTTCAGATGCAGAAGTTTCACGATCGGATCGATGCCCTCATTTCCCTCATGTCGAGAACCATCGCCACCACCTGCAGTCAGCGAGTGCAGCACTACATCTCGGCCAAACAGCAACTGGCACTGCTTGATTACCGGAAAACCCTTGAACGGGGATATGTGCTGGTCAAAAAAGAGGGGAAGTTCATCACTGGTGCCAAGAGGCTGCATCCTTCAAACAACGTGGAACTTGTTTTTCATGACGGAGTGCTGCCTGCAGTGATCAGCCAGGAGATGCTGACCTGAGGATACTCCGCACAAGCTCAAGATCTTCAGGCGTATTGACCCCCGGATTGTCAATGAGCGTTGTAACACACTGAATGCGAAACCCGTTCTCCAGGAGCCTTAACTGCTCCAGCGATTCGGCCACTTCGAGCATCGAGGGTGGAAGTGCCGCAAATTTCTCCAGCACCTCTGCCCTGAAGGCATAAAGCCCGATATGACGATAAAAGATGGTTGACGGCAGCACATTACGCCTGAAGGGAATCGGACTTCTGGAAAAATAGAGGGCGTACCCTTTCGAATCCATAACCACCTTCACCAGATGCTGATCCTCAATTTGAACCCGGTCATCAGACTGGAGAGGAAAAACGAGGGTCGAGCAGTCAGGAGGATTATCAGAAAAGAAGGGCTCAAGGAGAAGATCAATATTTTGAGGGCTGATCAGGGGTTCATCACCCTGCAGATTGACAAACACATCCCCATCAATTTTTCGGGCTGCTTCAGCAATACGATCGGTTCCACAGCCCGCATCCGGGGAGGTCATAACAACCTCCCCGCCACGCGCTTCAAGAACCGCAGCAATCTCCATGCTGTCAGTAGCTACCACAACGCGCCCTGCCAGACGGGATTTAAGTGCCTGGCGCCAGGTGTACACAATCAGCGGCTCCCCTTCAATATCGGCAAGCATTTTTTTATCGAGACGTGTCGAATCGAGCCTGGCCGGAATAAGGATAACTGCCTTCATGAGTTATTCAGAATAGATTCAAGAACAAGACGTGCCGCCTCAGCGCTGACCCCTTCAATCATCACACCTTTTGTCCTGGAGCTCCTGCCGGAGACAATATGTACCCGAGACGGGGTGATCCGAAACAGCCTGGCAAAGAGCTCGCAACACTCTTCGTTTGCGGCATCATCAACGGGCGCAGCTTTCAGGCTCACCTTTAAGCCACCGTTATAGAGACCGCACACCCTGCTTTTTGATGAGCGAGGCTGCGCTTTAACCATAAAAAGTGCATTTCCGTTTTTTTCGCGGAGTTCAACCACGGCAATAACTACCCAATCACCTTTGGCACCTTGAAAAAACGATCCTGCCTGTCAGGCGCATTGTGCAGTACCTCCCCCGACGAAAGAGCCGGAAGCACAACATCCTCCCTGAGCACGTTAACCGGGTCATGAATGCTGCTGAGGGGCATCACGCCATCGGTATCAACTTCATTAAGTTTTTCGACATAGTGCAAGATATTGTTGAGTTCCGCAGTCATTGTCACCATCTCTTCGTCACTGAACCTGAGCTTGGCCAATTCAGCGATATAGGTGACATCCTTTGTAGTAACCGACATAAAAAATGATCGTTAACATTAAAAAAACATACAGGCATTAGGTGCTACAACATGCAAATTCCTGCTTTCTGCTCATCAAGCCTGTTTTTCGGGCGCTTTTCAATCGGCATAAAATCCCGTTCATCTTCACCGAGATAAATCTGCCGGGGCCTTGCGATTTTCTGCTCCGAATCCTTGACATGTTCAGTCCATTGGGAAAGCCATCCGGGAATTCTGCCGATAGCAAAGAGAACCGGAAACATATCCATCGGAAATCCCATCGCCTGGTAAATCAAGCCTGAATAAAAGTCAACATTTGGATAGAGCTTCCGTTCGATAAAATATCCATCCTCAAGAGCAATTCTCTCAAGTTCGAGCGCAATATCGAGCAACGGACTGCGACCCGTCTCTTCAAACACCTGGAAGGCGATATCCTTGATTATTTTTGCCCTTGGATCATAATTTTTATAGACCCGGTGACCAAACCCCATAAGACGCCCTTCACCATCTTTTACCGATTTGATGAATTCAGGCACCTTATCTACCGAACCGATTTTCAGTAACATGTGAATAACCGCCTCATTAGCTCCGCCGTGCAGGGGGCCATAAAGTGCGGCACAACCTGCGGCAACTGCCGTATAGGGGTCAACACCAGAGCTGCCCACGGCACGCACCGCATTGGTTGAGCAGTTCTGTTCATGGTCGGCATGTAAAATAAACAGCACGTCAAGTGCACGTTCGAGAACCGGATTGGGTTTGTAATGAATCTCGGTCATCTTGAACATCATGGAGAGAAAATTACCGGTATAGCTCAGCTCATTATCAGGAAGCACATAAGGAAACCCAAGGCTGTGACGAAAACTCATGGCCGCCAGCGTTGGTATTTTGCCGATCAGGCGGCGTACCTGAAGTTTGCGTGACTCTTCATTGCGAATATCCTTTGCATCACGATAAAAGGTCGAAAGCGCTCCAACCGTGCCAACAAGAATACCCATCGGATGAGCATCATAACGAAACCCGTCCATAAACTTGACAATGTTGGCATGGGTCATGGTATGATGACGAATATTGTACGTCCACGTTGCAAGTCGCTCCATGTCTGGCAACTCACCCTTGATGAGCAGGTAAGCGCTCTCCAGAAAAGAGCTGTGTTCTGCAAGCTGTTCGATAGGGTAGCCACGGTAGCGCAAAATGCCTTTATCCCCATCGATATAGGTGATCTGGCTTTTGCAGGAGGCGGTATTCAGAAATCCAGGGTCATAGCCCAACAATCCAAAATCATCATCTGAAAACTTGATCTGACGCAGATCCATCGTATTGATGGAGCCGTTTTCAATCGGCAATTCAAAGGTTTTTCCGGTACGGTTATCCGTAACGGTCAGAGAATTTCTGGAATCTGTAACGGCCATGAGCATAACTGTCCTGATTGTTAGATGTTGAAAAACTTTGCCGCGTGAAAAATCATTTCCGAACTTAAATTTATAAAATATCCGGCAAAATATGGCGCTTAAAAGCAGAAGAAATGATTTGAAAAAACTTTTTGGATATTATGGAGCAACTGCATACATTAACAGCTTATCAGTGGAGCTGTAGCTCAGTTTGGTTAGAGCGCCTGCCTGTCACGCAGGAGGTCGCGGGTTCGAACCCCGTCAGCTCCGCAAAAAAAGCCTTTCGTTATCAGCGAAAGGCTTTTTTGTTTTAGAGGGATTTTCGGAATCGCGTAAAGGAGAGACTGGAAAGAGTTCAGGTGACAACAAGACAAAAAAATAGGTTCAAGGAAGCCTTCTCAGCTTTTTTTACGTTTATCACGGACATAAATGGCTTTTGACTCACCTTCTCCAATAAGGCGCTCCTCAAAATCGAAAAGCTTTGTGGCTGTCAGCAGCTCTCCAAGCCTGATGTAGCCATAATTCCGTGGATCAAATTCCGATGACTGCTTTGCAATATTGCTGCCCGTCGTTGCAAGATGTGCCCAGCCACTTTCGTCCGAAGAGGCTTCAACAGCATTCCTCAACAACCGCACCAGACGGGTATCCTGCTTGAGCTCTGCCATCGTTTTTTTGGCAATAGGCTCATTTTCATTGATTTTTGCACGAAGTACTTCAATGAAGATAAACTTGTCACATGCCGACACAAATGCCAATGGAGTCTTTTTCTCTCCAAAACCGTAAACTATCAACCCGGATTCCCTGATTCGGGAAGCAAGTTTCGTAAAGTCGCTGTCGCTGGAGACAATGCAGAACCCATGAAACTTTCCGGTGTACAAAAGATCCATGGCATCAATAATCATGGCACTGTCCGTAGCATTTTTCCCTTTGGTGTAGCCGAACTGCTGTATCGGTTGTATGGAATGTTCCAGCAGCACCTCCTTCCAGCTCCGCAAAGCCGTCGATGTCCAATCGCCATAAATCCTTTTAACACTTGCAGTCCCATACTTGGCAACCTCTGCCAGCAGACCCTCAATAATTGTCGCCTGTGTGTTATCGGCATCAATAAGCACCGCCAATCTCTCTGTTTTTTCAACTGCCATAAGAATTACCTGCTCGTTTATTTTTGGCAAGCATTACTCTTGCACCTTGAAACCCTGCTCCTCAATAACCGCTTTTATGGCTGCCATACTGACCGCCTCCGGGTCATAGTCAACAGCAACAACACCGTCCCGAAAAGAGGCCTCTGCCAGCGTTACCCCTTGCATCTCCTCAAGCGCCTCCTTCACAAGCAGTTGACAACCACCACAGCTCATGCCACTTACCCGAAGTTCATTTTTCATGGTTTACGATAATACGATAATATAATGATAAAAAGCACCCATCAATTCTATTCAATAAGACTTTGAAACAAGAGCTCGCCAATGAGCCCTGCTGTGAAGTTACACTCCCGGATGACTATTTGAAAATATTTTCGCCAAATCAGTGCCACCTGCAATCAGGATTGGCAGATAAATTCATGGAGTGTTTATATTGGAGGCAATATGAATAATTTACCACGACATTCGAGGGCCCGCATGGTGCGTTTTTCTGCGCTTGTTATGCTCACTGCGCTGACACTCCTCACCGCATGCAAACAAAATGAGATAGAGAGCCTCCAACGGCAGGTCTGGAAAAATCCCCAGGATGCCAAAGCCTCTCTGCTTCTCGGAAAAGCTTATGCGCGAAATCAACGCTACACTGAGGCATCCGAATCATTCAAACGATCACTTGCCATCAATCCGGAACTTGATGAAGCCATACACTCCCTCGGCGCAGTAGCCTTTAACCAAAAAAAGTATACTGACGCCGTTACTTTTTTTCAGCAGCACCTTGAACGCTCTCCAAAAGACTCACTGAGGCTGTACAATCTTGGCAATGCCTATATGCAATTGAAACAATTCGACAAGGCATCAACACTCTACAACGAGGCTATTGACAACAGCGAATCATTCCTGGATGCGCACTACAATCTTGCGGTATGCTACATCAACACCGGGCATAGAAAAGAGGCTCAGGCAATTTATGAATGGCTTCTTCAGAAAAACAACTATCTTGCGTTCTCTCTGCAAAAACATCTCAATAAAGAAGGCCAGTGACACCCCACAAACGTGTTTGAGTAGTTTCAATGCCGACCAACAGCATCCATGAGTGAGCACCACGATAACATTACCCCGTCAACAGACTGCTTGCCCATGAAAGTGGCGATTTCGAGACTTGTCTCGGCTTTACGCCTTTATGATCAACAGCATAGATCACTCCATAGTGATCAAACAAAGCTCGTAACATTCTGTCAGCAAGTGAAAGCTGCGAAGCTGACTGAATGGCTTTACCACCAGACAGTCTATCCTCGACTCTTCTGGATGAACAGAGAACAGGATTTTTCCGTTGCGGGTGTAGGGGTTGCTGATTCCTTCCAGTTTGAGGGATCTGAAGATAACAATGCCACGTTCGATCAGTTCCACCGCTCTCTGGCAGAGAAAGATCCCTGCGCACGCTATGTCGGCGGCTTCTGCTTCAACACGACAGAACAACAAGAGCCAATCTGGCAGGCATTTCCCTCTTTTTCTTTTGTACTGCCTCTTGTTCAGCTACGCTGTGACAACAACAGCTTCACACTTTCTTGCCACCTTTGGCTGGAATGCAGCGATGATCTTCCGTCAAAAATCAGCGAGATAATCGACGTGCTCAATCGCATTGTCACCCGAGCTGATGGGTCGTTTATGAAACTGCCTGAACTGCTGAAAATCTCCTATAACCCGGATGAGCAAACCTGGAAGAAACGGTGCCGGAAAGCGATCCAGTCATTTGAGAACGGCGACATGGAAAAGATCATGCTTGCACGGCAGACCGTTCTGGAGTTCAGCCGCAGCTTTTCACCGCTTCTTTTTCTGTTGAACTACCCCTATCCCGAGAACGCTATCTACAGATTCTACTTCGAGCCAGTTGAGAACCAGGCCTTTTTCAGCTTTACTCCTGAACGACTCTACCGGAGAGAAGGGAAAATGCTGCTCACCGAAGCCCTTGCTGGAACCTGTTCAAAAGAGTGCATGAACGGCAATGACCATCACGCCACCGAAACACTCCTGAACTCAGAAAAAAATATTCGGGAACACAATTTCGTCAGGGAGATGATCAGCAATGAGTTGCTCAAGATATGCAGCGAAATTGATATGGATGACAATGTCCAGGTGCTGCAACTGCACCGGCTTGCTCATCTCTATACCCGTTGTGCCGCCACGCTGAAACCCGAGTTTGAGAGTGACACCGCCGTGCTGAAGCTTCTCCATCCCACCCCGGCCGTTGGCGGAGTACCCAATGCCTCTGCCCTGCAGCATATCATGGCGCTGGAGCCCTTCAGCCGTGGCTGGTATGCCGCTCCCGTCGGATGGGCCAGCCGTGATGCTGCGGAGTTTGCCGTTGGAATCCGTTCTGCTCTGGTCAATGGCCGGTTTGCCTACCTGTACTCAGGTGCCGGTCTTGTAAAAGGGTCTGATCCCCTTTCTGAATGGGAAGAGGTTGAACAGAAAATAGGGGATATTCTGGCTATAACCCGACAGGAAGCATGAACAACCGGCAAATCACCTCACTGTGGAGCAGCATCATTGTTGAAGAGCTGATTCGCCAGGGCGCAGGATTTTTCTGCATTTCACCCGGATCGCGCTCGACCCCCCTTACCATTTCCATCGCAAGAAACCCGAAAGCGCGATGGAAAATGTTTGTTGATGAACGCTCCGCCGCCTTTTTTGCACTCGGGTATGGAAGGGCAACCGGCAGGCCCGCCGTGCTGGTCTGCACCTCAGGCACTGCCGTCGCGAACTACTTTCCCGCCGTAGTGGAAGCTTCTATGGACTTTCAGCCGATGATTGTGCTCTCTTCCGACCGCCCTTTCGAGCTGCTTGATTGCGGTGCAAACCAGACCATTCGGCAGGAAAACATCTTTGGCGGCTATACCCGATGGAACATGCAGTTGCCTGCGCCGTCAACCGATACTCCCCTGAAGGCACTCCTCTCAACGGTCGCTTATGCTGTTGCAAAATCGCTTGGAGAGTCAGCAGGGCCAGTCCACCTGAACCAGCCATTTCGTGAACCTTTTGAACCGGCAACTCCAGATCTCAAAGATCCCTGGGTCGCTCCCCTTCACCAGTGGCTTGAAAACGGCAAGCCATTCAGCAGTTCGACAGTCCCCGAAAAAGCCCCCGATGCGGGCACTATTACCATGCTGCGTAAAATGCTCGCAGAGGCAGAGCAGCCGATGATCATTGCTGGCAGCATGACGAGCCGTACTGACGCGCTGGCTGTCATTGAACTGGCCAACGACCTGAACATTCCGCTCTATGCCGATTTTTCATCTGGCCTGAGAATGGTTGCCTCGGTACAACCCTGGCAGCTCCTGCTCCAGTCACCGGAATTCCGGAAATCCTTCAAGTCGGATCTTGTCCTGCACTTTGGAGGCAACCTCATTGCAAAACACCCCTCAACCGCACTGAAAGAGTGGCAACCGGAACACTACATTGTCGTCAAGCCACAACCCGCCCGCTTTTCGCCCGACCACAACGTCACCTGCCGTGTTGAAACTTCTATTGCACTGACCGCAGCTCAGTTGAAAGGGTGTCGTGCCACCCCACAAACACTGAACATCAAAACAACTGATAGATTTTTCAATGCCGTATCGGAAGAGATTCAAACCGAGCTGCTTCCCGACAAACCGGTCACCGATATCTCCGCTGCCCGGCTGGTGTCGCAGCTCATCACGGAGCAACAGGCGCTTTTTGTCTCCAACAGCATGCCGGTCAGGGATATGGACAACTACGCCAGCAGCAGCCACGCAGGTGGTATTCCGACCGCCATCAACCGTGGAGTAAGCGGCATTGACGGCATTATCTCGACCGCTGCCGGTTTTGCCAATGGGCACCAGAAGCCAGCAACGCTGATGATTGGCGACATCGCCTTCCTGCACGACCTCAACGCCCTCTCGCTGCTCGGCACACTTCCCGTTCCGCTGCAGATCATCGTCCTGAACAACAACGGTGGCGCCATCTTCTCCTTTCTTCCCGTTGCAGAATGTCAGGATGTCTTTGAAACCCACTTCGCCACCCCACAGAACTACAGCATTCGCTCAGCCGCAGAGGCCTTTGGGCTGGACTACGCCTGCCCGCAGACGAACCGGGAATTTAGTGAGGTGTACCGCGAGGCGTGTGGCAGTAAACGGAGCATTGTTATTGAGGTGAAGAGTTCCCGGGCCGAGAATGTGATTCAGCATCGGGGTTTGCGGGCAAGAATCAATTCGATTGCCGTATTCATGTAGTACGGGCACGGCATGCCGTGCCCGTACCCGTTTTGCCATTATCATTGCCCGTTGTTGTTGCCATGCCCGATTGCCATGCCCCTACGATGACGAATACCATTTATTGGTTGCCCAATGAACCGGATTATTGCGAATGTATTGCCGAATTTGGTGCAATGCGGGTTCATCACGAATAACTCGTTCCCAATAATTCCGTTGCCAGACAACATTTTTTGCGGACAATTGAGACATATCATGAATACCTTTGGTAACAGCCGATTTGAATGATCGAATAACCGTCGGGATTGATCCAGAAACCGGTACCCCATATTTTTCAATCGCCACCATCGTAGTACGGGCACGGCATGCCGTGCCCCAACCCGCACCCCAACGCACGCCCGAACCCGCCGCATCGCCTCCATCCACGATCCTCAAAATTCCATGAACATGATTGGGCATGACTATAAATTCATCCAATTCTATATGAGAAAAATGAGCCGGTATGGCAGACCAACAGTCCACAGCAATCTTACCCTGTTTACTGTACCTCATCGTATCGTTGTCAATGGCTCCAAACAGACAAAAACGATTATGCGTACAGATGGTAATGAAATAAAAGCCGGACTGGCAATAATCATACTCTTGCAAACGGATACTGCGTCGATGATGATCCTGCATTTTTTATCCCCGATTGCTCCACCTTCCATTTTAGGGAGACTGCCAATTTGAATGATCGAAGAAGCATCGGGATTGAGCAGTACGGGCACGGCATGCCGTGCCCCAACCGTGCCCCAACCGTGCCCCAACCGCGCCCCAACCG
>SESE01000889.1_pt1 | contig 12306 bp, 8 predicted proteins | sample 3171371 | NCBI WGS metagenome assembly SESE01 (sample SAMN06051881, study PRJNA518727) | freshwater metagenome | biome: subpolar coniferous forest; feature: holomictic lake; material: water; isolation source: holomictic Lake 442, 13 m depth | place: Canada: near Kenora, Ontario | collected...
GACCGTTGGGATCACCGGTATGCGGCTCCATCTTTGTCGTTCGCCATCTTTGTCGCGATCGTTGTCGACAAAGATCAAGACAAAGATCGGGACAACGAGAAAACCCGCGCCGTGGGCTACCACTGGAAGATGCCGAACAGACTCGGGTGGTGGAAGTTCCGGTTTTTGTCGTAGACGGCAAACCAGCTCTGCAACTGCCAGTCTTCCTTTTGGCCGCGGAAGTTGCGGCAGAAGTTCACGGCCCAGCGCGTCCCCTTGGCTGGCGCGCCGCCCAGTTTGTCGAAGGGGATCGTGATCTCGCACGACCATTGATTGCCGCTCTTGTTGATAGTGGACTTGATGGTCGCGGCGCTATTCCAGTCGATCGCCTTTCCGCCGTCGGACATCGGCGTTGGCCAATACCCGGCCCAGTAGTTCCCCTTGGCATTGACGACCAGCTGCACATAATCCTTGCGGTCGTTGTTCACATCCAGGAACACTTCAATGGAGTCGTCCAGAATCAGGGTCCGGGCCACGCCGGCGCTGCCAGCAGCCTTGAGCTGCGACACATCCGGGTCCACGCAGACAAACGAGATATAGAGGCACGGCTTGCCGTCGGTCTCGTTCTTCCCGATATAGCAGTAGGTGGCCGGATCAGCCTCTGGCGGCGGGTTGCCAGTCGTATGCATCTTAAAGCGCCCGCTCTTCCAGCAGGCCTGGATCTCCTCGGCCGACACCATGCCGTCCGCGACCAGCGAATTCCCCTTGGACTGATCTTTCGGCTCCAGTTGCGCCAACTGCTCCGCGATCCGGGCCACCGGCACCTGCATCCCCTTGAACTCCTCGAACTGCACCGGGCTGGCCTTGTAGGCCGAGAGCTGCTGCAGGTAGGCGGCCCGATCCACGCTCAGGGTATCGGCCGTGGGTTTGCCCAGATTGGCCGTGATGTTCTGGTCCGTTGCACGGGCCGTCACAGTACCGGCCAGCCCCTGATCCATCTTCACCCGGTAGCCGGCCAGATCGCTCTTCTCCGCGGCGCGTTGTGCAGCCTCCGCCACGCTCAGACGGCGCACCGGCGGCGTGGCAGATGCCAGCTTCATAACTTCGCGGGTTACATCCGGGCCCTTGACCTCGATACGGACCGACTTCAGCGCAGGCTGTTTCAAGTTCGGCGCAGCAGACGCGAGCTGAACTTCCGCCGGAGCCGGCAGCGCATCCTCTTTCGTGGAGGTCAGCACAGGCGCATCCACCTCGCCGGCTTGCTCGGAGCGCGCGGCAAGCACCGGTCGCGCGGTCGAAGCGTCCGCTTCGGCGACAGTCCGCTTCGCAGCCGGCGCCGCCGCAGCCAGTTTCACGGCGTCGCGCCGGATCTCGACGCTCTCCGGGGCGTCGGCAACCAGGGGGCGGGCAGGCATGGCAGGGGCATCTGGCAGGGGGCCGGAGAGCGTAGGCGGCGCAGCCGGGGCTGCGGCCGGCTGATCCCGGACCATGGGCGCAGGCGCAAAGTGATCAATCGCAGGCTTGGCTGCCACAAGGTCAGCCTTGTCCAGGGTCGGCTCCTGAGTGTCAAAACTCTGCCGCGCCACCTGATCGAGCGAGCGCACGGCCTCGGGCGGCAACACGTTGTTCGCGAGCTCCACCTCCATGGGCGGCTGAATCGGATCAAAGTACGGCTGGCGCGGCACCAGCAGCATCAGCGCAAGCATCGCCACCAGCATCACGCCGATGGAGGTGAACGCCTTGCGCAGTCGCTGACGGTGGGCGTAGCTGGGGCAGGTGTTGAGAAACCCCTGCGGCAGGCCGTAGGCACGCATCAGGTCGGCGCATAGGTCCGTTACATTGACGTTGGCGCGCCGATTGCGCATGTCGGCATCCGCCTCTGCAAAGAGAATCTGGTGGCACCCCACCGTAATCCGGTCGCCGAACGTCACCTGATCGCGCCGCGTGAAGCGGTCATTGAGGAACACGCGCGAGCCGGGAAAGGCCTCCAGCATCCAGACGATGTTGCAGGCATCGGTGCTCCCCTTGCAATGCTGCTCGTGGCGGACCAGCTTGAACGCCCGGGCCGGCACCAGGGGATCGCACACCACCAGATCGTTGCTGACGCCGGAGCCGACCTGCACCTCGGCGCTGCCCGCCACGACTTCGCAGGACTCGACGCCGGCCACGCGGCCCGTGAGCCGGACCCTGGTCGCGCAAATCCCGGAAGGTGTGGAGATGGCGTCAGCCATTTACTTTCCGCCTGTCATGGACTTCGCCAGCGTAAGCAGCGAGAATTTCTGGAATCCGGCGTCGCGGACCGCATCAATCACCGCGACCACCTGCTGGTAGGGCACAGTTTTCTCGATGCGAATGTCGACCGGTTGCACTTTTTCGCCGGTGCGCTTGGCCTTCATGCGGGTGGTCAGCTCCGCCAGCGAGGGCACGGGCGTGTCGTTGAGCGCAATCACGACGCGGGTGTCCTGCATCGCGTACGATACCACCAGCTTCTGCTTGTCCCCGGCCTTGGTTCCGCTGGAGGAGTCCGGCAGATTCAACTCCATCGCGTTCGGCACCACCAGGCTGGCGGCGCAGATGAAGAAGATCAGCAGCGTCTTGAGGATCGCGTTCAGGCACTGCTGAAAGATCGCGTCCATGGCGTTCGCATCCGAACGGTCCGGAATGCTGTGGCGCTTATGCTTTGCCAAGTTGCACCTCCGTCTTCTTGTCGCGGCGACGGCACCAGTCGCGGATTTCGGCCAGGTAGATGTCCAGCAGGCTCAGGATGATGTTGCTGCGCTTGCGCAGGTATTCCACGAAGATCAGGATCGGAATGGCGATCACGAGGCCGGCCACGGTGGTGATGAGCGCCTGATACACGCCGCCGGCCAGCAGGTGCGCATCGGTCGTGGCGCTGCGTTCGATGACCATGAAGGCTTCAATCAGCCCCCAGATGGTCCCCAGGATGCCGACCAGTGGTGCGATCTGGTAGAAGGCGATCAGCCACCCGCGGGAGCGCTCCATGGCGATCATCTCGGTGAGGATGACCTTCTCCGTGGCGTCATCCACGTCCGCTTCGCCGTCCTTGATCCGCAGCAGGCACTCCTCGATCACCCGGCCGATGATCCCCTTGGTGCGCGCGGCCAGGATGGTGGCCTTCTCGATATTGTCTTCGCTCAGGGCGGCGCGCAGTTCATACTGGAAGCGGTCGCTGTCGATGCGATTCTCTCGCAGGAACAGCAGCCGTTCGATCACCAGCGCGATGGTGACCAGCGCGATGATGCCGAGCGGAATCATGAAGAAGCCACCCTTGATGCAGAATTCGATTGCGCTTGCGATCCCGTTCATCTCTTATTTCTCCTTTGCCAACGCCTCGACCTTCCGGGCTGCCAGTTCCCGCCATTTGGCGGAACCGGGCGATGTGCCGGCGGACTTGACGACTTCGTTCCACTTGGTGGCCGCGGTAGCGGTATCGCCCAGGGCGGCATAGCACTCTGCAGCGCCGCAACCTGCGGCATCGGGCCACTCGTTGTAGGGGTAGGCGGCCAGGACGGTCTCGTACGCCACCAGCGCATCGGCCTGGTTTCCCGCCAGCCGCTCGGCCTCTCCCATAAAGTAATAGATCATGGCCGGCGCCACGGTGGTGCTCCACTTTTTGGCCGGCAGCTTCTTTTCCGCGCCGGCATACTCCGCCACCAACTGGGTGCCGAGCTTCTTCAGCCGCTCCTTGTCGCCACCGGCCGCGGCCAGTTGGAGGGCAATGGCGCCGACGCCATAGCGCCGGGCGTTCTCCGGGGCATACGCCTTCAGGAGCGATTCCAACTTATCCATGGCCGCAGGTGGCGGCGTCGGGCTGCCTGCAATCCGGGCGAGCAGCGGCAGGGCCGCCTCGCAATCCGCGTCCGGCGCAGAGGCCGCGAGCTTCTCGATCCAGTACGAGAACCCCCGGTCGCCGGTGCCGGTCTTGAACCGCACGCGCGACAAATTCTGCGGCAGCGCCTGAGCATACTCTGCGGAGAGCTTGTCGCTCCCTTTCTCCGCCAGCAGGTACCATTTCTCCGCTTCGTTCCATTTCTCGGCGCGCTCCATGCACACCGCGCACTCATACGCATGCAGAGGCGCCCCGCCGGCAGAGCCATACAGCTCCTGGTAGGCTGCGCCGGCGCCGGCAAAATCCGCCAGCCCGTACAGCGCGCGGGCCCAGGCTTCCCGGGTCTCCCGGCTAAGCTTGTTGGTACTGCCGGCAGCCTTGGCCAGGGCTTCAAACTGGGCCTTGGCTTCGGCCGGTTTTCCGGCTGCCAGCAGGGCGCGCCCCAGGCGATCGCGCAAATCCGGATCACCACCGCCCTCCCCCTGGGCCAGGGCTTCATTCCAGGCCTGAGCCGCGCGGGTCCAGTCGTTGGTCTGGGCATACACCTGCCCCAGCAGGAGCATGGACTTGCCCAGCATGGTCTTGCCGGGCTTGAGATTACGCATGTTCGAGAGGGCGGTGATGGCGGACGCGGTATCGTTCAGCCGCACAGCCACGGCCGCAGCGTTGTAGTGGGCTTCGACAAACGCCTCCGGCCCGATCTGCGCCGTCACATTGGCTATGGCGAAGAGCTGTTTGAGCTGGTCCCTAGCCTGCGCAAAATCCTCACGGGTCAAGGCCGCATTGACCAACTCAAGCCGGGCTTTGCCCGCCTCAGGCGTGTTGGACTTGCGCTGGATGAATGCCTCGAGCAGGGCGCACCCTTCGTCGAGCGTCCCCTTCTGTTTATAAGCCGAGAAGTAAATCCACGTGGCGTTCCACTCCTGCGGCTTGCCTTGGAACACCGGCAGATCGTCCTTCAGGGTCTGAAGAATCCCGTCGAGATCCTTCTCCTGGTGCAGGGCAAACAGGCGTGTGTAGAGCACTTCGGCCAGCTTGTCCGCAGGCAGGGACGCGCGCGCTTCCGCCACGGCCCGGATGAGCTTGCGATTGTCGTGCTGCGCGGAGGCGGTGCGGATCCGGAAGACCGCGGCCTGCTCCAGGATCGCCTTCCGCTCCTTCTCCTCCAGCGCTTTGGCCCGCTTGCAGGCTTCGTCAACCGACTGTTCAGCGTCGGCCGGCCGGTTGTCCGCCAGCAGGCACTCCGCCAGGGCGAGATGCGCGGAGGGCGGCGGCACCGGATCCTTCAGGTCATGGATGGCGGTTGTCAGGGGCGCAATCGCGTCCTTGAGCTTGTTCTGCCGGATGAGCGCCTGCGCCAGGGAGAAACTCACGCGCGCAAAATACGCGCTGGTCGCCGGGACTTTCTTCGCCTCGGCCTCCGCCTCGACGTGGCGTCCGAGCGCCAGGAGGGCTTCGGTGCGCACCGTGCTGAGCGCATCGGCTGCCACACCCGGCACAGGCGCACCCGACAGCTCGACGATCTCCTTGTGCATCTGCAGCGACTGGTAGATATTGAACAGCTTGGGCGCCACGACGGTGCGGTCCGCGCCCAGGGCCAGGGCCTGCTGGTAAAGAGCCATGGCCTTCTGCGGTTCCTGCAAGGCCAGCGAGGCTTCTGCGTGCATCAGGAGAATCTTCTGCTTGTCAGCAGCCGGGAGATTCTCCTGTTTCAGCGCGAGGCAGTTGGATGCCACGGAGCGGAAATCCTTCTCCGCATAGGCCAGGAAGATCAGGGACTGACGCGCCTTGCCGCTCTCGGCAGCACTGGGGTTCTTCTGGATCAGGGCCTCGTAGACCTTGCGGGCGTCCTCGGTCTTCTTGCCGGCTTCCAGCGCCAGGGCGCGCGCGTAGAGGTACTTCACGCGCATTTCGTCGCTCAGGGTCTGGGCTTCGCGGTCATCGATCTTTTTCAGGGCCGCCTGCCATTGGCCGGCGTTATAGAGCGTCACCACGACATTGTACTGGGCTTCCTCCGGATCCGCAGCCCAAACCGGCCCGGCGCTGTTGAGGAGCAGGACTCCCGCAACGGCGGCCAACCACAAGCGATGTCTGGTCACACACATAAACTCGTGCTCCACAGCAAAATTGTAACGCAATCGTTCTGCGCAAGACCCGCCTGGCGACACTCGACACTCGAAACTGGAAACTGGCGGAAGCCCCCCCCGGTTTCAATTTTCGAGTTTCGCGTTTTCAGCATCCGCTTTGCCCGGCATCTCGGAGCCGTTTACACGCACCTCAATCCAGTGCTGATTCTGGCGCATGACCGCCGTATGGCCGGCGGTCACAAGGACCTGTTCAAACGAATTTCGCAGCGCGACCGTGCCTTCCTTTACGTCTACAACCACAGCGGAGATGTTGGCGGCGTACTTTTTGACTTCCGTCTGCCCTTCGCGGTTCTCATGCACCAGCACGGGTTCGCTTTCCACGGTCACGCGAAACTCGGTGCCGATCACACGGATAACGCCGAGCGGCGTCTGCACCAGGATGGAAGAGCCGGGTTTCTGCTTGGCCGCGTGCACCCAGATATCACCGCCGTGCATGACGAACCGGGGGTCGCCTTGCAGGGAGCGCTTGAATGACATCTCGGACTCAGCCTCCGCGCGCACCGAAGTTCCTCCATCGTTGAGCTCCAGCGCGGCGCCGGAACCCATGGTGAACGGCTGACGGGAAGCCAGCGCCTGGCCGGCGGCCACGGCCTGGCCATTGGCCTGCGTGAAGACGCCCTGCACGGACACAGGCGGGTTGGCATACACGCGCGCCTGGTAGAGTAGCCCCGCACCCAAGAGCACGGCCAGGGCGGCGGCCGCACTCAGGGCCCCCTGACGGGAAACCATCCACGCAAAAAATATTCTGCGGCGGGGGGCGCCGGGGGTGTGCTCGTACCGCAACATCGTATACCGGGAGATGCGTGGATCGCCAGCAAGGATGGCCTGAAACAAATCCAGACAGATCGGGCAGACCAGCAGGTGTTCCGGGAGCGTCTTCTCGCCATGGCCCTGCCGGTGCGCAGTCGCAAAGCCATGTAACTCGTTTAATTCCAAGTGGTTAGAGCTTATATCGCCGGCCTGCTGGCCAAGGCTTTCCGCCAGGCGCTGGTTGGCGCCCAGACGTCTGGCTTCGCTCTCGTCCAGATCCTCGCGGACGAGCTCTTCCGTGTTGTTTCGCTTCACGCGTTGCCTTTCGATCTTCCGGTTCCTGCCTGAATAGCGAAGATCCACGGGGTTTAGTACATGCCAAGGAAGAAAAAACAGGTAAGCGGCTGTAAGGGGAAGTGCTCAGGGTTCGGGGTTCAGGGTTCGGGAACGAAAGGCGCAGGGACGCGCCAGACCATCGTCCACCGTAGTCGTCGCCGTAGTCGTCAACCGACTCCTTCCCGTACCGGTGGACGACTACGGCGACGACTACGGTGGACGATGGTCTGCGGGCTTCCCCTGTTCTCCCCTTCAACAATCCGCGTTCCGCCCAGTACAGCGGGGGCTGCGCACCCGCTGATCCAAGGCGTTTACTGGTCCATCCAACAGCGGTCCCGCAGGTCCCGCTGTACCGCGCGACGTCTTCAGCCGCGCATGGCGGTTACCAGTCCGGATGAAGCTTCAGGATGCTGGCGATGGCGGCATCGACCGGAGTTTTGCTTTTGGCAAAGTTGGGGTCGTCGGAAAATGTACGCAGGAACTGCACGATTGGCTGGTAATCCTTGAGCTGGGATTGGATCAGGTCGAGCCAATCCTGCTCAATGGCCTTGGAGCGCTTCATCTGCTGCTCGATCCCCCTCGCAGCCTGGAGATACAGTACATTCCAGATGCTAAAGCAAAAAGTAAGAACTCGATGAGTAAAGCAATTGAAACCGTTGTAATAATCTCTGGCGGCAGACAAAATTGTTGCATCTCCGGTGTAGTTGGGATGCATCGGCACACCACAAGAGTCGCCAACGGAATAACCATCTGAAGGCGTGCGAGACTGACAGAAACAAGCGCGGCACGCCGGCTCAACCATCTGCGTGCCAAATACGCCTGACAATAAGCCAAACAGATAAGCGTGATAACCGTTACAGGCCAAAATACAATCACAAGATATACCAAGATGTACAGTCTATGCATTGAGTTGAACTTTCGGGGGCTTCCGGGTTTGTGTGGGGAATGCGCCCAGCTTACACTTTATCGCCTCCTTACTCGCCATCTTGAACGGTTTCACTTAAACCACCCGCTTTATCGAGGGCCGGCCTCCGTGCCGGCCGCTTTCCATTGCGGCGGCCACGGAGGGCCGCCCTCCAGTGGGGAAACCGCAGCATATCGAACAAGGTCTTCCGATTGTCGCACGGAGGCCGTAGACGGAAACAGACCCTGGCGCACCACAGGCAAACGTTCGGCGATGGAAAGGCGCAGGAGCGCGCCTGACCATCGTCAACCGTAGTCGTCAACCGACTCCTTCCCGTTCCGGTGGACGACTACGGCGACGACTACGGTGGACGATTTCCTGCGAGCTTCCCCTGCTCTCCACTTCAACAATCCACGTTCCGCCCAGTACAGCGGGGGCTGCGCACCCGCTGTTCCAAGGCGTTTACTGATCCATCCAACAGCGATCCCGCAGGTCCCGCAACCCGCTATCCGCGGGTTGCACAACTAGGAGACTGTCGGCAGAAGGCGCCAGATCACTCCAAAGCCTACGCCCGACAGTCTCCTAGTGGGAGAGCTTGTACTCGATCGAGTCTGCCAGCGCAAACCAGCTCGCCTCGATGATGTCCGTCGACACCCCGACCGTAGTCCACACCGCATGGCCGTCGGTCGACTCGATCAGCACACGCACCTTGGCCTCGGTGGCGCGGTTGCCGTCGAGCACGCGCACTTTATAATCGGTCAGGCGGACTTCCGCCAGGGATGGATAGAACCGCTCCAGCGCCTTGCGCAAGCCGCGGTCCAGCGCGTTCACCGGGCCGTCACCCGCAGCGGCCGTCATTTCGGTGCGCCCTTCAACACGGATCTTGATGATGGCGGAGGCGCCTTCCTGCTCGTTTTTTGCAGGCCGCTCGCCGATGATCTGGTAGTGTTCCAGCGCAAAGTGCGGCTGGTGCAGGCCCAGCGCCTTGCGCACCAGCAGCTCAAAACTGCCATCCGCGCCCTCAAACTGGTAGCCCTGCTGCTCGAGTTCCTTCAGGCGCAGGACGACCTCGTCCACCACCTTGTCCGTCTTCTGCACGGCCGGTGCCACTCGCTGGATGCGCGCCAGCACGGCGCTGCGCCCGGCAATTTCGCTCATCAGAAAGCGCCGCGCGTTGCCGACGGATTCCGGCGGCACATGCTCGAATGACTCCGAGCACTTGCGCACGCCGTCCATATGCATGCCGGCCTTATGTGTGAAGGCCTTGGCGCCAACGTACGGCTGGTCATCCGACAAGCCGGTGTTGGCGATCTCTGCCACACGCCGCGCGGCCGCAGTCAGGCCTGCCAGCTTATCCGCCGGCAGGCAGGTATACCCGCCCTTGAGCTGCAGGTTGGCGATGGTCGTGGCGAGATTGACGTTGCCGCAGCGCTCGCCGAAACCGATCAGCGTCCCCTGCACGTGGATGGCGCCGGCGCGCACGGCTGTCAACGCATTGGCCACCGCAAGGCCGCTGTCATTATGCGGATGCACGCCGATGGCAACACGGCTCCCCAGGCGCTTGTGCACCACCCGGGTAGCCTCGGCGATCTCCTCGGGGAAGCGGCCGCCGTTGGTATCGCACAGGCAGAGCACGTCCGCGCCAGCCTCTGCTGCGGCATCGAGCGCAGCCAGCGCGTAGTCTGGATTGGCGCGGAATCCGTCGTAGAAATGCTCGGCATCGAACACCACGCGCTCCGCGTGCGCCCGGGCATGCGCCAGCGTGTCGCGGATCATGCGCAGGTTCTCGTCGCAGGTGGTCTTGAGCACTTCCGTGACGTGCAGGTCCCAGGTCTTGCCGAAGATCACCAGCACCGGCGTGCCGGCCTGAACCAGACTGCGCACCTGCGGATCGTCCGTCACGGCCACGCCGGGGCGGCAGGTCGCGCCGAACGCCGCGAGCCGCGCATGGACCAGGCGCAGCTGACGCGCCTCCTGGAAGAACGCCAGGTCCTTCGGATTCGAGCCGGGGTTACCGGCCTCGATCAGGGGGATGCCCAGACTGTCCAGCGTCTCGACAACGGCCAGCTTGTCGTGCAAGGAAAACGAGATCCCCTCCGACTGCGCGCCATCGCGCAGCGTGGTGTCGAGTATTTCAACCTTTTTCATCATCTTCTCCCTGAATTCTTCTCATCCCCCAGCAGCGCATTGACCGCGGACAGGTAGGCCTTGATGCTGGCCTCGATCACATCCGTGGAGAGACCGTGACCGTGATACATCCGCTCGCCATGGCGCACCTTGACCGAGGCCTCACCCTGGGCGTCCTCGCCGCCGGTCACGGACGAAAGCGTGAACGTCTCCAGTGTCAGGTGGAAGCCCAGGATCCCCTCGATGGCCTTAAATGCGGCATCAATGGGCCCGTCGCCGGTCGCCGAATGTCGCGACAGTTCGCCATCCTTGCGCAGGAAGACCGTGCAGGAAGCCGGTATGTCGTTGCCGGACTGCACGACGAAGCGCTCGAGCATCAGCACCTCCTCGGCCTGCCCCGCGCTGCCGCGCGCAAGCGCTTCAATGTCCGCATCGGTGACGGTCTTCTTGCGATCAGCCAGCGCCTTGAACGCTGTGAAGAGCGTCTGCAGGCGAACCGCATCGAAGTGAAACCCGAGCTCCGTCAGCCGGCCATCAAAGGCATGCCGCCCCGAATGCTTGCCAAGCACCATGCGGTTACGCGGAATGCCGACCGACTCAGGCGTCATGATCTCGTACGTGCCGGCATGCGCCATCATGCCATGCTGATGGATGCCGGCCTCGTGGGCAAAGGCGTTTTCGCCGACAATCGCCTTATTGGCCTGCACGCGCGAGCCGGTGGCCGTGATCACGCTGCGGCTGGCATTGTAAAGGCCGGCGGTCTCCACCCCGGAGGCCGCGGTAAAATAATCCGGCCGCGTGCGCAGCGCCATGACAACCTCCTCGAGCGCCGCATTGCCCGCGCGCTCGCCGATGCCGTTCAGCGTGCACTCCACCTGCCGCGCGCCCGCCTGCACCGCGGCCAGTGAATTGGCCACGGCAAGGCCCAGATCGTTATGACAGTGGACCGAAAGCATGGCTTCGCCAACGTTCGGCACGTGTTCGCAGATGCCGCGGATCATGGCGGCATACTGCTCCGGGACCGCATACCCCACCGTGTCGGGGAGGTTGACCACGCTGGCGCCGGCGCGGATCACGCCTTCCACCACGCGGTACATGAAGTCCGTCTCGCTGCGCGAGGCATCCTCGCACGAAAACTCCACCTCCGGGCAGAGGTTGCGCGCGTATTGCACCATGGCCACGGCCTGTTCATAGACCGCGTCCGGCGACATCTTGAGCTTGTACTGCATGTGCAGCGGCGACGTGGCCAGGAACAGGTGCAGGCGCGGACGGCGCGCCTCACGCACGGCCTGCCACCCCGCATCGATGTCCTTCGGCAGGCAGCGGCAGAGCGTCGCAACCCCGGCCTGCTGCACCAGGCGCGCCACCTCACGCACAGACTCGAAGTCGCCCGGAGAGGAGGCGGCAAAGCCGGCCTCGATCACATCCACGCGCAGAAGCTCCAGCTGCGCCGCCACCAGCAGCTTCTCCTTGAGATTCATGCTGCAGCCGGGAGACTGCTCCCCGTCGCGCAGGGTGGTGTCAAAAATGCATACGTTCTGCTTCGCGGCGCTCATGTCGGACCCCTTTCTACTCCCCCAGGCGGGCACATGCCCACCACCCCAGCCGTGCTCCGGTGCCGGCTCTGAAAACAAAAAACCCGCCTCCCCGTTTGGGGGCCGGCGGGAGTTTCCGTTTTGCGTTTGCTGCTTCGACCTACGCCAAACCGATCCTCCCGCAGGATATAATAAGCCCCGGCAGGAGCAGCCCACGGGCGTGCGCCTGCATGCCGCAGCCGATAATGGCGCAACAGGCAACGCCCGGAACCTTACACGTGCTGGAAACCAAATTCTTCATGGGTTTTCATGTTGTCAAAACCGCGGCGCGCTGGCAATCCCAAAAAAAGTGCCGGATGTTGCGGGGCATGGTCTTTTTCTGAAGCTTCACCCGGGACGGCTTGCACCACGAAAATTCGAAGAACACGAAGATTCCCGTAATCAGACACGGGAAGGAGCAGGTGTTTTTCATTTGGAACTCAGCCAACCGCGCGTCTTTGCGATCTTTGTGTTCTTTTGCGGCCAAGCATAGCCATGCGCCGCCAATTCAAGTTATAGGTAAGGGAGTTCATGCGTTCGCATTTTCCTGAGTTCCTTACCTATAACTTGAATTGGGGAAGAAGGCTATCACAGCTTTAACCCGTTGTGATTGTTGTGGTTGCGAACCGCCAAGACGCC
>SESE01000890.1_pt1 | contig 12291 bp, 14 predicted proteins | sample 3171371 | NCBI WGS metagenome assembly SESE01 (sample SAMN06051881, study PRJNA518727) | freshwater metagenome | biome: subpolar coniferous forest; feature: holomictic lake; material: water; isolation source: holomictic Lake 442, 13 m depth | place: Canada: near Kenora, Ontario | collected...
ATCCCTATTTTCTTCAGGAGTGGGGGTATCAGGTGTGGAACCAGGCCGAAAGTTCACCCATTACCTTGTCGGTTGTCGAGAAAACAACCAAACTTGTCGTCAACCGTCTGGATGAAAATTTCTTTCGGGTGCGCTTTAACCGCCTTACCGACCGCGAAAAAAAGTACCTGCGAGCAATGGCCGAGCTTGGCCCCGGCCCATACCGCAGTGCCGACATTTCCACGGCGCTCGGTGTTGACATTACAGCACTCAGTTCTGTACGTTCTGGGCTTATCAAAAAGGGAATGATCTACAGTCCTTCGCATGGCGTGATGGCCTTTACGGTGCCTCTTTTTGATGAGTTCATGCGTCGGGCTATGCCAGAGGTGGATGGGGATTAGTGATGCGGCAAGGTTCACTTGCGGTTTGTTACTCCTGCAATTCCTGCAATGAAAAATTTGGAAACTGCAACTTGATTACATTGTTGTAATTGGTTACAATTGAATGCGATGTTATTGGCTTGGTCCGCGAGTGTCGAATGAAAATTCAGAGTGAAGAGAGATGAAAATAGAGTCCATACGGTTAAAAAATTTCAAGGCATTCAGGGATGCCGAGTTGACAGAGCTGCCAAATTTCTGTGTTTTTGTAGGGGCGAACGGCACAGGCAAGAGCACCATCTTCTCTGTTTTCGGGTTTCTGAAAGATGCTATTACCAGCAATGTCAACACTGCGCTTGCAAAGTTGGGAGGCAGTCGGGGGTTTTCAGAGGTGCGCAGCCGTAACGCCACCGGGCCGATTGAAATTGAGTTGAAGTTCCGCGAAAGGAGCGATATGCCGCTGACCACCTACTTTCTGCAAATCAACGAGGAGAACGGTCGGGTTTTTATTGAGCGTGAAATTCTGAAATATCGTCGTGGCAGTGGCGGTCAGCCGTGGCATTTTCTTGATTTTTCGAGAGGGAAGGGGGAGGCTGTGACCAATGAACTGATGTCGGTTAATGATGTCAAGGAGTTGATTCGAGAGGAGCAGACGCTGAAATCGCCGGATATTCTTGCTATTAAAGGGTTGGCCCAGTTCAAGCGGTTTCCGGCTGTTGTGGCTTTTGGCACGCTTATCGAGAACTGGCATCTCTCTGATTTTCATATCAGCAGGGCCCGCCCGGAGCAGGAGGCAGGTTATGCAGAACATTTGTCGCGGGAGGGAGAAAACCTGTCGCTTGTTATCCAGTACCTCCATAACCATCATCCGGCGGCCTTCAGTCAAATACTTGAGCTGCTCAAACAGCGCATTCCCGGTATCTCTCAGGTAGAGTCAAAAACCACCGAAGAGGGGCGGGTTCTGCTCAAGTTTCAGGATGGATCGTTCGAAGATCCTTTTCTGGCCCGCTATGTTTCGGATGGCACCATCAAAATGCTGGCCTATCTGACGCTGCTCTATGATCCTTCACCACATCCTTTGTTGTGTGTAGAGGAACCTGAAAACCAGCTCTATCCACGATTGCTGAATGAGCTGGCAGAGGAGTTTCGCAACTATGCAAACCGGGGCGGGCAGGTGTTTGTTTCGACCCATTCACCAGATTTTTTGAATGCCGCCACAGTCGAGGAGGTCTTCTGGCTTGTCAAGCAGGAGGGGTATACTCAAATCCGTCGTGCCAGTGAAAACAGCCAGATTGTTGCCTACATGAAGGATGGCGATCAGATGGGATATTTGTGGGATCAGGGCTTTTTTGAAGGGAGCGATCCACAATGAAGACGCTTGTTTTCTTTCTTGAGGAGCCATCAGCACAACGGATGCTTGAGGGGGTTTTGCCGAGATTGCTGGTTCTCGCTCTATTGGAGTGTATCTTGGTCTTGATAATAACCGGTCACCGAGCTTTAATGCGCTTTTGGCTGGTATTCGCAGGGTGGTTGAAATTGCGTAACTTCATTCTTGCCTGAAACATATATTTTATAATTGGTTATGCTGCCAGATGCCAACAAGGGATTCTCAGGATTTTCGCAGGATGAGCTGCTGATTTTTATCGGGCACAGCGACGATGCTTCGGCTGAGGCTGAGGCTGTAATGTCGCTGAGATCTGAGATTGATACAGCGTTTCGGGAATTTCTGAAAGTCAATTTGCATCGTTCACGTTTTCGTCGGTGGGATTTCTGGGAATGGCGTGAATCAGCATTGAGTATTCCCGGTGGTCAGGAGGCAGTTGTCAGAGAGGCTCTTGATCATTCAAGAATTGCTATTTTTGTTTTTAAAGAACGAGTTGGAAACGTTACTTGGCAAGAGCTGGAACAAGTGCGAGAACGAAGCCGTCAGCAGCGATTGCATATTTTGGCTTTTTTTCCAGAGGTTCAGTCTCAACAAGGTAAGTTTCCAAATTTAGAAGCTAAACTTCAGGCTTCCACAAATTGGACGGTATTACTTGAGCATCAGAAAGAGTTAACAAGTGATTGGACGGCTCTAAACAATGTTGCTGTATCACCTTGTCCAACGTATTACGGCATTGATGATTTGACTGCGGCGGTTCTTAAGAAGTTGAAAATGGCCATGGCCGATATTATTGTCGTCGAGTCTTCAGAACCTCCTCTAAAGCCTTTGCCGCAGGTGGATGCCACCACTGCCTTGCTCCAGCGCTACCATGCCACGTTGCAGAAGCAGCTTGGCGACATGACGCTGATGGGTTCGCCAGCGTTTGGCTATGTGCCGTTAAAGGTTGCCGAAACTTTTGTGTCGTTAAGCCTTTCGGGGTCTTCGCTCATCGAAAAGCGTGTGGCGGCGCAAGACTATCAATGTGATGATCGTGCATACGAACAGAGCAGTTCACCTGAAAGGGTTATGAAAGTGGTTTTTGTTGAGCAGCGCTGTTCACTGTTGCTAATCATCGGCGAACCAGGTTCAGGAAAAACCACCTTGTTGAAGCATTATTTGCTCTCCTGCCTTGATGAACTGCAACGGGAGAAGTATGGTTTCAAGATACCAGTCAATGTTTTTTTCCTTCCCTTGCGAGAGTTGCAAAAGCGGGGTAACAGTTACAGGTCACTTGAGGAGAACCTTGCAGCGTCGGCTAAAAAGCAGTTACTCGCCATCAAAAAAGAGTATTTTACGCAGTGGCTTGAGCAGCCTTCTGCACTGGTGTTGCTTGATGGACTGGATGAAATCAGCAATGTGGACGACCGTATTGCTGCCTGCAAGTGGATTACCCGGACAGTGCGACATTTTACAAAAGCAAAGTTTGTGGTAACGTCTCGCAGTACAGGTTACCGGAAAGGCGATGGCATTGAAATTGAGGCCGGACATCGTCGGGCAGACATTCTTGATTTTTCATTGGAGCAGAAGACGGAGTTTTTGCATCGCTGGTTTAAAGCGGCCTTGCGTGCAGAGATTCGCCCGGGTAATATAACGGTTGAGGAGTGGCAAACGCAGCAGGATAACAAAGCAATCGAGAAAGCAAAAGCGATTCTTGCTTTTCTTGCTGATGCAAAAAACAACAGTTTGCGTCTGCTGGCGGGTGTGCCGCTTTTGTTGCAGATTATGGCAATGCTTTGGAAAGATCGTGGTTATTTGGCTGAAGGTCGAATTGAGTTGTACGATGCGGCATTGAACTTTATGCTTGATTATCGTGACCGCTATCGAGCAATACAGCCATCGCTTGCGGCAAAAGATGCGCGGCGGGTACTGAGTCCGGTGTCGCTCTGGATGCAGGAGGAGCTGAAAAAAGATGAGGTTGACCGGGCTATGATGCAGCAGCAGATGCAAGAGCAGCTCGACACGCTGTATAACTCCTTGCCAGCATCTGATTTTTGCCGTAACCTTGTTGATCGGGCTGGGTTGTTGCTGGAGTATGGCGACCACCTGTATGTTTTTCGCCATAAATCATTCCGCGAATATCTTGCTGGTGTTCAGCTTGTGAAAAAGATGCGGCACAGAGACACCCTGCCAGAACTTGTGAAGCATTTCGGTGACGACTGGTGGACAGAGGTGTTCCGCTTTTTTATTGGCCATGTTGAGGATGCAGAGCTTTTCGACAGCTTCATGAAGGAACTCTTTGATTCGCCCGTCACAGATGCTTTGGAACAGAAGCCTCGTGATTTGCTGATCACCCTTATCGAGGAGGCCCCGCAGCGCAAGATTGATGCCTTGAAAAACAAACTCCTTGATCAAGGAACCACTCTTGAACGCCAGCGTTACCTCATTGAGTGCTTGAAGGCTTTTCGTAAACAGGATGCTGACGAGGTGTTAAAAACATTTTACTTGTCAGACTTGTCGAAAGAAAAGGTGAAGGTTGCTAACCTGCATCGAGATATTCTGGATGCAGAGTACATCTTCATCAAGGGCGGGACGTTCCCTTACTCCCTCACGGAAAAGCCGGAAACAGTGCAAGAGATGTACGTTGCAAAGTTCACAGTGACCAATCAGCACTATCGGCGATTTATCAGTTATCTTGATGCAAAAGAGCCCGAATTTGCGGAGAGGGTTCCTCTCAAAACGTATAAAAAAAGTTTGGATGAACTGGCATTAGGTATCAGGGAATTCAGCGACTATTTGAAGAAAGAGTCATCCCTGGCGAAGCGTTTTGTTTCGTATCAGGATACCAATAAACAATTTAACAAGGATGACCAACCGGTGGCAGGTGTGACCTGGTATGCCGCCCGTGCGTATTGCCTCTGGTTGTCGCTTCTTGATAGTGATGGTGCTCTCTATCGGTTGCCGACTGAGGTGGAGTGGGAATATGCAGCGGCAGGAGAAGAGGGCAGACTTTATCCGTGGCCAAAAGAGAAAGGTGAACCCAATAAAACACTGGCTAATTATAACAACCATGAAGGGGCAACGACATCTGTAGGTCGTTATCCTGAAGGAGCCACACACGAGGGGTTGTATGATATGGCAGGCAACGTGTGGGAGTGGACGGAGGATTGGTATGATGAAGATAAAGATTGGCGGGCAGTACGAGGTGGAGCGTATTATAACGACAAAGCTGATGCTCTGCGCTGCTCCTCCCGGCTCAGCTACATTCCGAGGAGCCTCAACGTCCTCTATGTGGGTTTTCGAGTGATTCGTTCCAGTCCCTCTTCCTGAAAATCTGATCCTCTGATATCTGGAACCCTGAAAAAAGAAACTCACTCGACAAGGAAGAGCCCACATGGGGAGATTAGAAATTTTTTTTTTGAACTGACCACTTACAACTCTCCCGCAATGCCAAATCACGAAATGCTGATTGTCAAAAAAGCCTTCGATTTTTCGAAATGGCTGCTGCATCACACGGGGAAGTTCCCGAAGAGCTTTCGCTTCAGCATTGCGGTGCGGCTCGAAAATGCCGTACTTGAATTTACCGAGCTTGTTGCGGTGGCCAACATGCGCAGCAGCAAGCTTCCGGCATTGCATGAGGCTGATGGGGTGTTGACCCGGTTACGGATCCTCTTTCGCATGAGTTTTGAGATGAAATTCATCAATCTGGCCTCTTATGAATTCGGGAGCCAGCAGATTGCAGAGTTGGGAAAAATGCTCGGCGGCTGGATAAAAAAGGTTGAACAATCGGTGGAGAAATGATAACTTTCCCAACGGAAAAGGGCCGATACAATGATTACCCGTTCGAAGTGCGGGAGCTTGTAAAACAACAAAGCTGATGCTCTGCGCTGCTCCTCCCGGAACAACAACAATCCGAGGAACAACAACAACAACAATGTGGGTTTTCGAGTGATTCGTTCCAATCATGCCCGGTTATGAGTGAAAAGCCCATCCTGATGCCGCTCTTTCAAGGAAGATCGGACAGTTTTTGGGCATGACATCGGGCTCTTTCTCCTGAGGCACGTCGCCACCCAGTGGTGGGGCGGGCACAAACAGAACAGACAAAACAGGTCGCTTGAGTAAGCAATTGAAAGAGCGGCCTGTTTTTTTTCTGCAAATGCCATGAAAACCAGCAAAAACCTCTTTGAGGGTATCGTTGCCTTCGATAACCTCCTTTTGGCAGTCAGCAAAGCCGCGAAAGGGAAGCGTGAAGAGCAGTCGGTGCTGAAGTTTTATAACCATTTCGAAGAGAACCTCTGGCAGATTATTTCGGAGCTGCGGAACAAAAACTACCAACCGGGCTCGTACAAAACCTTCCGTATCTATAAGTCAAAACCACGCCAAATCAGTGCAGCGCCATTCCGTGACAGGGTGGTGCATCATGCGCTTATCACCGTTGTCGGGCCCATTTTGGAGCGGAGCTTTATCTTCGATACCTACGCCAACAGAGTCGGCAAGGGGACGCACAAGGCAATCGTGCGCTACCAGCACTATCTCAAAAAGTACGCCTACGCGCTGAAGTGCGACATCCGAAAATACTTTCCCTCTATTGACCATGAGATTCTCAAATCACTGATCCGGCGTAAAATTTCCTGTGCCGATACCCTCTGGCTGATCGATACCATCATCGACAACAGCAATCCGCAAGTTGAACACCTCCACTATTTCCCCGGCGATACCCTCTTTACCCCGCACGAAAGAAGACGGGGTCTGCCGATTGGGAACCTCACCAGCCAGTGGTTTGCCAACTACTACCTCAGTTTTTTCGATCACTACGTCAAGGAGGTGCTCCACTGCAAAGGCTACGTCCGATATGTGGATGATTGTGTTTTGCTCTCCAACAGCAAGCAGGAGTTGTGGGAGTGGAAAATAGCCATTGAGCGGTTTCTGGAGCAGTACCGCTTGATACTCAACCCGCAAAGAACAGAACTCTATCCCTCGACGGAAGGGAAGAGTTTTCTTGGCCAGAAGGTCTTTCAGTCCCACCGGCTGCTCCCTGCCGACAATGTTCGCAGGGCGAAGAGACGGATTCAATGCGCCCTGATTACAAAGCCTGATAATATCAGACAGGCTCTTTCAGGATGGGTTGGCCATGCGCGTCAGGCCGATACGCGCAATTTGCGGAGGTTGATTTCTGGAAGGATATTGAGCGGTAAATAAATAAAAGATTTTTCTGGTTATCATCCTTGATGACCAAGTAGCGATACATAATGCAGTTCCAGATCGGAGATATAATAATGAAAATTAATTATTACCCGGATACAGACTCATTGTATATCGAATTCTCAGAAAAAGAGAGTTCTGAAAGTGTTGAAATCTCTGAAGGAGTTGTTCTCGACTATGATGTGGAGGGTGCTCTTGTGGGTATGGATATTGACAATGCCAATAAAAAAATAAATCTCAGAGAGCTGGTTCTTAACAAATTGCCGTTCGAAGGTCAGAAATTATTGGCGTAAAAAAATAGATGTCTATTATTGCCCTGATAGAGCCATATATTGCCACGCAACAAGATGAAATTGGTGCAAGCCTGGCTGGAGATTCACCGTCAAAAAACGAAGCATGGTTTCATAAGGTGGGTTTGTTTTTTACCGGTTGATTCTTCCCTCTTCTTTCGTATTTGGCGGAATTATCTTTACCTTTTCCGAAGGTTTTATTCTTTTGATCATTAGCCATTAATGGGGAGAATATGGGTATCAAAGAGATCGAAGTCGAGATCCGGAAGCTGGCATTGACGGAGCGTGCTACGCTCGCAAAGTGGATAGTCGAGAGTCTCGACGAACTGTCTGGAGCTGAAATTGATGCTTTGTGGGCTGAGGAGGCTGAGCGTCGCCTGGCTGAGTTGGAGCAAGGGATTGTTACTGAAATATCGGGCAAAGAGGTGCTTCGCCGGGCACGGGCAGCTATCTCATGAAAGTGATCGGATTTCACCCCGATGCAGACGCAGAGGTTACTGAGGCGGCACAGTATTACGAGATACGTCAGATTGGGCTTGGTTCAGACTTGCTTGCAGAAGTTGAACGAGGACTCAATCAGATTTTGATGAATACTGAGGCCTCCCCAAAAATTGGGAAAAGATTGCGGCGAAAGTCGTTGTGGCGGTTTCCCTATAATCTGGTCTATACGGTTTATCCAGATCGAATTCAAATCCTGGCGTGTGCTCATCAGAAACGGCGACCTTATTACTGGCGAAAGCGGCTGAAATAATACCGCGTTGCCTTTTTCATGAAGTTCGTTCCACAAGTGCTCGAATGGATATCTTTTTTGATGCCAGTTTTATCGATTGAATGAGTAACGCGATATGAATAAAGTGATTAAAGTTGATCCACTGCCTGGTGGTTATTTACAGGTTGAATTACAGGATGGCCGATGCGGCGAGTTTGATGTCAATCCATATATGACATCTGACTTTTTTTTACCGTTGAAAAACGAAGCCTGGTTTCAAAAGGTGGGTTTGTTTTTTGCTGGTATCGGTTGGCCAGATGGGCAAGACTTGGGGCCAGACACCGTGGCTGCCCATTTAATTCCACTAACCGGGAAAGATCCACAGTCTTTTCTACGAGCGGTGTGGGCTTTCGATTGACAAAAAAAACTCATGGAGCATGCACAAAAAATGCTGAAAAGGTGTTGCCGACACTGACGCTGCTTGACCCCTGTCTTTTTGAGTTCCTTGGCTTGACCTTTCCGATCAGAAAGGCAAGGAGAAGTGAAAGAACTTTCTTGAAGAAATCTCCGTTGTTTTAGTAACTTCAAATCTAACCATGAACTGTTGAACCATGATAGAGATCACCAGCACAGAATTACGTAAACACATTGGCAAGTACCTTGATCTCGCAATGCAGGGAGAGGAACGGGTTCTTGTGCGCCACAGGAATAAAGGAACCTTTGCGATTACCCCTGCCATTGAATCCAGAGACATGGTACGAAGCATAAAGAAAACCGAACTGGAAGCATATCTTGATCAGCCGGAGATTCGGGAATCCATAAAGCGCTCTGAAGAAGATTTTGCTGCGGGAAGATATCGTGAAATCACATCGACCAAGGAACTATGGGAAGGTATACGCTGAGGTTATCCAGGGAGTGCGATATTCATCTGGAACACTGGCAAAAAGTTAACGACAAAGCGACACTCCGTAAAATTGATACCATCTTTTCTGAGCTTATAGAACACCCAAAGAGAGGCACAGGTAAACCAGAAACATTAAGAGGCGATCATTCAGGGTATTGGTCCAGAAGGTTGAAAAAAAAGATCGTATTATATATCGCATAGACGACTCCATAGTGCTGGTCTACGTCATTTCCATGAAAGGTCATTACAGCGACAAGTAACCTCCCCGCTGGCCCGCAGCATCTGGTCGAGAAACTCAGAAAAGAACCGAATTTTTCAGGACGGCAACCATTACGCGAATCTCTGCAAATTCCTCTTTATTGAGTATCCAGAACGATACAATCAAAATATTATACCATGACAGCCATTGTTATTGATGTCGATGAAAAGGTTGCACAGACTTTTTCTGAAGTATCTGCCGATAGAAAATACAAGCTTCAGCTCTTGTTGACGTTGCGTTTACAGGAATTAATGTCAACTCCTGAACGATCTCTCATGGACATTATGGATGACATTGGCCACGATTCTGCGGTACAGGGTATGACACCTGAACTTTTGGCATCATTACTCAATGAACAATAAGATTTGTGCTGTTATTGATCTCCCCATGAATACGGATACTGTTACCGTATTGGCTTGACTTCCTCAGAAACATTGTGGTTGGCAGAAGATCCTGGGGATGATCTGGCTGACATACCAGCAGGAGATCTTCTCTTCTGTTTCTCTTCTGTTTCTCTTCACGACCGATTATACTATATTCGCTTACGCATCTTTTTACCTCGTCATCCACAACACCTGTGCTATGGCTTCTTCTTGCTCGCCTGTTTCGGAATCAGTGAAGTGCCTGAGCCGCATAAGCAGAGTGCTTTTGCTTGTCCTTGTTATTTTGGCAGGCGCTGGCGGTATTGCTACGGCAAAGGGTGACAGCACAAAACCGTCGAATGTTACGTCTGTCGCCGCCACAGCAACAGCAAATCCCGCAAAAGGGGATGGCAAGGGAGTGTTGAAGGAGGATGGTTTGACGGGCAAAGGAAAGACTGACGCGATTACTCAAATCTTTGGTATAAGCCTGGATACTGGAAATATTGTCACGCTGATTATTGCAATAGCTACCGGGACAGGTGCTTTTTTCACATGGATTTACCCGATTCTGAGCGCAAAATCTGCAAGAAAGAAGCTGCTTGAAGGCTTTGCAGAACGTCACAAGGCGACTCTCAGAGAGCAGATTAAAAAGCAATCACTCTCAACGACTGCCTTTGACAGTGTTTCCGTGACCCTTGCCGATACTTTTGTTCCGTTGCGTCTCTCCGACACCTTGCGAAATGAAACACGTTTCATGCCGGGCAGTAGCTATAACAATCAGAGAAACGATGGCATCCGCTCTCCGGAAGAGGTTCTGCGAATTGCCTTCAAAAAAAAGTACAGAAAGCTGCTTGTTGTTGGTGAACCCGGTTCTGGAAAGACAACACTACTATTCTATTATGCGTTGTTATGCCTCGACACAAAGCCTTTTGAACGGCGAGGCTTTCGAGTACCAAAGTTGCTCTTTTATCTGCCGCTACGTGAGCTGACAAAGAGTGGAGAAAAGTTCGCATTGCTTCCAGCAAATCTCTGGGCCTTTTCTGAAAGGCATTCTCACGCTATTGGGAAAGATGTTTTTTCCGATTGGCTTCATTCAACCACAACCCTTGTCTTGCTTGATGGACTTGATGAAATCAGTGACATTGCGGAGCGAATAAAGGTGTGTGGCTGGATTGACAACGCCGTGATCAGCTTTCCAAAGGCATATTTTGTTATTACCTCAAGACCTTCAGGGCTCAGAAAGGTTGACAAGATTAAGCTTGAGCCTGAACCAGATCGGGTTGACATCATGGATTTTACGCCTTATCAGCAGAACATTTTTTTACATCGCTGGTTTGAAGCAGCATTTCTTGAAGCTGAAGCTCCTTTTGCCGATAAAACAGCGGCATGGCAAAAGAGCCAGAAAGAAAAAGCGGAAACCAAAGCAGAGGGAATCATCACCGTTTTAAAAGCCGAAGAATATAAAAGTTTGCAGTCGCTGGCCGGTATTCCCCTTTTGTTGCAGATTATGGCCATGCTCTGGAAAAACAAGGAGTATCTGCCATCCAGTCGTGTGGAGTTGTACGGAAAAGCATTGAACTACATTCTTGATGAAAGGGAGAGACAAATAGGTAACATCCCGTTGCTTGCCGCTGAACAGGCTCTCGACGTATTGATGCCGGTGTCGCTCTGGATGCAGGAAGAGCTGGAAATGGATGAGGTGGGTAAAGAGACAATGCAGCAGCAGATGCAGGCTGAATTGATCAAACTCCCTGATCCCCCAAAGTCAGCGATATTTTGCAACAACCTTGTCAATCGCGCAGGGTTACTGGTGGAGTATGGCGAAAGGGAGTACCTTTTCCGCCATAAATCATTCCGCGAGTATATGGCGGCGGTTCAGCTTGTAAAAAATATTGAGCTTCTCCAGGTGGATCCTCTCGACAAGACGATGAATGGAGCGAGTAAGTATCTCACTGAGCTGGCCGCTCATTTTGGTGAAGCCTGGTGGAAAGAGCCGATCTGCTTTTTTGCGGCTCAGGCGAGTGCTGTGACCTTCAATGCTTTTCTGGAGAAACTTTTTGAATCACCGGTCAGCCTGAATTTTTCGCAGGAGCAGCAGGATTTGCTGGAACGTATTATGCAGGAAAGGCCGAAGGAAGAGCCTGGAGCTCTCTATGACAAACTGCTTGACCCTGCGACAATCGCAAACCGGCAGCGTTATTTGTTGAAATGTTTGCAAATAAGCAGGCATCAGGCAGCCGGAGATGTTGTGCGAAAGTTTATTGAGCAGAATCTTGCCAAAGACGACGATATTCGTCGCCGTGCCGCTGACTTTACGGTGACAGGTATGGTCGATCGGCAAGGCGCACCTTATGTCCTGATTGAAGGCGGATCGTTCGTCTATTCAGTCAAGAAAAAGCAGCGGACGGTGCCAGACCTCCATGTTGCCCGATACACCGTGACCAACCAACTTTACCGCCGCTTTATTGCTTACCTTGAGGGAAATGAGGCTCACTTTGCCACTATTCTGCCACTTGAACGCTATAAGGAGCAGTTGAACATCATGGCGCAAGGTGTCAGGGGATTTCGCCGTTATCTGAAAGGCAAAGATAACCTGGCAAAGCTCTTTCGTTCCCGCTTTGATGGCGACAGAAAATTTAACGGGGATGAACAGCCTGTGGTTGGTGTCACCTGGTATGCAGCGCGATCCTACTGCCTCTGGCTCTCGCTGCTTGAAAGCAATGGCGGAAACATCAGCCTCTATCGCTTGCCAACGGAGGTGGAGTGGGAATATGCAGCAGGTGGTAAAGAGAGCAGACGCTATCCTTGGGGTAAAGAGGAGCCATCATCAACCCGAGCCAATTACGGAA
>SESE01000891.1_pt1 | contig 12289 bp, 9 predicted proteins | sample 3171371 | NCBI WGS metagenome assembly SESE01 (sample SAMN06051881, study PRJNA518727) | freshwater metagenome | biome: subpolar coniferous forest; feature: holomictic lake; material: water; isolation source: holomictic Lake 442, 13 m depth | place: Canada: near Kenora, Ontario | collected...
GTGACTCGTTCTCGTGCACGGCATGTGCGGACACGACCTTGCCGTTGCGATCCGACGTCTGGATGCCGATGATCCCTTTGCCGCCGCGATTTTGCGTGCGGAACTCCTCGAACAGCGTCCGTTTGCCATAGCCGTGCTCGGTGGCAATCAGGAATGTGCCTTCCGGTTCCACCACGTCCAGGCTGCGCACCACGTCGCCGTCTTCCAGATCAATGCCGCGCACACCGGTGGAGTCGCGCCCCACGCAGCGCACCTGATCCTCCGGGAAGCGGATGGTCACCCCGTTGGCGGTCGCCAGCATCACCTCTTCCTTGCCGGTGGTCAGGCGTACCTGGATGAGGCGGTCGCCTTCCTCAATGTTGATGGCGATGATGCCGGAGGTGCGCACGTTGCGGTAGTCGGACAGGGTGGTCTTCTTGACAATGCCGCGTTCGGTTGCAAAGAGGATGTTCTGGTCCTCGCGGAATTCGCGGATGCGCAGCATGGCGGCGATCTTCTCACCTTCCTGCAGTTCCAGCAGGTTCACGATGGCCTTGCCCGGCGAGGTGCGCGAAGCCTCGGGAAGCTCAAAGGCGCGCTCGGCATACACACGGCCGAAGTTCGTGAAGAACAGCAGCGTGTCGTGCGTGGCTGCAATGAAGAGGGTCTCGAGAAAATCCTCTTCCTTGGTGGAGGCGCCGGTGATTCCCCGGCCGCCGCGTCGCTGTTCGCGGTAGGTGTCGAGCGGCACGCGCTTGATGTACCCCTTGTGGCTGAGCGTGACGACGCAGGGGGCGTCGGCGATCAGGTCCTCGATGTTCACCTCGTCCGCCAGCGGCACGATCGCAGTACGGCGGGCGTCGCCGTACTTTTGCTTGAGCTCGGCCAGGTCCTGCTTGATCAGGTCGAAGATTTTCGTGGAGTCGGCCAGCAGACCCTGCAGGTAGGCAATGCGCTCGCTGACGGCGCGATGCTCCTGCTCGACCTTGTCGCGCTCCAGCCCGGTAAGCTGATACAGGCGCATTTCCAGAATGGCGTCGGTCTGCTTTTCGCTGAAGGAGAACCGGGCGATCAGGCGCGTGCGGGCTTCGTCGCGGTTGCGTGACTCGCGAATGATGCGGACCACTTCATCCAGATGATCGAGCGCAATGAGCAGCCCTTCGAGGATGTGTTTGCGGGCTTCGGCCTTGGCCAGCTCGAAGCGGGTGCGGCGGGTGATGACCTCGAAACGGTGGTCCACATAACAACGGATCAGCTCCTTGAGGTTCATCACCTTCGGGCGATTCTGGTCAATGGCCAGCATGTTGGCCCCGAAGGTCATCTGGAGCTGGGTGTGCTTGTAGAGGTGGTTCAGCACCACCTGCCCGATGACTCCGCGCTTGAGCTCGACGATCACGCGGATACCTTCGCTGGAGCTTTCGTCGCGAATGTCAGAGATCCCCTCGATGACCTTGTTGTTGACGAGCTCCGCGATGGTTTCGATCAGGTTGGCCTTGTTGACGGTGTAGGGGAGCGAGGAGATGAAGATGAACTCGCGGTTCTTTTCCTCGATGATCTCAGCCGTGCCGCGCACCATCATCTGCCCGCGCCCGAGCTTGTACATGGCTTCAATGGCACGCGTGCCGCAGATGGTGGCGCCGGTGGGGAAGTCCGGGCCCTTGATGAACTGCATGAGGTCGTCCACCGTGCAGTCCGGATGTTCGATGCTGTGGATGATGCCGTCCACCACCTCGGTGAGATTGTGGGGCGGAATATTGGTGGCCATGCCCACGGCAATGCCGGTGGAGCCGTTGAGCAGCAAGTTGGGGATCTTGGCCGGCAGCACCAGGGGCTGGGTCAGTGTCTCGTCATAATTGGGGCCAAAGGCCACCGTGTCCTTGTCCAGATCTTCGAGCAGCTCCTCGGCCAAGCGATCCATGCGCACTTCGGTATAACGCATGGCCGCTGGCGGATCGCCGTCAATGGAACCAAAATTTCCCTGGCCGTCCACCAGGGGATACCGCATGGAAAACTCCTGGGCGAGGCGCACAATGGCGTCGTACACCGACTGGTCGCCATGCGGGTGATACTTACCAATGACATCACCGACCACGCGCGCCGACTTCTTGTACGGCTTGCTATGGGTATTCCCCAGATCCTGCATGGCGTAAAGCACGCGGCGATGCACGGGCTTGAGGCCGTCGCGCGCGTCGGGCAGGGCACGGCCGATGATGACGCTCATCGAATAATCAATATACGACGAGCTCATCTCGTCTTCGATATTGATATGACCTACGCCTTGCTCGTTCACCACATCGTTGGGCCCGGTTTCCATGCTGTTCCGCCTGTCATGCCCCGCGTTGCCGGCCGCACCCTCCGGCATCGTGCCGAGAACGCGCCTCTCAGGAAATCACCTGCCACCCGCAACGAAAGGGATTCTAGGAGAATACACGCTGGCGGGCCGCGGGACCAGCTTAAAAGCTGATGTTTCGTGTCCTTCGTGGTGGAAGCCGCCAAAGTGGCGCTTCAGGAAAAGACCATGGTCACCTGCGTAAGCCGGGCCGCGCGCGACAACCGCCTCACTCCGCCCCCCAATGGAACCGCTGATGGTCGGCGGCGTGGTGACTATGCACGTGCACCAGGTTGTGTGCCTCCAGAAGGGCACGGTTGGTAAGGATTTCGTTTGTGGGTCCGCTGGCAGCCAGACGTCGGTCCTGCCCGAACACATGCACCGTGTCTGCCAGCTCCGGCAGAATGTGCAGGTCGTGCGTTGCGACGACAATCGTCTTGCCGGCATGCGAGGCCTGGTGCAGAAGCTCCACCAGGTGGGTCGTCGTCCGCGGATCAAGCCCTGCCGTGGGCTCATCCAGCAACAGAACTTCCGGATCCATGGCCAGCACCGTGGCAAACGACACCTTGCGCTTTTCGCCTACGCTCAACAGGTGCGGCGGCCGGTCCAACAGCGCGGCCAGGCCCAGATCATGCGCCAGAGACTCGATGCGCGCCTCGACCACGCGCGGCTCAACGCCCAGTTGCAGCGGCCCGAAGGCGATATCCTCGCGCACCGTCGGGCAGAATAACTGCACATCCGGATTCTGGAAGACCAGCCCCACCCGCCGGCGGAACTCAAGCGAAAACCCTTCATCCTGCAGGGCATTTTCGGTCAGGGCTTTGCCCGCAAAGCTGACTGTGCCGCGCTGCGGAAAAACCAACCCGTCCAGCAAACCCAGCAGCGTGGATTTGCCCGATCCGTTGGCGCCGACCAGCGCGACGCGCGCACCGGCTTCGATGGTCAAATCTACACCGCACAAGGCCGGAAAGCGACCTTGGTAGGCATAGTACACGTTTTGGCATTCGAATAGGGGCATAGCTATGCTCATTTCACCGCGAAGGACGCGAAGGCGCGCGAAGGGGGGCGGTTGGGTGGTTAAGTACAACACGTTGAACGCCGTCCTTCAGATGTGCCGCGTCCAGCACCGCTGAGGCCATCTTTTCGACATCCATTTCTTTCTACCCTCCCATATTCCCTTCGCGTTCCTTCGCGTCCTTCGCGGTAAGGAAAAGGCGTGTAATTATCGCAGGAATGTGAGCGCAATACACACAGCCGTTACACCGCCCAGCCACACCCAATCCCGCGGCCGCATACGAAAACGGTCCAAGGACACCGGTTCCCCCCGAAAGCCGCGCGCGACCATGGCGCCATATACCTGTTCGTTCAGGACGTAGGAGCGCGACCAGAGCTGGCCGATATTCCACGCGACGATGCGTTGCCCCTGCCGATGATGAATGCGCGCGCCGGTACGGCTGCGAATCGACAGATACGTGTGCTCGATCAGTTCGACAAAGAGATAGATGTAGCGGTAGCAGATACCCAGCACCATCACGAACAGTTGCGGCACGGCAAATGATCGCAGCGCCTTCAGGAGCGCGGTGTGCCGGGTCGTCAGGCTCAACAACACCGCCAGCGAAACCGAGACTGTTACGCGCCCCACGAAAAACGTCGCCGCGTGGATTCCCTGATTCGTGACGTGGAACACGCCGGCTGATGCCACGGTATCGCCGGGCGACACGAAGCTGAACAGCGCCGGGATGGCGATGGCCAGCGAGAAGAGCGGAATGAAAAACCACGTGCGTACCAGAAAGAAACCAAGTCGCAGACGCGATCCTACGGCCAGCAACAGACCGAGCAGATACAGCAAACCGAGTCCGGAGAGCGTCCGGACAAACATTGTGGCCAGTAACAGCAGCAACACGCCTGCCAGCTTGGCACGCGGGTCCAACGCTTGCAGCCACCCGGGCAGGGATGCTGTCTCCTCCGCAAAGATGGCCTCCTTCAAGAAAGCCAGCGCGCCGCGGATGGAGCGCGTTATAAAATCGCCTGTCGCGCGCGTCACCCCGCGTTTCGGCTTGCAGATACCATCCTCTCTCTTCACCAACCACTTTCCCAGCAGCCAAATCACGCCGACGACCAGGGCCACCCCCAGAAAGGCGGAAAAGAGATAGGCCACGCTCTGGTGTGCGATCCCTTTCTTCTCCCATCCCTTGATTGTGTAGTCGGGCAGGGGAGCCTGTTCGCGCGTACCCAATCCGGACATAGCCTCCGGGACATACCCGATCCTCTGCTGGATCTTGTCCGCATCCCACTCGCCCCACGCGCTCCCGGCCTTGAAATGTGCCGGCAACAGCAGACCCAGCGGCGACAACAGCGCGAGAACCCCCAGGCCAATACAGCACTTGGTCATGATCTTCATGCGCCGGCCTCCGGCGCCAGCAATCCCGGCTCGTGTTTCTGCAGGTATTTCACCACCAGCGCCGTAACCACTGCCTCCACCCAGCCAAAGAACAGCAGATGCTGCCCGACCATGGTCGACACGGCAATCTCGAGTCCGTACGGACAATACAACGCGTGTCCCTCCGCCGTGTGATGCAACAGCGGTTGCAGGCCAAACTCCACGCCGGCGAAAAAAGATGCCGCGACGATCCCCAGGTACCCGGCAAACCCGGCAGCAAACACCCGCCGCCTCGACGCGCGCGACGCCTTGCCGCTCAGCACCCGGTACACGCCATAACCGACGAACGGCAGCACCACGGCCAAGTTGAAGCAGTTGGCGCCGAAGGCCAACATGCCGCCATCGCCGAACAGCAGCGCCTGAATCACCAGCGCCACCGTGATCGCGATCAGGGCCGCCCAAGGGCCGAGCAGGATGGCGACCAGCACTCCGCCGACGGCGTGGCCGGTGGACCCGCCCGGAATGGGCACGTTGAACATCATGATCACAAAACTGAACGCCGCGCCGATCGCCAGCAGCGGCACCTGCTTCATCCGCAAGGACTTCTTGACGATCCGGGCGGCAATGATCCACAGCGGGATCATAACTGCAACCAGCGCGCCGCTGGTGGGCGGACCGAGATAACCGTCGGGAATGTGCATCGTGCCAGCTTTGTTAGTATGAAAACTCCTAATAATCGTAACACTGCGATGCGGACACGGCAAGGGAAAATGATCGGGCGCCAGACATGAATCCGGCCCGCAGCGGTGGTGGCCCGGGCGCTCCGCGCACGGGCATGCGCAAAGACGGCAACGGGCACTGCTTCTTGCCCGTGCGCGGAGCGCCCGGGCCACCTCGGTATTTGGACGCATCTGCGATTCATTGGCCGTAGGGACGGCTTTACGCCGTCCATGATCAGGCCATTTGCGGGTAGACGGCATAAAGCCGTCTCTATCGATCTGTCGCCACGGTATATAAGGTAAACCACGTGCCGCCGGTTACAGCTGCTGTGAAACTCAACGCATCGCAGATACGCCCGCGTGCGCCCGCGCACCCGTGGTCGTCACCGTCAGCCGGCCGTGCTTGACACCCTTGGCCGTGACCAGACGATCCGCCAGGCGGCGCACAGCTTCGGCTACGCCGCGCACAGCCAGGACTTCCATGCAGGCGTGGTGATCGAGGTGCACATGCAAGGCCGAGATGATCAACCCGCCGTGGTCATGCTGGATGTCCGTCAGCAGGCGCTGGATGTTCCGTTGGTGGTGGTCATAGACCAGCGTCACGGTCCCGGCGATCTCCTGGTTGCCGATCTGGCCCAGGTGTTCGACCAGATTGGCCCGCACCATATCCGCCACAGCCTGCGACCGGTTGGCATACCCCTTGGATTTCACCAGCGCGTCCAACTGCCGGGCCAGCCCCGCCGGCATGCAGAGGCTGAACCGACTGAGTGCATCCGGCGATTTTTTGGAGGTGCGCATGTCGGAAAGTGTAAGGCGGTGGCAGGTGCCCGTCAAGCCGTGCCCGCGCGATGTGCAGCAGTTCTCATTATGGCGCCAAAACGCCTTACGGCGTCACTACAAACGGCAAAAAGCCGTTCGTAGTGTGCCCGTAAGGGCATTCGTGTCACCATAATGAGAACTGCTGGCGTGATGTGGACACGAACGGGAACGCCTGTGCTGCGTTGCTCGAGTCAGCAGTTGACATCAAAACACCATGAGTGTATATTGCCATCATGGTTAAGACTCAAATCCAGTTGCCGGATCGGCTGTACCGGGAGGCGAAGCGCGTGGCTGCCGAGCGTGAGTTGTCGCTGGCCGAAGTTCTGCGGCGCGGGGTGGAGTACATCGCGCGGGTCTATCCGCCGCTGACGGCGGAAGCCGGGGTTGTCTGGGAACTGCCCAAGGCTGTGCGGACGAACCTGCGGCCGGGCCTTACGCTCGCGTCCTTGCGCGACTTGGCGGCCGAAGATGCGGAACCGCGTCTGGCGCCGCGCCGCAAGTCGGTCCATCGCGGTACGGAGGGGTGATGCTGTCCATCGACACCAACATTTTGTTCGCCGCCTGCGAAGCCACCGCACCTCACCACGCCAACGCCCGTCGTTTCCTGGAATCGAACCGCGACAATGCCGACCTGGTCCTGTGCGAACTGGTACTGGTCGAGTTGTACCTGCTGTTGCGCAATCCCGCGATAGTGGCCAGCCCATTATCGGCCCGCGAGGCCTGTCGGCTAATCCTTGCTTTGCGTCAGAATCCAAGTTGGCGGCTGGTCGATCACGCCTCCGTGATGGACGCCGTCTGGGCCAGGGCGGGACGTGATCCGTTCGCGCGGCGGCGCGTCATCGACATCCGACTGGCGTTGACGCTGCAGCACCATGGCGTCACCGATTTTGCCACGGTCAACACCTCCGATTTTTGCGATGTCGGCTTCCGTCGGGTCTGGAATCCCCTGATGGCGTAGGTGCCAGAAGGCGATCACCCCAAACACTGCCACCCGTAGCGGGATCCCGCCGTTCTCACCGATCAACCGGCTGCTTGTCCGCTGGACCCGTTACTGCGCAGACTGTGTCCGGGACCAATCGCGACCATGCGTCCGAGACCCTTGAGGCGCCTGTGAGCGCAGAGCGCGCAGGCGTTGCCCTCCTCGTCCACGCAGGGCTTGTTCGGATAGAGCTGGTAGAGGCGACGGTACTTCGCGGGCGTGACGTTGGGCATGAAGACGTTGCCGCCGACTTGCAGTACGCGGTTACGGCCGTCGGGCGTGAGCGCGTCGAACGCCGTGGTGGCCGGGATGTGCGCGCGCGGATTGAGCAGGCGTAGAACGGCGATGGTTTTGAAGTAGATCTCGCGATCAGCCAACAGCGGTGTGCCGCCCAACGGTGTACCCGGGTGGGCCATGAACGGACCGCAACCGATCATATCCAGGTCGAGGGACGTGGCGAACAGAATGTCGCGCGCCAAGGTGAGCAACGGCGTGCCAGGCAAGCCGATCATGAAACCGCTGCCGACCTGAATGCCGGCGGCGCGCAGATCGTGCAGGCATTGCACCCGCCGCGCAAAGGATTCGTCCGGATGAATGCGGCGGAAGAGCGCGCGGTTGGACGTCTCAAAGCGCAACAGGTAGCGGTCACACCCGGCGGCCTTCAGCTGGCGCAGTTCCGCCAAAGACCGCACGCCAACCGAAAGCGTGACAGCCCCGATGCCGGTCGCGCGCACGCGCTGCACGAGGTCTGCCAGCCTGTCGCCTGTGAACCAGGGATCCTCGCCCGACTGCAGCACCACGGTGGAACAACCCCACGTCTTGGCGTTCGCGGCCTGGGCGACGATCTCCTCTGTGGCCATGCGATAGCGCGGCAGGTCCCGGTTGCTCCGTCGGATACCGCAGTAACCGCAATCGTTGCTGCACTGGTTTGAGAACTCGATGATACCGCGCAGATGCACGGCCTGACCAAAGATTTCGCCCCGCAAGCCATCGGCCGCCGCGTAAAGCGCATCGCGCTCCGCCGCCTGCGCGCGCAGCAACGCGAGTATTGCAGCGGGCGTAAGATCCCCGTGCCGGATACTGTGGTCACGCAAATGTTCGATGAGAGTGTGCAAATTGATAAGAAATTGCCTTTCGCCACCACCCGGTCGGCATCGACCCGCACGGGCCGAAAACATGCCGGACTCGGTCTGACGCATCGATGTCATGTGGAAAGCTTGGCAGAAGTGGAAATCAAAGTCAATTCACCCCGCAAACCCGGCGAAGAAAGAGTTCGAGGGCGAACGCAACGTGCTGAATGCGCGGCTCGATTCACTCCAGGCCACGGTCAAACATCAAGCCGAACAGATCGCCCAGTTGACCCAGCAGCACGAACTGGCGTACGAGAAGGTCCAGAACATCGCCGTCCGGGCGATCGAAGGCTCGGCCAACCAGAAGACGCTGGCCACCTTCCACGAAATGCTGCTCGATCAACCCAAGAAGCAACCGCGCGAGGAGAAGTAAAGCTGAGTCCGCGCGACGGCCGGCGCCGTTGGCGGACCGCCCGTGCTCGTACTCGATAAGTTTCCGTATCTCCAAAGACGCTTCGCGACAATCGCGGCAGGCTGGCGAAAGAATAACTGGGTTCGTCCACCCTACTTGCCCTTCTTCGCTTTTAGATTGGCTTCGAGCCACTCCACTTCGAGGCCGGGCTTGCCCTGACGTGGGCTCGGCACGGCGGTCGCCGTCTGCGTGTGCATGCCGTTCCCGTCATCGAGATCCGCGTTCAGCGCGTATTCCACGCTCACTTTCGCCATTGCCGGGAGCGACAGTTCCTTGAACTCGTATTTCCCTTCTAGCCCGTGGCGCTTGTCACTCCAGACGTAACTGATCGACGCCGTCGCGAGTTCCTTGCGCGACTTGTTGGGCCCGAGCTCGTAAACCGTGGCCTTCCCCGGTTCGCCAAGTGTCGTGGCGGTATGGTGGGGAATAGCCCAAAATACCGAACCGGTTACATGGAGCAGCTTACGGGCCGGCGGCGCAGCCGGTTCCGTGGCGGACGACGGTTTAGGCACGAGGGCCGTCGGCCGGTTCGTCTGGCCGGGCGAGGCTTGAATGAACGCGAGCGCCTTCGCGAACGAAGCGGCGGGAAGATCCCGGTGATCAAGATCCTGGACGACTTCCGTCTGGATCTCAAGTGCCAGTTTGCGCCAGATCGGCTCCTGCGCTGTGACCGACGGGAAGTTGAAATCCTTCGTGCCGGTTCCGAAATACCAGCGGCGTCCATAGCCGCGGAGCGCGGCCCAGGTTGCGTCCGTGACGTGGTTGTATTCGCCCGGATACACCCCGCCTGCAGCGGGCACATCCAGCAAAGGCAACGCCTTGCACTCAGCCACCGCGCCACGGAAGTACTCCGGAAATTCGACGACTAGGCTGGCGGCGATACTCGCGCCACCGGAAAAGCCACCGACGAATATGCGCTTATCGTCAATCCCGAATTCGGCTTTCGCCGCTGCCATGGCGTCAAGCGTCACCCGTATGCGCCGTAGCGTATCGGCATCGTTGCCGATGCCGTTTGGAGATACGCCAATGAGTTTCTCGCGCGCCAACACGGCCGCCCAGCCATCCGGCAAGTAGCCGGTGTCCGCGGGGGAGACGTGGAGGTAGAGGCCCCAGCCGCCTTGGCCGCGGGACCAGGCGGAGGGTACCAGAACATAGGCGGTGCCCTTGGCCGCATTGTATTGGGCCGCCGCTTCCAGTTTCTCGGCGGAGCCGTATGTCTTGAGCAGTGCCTCAAGATGCGGCTTGCGGTAGTCCGCCGCATAGTATTGCCGCATCGTTGGGAACAGCGGCTTCTTCACTGCAAAATCGGTTCTTACACGTTCCGCCGCCGTCACAGACATGCCGGAAACCGTCAACATGAACCCAACACAGATCAAGATTCGGAATGTCATGCCACCTTCTCCTCTCACGTTCCTACGTATGATTGTCGCATGTTGGCTGGGGACAGCCAACCCTACACCGAAGGGCTGTAGAGTCGGCTGTCTCAGCCGACTTCCCGCTGCTCCTTCATCCGTTGGCTGAGGACAGCCAACCCTACACCGAAGGGCTGTAGCGTCGGCTGTCTCAGCCGACCGCCGCTGCTCCTTAATCTCGTTGGCTGAGGACAGCCAACGCTACACCCCGCGCGCCTGTAGCGTCGGCTGGCTCAGCCGACAGCCTGGTGCCTTCTACCAAGTTACCGGCCTATTCTGACAGCACCCGATAGAACTTACATCCGACACCTGGCACGCTATCCGTGTGGACGTTCACTGTGGGCGTGGCCGGGATGTGGGTCATGACATTGGTGAAGCCGGACAGCAGGTTCGTCGTGGCCTGCAAGGCGTAACGCTTGCCATCTACGCTCTGCCAGCGCACCACGAACTTGCCGTCAACCGATGGGTTGTTCGTGGTCGCGTAGAGCACCAGGCACGACGATGCGTTTGTCGGGTTCGTGCCGGCCCAAAACTCCTGCTGATTATTCAGCCCGTGATGGTCCGGATCGGCGGTGTCGCTGCTGACAGCGGCATTGGTCAGGGACACGGCGTCGAACTGTGTCTGCCGCCACTGCTCGTAGACCGTCCAAGTCCTGCCCGTGACAACGCCATACGCCGAAAGCCCTGCCGCATTGCTGGCGGCCACACGGTAGTAGTAGAGCGTGTTGGTCGCCAGTCCGGAGTCGCTGTAGTTGGTCGCATTCGCGCCGGTTAGCGTGACGAGCACCCAGTCGGTGCTGTCCGGCGAACGCGCCACGAGATAGCCGCTCTCGTTGCTCGCGTTGTCGGCCCATGCCAGTTCGATCCGGTTGGTCGCCGCTGCCGTGGCCGTCAGACCGCTCGGCATTGCGGGTACGGGTGAGTACTCGAATGCGCCCATGTCGCAGCGCGCGTAGCCGTCACGGTTGCCGTCAATCGGATTCACCAGGGCGCTTCCCTCGGGGATTTGCGCCCACCAGGCCCGCGAGTTTGTGCCCGCGTCAATGCAGGGCGAGTCGGCGCGCAGCCGGTAGTCGCCAGCCGCGTAGTCCACGAACTTCGGATCCGGCTGGATGATGCAGCCGGGATCAGGGAAAGTCCAGTTAGCATCATATGCTTCCAAAAAGGTATAACTTACGGGATCACTGGACATGAGATAGCTCATGTCGTTGTCATGGAAGATGCAGTTGTGGAACGCGCCCTCGTATGCGATGCAGGTCCCTTGGCGATTGCCCACGATGGTGCAACCATAACCTCTGCAATCCCCCATGTCAAACCCCCGATTGTTCCGCATTACGCAATTCCAGAATTTGCTGTATGAGGCTGTATACTTGCTATTCTCTTCAATCAGGCAACGTACAAACCAGCCGCCCATAGTAGAATGCACACCAAAGGATCCGATATTCCGTGCGATCCGGCTGTCGTAGATACGGCCGCCGACGGTTGCGGTGACGTTGCCGACGATCACACAGTTGGAAACGATCGCGCGCGGTTCGCAGAATATGCCTCCGCCCATGCCCCACCCTATGGCGTTCGCGCAACCGTTGGTGACGGTAAAGCCGATCAGGGACGAGTAGTCCGTCAAATAGACGCCGCGCGTGCGCTCGGGGCCGTTCGTGCCGGAACCCACAATGCGCGTGACAGCCGGACCGCCGCTGCTGCGAATGGTGAGCGGCTTGAACACGGCGACGCGATTGGCGTTTTGTCTGTCATAGATGGACAAGTCGCTCATCGCGCGGCCGCCGGTGGCGTAATCGCCCGGCGCCACCCAGACGGTCGCGCCGATCACCGTGGCCGCGTCTATGGCGGACTGGATGTCGTGCGCGGCCGTGGCCCAATTGGTGAACGGCGGCGTATGCGTCCCGTCGGGCGAGACGTAGTACGCGGTTTCGACCACCTCGACCGTGACCGTGGCGCTCGCGCGATCAGTCAGATTCGAGACGGTGAGAACGACATCGTACCGGCCGGGCGCGGCGAACGCGTGCCAGGCCCGATACAGGTTCGGGAGCGTGGTGCCATCCCCGAAATCCCAGGTATAGCCCGTGGGCCGCCCCCCGATACTGGTTTCGAAGGAGACGCTCGCGCCGGCGG
>SESE01000892.1_pt1 | contig 12288 bp, 8 predicted proteins | sample 3171371 | NCBI WGS metagenome assembly SESE01 (sample SAMN06051881, study PRJNA518727) | freshwater metagenome | biome: subpolar coniferous forest; feature: holomictic lake; material: water; isolation source: holomictic Lake 442, 13 m depth | place: Canada: near Kenora, Ontario | collected...
TCAGCAGTGTCCACAGCGAAGCCGAGTGGTCACGCTGGCCGCTGAGGTGTTGGCGAACCATGTCTTGCAGCGTTTGGGGGTTGAAATAGCCGGTGGCCTCCATCTGCGATCCCAAAACGGCTTGTTGCAGGCGGTCTTTCAAAGGGCCGCGCAGCCATTGGGCTAGTGGCACTGAAAATCCCATCTTGGGTCGGTACAGCACTTCGTGGGGCAGGCTTGGCTCAAAGGCTTTTTTAAACAGCCACTTACCCTCTTTGGCCTTGATTTTGAAGCTGCTGGGCAGGGTGGCCAGCCATTCGATGAGTTCGTGGTCCATCAACGGCTCGCGCACTTCGAGTGAATGGGCCATGCTGGCACGATCGACCTTGGTGTTGATGTCGCCGACCAGCCAGGTTTTGTAGTCCAGGTATTGGATAAGGGCTAATGGGTCATCGGTGTGGGCATTGGCGGCGTGGTGTTGAAAGACTTCTTGTGCGCGGTAGCCTGCCAATATGCGCTTGAACTGGCTTGAATACAGGCGTTCTCGCTCATCCAAACGCAGCACCGAGACACTGTGCAAATAAGCCTGTACCGAGGTCAAGGCGAGCGCCTGAAAGGTGGTTTTGGCGCGAAACATGCGCGGTGCCCAGTCTGCTTTGGGGTAGAAATGCCCCAAGGTGCCAAACAGGGGGCGGCGCAAGGCCAAAGGCAGGGCACGGCGGGCTTGCTCTTCCATCGTATGCAGGCGGTAGCGGCGATAACCGCCAAAGGTTTCATCGCCCCCATCGCCTGAGAGTGCCACGGTCACATGCTTGCGCGCCAATTGGCAGACGCGGTACGTGGGGATGGCCGAGCTGTCGGCGTAAGGCTCATCGTAAAGCCATGCCAGGGTGTCGATCAAGTCAAAGTCATCGCTTTTGACAATTTCAAGGTGGTGGTCGGTGTGGTAACGAGTAGCCACACTTTGCGCAAAGGCAGATTCGTTAAATCGGGGGTCATCGAAACCAATGGCACAGGTGCGAACAGGTGTGGAAGACAAGCCCGCCATGGTGGCCACCACAGCACTGGAATCCACCCCGCCTGATAAAAATGCCCCCAGCGGCACTTCGGCCATCAGGCGCAGGCGAACGGATTCGTCCAGTCGGGCACGCAATTCGTGGATGGCATCTTCGGGTTTGATGGGGTTGTTTAAGCTGAATTGAACATCCCAATAGGCCTTGGGCGCTGGCAGTGGCGCGCCATGCTGGAGGGTTAGGGTGTGGGCAGGCGGGAGCTTTTTGGCACCGCTGTAGATGCAGCGCGGGTCTGCCACATAGCCCAAGGCAAAGTATTCTTCGACGGCCAATGGATCAATGGTGCGAACAAAAGCGGGGTGGGCGGTGATGACTTTGAGTTCTGAGCCAAAAATAAAACTGCCATCGCCCAGTAGCGCGTAAAACATGGGCTTGACACCCATGCGGTCGCGTGCCAAAAACAAGGTTTGCTGGTTTCTGTCCCACAGGGCAAAGGCGAACATGCCTCGAAAGCGCTTCACACAATCTTCACCCCAGGCTTCCCAGGCATGAACAATGACTTCGGTGTCGCTTCGGGTATGAAACTGGTGGCCTAAGCTTTTGAGTTCCTGCATCAATGGCTGGTAGTTGTAAATCTCGCCATTAAAAACCACAACGATGCTTTTGTCTTCGTTGAACAGAGGCTGCTGGCCAGTGGAGATGTCAATGATCGACAGACGTCGATGCCCCAAGGCGACACCAGGCTCCAGATGAACACCGAGTTCGTCAGGCCCTCGGTGCGACTGGATGTTGTTGATGCGCTCGATCAGACCGGGCGCAAAGTCACGTTTTCCGCGGGTGTCAAAAAGTCCGGCAATGCCACACATGGTTGGTTTCTATGGGGTTTGTCTTGTTTTTTCAAGCAGTGACAGGATGCTGGCGGCATTGGCTTGCACAAAAGATTGCAGCCGTTCCTGACCTTCGTCCCCTGCACCTTTGGGTGTGTAAAGAATCACGACAGCAGAGTCATCGCCTTGTCCCATCAGGCGATACAAAGCACCATAGACTTTGGCCTGGATGTCACTGGCCGTGAGAGTGCCGTTCATCCAATAAACTTTCCAGACCGTCAGACGCTCATTGGTTGTTGGCGCAGATAAACCTAAATATCGCAGTTCAGCCATACCCAGCTTGCATTGTTCGCTATCAAAATTGATTGTTTTGGTGGTGCTGGAGACTTGTGCCCACAGGGTGTCTCTGGACTGGACCAACACGTTATCAGAACTGACGAGTTTGCGTTCGTAGTTTTGATGGCGGTAGTAGCCCACATACAGACCGACACGTTGGTTGCCAGAAACGTAGGTGGTGTTGATGGAAGCCGAAGGGTTCTGAAATGCGGGTTTAAAAATGGGTGTCTGATCGGTTACAGCAGACCAGGCGGGCGACAGGGTTGCAGGTGCTGTCAGTTGGGGGGGCACGGTCGATGTGGTGTTGATCAGTGCCCAGCGTCCCATGATAGGTAGTGTGACCAATACGGCAGCCGCCACGGCGACCCATGCAAAGCGGCTTGGCGCAACAGGCTGGTGCTGCTGCACAGTGTTGATGTCGGCGGCGCTCTCACGGGGTTCAGGTTCAGCCCAGCGTGTACCGATGATGAACATCAACAGAATGACCACGCCAAAAAATAGCCAGCCGTAAATCAGATGATCAACACCGACAGCGTGTTGGTTGCCAAAAACGTGTCCCAACATGACAATGAGGTAAGCACGCATCCAGTTGGCAATGACCGGTACGATGATCGATACCCCAACGAATATCAACCGACGGTGCAGGGATTGGTAATTGATGTAGGCAAACAGAGTGCCGACGGTTAGCGATGCAATCAGGTAGCGCACGCCGCTACAGGCTTCAATGACCGACCAACTGCCAGAAGGAATCACAAACTGCAAGCCTTCGTTATAGACAGGGATGCCGGTCAAACGCAGGGCTTGCACGGTAAAGTAGGCCGTCCACTGCATCAGTTGGGGCATGGCAAATTCACCCAATGGCACGGCGAAAAACAAAAAGGCCAGTGCAAATCCCAAGGCGCGGGTGACGGCAGTGCCCAAAAGGGTGAACACCAGCACAATCAGCATCGTGACCAAGGCCAGTTGTGTGAGTGCATTCATGGCCACCAAGTCACCCATCAGCCAAGCCAATGCCGTCAGTGCCAGCAAACCCAAGCCCCATGTGTTGGGCTTGGGTTGAAGTTGTGACAGTAGCTTTCGTTTGTGCCACACCAGCCACAAGACGATGGGAACCACCAAGAAACAGTGGGTAAAAGTGTCAGATCGCCACCAGATGCCCACCATGGCGCTGGCGGTATCGCGAAACCAGAACAATGTCCAGGCCAGCAGTAGCACCAATAAAAGACCAGGACGTTGCCATGGGCGTTGAGAGTTCAGTGGGACGGTGGTCATGGGTTGGCCTTGAAGTTCAGATAGGGATCAATTTTGGATAAATGGGCTGCCCAACTGTAGCTGTACAAAACCCTTTGGCGACTGGCTTGCCCTACGTTGGCAGAGCGCCGTGGCGATTGCAGCAGGGCGCTGATCTGATTCACAAAGTCGGTGGCTGTGGTGGCGGCCAGCAATTCGACTTCGGGTCGTGCGTTGATGGCCTGTACGCACGCCTGTGAAGCCACAACCGGCCGTTCCATGGCCATGGCATCGAGAATTTTGTTTTGAATGCCGCGGGCAATGCGCAAAGGGGCGACCACAACCGCTGCATGCTGCAAGTAGGGACGAATGTCTTTAACCGTACCTGTGACCACTACTCTGCCTGGAGATGCCAGAGAAATAACCTCTTGGGGTGGATTGCGTCCAACAATGTAAAAGCAAAGAGAAGGCCACTGCTCATGCAAGGCGGGCAAAACATCGGTCACAAACCAGGTGACTGCGTCGATGTTGGGCCAATAGTCCATGGCTCCGGTAAAAACAACAGGTATCTTTGCGGACGCTGTGGGAAATGTCTCGAATGGCGATGGGCGATTGGGGTCGGGTGAAAAAAAGTCGGCATCCACACCGTTGCTGATGGTCTCTACCAGGTGTGAACTTTCGGGGGCGAGGTTGCGAAACAGTGAAGATTCGTTGTCAGTGACAAAAAATGAACGCACAGAACGCTGCGCTACGGCACGCTCAAAAGCCAAAAGATTTTCGCCTTCACGCTGGTACAACCATGACATGGGCCAGCGGTGATCGGGGGCGTATTGCGTCCACTTGGCAGAATCCACATCAACAAAATCGACCAGCATGGGAGGACGCTCTGAGTCGCCTACAAATTGCGCCATGACCGATGAAAAAATGACCACCGTGTCGATGTTGTTCTCTGCCAGGGTTTGATGGACCCAGGCTTGCAGGCTTGAATTTTTGTAGTAATTCAGACTCAAAGGCTGGTGCGTGAATAAACCGGCCAGGCTGCGAAGTTTGGCAGTGCGCGGATTCAAACGTTCAACGTGGATGTCGGGGCAGATTTGACGCACGGTCTCAAGATGCTTTTCGTCAGCCGGATCGTCAATAAAAGTGCCTAAAAAAACACGATGCTGCTTTACCAGATGTTGGAGCAGATGGTAAGAACGCACCTTGTCTCCCTTGTTGGGAGGATAGGGCAGACGATGCACCAGGTAAAGCAGATTACCCATGGTGCGTGTCAGGCGAGATTGCGCACAATGAAAGGCCCCAGCCAATTAGCAAGCCAGATGGGCATGCGTTGCCAGGTTTCAATGAGCAGTTTGAATTTGGCGTTGGATGGGTTGTTTTGCGGGATGGCATCGCGCTTGTACAGGCAATACTCGTAGTGCAGTGGCGTAGGTTCAAAGCCCCAGTTTTTTTTGAAAGCGTAGGGGCCGGTGCCTTTTTTGCTTCGACCATAGTCAAAAACTTTAAGCTCTTTGGCACAGGCCAGACGCATCAGTTCCCAATATTTGAAGTCGTTGGCTGCGAGGTCGCGGGCAGATTCGTCGTCACCCGCGTAGTAGGGCAATACTTCGTCACGAAAATAAAAGCTCAACACGCTGCTCAAAGGGCGGCCGTCTGGGGCTTCCACGGTCAAAACTTCGCAGTCTTTGCCAAACACCGTCATCAAAGCCTGGAAGTATTTTTTAGGCAAGGCGGGCGTGCCGTGTCGGTGGACGTTGTCGGCAAACAGGGCAAAAAACCTGTCCACGTTAGTGTCCACCACGCTGCGCAGGTTGTTTTTAATGCCTTTTCTGACCATGGCGCGTTGTTTGCGAGGAATGGCCAGCATATTGGCTTCTTCAGTGGCCAGAATTTCCTTGCGAAACGTGACATACAGGTCTTGCGTGGGCCAATCGGTGTGACGGGCATGGACGTTTCTCAACTCCAGATGCGCCACCCCCAAATTTTTGGCAATGGTTTGGGCTTCTTGCTCCAGGGCATCTGCCACTAGGGGGTCACTGGCGGCCACGCCCCCATAAACCGTGAAAGGCAGGCCCGTGAGCGAATTTCCAAAAAGCCAGCTATGAATATGACCCAGAGGCAACACGCCCTGAATCTTCCCGTCAGATTCGGCATATAAAAAATAAGTGTCGTGACCAAACACTTCAGTGATGATTTTTTGCCAGCCAACGCGGTGAAAAAACGTGGCCTGCGGACAGGCTATGACAAATTCATCCCAGCGTGCAGCGTTGGCGTGGTCGTTTTGCAAAAGACGGTGAAGGGTAGTCATGCGAATATCAAATGTCTTGGTCGTTCATTTGGGTAATAAAAACCTGATCCATGCGATCCCAATCAAAATCGGTCAGCAATTGGTTCAGTCTGGCTCGCATTTTTGAAATATTGACGTAGTGGCGAAACCGTGTTTTTCTGTTGATGCCCTCCACAAGGGGTTGCTCGGTGTCGATTTCCCAGGGATGACAATAAAAAATTCCAGGTTCATGGTCTTTTGTATTGACGCGATTGAGCATCCAATGTGACAGTGCATAGGGCAGCAACCTGAAATATCCTCCACCGCTAGAGGGAAAATTGCGCCAAAATAAACGAACCGTGGTGATGGGAATTTCGATCAGCCCTGGGCGAACCCGATAGGCAAACCGTGGGGAATTGGGCATGCCATAGTGGTCGTGCGCAATGGGATAAACGCTGGAGCTGTAGCGGTAGCCGGCATTCTCTAGACCCTCGTAGGCCCACAAATTGCCCGAACCGATTGAAAAACTGGGGGCACGGTAGCCACAGACTTCGCTGCCCGATAAATCTTCAAGAAGAATTTTGGCAAGATTGATGTCTGTAAAAAAGGATTCAGGGGTTTGGTCACTGGCGCGCTCATGTCCGTAGCCGTGGCTTGCCAACTCATGGCCTTGACTGACAATTTGGCGTACCAGTTGGGGATAACGCTCAGCAACCCATCCCAAGGTGAAGAAGGTGGCTTTGGCGTTGTGCTGGTCCAGCAACTCCAGTATGGTATTGACATTGCGTTCAACGCGGCATTCTTTGCTGTTCCACTCGGTGCGGCTGATGTGGGGAGCAAATGCAGACACCTGAAAATAGTCTTCAACATCAATCGTCATGGCGTTGGTCATGCGTTCTACAGACATTCACAACTCCCAAAAAATGATCAATGTCATGGGTCTTGCCCCGGCTGCACTGCAGTTGCGGCTTTGACGAGCTTTTGCAACATGATCAGGATTTCAAGGTTAATGCGCTCCAGTCTGAGTGAGCTTCCTTCCAGACGGCGCAGGCGAGCATCGTATTGTTCGGCGCTCAAGGTGTCGATTTGGCCAGAGATGGCACGCGCCATACCGGGAAGCAACTTCAATTTGGCAAGCTGGACTTCGGCATCTTGGGTAGAAGACAGGTCTGGAATGAATGGCTCTGTCCAGCCTGGACTTTCAATCTGGGTTTTGATGACGGGCGATGCGGTTTCTGCGTTGATTTCATTGACAACCTCATTGACATCGTCGGCACCAAAGCCATCTTTGTTACTGAGGTAACCTAAAAGCATAAGGCGGTCGCAGAGCAGATTGATACGACGTGGTATGCCTGTGGTGGCTTTGAAAATGGCTTCAAAGGCAGCCGAATCAAAACTTGGGCGCAGCGCAGAGGCTCCAGCGCATTTCAAGCGGTGTTCAATGTAACCTTGGGTATCTATTGGGTCCAGCGGTCCGATGTGGCAAGTGGCCGTGACACGTTGGCGAAGTTGCTGCATCCCCTGACTTTGCAAGATGTCTCGAAACTCTGGTTGACCTATCAAAAATGTTTGCAGCAAGGCTTGTTGACCAAACTGGAAATTTGACAACATGCGAAGTTCTTCAATCGCACGATGGGTCAGGTTTTGAGCTTCATCAACAATCAGCAGGCAGCGCTTGCCTTGGCTGGTTTGGTTGACCAAAAACGCTTCAAGCGCCATCAAAATATCCGACTTGGAGATGTCTTTGACCCGCACACCAAAGGCAGCACCCACCATGCGAAGCGTGTCTTCGGCATCAAGCTGGGTGGTCACCAGGTTAGCCGCCAAGACTTTGTCAGCATCGAGTTTATTGAGCAGGCCGCGCACCACGGTGGTTTTGCCGGCACCTACCTCACCGGTGATGACGATGAAGCCCTCATTTCGCATCACGCCATATTCGAGGTAGGCCTTGGCACGCCTGTGTTGTTTGCTCGCAAAATAGAAGCGAGGATCAGGATTGATCTGGAAAGGCTCGCTGCTTAATCCATAAAACGCTTCATACATACATCAGAACTGCACATTCAAATTGCCGGTGAGGGCTGTTTCGGCGTAGGGGTTGGTCAGGTTGTAAGACATCACACGCCGCATACCCAGGGTGGTTGATGTATTTTTGCCAATTTTGGATGAGACATTGACGTTGAGGGATTTAAGCGTGTTGTCTTGTGCCGGGATGTCGCCTGAGGTGTTTTGCCGAGACAGTACGATTCCCAAGGAATGACGAGGCGTGAGACGATTGGTGTAGTTGATGCTAAAGCCTTGCTGAATCACCATATTAGCACTGGTCAGGCTATCGATACTTTGAGACACTGTGTCAAGTCGGCTGTTTTCTGTACGGGTGACCAGGAAGACGATGGTGTTGTGGACGCCCATAAGGGCCATGGACAGATCCTGGCGGTGTTGCAGCGACACCGCAGAGGTGAGAAAGTTGTTAACCACGGTTGTATTAGGAAGGATGCCATTGGTTTGCAAATAGTTGGTGACCATTTGCGCACGAGCAGTGGGGTCGGGTTCAATGGCTGCAAACTGGCTGTAAAACAGGTCGTAAGCATTACCAAGACTGCCTGCGTTATTTTGACTAGGAGTTATGGATGTATCCTTGGAGTCAGAAAATGTCCAGACAGTGCGTGCGGTGCGGTGCGAACCATTGACACTGTGAGTGTTGCCAAACAACCGCTTGCCACTCGATGCAGACAAGGTCGTGCGATCTGACGGTAGCCAATTCAAACTGATGCTACTGCTGGCTTGGCTTTGTTGGTTCACTGCTATTTTCAAAGAGTCCCAAGACAAGTTGAGGCCGATGTGGCTGCTGATGTCGCTTTGTGGGTCTGCACTGGTGTAAGTGTTCGATTCACGCCTTCGATTGGCAGACAGTGTGACGTGAGGGTTGAGGGTGTAGGTCAAGCCAAGACTCATGGCATCAGATTCTGCGCTTCGCCCTGCGCTGTAACCTGCCTGCTGACGTGACATATCCGCCGTCCACCCCATGTTTTTGAAAGCCGATGCATTGCGGAGTGTGACGGTACTGTTGGTGCTGGCGGTGTTGAAACCAGCATTGTTGCCGTCACTACTGGTCAATGTGCGGCCAAGGCGGGCCGTGTAATCAACCGCGTTTCCAAAACGACCCTGTACGTAGGGCGAGATACGGTAATTGGAAACTTCAGTCTGGTTGTTGTTGATGGCTGTGGTGCTGGTGGATTGAGTGCCAAAGGCCGAGATGGTTTGCTGAGAAATGGTGCCACCAAAATCTACAAAAGCCCATTTTTCAATGGCTTCAAAAGAGCCAGATGTATTGAGCGCATTTTGGTTGTGATCGGCAGAGGTGCTATGTGCGTAGGAAACACGGCTGAGCGAGTAATCAAAATTAGTTTTGAGTCGGGCGTTCTGAATGCTCATGCGAACACCAGGGCTGATTGCAGTGGTTTGTTCTGACTGCGTGTCCACACTGCCCAGTCTCACGTTGTTGGTCAGGGTTTCAGTGACAGAGATGTATGGAGTGATCGACACGGTCTGGGCCAAGACACCAGCCGTTGACAGCAGCATCATGGCAGCTAAATGCGCACCTACAGTGCAGCGGTAACCCATTGGCCGAACACGTTCGTACATAGCTTTCACGATGGTTGTTCTTGCGTTTGGCCAGAGTTTCCTCCTTGACCGTAACCATAGCCGTAACCATAGCCGTAACCATAGCCGTAACCATAGCCTCCCTTGAATAAAGAGCTGGACCGGTTCATCAGCAGCATCTTGACAGGGCATGACTCAATGGCAGCGACTGCTTGCCTGACATCGGCCTTCAGTGTTTTGCCGGCATTGACAACCAGTACCAGTTGCCCCATGTGCGTTGCCAACACACGAGATTCTGTGGTGATCAACAAAGGCGGTGAGTCAAACACAATGATGCGATCTGAATAACGCGAGGCCATGTCTTCAAGGAGATTAACCATGGCATCGCTGGCCAAAAGCTCGGTCGCTCGCGGGTGGGGTGTTCCGCTTGGCAAAAGGGTCAGTTTGTCAATGTTGGTTTTCAGCAAGACGCTCGATAAATCCAGGGTATCGTCTTGTACCAGGTCAAGCAGTCCAGGGCTGGGGCTTAGACCGAGCATCCGCATGATTGAGGGTCGTGCCACGTCAGCATCGACCAACATCACGGTGTTATCGAGTTCGGCTGCGATGCTCATGGCCAGATTGATCGAGTTAAAGCTCTTGCCTTCGCCGGGTAACGCGCTGGTGATCATGATCAAATTGCCGTTGGCCAGGATGGATGCCCCTTTGCCCATGGCGTTTTTGATCAAGGGGCGTTTGATCACGCGGTATTGGTCTGCAATATGTGATCGGGGTGCATCAGGGCTGATAAGACCCGACGCGGCCAAGGCTTTGAGGTCAATCTCAATACGCTGCGATGTCGCTACAGTTTGTTTTTTTGCGACGGCATCCTCAGGCTTGGCCGTGGCCGGTGAAACGATCGGCATCGGTGGCACTGCTGGCATTTCGGCGCCCGCTTGGCGAAGTTGCTCCAAGCGTCTGGCTGCCTGTTCAATCAAGCTACTCATAAGTGATTCATCCTGCTTGTCTGGAGATCAGGAACAAGACAAGCATCCCGATACCAAACACAGCTACCAAAGCTCCGGTAGCGCCTAAAAACTTTTTCAATTCAGTCCTTCGCCGCTGTGTTGCGCCGTCGTCCATCACCAATGAAATGACACCCAAAAGCGGCAGCCCCAATGATTCGCTCATGGCACGGGCATCGTAGAAAACAGAGCGCGCCTGACTGAGCAAAAAGGTGACACCCAAACCTGCCGCCAAACCAGCAAGCAAAGTCATGGGCATCAAGAGAATGCGGTTAGGAGCGACAGGTTTATTGGAAGCACGAGGAGGATCAATCAGGCGAAAATCTGCCACCCCCGTGGCGTTATCAAGTTCTCCAGACATCGAAGCAGACTCACGCCGTGACAACAAGTTGTTGTAATTGCTTTTATGGATTTCGTAGTCGCGGTTGAGCTGGGAAAACTCTGTTTCTATTTTCGGTGCAGTTTTCATGGCTTCACGCGCTGTGTTCATGCGCGTTTCGTATTCAGCCACCCGTGTACGCAAAGAGGCCACCTGAATTTCAGAGTTTGCAATCACGCGACTGAGCTCTTGGTAAGTCAGGCTATCGTTGGAGAGTGTTGCTGTAGGGTTAGCCAAGGCGGTCTTTCGCAACTCTTCTACTTCTTTGTGCTTGAGTTCCTCAAGATCTTTGATCAAGCTGCGTGTACTGGCCACATCGGGATGCTGTTCAGTAAAACGCTGCAAGAGTGCATCAAGGTTGCGCCGTTGGGCATCAATGCGGGCATCAATCGCAGGCGTTGAAATGGCCACAGGTTTGTCTGACATCAGGTTTTTTGAGCTGGCTGCACGTTCCTGGTCAAGCTGCTTTCTTGCTGCATCGCGCGCTTGTTCTGCCTCGCGCAATTCCAGTTTTGCCTGGCGGAGTTGCTCACTGATGGCACCGAACTGGCCAGCCGTGTCTTGACCGCCTGACGTTTGCATTTCGATATTACGCAGCTTGAACGCTTTCAGTCTGGCTTCAGCTTCTTCTAGTTTTCCGACATATATCTTGAGTTGGTCGTCAATGAATTTTTTGGCGGCATCTGAGTCTTTGCGTGATCCGCCCATGCTGGATTCAATAAAAATCGACACCAATGACTGAACCATTTTTTCTGCTTTTGAAGGAACAGTGTCGCGAAATGACAGAATATAAATGTTGTTCCCCCCTGTGTTTCGGATTTCAAGGGTCTTTGTTAACTTGTCAATCAGCGCTTCTTGATCCTGCTTGGAGGTACTCCCCAAGTCCAAATCGGCCATTCGGATGAGTTTTTCAACATTGGGGCGGCTGATCAGGGTGCGGCTGAGCATCATCACTTGCTGTTCTACATTGGGCTGTATCGTCAGACCTGCCATCAATGGCTTCAAGATGGATTGTGTGTCAACATAAATTCGTGCAGTGGCCTCAAATTTGTCAGGGACAGACATCACCACTATTGCGCCGACGATGGTGACCAGCCAGGCCACCAGCAGTCCGATCCAGCGGTGTTTCCACATGCCTCGGACAATTGTCGTTATCTGGTCAATCAGCTCTTCCATAGGGTCAATTCTTTTCGTATCCAATACCGGACATATCACCAAGCCAAAAGCAAGGCATGAAAACAGTCCAACCCATTAAAACCAGCCTTGTGGGATGATCAGAATGTCGCCTGGTTTCATTTCAACATTGGCTGAAATGTCGCCACGTTTGAGAAGGTCTTTCAGTCGCACGGAGTATCGTTTGCCGCGTGAAGAGGCGCGGATGATGGATGCTGCATTGCCGTCGGCGAAATCAGTCAGACCACCGACGACGATCATCACATCGAGCAATGTCATTTTTTGCTTGTACGGCAATGCCTGTGGCTTGGCTGCTTCTCCAACCACGCGAATTTGCTCGCTGTAAGGCCCCACAAAACCGCCGACAGTCACAGTGACAACCGGATCACGCACCAATTTACTCAATACTTTTTCAACCTCACGCGCAATCTCGATTGATGTTTTGCCTTGAGCTACGAGTTCATCCACCAAGGGTGTTGAT
>SESE01000896.1_pt1 | contig 12285 bp, 11 predicted proteins | sample 3171371 | NCBI WGS metagenome assembly SESE01 (sample SAMN06051881, study PRJNA518727) | freshwater metagenome | biome: subpolar coniferous forest; feature: holomictic lake; material: water; isolation source: holomictic Lake 442, 13 m depth | place: Canada: near Kenora, Ontario | collected...
GTCCTGCAGGCCCGCCAGGTAGATGTAGCGTTCCAGGTCATCGTGCTTGCGCAGATAGGCCTCGTAGACTCGGTTCACCTGGCCATCCAGGGTGGAGATGCCGGACCGGAGCATGCCATCCAACCCCAGACTGAGCCGCTCCTCTTTGGTGAAGGCCGAACCCTTGTTCAGGTGCGAGTCGCTCAGGAGCTGCCTGCCACGGACGTAGACCGCGTAGAAATCCTCACCCGTCAGTGGATCAATCTTGAACCCGAAGGTCTTCATGGTGCCCCTCTCGCCTGGGACCCCGCACACTCCGACCTGACCGACTCTTGGAACCAGCGGGGGGTTGATGTTCGCCCCAGTGTAGCCCCGCCGTGGAGTCGCCAGGATCACATTGGCGGAGCTGGGGCCTGCAGCAACAAGGCCAGTTCGCCGGCGGTGCCCACCGGGGCGGCGCAGGTCCGACCCCGGCAGACGAAGGCCAGGGGCCCGCTCGCCGCAGGAAACCGCCCCACATGGAGCGGCAGCAGTTGATCCCGGGAGGCGGATAGCACGCGCCCAGGCAGGAAGCGGCCATGCACTTCGCGGAGCATCGCCCGCACACCGGGGTGGGTTGGGTCTCCCGAGACAGCCACCTCCAAGGGTGGCCGCAACGCCAAGTCGAGCACACCCAGCAGGCCCAGGAAGGCCCGTGGCGAGCGCTGCAGGGCAGGACCGAAGCAGCGCAGCACCCCGTGGGCCGCCCTCCGGAAGTCCTCCCGCTGGAGGTGCCGAGAAAGGCGCAAAAGGGCTCGCGCCGCCAGCGTATTGCCGCCGGGGATGGCGTTGTCGAAGCCAGGCTTCTGCCGGAAGATCAGGTCCGCCTGGCCAGCTTCGGTGCTGAAAAAGCCCCCCTCGCCTGGATCCTGGAAGCGGGCCAGCAGGGCTTCCGCCAGCTGTTCCGCCCAGCGGAGCCAACTGGGATCGAAGCCCGCCTCGTAGAGGTCCACGAGGCCCTCCACCACCGCGGCGTAATCCTCCAGGAAGGCGGGCGTATGGGCCCTGCCCTGCCGCCATACGCGCAGCAGACGCTCCCCGCCCCAGAGTTCCCGCTGTAGGAACCCGGCGCAGGCCTCTGCGGCCTTGAGGTAGCGCGCATCGCCCAGCACCTGATAGCCCCGGGCCAGGGCCGACAGGGCCAGGCCATTCCAGGCCGCCAGCACCTTGTCATCCTTGCCGGGGCGCACGCGGCGCTCCCGCCAGACCCGCAGCTTCTCGCGCAGGAGGCGGTCCTCCGCCTCGGGCAGGCGGGCCTCTGCAGCACAAGAGAAACGGTGCACCACGCTGCGCCCATGCGCAAAGCTGCCGCCTTCGGTGATGCCGAAAGCCGTGCAGAAGCGCTGAGCGTCTCCTGGGCCCAGGGCCGCCCGGACTTCCTCTGGCGTGAAGACGTAAAAGCGCCCTTCTTCGCCTTCACTATCGGCGTCCTCACTGGAATGGAAGCCGCCGGCGGGATCCAACAGATCGCGCAGGAGGTAGTCCAGGGTCTCCCGGGCGATGAGGGCATGGCGGGGGTCCCCCGTGGCCTGGTAGGCCTCCAGGTAACACGCCGCCAACTGGGCGTTGTCATAGAGCATCTTTTCGAAGTGGGGCACCAGCCACTGGGCGTCCACGCTGTAGCGGGCAAAGCCGCCGCCCAGGTGGTCGTACATGCCGCCTGCGGCCATGGCATCGAGCGTCTTGAGGGCGGCGGCGCGGTCCTCCGCACTGCCCCGCGCGAGGCTCAGCGCCACGGCCATTTGCTGGGGGAACTTGGGCGCGGAACCGTAGCCGCCCCACTGGGGATCGAACGTCCGCCGCAGTTGGGCGAATGCTGCCTCAAAGACCCCCTCGCCAGGCACGTCCGGGCCCGCCGCTACGGTGGCCTGGCGCTGCAGTTCAGCAGTCAGCTCGCGCGCCTGGGTGACGATGCCCGTGCGATCGTCGCGCCACAACTCTGCGATCCGGTTGAGCAGGGCGATGAAGCCGGGCATGCCGCTCCGTGGCTCGGGGGGAAAGTAGGTGCCGCCATAGAAGGGCTCCAACTCCGGAGTCAGCCACACGCTCATGGGCCACCCACCTCGGCCCGTGAGGTTCTGCACCGCGTCCATGTAGAGGTCGTCCAGATCGGGCCGCTCTTCCCGGTCCACCTTGATGCTCACGAAATGGGCATTCAGGACCTCGGCCACCGCCGGGTTCTCAAAGCTCTCCCGCTCCATCACATGGCACCAGTGGCAGGCGCTATAGCCAATGCTCAGGAAGATGGGTTTCTGCTCAGCCCGAGCCCGGGCCAGGGCCGCTGCATCCCAGGGGTTCCAGTCCACCGGGTTGTGGGCGTGCTGGAGCAGGTAGGGGCTGAGGCTGGCGGCAAGGCGATTGGACATGAATTCCGACTCCATCGGTCAAGATTATCCGCCAATCTTCCTGTTCCAACAGCTCTTTTGCCCCCCGTGGGGGTCTTCCTGGAACCCGCTCGCGGGACCGAGGCGCTTTCCAGCCCACGGAAAGCCTGCGGCACCCGTTAAGATGGGTGTCAGGTCCGCCCCGGAGTCCCATGTTCGATAGCCTCACCCAGAAGCTCAGTCAGGCAATGAAGTCCCTCCGGGGCCAGGCCAAGCTGACGGAAGCCAACCTCGAGTCCGTTCTGCGGGAAGTGCGCATGGCCCTGCTGGAGGCCGATGTCCATGTGAGCGTGGCCCGGACCTTTCTCCAGCGCGTCAAGGAGAAGGCCCTCGGTTCCGCGGTAATGCAGGGCCTGAACCCAACCCAGGCCTTCATCGAGATCGTGCACCGGGAACTGGTCGAGATCATGGGCGGCCAGGCTCCCGAACATCCCATCACCTTCGCTTCCAAGTCGCCCACCGTGGTGATGATGGTGGGCCTGCAGGGGGCGGGCAAGACCACCACCTGCGGCAAACTGGCCGTGTTCCTGAAAAAGCTGGGCAGTTCCCCGCTGCTGGTGCCTGCGGACGTCTACCGCCCGGCGGCCATTGAGCAGTTGCATGTGGTGGCCAGGGAAGCCGGCGCACCCTCCTTCCACACCGAGGACAAGGATCCCGTGGCCATCTGCGCCGCGGCCGTGGCGGAAGCCCGGCTCAAGGGCTGGGACGTTGTGGTCTTGGACACGGCGGGCCGTTTGCACCTGGACGATGCCCTCATGGAGGAGCTGGTCCGCATCAAGGCTGCCACCGCACCGGACGAGATCCTGTTTGTCGCGGACGCCATGACGGGTCAGGACGCGGTGCGCAGTGCCGCCGCCTTCCACGAAAAGCTGGGCATCACCGGTGTGGTGCTGACCAAGACCGATGGCGACACTCGCGGGGGCGCGGCCTTCAGCATCAAGCAGGCCACCGGTCAGCCTCTCAAGTTTGTGGGCGAAGGCGAAAAGCTGGAGGACTTCCAGCGCTTTCATCCGGACCGCATGGCGCAGCGCATCCTTGGCATGGGCGATGTACTCAGTCTCATCGAGCACGCGAAGGATCGCATCGACGAAAAGGAAGCCGAGGTCATGGCCCGGCGCCTGGCCAAGAATCAGTTCACCCTGGAGGACATGCGGAAGCAGTTCCAGCAGGTCCAGAAGCTGGGCTCCATGAACAAGATCCTCGGCATGCTGCCGGGCATGGGGCAAATGAAAGACCAGTTGGCCCAAGTGGCCACGGACAAGCGCATCAAGCACCTGGAAGCGATCATCAGCTCCATGACTGCCGCAGAGCGGGCCAATCACAACCTCCTGGACGGTCGACGCAAGCGCCGCATCGCCGCAGGCTGCGGCCGGCCGGTGAGCGAGATCAACCAACTTCTGAAGCAGTTCCTGGAAACGAAGAAGATGATGGGCCAGATGCACGATCCCAAGTTCATGGCTCGGATGCAGCGGATGGCCAAGATGGGCGGCGGCCCGAACCTGCCCTTCTAGGCCTTGGGCATGCCTTCACTGCGAGCGATCCCTAAAGGCAGAGTCTGGAGCCTGGTCATTCTGGCCAGCCTGGGGATCGGCTCGCTGGGCTGGCTGCTTGTGCGGAAGCCCCCTATCGAGCGCGTCCTCCTCCTGGCTTCGTCCCTCGATAGCCAAGGTCACGATTTCGGTGCCGGAATGGAGACCCTCCTCTCGGACCACTTGGAAGTGCTCGCCGGAGCCACTGTGACCCATGCCCCCGGGCTGCCCTCTCTGGCCGAACTCCAACGCCTGCCTCCCGGCACCTGGATCCTGCGCTTTCAGGGCCGCCGCGAAGGTGACCGCCTCCTCCTAGCCGCCGAGTGGACGACCATCGCCAAGCTCCTGGCTGGCCAGCAGTGGAGCCTGGCTCAGGCCTCAGCCCAGGAACCCAGCCGTTCCCTGGACACCTTTGTCGCCGGTTGGCCCCTGAAGGTGCGCCATCCCTATCAGGGCGCCTTGGTGCCACACAGCCCAGCCCGCTTCTGGTCCCTGCTGGAAGGCATGTCCATTCGGAATGATCACGAGGCCTCGGCCCACCTAGAGGCCTCCCAGCGACTGGCCGGTGAGGAACCCAACTGCGCCACGGTCTGGGCGACCCTGGGTGATCATCTCTACCGCAGCCTCTGGGTCAATCCCGAAACCGCCGGAGTGGGCCTGAACTCAAGAACCCACCGCGCTTTCCAGGAAGCCGTGGAGCTGATCCCTGGGCATCCCCGCGCCACCTTCCTCTGGTCCCTGATGCTGACCGACACCGGCAACCAGAGCACGGCCCTGCGGGCCCTTGCCACGGCTGCCGAACTGCGCCCGGGCACGCCGGATCTCTATCTTGGCTTTGCCTATGCGGGCCGCACCGCAGGACTGCTGGCGGGGGCTCGGAAGGCCCTGCTTCGGCGGAAGGAGTTGCTTGGTCCCCTGGCCACTCCCTCAGCCTGGTTCGTGGAAACCACCTACCTCTACCTGGGTGACCTGGACTCCTTCGAACAGGAACTCGCCCGCGTCCTGGCCCTCCGCCAGGATGCGGACACCCTCTTCTACCAGGGCTACTTCGCCCTCCTGCGGGGGAATCGGAAGGGCGCCCTCACGGCCATGAAACGAGGGAGCGAGGCCGCCCGCACCCCCACCCTCTTCAGGGACCTCTGCCGGGTTTATCTCGCCTACCTGGAAGGACGGCCGAAGGATGGGTTGGCCGAACTCCGCGCCCTCGACGAGATCCGAGGCAAGCTGCGGATTCCGGATGGCGAGTGGACCTTCAAGGAGGCGGAGGCCTGGGCCCTCCTCGGGGATACAGACCGCGGCGTGGACTGCGCCACCCGGGCCTTTGTCCAGGGCTTCAGCTGTGCCGCCTGGTACGAGACCTCGCCCTTTCTGGGCGGGGTCCGCGGCCATGCCCGGTGGCCCATGCTGCGCCGGAACATTCGCGAGCGCCAGGAAGTGCTGGAAGGCGCCTTTCCTCAGACGGTCTTCGTCCCCTGAATTAGCCCTTGGGAAGCAGGGAATCCCGCGATATACTCTCCTGCTCAGGGAGTATTCATGCTGTCCATCCGTCTAGCTCGCAATGGTGCCAAGAAGCGCCCTTTCTATCACATCGTCGTCTCCGAGAACGATCGCATTCCCACAGGCCAGGCCCTGGAAGTGCTGGGGTTCGTGAACCCCATCGCCGGTTCTGGCGAGGCGGTCCGCATTGATGCAGAGAAGGCCAAATCCTGGCTCCTGAAGGGTGCGCAGCCCTCCAAGACCGTGCTCGACCTGTTCAAGAAGAACCAGATCCTGTAGCCCGATTCTGTTCACGAAAGCCGGGCTCAGGTCCGGCTTTCTCTGTTCCATGGGGGATTGAACATGAACCTCGAAGCGTTCCTGGGCGATGTGCTGACCCCCCTGCTGGACCATCCCGAAGCCTTCCGCGTGGAAGTCTCTGGCGAAGGCCGCAAGCGTGAGGTTCTGGTCTACGCCGATCCCCGGGATCGGGGCCGCATCATCGGGAAGCACGGCCGGATGATCTCGGCCCTGCGCACCCTCTGCAAGGCTGCGGGCGAAAAGGCCGGGCTGGTCGTGGACCTCGAACTCGACGACAGGGACGAGGCCGGGGCCGAGGCCTAGCACCATGCTGCTGGCCGGCCACCTCGCCAAGATCCAGGGACTCAAGGGCGAGTTCCTCTTTCACGCGCTCATGGATGCACCAGCCCGCCTGCAGGGCATGCCGGGCCTGATGCTGGCCCCGCCGCATCTCGACTTGGAGCTAGGCGAGGCCTTGCCGCCTGCCCGGGCGGTCGCGCTCCGGACCTTCCGCTGGCACCAGGATCGCCCCTGTCTGGCCTTCACGGATGTGCCGGACCGCACGGCCGCAGAACCCCTCAAGGGTTGGTCTCTCTGGATGCCCGAAAGTGAAGCGGCACTGGGCGAAGGCGAAACCTTCCGCCACCAGTGGATCGGCTGCGACGTATTCGTGGCGGGCCGCAAGGTGGGCGAGGTGCTGCGCCTGGATCCTGGTCCGGCGGGCTATGACATGGTGGTCATGCGCGACCTCCGCCCCGGCCGCACCGGCCAGCGCGACATCCCCTACATCAAGCACTGGTGGGTGCTCGATCTGCCCAACCGCCGCCTGGATCTGGATCCTCCCGAGGGCCTGCTGGATGTCAACCAGCTCGGGGACTGAGGCATGACGACCGCTTTCCTGCGCTTCAAACAGACCTGGGGCATGCGCCTGTTCGGCTGGCTGAAGATCCCCCTGCTGGCCTCGGTGCGGCCCACCGTCATCGAGCTCAATGCGACCCGTTGCGTCATCCGCATCCCCCTCCGTCGCTGGACCCGCAATCACCTCGGCTCCATGTACTTTGGGGCCCTGGCCATCGGCGCCGACTGCGCCGGGGGGCTGCTGGCCATGGAGCACATCCGCCGCGCTGGAGGGCAGGTGTCCCTGGTCTTCAAGTCCTTCCAGGCCTCCTTCCTGAAGCGGCCCGAGACTGATGTCTACTTCATCTGCGAGACCGGTGCGGCCATCGCCGACCAGGTGCGCCGCGCCTTGGAGTCCACCGAGCGCATCACCGAGCCCATGCCCATCCAGGCTGCGGTGAAGGCCGCCGACGGGACCTTCGAGCCGGTGGCGACCTTCACCCTGGAGCTGAGCCTGAAGCGGCGCTAATCCCCCCGACCTATTTCAGATCGAGATCGAAGGGCATCCGAGCATAGACCCCATGGGGATCATTCAGCGCCGTCAGCCGCTCCAACTGGACCTTGAAGGTCTCCGCCAGCGCGTCCACCGGTCCGGCCTGGGTGAGCTTCCGGGACTTGCCCTGGCTCAGGCTCTTCAGGATCTCCTTCATCGTGTCGGCTTCCCGTTCGGGGCCGGCCACATAGAAGTCGTTCTCCGCCTTCGCCATCTTGGCCGCATGTTTGAGCGCATCCTCCAGGCCGCCGAGTTCATCCACCAGCCCCAGCTTCAGGGCCTCCTGCCCGGACCAGACCCGGCCCTGGGCGATCTCATGGACGGCTTCCTTGGTGAGCTTCCGGCTTTCGGCCACCTTGGCGATGAACTGCTCGTAGATGTGGTCCACCAGGCCCTGGATAAGGCTCAACTCCAGCTCGTTCTTGGGGCGGGTGAGGGTCATGGGATTGGCCAGCTTGGCAGTGGTGACACTGTCCCAGGTGATGCCGTGCTCATTGGCCAGTTTCTTCACGTTGGGCAAGAGTCCGAACACCCCGATGGAACCGGTGATGGTGCTCGGCTCGGCGAAGATGCGGTCCCCGTAGGTGCTGATCCAGTAGCCGCCGGAAGCCGCCAAGTGGCCCATGGAAATGACCACTGGCTTCACCTTCTTGGTGAGGGCCACTTCCCGCAGGATCAGCTCAGACGCCGAGGCGCTGCCGCCGGGGCTGTTGACGCGCAGCACTACGGCCTTGACCCGGTCATCCAGTCGCAGGCGACGTAGCTCCCGGCTGAGGCGATCGCCCCCCACCTGGTTGGCCTTGCCCTCCCCGTTCACGATTTCGCCTTCTGCCACCAGTACCGCGATCCTCGTCTTGCCTGCCTTCGCCTCGGCGGGAATGCCCGCGTAGGTGGCTAGGGTGATCTGGGGGAAGTCCTTGTCCTTAGCCTGCTTGCCCGCCAGCTTCTTGAGCTCGTCCAGCACCTCATCGTAGCTGGCCACGCGATCCACGAGGCCCAGCTTCTTTGCTTCCTCGGCTTCCAGCAAGCCTCGATCATCCGCGATGGCCTGGAGCTCAGCCGGGGCCTTCTTCCGGTCCTTGGCCACGGTGTCCTTCCACTCGCCCCAGATGTCGTTGAGCAGCTTCTGCATCTGCTCGCGGTTGGGCTCACTCATGCGATCCGTGATGAAGGGCTCCACGGCGCTCTTGTATTTACCCACCCGGGTGACCTGCACTTCGACGCCGTACTTCTTGAAGGCAGCGCCAAAGAACATCGGCTCGCTGGCCAGTCCATTCAGTTCCATTTCACCAAAGGGATTGATGAAGACCGTGCTGGCACCGGCGGCGAGGTAGAAGTCCCGCTTGGCCCAGCCCAGGTTGTAGGCCAGCACAGGCTTCTTGGCTTTGAAGCGTTGGATGGCCTCCCGCAGCTCGCGCAGCTGGGCCGGACCCGCGCCCTGGAGGTTGCCAGTGATGAACAGCGCCGTGATGCGGGGATCGGCGGCGGCGTGGTCCAGGGCCTCGATGGCGGCAGGCAGGGACTGGCTCCTGGCACCGCCGCCACCCAGTACTTCACTGATGGCCTCGCTGGGCTCGGGGTCCCGCTCCCCATCCGTGAGGCTCGTATCCAGATCGAAGACCAGTACGGCCTTGCTGGGCACCGTCGGCTTGCCCGAAGAACCAAGGGCCGCCACCACGCCAATCAGCAGGATAAAGGCGAGGCCACCAGCCACGATCAGGGCCAGCAGGGCAGCAAAGAAACTCTTGAAGAAGGCCTTCATGATGGCTCCAGAAAGACCCTCAAGGATGGCAGGTTCAGGGTCTGGATCAATCTTGACTTGATTGGTAAACTTTCTATCTCCCTGGAGGATCCGTGCCCAACTACCCCGAAGCCATGGTCGCCCCGATGCGCGCAGAACTCATCCAGGTGGGTTTCCACCAGTTGCTGACTCCTAGCCAGGTGGATGAGGCGCTGCAGGCTTCCGGGACCACCCTCCTGGTAGTCAACAGCGTCTGCGGCTGCGCTGCTGCCGGGGCTCGGCCAGGTGTGGCCGAGGCCCTGCGCGCCCACGGCCTGCGCTTCGACCGGCTGGTGACGGTCTTCGCAGGCATGGAGCAGGAGGCCACGGCCCAGGCCCGGGACTACTTCGAGGGGGCCATGCCCACCAGCCCGCAGGCCGCCATCCTCAAGGACGGGGAACTGGTGCACCTCATGCAGCGTCCGGATTTCCTGGGCCGCAGTCCCGAGGAGATCGCTGCCGCCTTGAGCGCCGCCTACCACCGGACGCTCGCACCGCTCTGATAGCTTGGGGGAGCCCAGGTCCCCATGCGCCGTCTTCCAATACTGCTCTCCCTCGCCCTGCCCCTGTTTGCGCAGGGGCCTCCTTTGGCTCCGTTGGAGGAACCTGAGACGTCGGCCCTGGCCCTCCCCATTCGCGTGGATCTGGGCCCACTGCTGAAGCAGGTCGAAGCCCAGGTGCCCCTGTCACCGCCGAATGTCGAGACCTGGGCTGAGCTCAAGGGCAAGCCCCGGACCTACTACCGCTTCAACCTCATCCGCGAACCGCTCAATGTGCGCATGAAGGACGCCCAGTTATCGGTGCGCGTGGTGGCGAACTTCGGCATGGATGTGGGGCTGAGGACCGTTGGCAACCACTACACCGTGATGGGGTCCTGCGGGCGGAGCCCCGACTCGCCCCGGCGGGTGCTCCTCGATCTCAAGACGGCCATCGGCGTGCTGCCGGGCTGGACCCTGGAGCTCCGGCAGACCGCCTTCGAGATCACACCCCTCAACACCTGCGAGGTCACCTTTCTGGGCTTCGACATCACGGGACAGGTGATTGCTGGCATGAAGGAGAACCTGAGCACCGGTGCTGACACGCTGGCCCGACTGGTGCGGGAGAGCGCCCTCGCCCGCCAGAAGGCCCAGGAGGCCTGGAACCTGATCAGCCAGCCCATTGAGCTCCGTAAAGATCTTTTTCTGTTGTTTCAGCCGCGCCGCATCCGGCTGGCGCCCCTCACCACCCAGGGCCAGACCCTGATCATCACCCCGGAGATTCAGGCGCAGCCGCGACTGGTGCTTGGCAACAAGCCCCAGGTTGCACCTACGCCCCTGCCCGACCTCGAGCTGAACGCGACCCCGGCCCCCGGCTTCCGGCTCAAGGTCGAGGCGGATCTTTCCTACCTCCACGCCAGCCAGCAGCTCGCTGCCGAGGTGGTTGGCAGGACCTTCGAAACCGATAAGGGGCGCTTCGCAATCACCTCCGCCCGGGTCTGGGGGGATCAGGGCAGAGCCCTCCTGGAAGTGGGCCTGAAAGGGCGCATCACCGGCAAGGTCACGCTGTCGGGACGGCCCGTGCCGGATCCGGAGACCAGCTCACTGCGGCTTGCGGACCTGGACTTCACCCTGGAGAGCCGCAGTTGGCTGACGCGCATGGGCGACTGGATCTATCACTCCAACCTGCGGAAGCTGCTGACCGAGAAGGCCAGCTTCCTGACGGACCAGCAGTTCCAGGGTTTGCGCGAACAATTGCAGAGCGGCCTCAACCGTCAACTGGCTCCCAACCTCTGGCTGAGCGGCAGCCTGAAGTCCTTTCGGGTGGCCGCTGTGATCACCGGTCCGGAGGGGTTCCGGACCCAGGCCACGCTTGAAGGCGAGGTCCAGGTGGACATGAAGTAGGCTGGTTCATGGAGATTCCGACCCGATGCCCAAGCCCCTCTCCCACTTCAGGATCGTGGACCTGTCCTGCGTGCTCGCCGGCCCCTTCGCCACGCAACTGTTGGCGGACCTCGGCGCGGAGGTGCAGAAGCTCGAGCCCCCCGATGGCGATCCAGCCCGGGGCTGGGGGCCGCCTTTCGATGAGGGCGAGACTGGCGAAAGCGCCTATTTCCGCTGTGCGAACCGCGGCAAGACCAGCCGCAGCGTTGATCTGCACTCTGCAGCCGGGCGGGACACCCTCTTCAACCTCCTGAAGGATGCGGATGTCTTGGTGGAGAACTTCCGCGCGGATTCCGCCGATCGCCTGGGTCTGGGCTGGAAGCGCATCCACGCGAAGTTTCCCAAGCTCATCCTGGCCTCTGTGCGTGGCTTCGCCTCGGATGTGTCGGCGTCGCGCCGCACCGGCTACGACCTCATCATCCAGGCAGAGAGCGGCTGGATGGCAATCACGGGCGAACCCGATGGTCGCCCCATGAAGGTGGGCGTGGCCCTGGTGGACGTGCTGGCGGGCCTCTACTGTGCCAATGGCATCCAGGCTGCCCTGCTCCATCGTGAGCGCACGGGCGAGGCGCTGCACATCGAAGTGCCGCTCATGGAGGCCGCCCTGGCGGGCCTGGTGAATGTGGCCGCAGGAACGCTCATGACCGGTCAGCCACCGAAGCGCTGGGGCAACGCCCATGCCCAAATCGTGCCCTATCAGTCGTTCCGCTGCATCGATGGGGATGTGGCTATCGGCGTGGGCAGCGACCGCCAGTTCGAGGTGCTGGCCCTCTGGCTGGGCCTGGACCTCGCGGCCCGCCCTGAATGGAAAACCAACCGGGGCCGAGTGAAAGATCGTGAAGAACTGGTGGCCATCATTGAGGCCCGCACTCAGGCCAGCACCGTCGAGGAGGTGCTGGCCATGTGCGAAGCCAACGCCATCCCCGCAAGCCCGGTGCAGTCCGTGGACGAGGTGCTATTCCGTCAGGGCGGTACCCTGCATAACCTGCTGCAGCCTGTCTTCGATCCGGACACCAATGCCATGCTGCCGGTTCTGGCCTCCCCCCTGCTGGTGAACGGTGAGCGGGCCTGCTCACCGCTACCGCCCCCGCGCTGGAAGCCATGAAGCGCACCCCGCGACTGGTCCCCCTCGGAGCTCGCCTGCCCAACCAGAAGGCTGAAGCTCGCCTGCGCACGGCCTGGCGCTTCGTCGTGGGGCCCGCCCTCGCCGAACGCACCCGCCCGCTGCGCATCGAGCGGGACGTCCTCGTGGTGGGTTGTTGGGAGCTCTCACGCATCGCCCCCTTGCGCGAAGCTGCCGCCGCCGTGTGGCCGCAGATCCGGGATCGCATCCACCGGGCCCTCGGTGTACGCCTCCTCGGACTCCAGATCACACCCTGCGATCCGCCCATTGAAACAACCGCACCGCCGGTGGACCCCGATCCCCTCCGCCGCGCACTGCAGCTCCTCGAAGCCCGCCACAAAGAGCGCCTGCGCCTAGGCCTAGAAG
>SESE01000897.1_pt1 | contig 12278 bp, 6 predicted proteins | sample 3171371 | NCBI WGS metagenome assembly SESE01 (sample SAMN06051881, study PRJNA518727) | freshwater metagenome | biome: subpolar coniferous forest; feature: holomictic lake; material: water; isolation source: holomictic Lake 442, 13 m depth | place: Canada: near Kenora, Ontario | collected...
GTCGTCCAGAAATAGTGCGCAAAGCTGGGATCGAGCCACAGGGTCAGCTCGACGCTGCCCGACTGCTGGCGGGGAACGGCCAGGACCCCCACGCCGATCATCGACGTCATTACCAGCGGGCCTGAGGCGCTGGTGGGCTCCAGCAAGTAGGGCGCGAAGTCGACGCCGCAGATCTGGCGTAGGAGTTCGTTGAGCTGCGGTCCGCGGAGGCTCATGACCAGGTCCTGTCGCCCAACCGGGTACACCGACGACGGCCTCAACGCCGATTCCAGTTGCGCGTCCGCGGCTGCAACTCGCTCGACGTCCTCGGTCAGCGACTCGACGATAAATTCAGAGGTCCCGAGGCGACCGACGAGTACATCTGCGCTTACTGCCCACCGGTTGGCAGCTGATGGCACGACGAAGCCGAGTTCCGCGAGCCACGATGCTGCCTGTGGCCCCTTGACGCCGAAGCGCCGTCGGGATGACCGGTCAGTCATCGCAACGCCGCTGGCCGCTCGATCCCCGTCGGACGCCTGTGGCCCAAGCGCCGCCTGCCCGTGCGGGGATGAGGCGTCCCTCAGCCCGTGGAGCGCGGACCGGCGAAGGGATGGGACGACGTCAGCGGCGCTCATGGCGACGACCCCAGACGCTGGCGGTGGCCGTCCGGATCGTAGAACGGCAGCGCCGTCACTGCGGCCTCCACCATCTCCGTTCGCCCGACCCGAATCGAAAGGCGGCCGCTGGCGGCGACCTTGGGATCCACCAGCGCGAGGCCGATCCCGTACTCCAACGTAGGAGAGTGGCCAACGCTCGTGACCCGACCGGAAATCTCTCCGTCGTGAATGACCAGATGGGCCTCCTTTACCCGCCCGGCGGTGCCGGGGGGAAGCCGAAATCCCACCAGGGATAGGTGCCGCGGAGTTCGCGCCAGGGCCTGAAGGCTGCGCTGGCCGATGAAGAACGGTTTGTCCATCTTGATCGCCCACGGCGCATTAATCTCGAGCGCAGTGGTCGTGGCGTCGGTGTCCTGGCCGATAATCAGGTGTCCCTTTTCGAGGCGAAGCAGCCGCTGTGCCTCGACGCCAAAGGGCCGAATGCCGTGCGCCCGGCCAGCCTGCAGCAGGGCACGCCAGACCGTCACGGCGTAATCCGCCGGCACGTGAAGCTCGAACCCCAGTTCGCCGACGAATCCCACGCGCATGAGGCGGCACGGGACGCCAGCCACGGCGCCTTCGCGCAATGCCAGGTAAGGGAACGCGTCCTCGGACACATCCAGTGTCGTCAGGGACCCCAGCATCTCGCGCGACTTAGGGCCAGCGAGATTGAACGCGGCGTAGTGGCCGGTCAGGTTGACGAGTCCAACCGGGAGTCTCCACATCGTCGCGAGCCGGCCGAACTCCCTGAACAGGGTTCCCGAGTTGCCGGTCGTCGTCGTGAAATAAAACGACTCCGCTCGGAGACGCCCGATGACACCATCGTCGATGACGACGCCGGCCTCGTCGAGCATGAGGCCGTAGCGGGTCATGCCGACCTTGAGATTGGAGAAGCGACCGGTATACACCCTGTCCAGGAATTCCCCCGCACATGGGCCATGGGCTTCGACCTTGCCGAGCGTACCGACATCGATCAGCCCGACGCCCGTACGCACGCTGCGCAGCTCGGCCGCGATCGCTTCTGATCGGCTCTTGCCCTCAACAGCGTAGTACTCGGGCCGGCGCCAGTTTCCGGCCGGCATCCAGACTGCGCCCAAAGTGGTGTGCTCGGCGTCAATCGGCGTACGGCGCTCAGGCTGAAAGCCGCGCCCAGCCAGGTGCGACATCAGGACCGGGTGAAACATCGGACGCGCAGTGGTCAGTGCGTGTTGCTCCAGCCCCTCGCCGCGAATGCGCGCCAGGATCCGTAGCGCGTTCATGTTCGAGTGCTTGCCCTGGCTCGGGCCCATGCCGGAGGTCGTGTAGCGCTTCAGCAGTTCGGAGCTGTCGAAACCCTCCTGAACGGCGTTCTCGTAGTCGCGAATCTGGATGTCTTCGTCAAAGTCTACGAATTCCTTGCCCTTGGGATGCGGAAAGATTGGATATTCGTGGGACGGGCATTCCTCGCCGGCAATGGACACCGGCGCGACGTCGGCGCCGAACCCCAAGCCTGCGGCCGCCTGTGCGCCGGCCCGCTCGCCGTCGGCAAGGCGCGCATCAAAGCCATAGCGGCCGTTGGCCTTCCCACATGCAAAGAGGCCTTTCGGCAGGGTCTGCGGCAGGAACTGCTCGATCGAGCGCTCGTACCGCATGACTGTGCCGGCTTGATGCAGCAAGGACTGTGCCGGCGCAAAGCCAACACTCATCCAGACACCGTCGATCGCGATCTTGTGCAGCCTGCCCGGGGTGGCGGCGGTTCGGAAGGCAAGGGACGCCACTCGGCCGCCTGCGCCCGAGCTAGCCTCGTACGGTTGCACGCCCGTGGCTACATGTACTCCAACGAGGCGCGGATCCGACGCCAGCTCCCTTGATGCCGGACCGGGCGTGGCACGGAGATCCAGGATGGCTTCGACATGGATTCCGGCATCGATCGCATCGAGCGCGGCGGCGTAGCCGTGCTCGTTGGCCGTCAGGATCACGACGCGACTCGCCGGCGCCACTGCATAGCGGGCGAGCAGTCTCTGTGCTGCGCCTGCCAGCATGACGCCCGGAAGATCGTTGCCGCGGAACACGACGGGTTGCTCGAATCCGCCCTGTGCAACGATGACGGAGCGGGCCCGGACCTTGACCAGACTACGAGGAGTATCCACCGCGACCCAGTGATCGGCGTAGTAGCCGACTGCGACGGCGTCGCAGAGCGTCCGTATGCGCGGATGACTGTTTACCGCATCGACAAGCCGGTTGATCCGTTCGACGCGGTCGGGGGAATGGCGGACGTACTGTCCGCTGCCGCCTAGTTGCATGTTCTCGTCGATCAGCAACACGGAGGCGCCGGCCAGGGCCGCGGTGAGCGCCGCCGACAGCCCCGAGGGCCCAGCGCCAACGACCAGCACGTCAACAAAATCGTATCGCTTTGGGGTCGTGCGCTGCGGCGCCGCGAGATCAACCCGACCGAGCCCCGTCATGGACCTGAACACGCGCTCCCACAGCGGGAACAGGCGCTTTCCATGGAAAGCCTTGTAGTAGAAGCCGACGGGCAGGAAGGGAGCGAAGAAGCCGGTCAGCGCACCGCGGTCGGAGCGCACACCCCCGTGGGTGTTGACGGCGTGGACCACCGCACCAGCTTGGAGCCGTGCGACGTCGGCCCGGACGTTGGGTGTCGTGCGATCACCGAGATCAACCTGCATCACGAGATTTGCGTCATGGTTCGCTGCGCTGAGCGGCCCGCGCGGTCGGTGGTACTTGAACGACCGCCCCAGAATTGCGTCCCCTGCCGCGAGCAGCGCCGATGTGATGGTGTCGCCTGCAAATCCGAGCCGAGCTTGGCCTTCGAAGGTGAACCGCACGACCTCGTCACGTCGAATCCACTCCCCCGGCCGGGCAGGTAGGCGTTTCACGATCGGGCCGCCGCATCGTACAGGTAGGTCTGAAGGACGGTATCTGTCGCCGTGTCACGCTCCGCAACAAACCAGACGCCGCTCGCCGTATGGCACCACCACTCGAGCTTGACCCCGGCGACGCCGCTACGATTGAAGACGTAACGCGCCCAGTCGCCGTCGCTCGTGGTCGCCGGATCGGGCATCGGGCGTATCTCGCCGCCATACGCGAACTCGCTGATCGATCGAGGTCCGTTGATCGGGCACACCAGAATCTTCATGTCAGTGGCCCACCGACGCTGCGCCCTTCTCGCCGGTCAGTTCGAAGCGCGAGAACCGCTCGTACCCGAAGGCATCGATCAGCGGGTGCGTACGATTCGTCGCGACCGTATGACTCATCGTCTTGCCGCAGACAGGCGTGGCCTTGAACCCCCAGGTGCCCCACCCGGCGTCGATATAAAATCCGGCGACGGGCGTGAGGCCCATGATCGGAGAAAAGTCCGGCGTCATGTCGGCCATTCCGGCCCACTGGCGCATCACTCGGACGTCCGACAAGAACGGGAACAGCTCGAGCATGTGCGCGGACAGCGACTCGACGAAATCCAGCGTAGAGCGAGTGGAATGGAGCTCGTAGGGGTCCAGAGATGCCCCCATCACGAGCTCGCCGCGTGCGGACTGGCTGACGTACACGTGCAGCGAGCCCGACACGATCACCGGATCGAGCCACGGCTTGACCGGTTCCGAGACCATCGCTTGCAGCGGGTGGATGTAGATCGGAGAGCTCAACCCCACCATCTTGAGCATTCCAGGAGTGGAGCCTGCGACTGCGCACAGCACCTTGCGGGTTGAGATCCGGCCCCGGTTGGTCGTGACACCCACGACTGCGCGGCCCGACTCGCACTCCTCCGTGTCGATGGAGAGCACTTCGGTGTTCTGGTGAATCTCGACGCCGCGGCGATCGGCGCCGCGGCCGTATCCCCAGGCCACGGCGTCGTGCCGCGCGATTGCCCCGGGCGCGTGATAGAGGGCACCAAGGACTGGTGGCGAGTGCCCACCACAGCGAATGTCCATCATGGGCACTGCCCGCTGGACCTCCTGGGCATCGACGACTTCGCTGTCGACGCCATAATGCTTGTTGACCTCAGCCCGCCAACGCATTGTGCGCATCGACGCATCCGTGTGCGCCAGCGTGAAGTGTCCACGAGTGGAGTAGAACAGGTTGAGGTCGAAGTCCTGTGCGAGGTCCTGCCACAGGCGGACGCTCTCGTCATAAAACTTTACGCCCTCGGGCGTCAGGTAGTTCGATCGAATGATCGTCGTGTTGCGACCCGTGTTGCCGCCGCCGATGTATCCGCGTTCGAGCACGGCGACGTTGTGGATGCCGTGGTCTCGCGCGAGGTAGTACGCCGCCGCCAGGCCGTGGCCGCCGGCACCGATGATGACGACGTCATAGGTTGGCTTGAGACGGTCCGGGACCGTGAACATCCGCGGTTCCGGATGTCGGCGAGTCAGGCCATATTTTAGGAGGCGCCAAGGCATGGTCTAGTTCCGGCTCGCAGTGGTGCGCTCGAAAAGTTGCATCCGGCGGCGCGGATGGTGGCCAGTACAATCGGCCGTAGGCCATGAAGGCGGGCACCAGGGGCGATAGGATTCCATAGCTAATTTGTATCATGGGAGTTACTGTAGCGCAATAAAAATGCGTGTCAGTAAACAACAAGCGGGTCTGTCCCGAAGCACTGGGTCGGGTCTAAAAACTGGGAAAAAGGGCTGCCATGACAATTCGTAGCGGGAGAAATTCCAAGAAGGGGACGACCCCGCGGCGAAACGCTGGCCCCGGCGTCACGGGCCGCAAAGCTACCGCCTCTGGCCGGCCTGACAATGCAGTAGTGCACCGCCTCGGCGCCACCTCACGGCGTCTACGCGAGGCGCAGGGGCTCACGATCGCGGACGTTGCCTCGATCGCCGGGATTAGTCCGCCGATGTTAAGCAGGCTCGAAACCGGGCACGTCAGCCCCAGCCTCGAGACACTGGTCGCGCTTGCTGCAGCGCTCGGCGTGAAGACGGCGGCGCTGCTCGAAGAGGCAGAGCAGCCCAATGAGGCGGCGCAACTTGTTACGGCAGGCCACGGGCTCGAGGTGGTTCGACGCGGAACGCGTCGGGGGCATACCTACCACCTGCTAGCCGCCCAGCGCGGCCCGCGGAAGTCCTTCGAGCCATTTCTCGTGACCTTAACGGACCAGAGCGAAGTATTTCCGGGCTTCCAGCATCCGGGAACGGAGTTTATCTACGTCCTGAACGGATCCTTAACATACCGTCATGGATCCCAAAGCTACTCGCTGGGAACGGGAGACTCACTGACGTTTCGCGCGGACGTGTCGCATGGACCGGAGTCACTTGGCAAGGTTCCGATCCGGATGCTCTCGATTATCGTGTACGACGGCGACGCGTAGCGTTTAAGCCTATACGACTAGATCATGTTGCAAAGCGGATCCCCAAGCGCGCCACCTGGATAGCTTCAGCACGAACCGACCTCAGTCGGGGCTAGCATGGACGATGGCAGGCGTCAGTTGCCTAGACGTGCACGACAGGCGACCGTGGGTGCAGGATGGAACGGTCGGTTTGACTTGCGCGGTAAAGGATTGACGCCTCAGATCCTCTATTCCGCTGCAGCGGTGTTCGGTGTTACGGCATGCGACGCCAGCGTGCCAATGTGGTGGCGACCCTTGATGGCATACCAGCACAGTCCCGTCCCTAGAATGATTGCGATGTAGACGAATGCGCCCCAGGTGTTGTACCAGGGCGAGCCGTAGACGGACTCTCGCGGCCAGGCCAGATTGAGCGCCATTCCCGCGCCCCACAGCACTGCGACGATGTTGACCAGCATCCCCCACCTGCCCATCGTGAAGTAGTCGCCGGTCGCCAGATCCGCGGGCGGCCATTGCCCGCGCAGCCGCTTCATCAGCAGCGGCCCTGTCACCATCAGGTACGCCAGATAGATCATGATCACGGCGATAGAGGTCAGTACCGTGAAGATTTTCGGCTGGCCGATATTGACGATCAGGATCAACGCCGCGATCACCCCGATCAGGATCGCAGGGATGATGGGTGTCTGCGTCTTGGCATTCACCTTCGCAAGCACCTCGCCGAACGGCAGTGCGTTGTCGCGTGCCATCGCGAAGGTCAGTCGGATGGCGGCGGTATGCACGGCCAGCGCGCACACCGTCACCGCGACCACGATGCAGCCCAGAAAGACCTTCCCGAGCGGCCCCCACATCACTTGCTCGACGATGTACTGCAAACCGCCGCTGCTACTGCCGATCATCGGGTCATCCAGATGGGGCACCGACATGATGGCGAATGCCAGGATCGCGCCACCAATGACGAACGAGGCGAGGATGGCTCGCAAAATAGCCCGGGGAGCGGTTCGCCGCGGCTCCAGGGTCTCCTCACCCAGTGAACTGGCAGTGTCAAAGCCGTACATCACGTAACCGGAGGCCAGCGATGCCACCAGAAAAGCGCTGAGAAAGCCGCCGCTCTTGCCGGCACCGTAGCTAGTGGTGGAAAAAAAGACTTCGGGGCCACGCGTCGCGTGCAGTGCCAGGATGATCACAATGAGACACGCCGCAATCAGCTCGATGAAAACGCCGGCGCTGTTGATCCTCGCCATCAGTCGCACGCCGAGAGCGTTGATGACAGTGGTGATCACGATCAGCGCCGTGCCGAGGATCACGGCGTTGGTAGCAAAATCGTAGGTGCCAGTGCCGTCGCCAACGATCTGGAACCCGCTCCAAAGTCGTGGCAGGTTCAGTTGCAGTGCGAGCACTACCGCAGACAGCGAGACGATCGACGCGGTGAGCATCAGCCAGCCAGATGACCAACCGACGATCCGGCTGCCGAGTAGCTTCGACCAGTTATAGACCGATCCGGCGATTGGGTATTTCGCAGCCAGTTCCATGAAACACAGCGCAACGGCTAACTGTCCGACGAACACCAGGGGCCATGACCAGAAATAGGCCGGCCCGGCGGTGCCGTATCCGAAGTAGAACAGCTGGAAGGTGCCGGTGAGGATCGAGATATAGCTGACGCCGGCGGCGAAGCTGCCGAATGCTCCGATACTGCGGTCAAGCGATTGCTTGTAGCCGAAGTGCTCCATGCCGCTGTCGCTCCGTCCGGCAGCCTCGTTCTTGCCCATGCCTGCGTCCTTTCTTAAATTGCTTCGTTGGTCTCAAGTCCGAGCGCACTGATGTCACCCAGTCGGGCGTCGCGAGCGCCTAGCTATTGGGCCTGATATCGCCGCCGGCGTTGCGTCCATCGGCGCCCCGTGACCGCTACACGTGCCGGTGGCGGGCGTCTGAAGCTTTTGTCGCCGATGCCGGTCATTTCTTTCTGCGCTACGACACGGCTTATACCCCCGCTAATGCGCGAAATTGCAGCGCTTACGGGGTGGGTCTGCCTATGACCCCTGATATTCACCTGATTATCTGCAAGTCGTCAAATCTATTGGGGATTCCGGCTTTCCAAGGCTACTTCCTTCGGCAAGGTCGATGTGCGCTTGTAAACGAGGTATTTTTGAACGCACTCATCAATGACATCGGGGAGTCGGAGACGTTCGAAAGGGGATCTCATGGGAACGGCGATCACAGCGTTCTTAAGTGGCGATGGCGCCGTGCCGCGGGTGCGCCAAGCACCAATCAACCCTCGCCGCCCGGATCGAGGAATATTCGCGTCACAACAGCGCGGCATCGCGAGGCGTTCGCGGACATCCGTCATCGGGTTTGCCATCCGGAGCGCGAACCATCGCGGCGGATCCGGTTGTGCTTGGCTGTTCAGCACCTGCCACCGCGCTGACAATTCAAGGGGGTACGCCGAACCCGATGCCAATCGGTCGCAGGCATGCCTGATCTGCTAGGAGGACCGCCGCAGCTAAATCCGGCTTGGCGAGCAGAAAAGGCTGTTTTTTTGCCGGGGCGCTCCCCCGTTTTTCCGAGGGGTGGGGCCTCAAACACGTCGATCAGCTGCGGCAGCCGGCAGGTATTGACCCGGGTCCTTCTGGTCTGGCGGTGGTCGTCATTCCAGTGCCTGCGTTGCAGCAGGATCCTCTACAATATACGGACAACGTAGGCTTAGGGCCGCGCGCTGTGGGCCGTCGAGGGGTGTCTCGTGGTCCAGTACAGGCATTGAGTGCCCGGCTTTCTACAGCGAGGCGTAAGAACACCCACGCATGGCGGTTTGCCCTCGAGGGCGATCCTCCAGAGAACACACTGATGGCACTTGAAAATGTTTCGTTTGGCCGGCTGTCGGGCTTGACGGCCCGCGGCGGCGTCCTGGCTCTCGTGCTGGCCACGGCAGCTTGCGGCTCCAGCGGCAAGGGTGGTCCCCCGGCCGGCGGGCCGGTGCCGGTCACCGTCGTCACGCTGCACAGCGCGCAGGTCACCCTGACGCGCGAGCTGCCAGGCCGCACCAGCGCTTACCGGATCGCAGAGATTCGGCCGCAGGCCACCGGCATCATTCGTGAGCGCCTGTTCACTGAAGGCGCGCTCGTGCGCGTCGGTCAGCCGCTGTTCCAGCTCGACGATGCGGTCTACAAGGCGCAGTACCAGAGCAGCGCCGCCGCGCTTGCCAAGGCGCAGGCTGCTGCGGAGGCGTCGCGACTGGCCGCCAACCGTGCGGCGGATCTGGTCAAGACGCACCTGATCAGTGCCCAGGATAACGACAACGCGCAGGCCGCCGTACGTCAGGCCGAGGCTGAGGTGGCCGGCGCCACGGCCGCGCTCGAAGCCAGCCGCGTAAACCTCGCCTACACGCGCATCACCGCGCCCATCGCTGGCCGCATCGGTCGCTCGTTCGTGACGGCTGGCGCGCTCGTGACCGCTAACCAGGAAGCGTCAATTGCGACCATCCAACAGATGGACCCCATGTACGTCGAGGTCAGCCAGGCCAGCAGCGAATGGCTGCGGCTCAAGGCCGAGATTGCTGCGGGTCGCCTCAAGGGTGCCGGCGCGGGAACCAGCGTTGGTATCGTGCTGGAGGGCGGTGTTCGCTACGATCACGATGGCAAGCTCGAGTTCGCGGACGTGACCGTTGACACCGCCACCGGTTCGTTCGTCATCAAGGCAATCGTTCCGAACCCCAATGGCACGCTGCTGCCCGGCATGTACGTGCGTGCGCTGCTCAATGAGGGCACCCGCAATGCGGCGATCCTCGCGCCGCAGCCAGGCATTGCCCGCGATCCCCGCGGCGGTGCGATCGCGCTCATCGTCGGTGCCGGCAACAAGGTTGAATCCCGTGCCGTCACCCTGTCACGCGAGATCGGCAATCAATGGCTGGTCGACGAGGGCCTAAAGGACGGTGATCGGCTGATCGTCGAGGGAGTGCAGAAGGCACGCCCTGGCGCTGACGCGGTGCCGACCGAACCTAGCCCGACGGCGCCTGCTGCGCCTGCCGCCCGCTAGGCCGGGGCGCAGCGTGTCACGTTTCTTCATCGACCGTCCGATCCTCGCGTGGGTAATCGCGATACTGGTCACCCTCGCAGGCGCCATTGCGCTGATGCGCTTGCCCGTTGCACGTTACCCGACCATCGCGCCGCCGACCATCCAGGTCAACGCGTCCTATAGCGGCGCGTCAGCCCAGGTCGCCGAGGAATCGGTGACGCAGATCATCGAGCAGGGCATGACGGGGCTCGATGGCCTGATGTACATGTCCTCCAACAGCACCGCTAGCGGTGCGACCAGTGTGCAGCTGACCTTCCAGAGCGGGACCGACGCCGACATCGCTCAGGTGCAGGTACAGAACAAGCTGCAGACGGTCATTTCGCTGCTGCCGCAGATCGTGCAGCAGAACGGCGTCAGCGTGAACAAGTCCAGCGGCGCGTTCCTGATGATCGTCGGCCTGGTCTCGGACGATCCGGCGATGACCCGCGCGGATCTCGCCGACTATGCCGCGACCCATCTGCAGGAGCCGCTGAGTCGCGTCTCCGGCGTTGGCGACGTGCACATGTTCGCGTCCAAGTACGCGATGCGGATCTGGCTCGATGCCGACAAGCTGAAGATTTACGCCCTGACCCCGGGCGACATCACTGCAGCGATCACCGCCCAGAATGCGCAGGTGTCGGTTGGGCAGCTCGGTGGTACGCCGTCAGTGCCGGGACAGAACCTGACCGCGACGATTACCTCGCAGGGCCGTCTGCAGAACGCGCAGCAGTTCCGCGACATCGTATTGCGCGCGAACGGGCACGGCTCTCTTTTGCGCCTTGGCGATGTCGCCCGCGTCGAGCTCGGTGCCGCCGACTACAGCGCCGTGTCGCGCTTCAACGGGCAGCCTGCGATCGGTATGGCAGTCAGCCTATCAGCGAGCGCAAATGCGATTGAAACTGCGCGTAATGTCGAGGCGCTGTCGCACCAGATGGAGGCTTCCTTTCCGAAGGGGCTCAAGCTCGTCTTCCCGTTCAACACAACCGAGTTCGTGCGCGCCTCCATCAAGGAGGTGCTGAAGACGCTCGGTGAGGCTATCCTGCTCGTCTTCCTGGTCATGTATCTGTTCCTGCAGAACTTCCGTGCCACGCTGATCCCCACGATCGCGGTGCCGATCGTGCTGTTCGGCACTTTCGGCGTGCTCGCCGTGCTCGGCTACTCGGTGAACATGCTGACGATGTTCGCGATGGTGCTCGCGATCGGACTGTTGGTCGACGATGCGATCGTCGTGGTCGAGAACGTAGAGCGGGTGATGAGCGAGGAAGGTCTGTCGCCGTTGGAGGCCACCCGCAAGTCGATGGACCAGATCACCGGCGCGCTGATTGGCATTGCGGTTGTGCTGGCTGCGGTGTTCCTGCCGATGGCCTTCCTGCAGGGATCGAGTGGCGTCATTTACCGGCAGTTCTCGGTAACTATCGTCGCTGCGATGGTGCTGTCGGTGCTGGTGGCGTTGATCCTGACGCCGGCGCTGTGCGCCACGCTGCTCAAGCCTGTAGCCAAGGGCGAGCACCTGACCGAGACGGGCTTTCTGGGTAAGTTCAACCATGCATTTGACAGCGGCAACCTGCGCTATCAGGGACTCGTGCGGCGCCTGATAGGTCAGGCCCCGCGCACGGTGCTCGTCTTTGCTGCCATCACACTGGTGATGGCGCTGCTGTTCTGGCGCCTGCCCACCTCGTTCCTGCCGGCCGAAGACCAGGGCGCGATGCTTACGCTCGTGCAGGCGCCTGTAGGCGCGACGCAGGAGCGGACGCTGCAGACGATGTACAAGGTCGAGGACTACTTCCTCAACCACGAGAAAGACACGGTCGAGTCGCTGTTCGCCGTGCAAGGCTTCAGCTTTGCCGGTTCCGGCCAGAACGCCGGCATGGCATTCATTATGCTCAAGCCCTGGGAGCAGCGGCGCAAGCCATCGCAGCAGGTCGACGCGATCGTCGGTCGAGCATTCATGGAACTTGGGCATATTCGTGACGCGATGGTGTTCCCGATCGCACCGCCGGCGGTGCAGGAGCTGGGCAACGTCGGCGGCGTCTCGTTCTACCTGCGTGATGAGGATGGACAGGGCCACGCAGCGCTGGTGGCGGCGCGCAACCAACTGCTTGGCGCGGCGGCAAAGAGCAAGCTGCTCGTCGGCGTGCGGCCGAATGGTCAGGAGGATGCGCCGCAGTACCGCGTTGACATCGATACGAACCGCGCAGCGGCGCTCGAGGTCGCCATCCAGGAAATCAACAATACGCTCGCAGTCGCCTGGGGCGGGCGCTATATCGATGACTTTGTCGACCGCGGTCACGTCAAGCGGGTCTACCTGCAGGCGGATG
>SESE01000898.1_pt1 | contig 12274 bp, 10 predicted proteins | sample 3171371 | NCBI WGS metagenome assembly SESE01 (sample SAMN06051881, study PRJNA518727) | freshwater metagenome | biome: subpolar coniferous forest; feature: holomictic lake; material: water; isolation source: holomictic Lake 442, 13 m depth | place: Canada: near Kenora, Ontario | collected...
AGCAGCCAAAACTTGGCCGGATGCTACCAGTGCGGCACCTGCGCGGCCAGTTGCCCGCTGCGCGGATCGATGGATCTGCCGCCGGACGCGCTGATCCTCCACCTGCGCTTCGGCCTGCCAGGTGTACTCAACCGGCAGACCTTCTGGGTCTGCGTGGGCTGCGATAGCTGCGTCGAACACTGCCCGCGCGCAATCGACGTATCCAAGATTATGGCCGCCCTGCGCCAGATCAGCATCCAGGAGAGCGGCGATCATCTGGCGCTGGCGCAACTGCCTGAGACGGCCCTGCGCAGGCTACCGGCAATCGCGCTGGTCGCCAGCATGCGCCGACATACGGGATGAGATGCCTCTTGGGGCTGCGCCCCGAACCTGCTTTTTTGTGCGGTCTGGGCGGCAAAGCCGCCCCCGCACCCCCAGCAACAGCGAGAAACTATGGGATCGAGCATGCAGATAGCCTACTATCCCGGATGTACAATCAAGGCATCAGCCCACCAGCACGAGGGCGCGGCGCTGGCGGTGCTGCGCACCCTGGGCGTCGAGCTGCGCGAGATGGCGGAGTGGAACTGCTGCGGCGTCGTCCACTCGCTCACCAGCGATAATCTGATCCGCCACATGGCCCCGGTGCGGGTCTTCGCCCGGCTGCGCGAGCAGGGCGAGAATGAGGTAGCGACCCTCTGCGATATGTGTTTCAACACGCTGGCGCGGGCCAACCTGCACGCACGCCAGCAGCCGGAGCAGATCGCGGCGATCAGCGTCACCAGCGGGGACGAACTGAGCTACGACGGCGGGGCTGGTGTGCTGCATCTGCTCCAGGTGCTGCGCGACCGGGTGGGCCTGGCGGCGATCCGGGCGCACGTGCGCCGCCCGCTGCGCGGCCTGCGCGTCTATCCCTACTACGGCTGCAAGCTGCTGCGCCCTGCCGAAGTCGGCATTGATGACCCCGAGACGCCGGCGGTGCTGCGCGACCTGATGCAGGCTTTGGGCGCGACGGTGGTCGAGGGCTCGCTCCAGACCCAATGCTGCGGGGCGTATCACGTGGTTGACCACGCCGAGATTGTGGCGGGGCGCGTGGCGGCGACGGCGGATCAGGCCAGCGCAGGCGGTGCCGAGGCGATCGTGCTTTCGTGCCCACTCTGCCACTACAACTTCGACACGCTGCAAGCCGCATCTGGCGCGCCGCTGCCGGTCTTTTACTACACCCAGCTCATGGGCATCGCCTTCGGGCTGGAGCCAGACCAGCTTGGTCTGGAAGAGCAGCAGATCGCCCTGCTGCCGCTGCTCCAGCGCCACAACCTCGTCCACGTGAAAGGAGAACAGGCATGACTGAGCGCGCCCCACTCATTAGTATGCAGCTGATGGGAAAAGACTACAGTGTGCCGAGCGGGCTGACGATCATGGCGGCGATTGAGTACGCCGGCTACAAACTGGTGCGCGGGGCTGGCTGCCGTGGCGGATTCTGCGGAGCCTGCCCGACGCTCTACCGCCGCGCCGACAGCCACCGGATCTTCACCGCCCTGGCCTGTCAGACGCTGGTCGAAGATGGGATGTGCTTGGTTCAGATGCCCTTTGTGCCGCTGATAACTAAACCCTACGAGCTGCAGACGATTACGCCGCGACCAAACACGCTGCTGCAGCACTTCCCCGAGATTGCCGGCTGCGTCGCCTGTAACACCTGTACGCGGGCCTGCCCGCAGGGTCTACAGGTGATGGACTACGTTCAGGCCGCCCTGCGCGGCGACACCAAACGCGCGGCCATGCTCTCGTTCGACTGCATCTCGTGCGGGATCTGCTCCAGCCGCTGCCCCGCCGATATCAAGCACTACGCGGTGGGCCTGCTGGCCCGGCGTATCTACGGCAAGTTCGTCACACCCGCCGCCCCAGATCTGTCCGCGCGGGTGGCCGAACTGGAGGCGGGCCATTACCATGGCGCGCTCGACGAACTGGTGGGCATGTCTCCCGCCGAACTGCGCGTGCGCTACGAGCAGCGCAGCTTCGAGGCCGTCGCCGACGGCGGCGAAGCCCACAGCGCCACCAAACGCTACAACTCGCCGGTTGACCCGGTAGATTTCCAGGACGAGATCGAGAGATAACTATGGAGCTGACCGACGGCTACCCCGAATCGATGCGCGCGAGTATTGGGCTGGTGGAGCGTACCCGCCCCGCCCGCCTGGGCTGCACCTTCCCGGCCATGAGCCTGGACGAGCGCAAGGTGTTGCTGACCCATTTTCACCCCGACTATAAGGCCGATGCGAAGCGCCCGCTGCTCTTTGGGCCGAGCAAAGGCATGCCGCTCAACCACGAGCTAGCCGACCTGTTCGAGGCTCGCCCGCTGGTGCGATCAAGCCTGAACCTGAGCCACGTGGACTCCGATATCGACCTGCTGGTGATCGGCGGCGGTGGCGGCGGCACCGTCGCCGCGATCTGGGCGGTGAAGGCCGGGCTCGACCCGAGCCGGGTGATGATTGCCACCAAGCTACGTCACGGCGACTCGAACTCGACCATGGCCCAGGGCGGCATCCAGGCCGCCGACCAGCCGCAGGACTCGCCGACCCACCACTACCTCGATGTGATGGGCGGTGGCCACTTCACCAACCGGCCCGAGTTGGTGCGAGCGCTGGTAGAGGACGCGCCGCTGATCATCCAGTGGCACGAGCGGCTGGGGGTGATGTACGACAAAGACCCCGAGGGCCACTTCGTCGTAAACCCCGGCGGCGGCACCTCGCGCAACCGTATGCACTCGGCGCGTGACTACACCGGCCTGGAGATTATGCGCGTCCTGCGCGATGAAGCCCGCAACCTAGGCGTCCCGGTGGTTGAGTTCTCGCCCGCAATCGAGTTGCTCTGCGATGAGCGCGGGCGGGTCGCGGGCGCGGTGCTGATTAACCTGGAGACCAAGCGCTACCATATCGTGCGGGCCAAGGCGACGATCATCACCACCGGCGGGCTGGGCCGACTGCACATGCAGCAGTACCCGACCACCAACCACTACGGCGCGACCGCCGACGGCCTAGTGCTGGCCTACCGCGTTGGTGCCGAACTAGTCGACCTCGACGCGGTGCAGTACCACCCGACCGGCGCGGCCTTCCCGGCCCAGATGGCCGGCCTGCTGATCACCGAGAAGGTGCGCGGCCTGGGCGCGCAGCCGGTGAACTGCAACGGCGAGCAGTTTGTCTTCCCGCTGGAGCCGCGTGACGTGGAAGCGTCGGCCTTCATCCGCGAGTGCAGCCAGCGCGGGATGGGAGTGGCCACCCCGCACGAGATCAACGGGGTCTGGCTCGACTCGCCGATGGTCGATCTCATTCACGGGCCGGGGACGATCCGCGCCGCGCTGCCGGCCATGTTTCGCATGTACACGCGCTTCGGAATCGATATGACCCGCGACCCCATCCTGGTCTATCCGACGCTGCACTACCAGAATGGCGGCATCGTCACCGACGAATACGGCGCGACCAGCGTGCCCGGGCTCTACGCGGCCGGCGAGGTGATGGGCGGGGTGCATGGCAAGAACCGGCTGATGGGCAACTCGCTGCTCGACTTCAATGTCTTCGGGCGGCGGGCGGGCATCGCTGCCGCGAATTACGCCGGGGCCGGGCACGCGCCCGGTCGGCTCAGCCTGGCCCACGTGGACGCCTACGAGGCCATGCTGCGCGAGGCCAACATCGAGACGACCCGCACCGCGCCGCGCATTCTGCCCGACTACCGTGGCAAAGAGGCCCTGGAGCGGTACCTGGATATTCCATTATGATCATAGGGGCAAAGCATCGGCCCCTGATACGCGCGGGTGTACTTCAAAAAAATGCGAGGCCGATGCTTCGCCCCTACAAAAAAATCACATGCACACGATCCTGATCGACGAGCGCTGGTGCAAGGGCTGCAAGCTCTGCGCCGTCAACTGTCCGCCACGGGCGCTGCATATGGCCGAGCGCTTCACCAAGCGCGGAATCCACCCGCCCGAGCTGACGCCCACCGGGCGCTGCAACGGCTGTCGGCTGTGCGAGTTGCTCTGCCCTGATTTCGCGATCACCGTGACGGAGGAGACTGGTGCCCACCTATAGAGAGCGGATCCGCCAGGCGCTGGGCGGCAAAGTCCAGTTTGTGCAGGGCGACGATGCGTGCGCCTACGGGGCCATCCTGGCCGGTTGTACCTTCTTCGCTGGCTACCCGATCACCCCGGCGACCGAGGTTGCCGAGCGGATGTCCGAGATCCTGCCCCGGCTCGGCGGCTGCTACATCCAAATGGAGGATGAGATCGCCAGCATCGGGGCGATCATCGGGGCCAGTTGGACCGGGGCCAAGGTGATGACCGCCACCTCTGGCCCAGGATTCTCGCTGATGCAGGAGAACCTGGGCTACGCGATCATGACCGAGACGCCTTGCGTGATCGTCAACGTGCAGCGCTCCGGTCCCTCGACTGGCCAGCCCACCCTCGGAGCCTACGGCGATATGATGCAGGCCCGCTGGGGCACCCACGGCGACCACGAGATCGTCATGCTCTGCCCGTCGAATGTGCAGGAGGCGCTGGATCTAACGATCGTCGCCTTCAACTTGGCCGAGCGCTACCGCACTCCGGTGCTACTGTTTATCGACGGTGAGTTGGGCCACATGCGCGAGCGCCTCGTCATCCCCGATGATAGCGAGTTTGAACTGTTTGATCGCGTCCGCGCCGAGAGCCCGGATGGCTACAAGCCATTTCAAGCGGGCGAGAGCCTGGTGCCCGCCTTCGCGCCCTTCGGGTCGGGCTACCGCACCTATGTCACCGGGCTGACCCATAACGAGCAGGGGCTGCCCCGCACCTCCAGCGCGGCGATCCACGATCAGCTCGTGCGCCGCTTGGCCGCCAAGATCAATTCCCACAGCGACGACATTGTGCGCTATGAGGAGTACTACGGCGACGACTGCGAGGTCGCCATTGTCGCCTACGGCATCACCGCGCGCACCTGCCGCGATGTGGTTGAAGCTGGCCGTCGCCGGGGGATCAAGGTGGGCCTGCTGCGCCTGATCACGATCTGGCCCTTCCCCGAAGAAATCGTCGCCCGCTGGTCGGCGCGTGTGCAGGCCATGCTCGTCCCCGAGATGAACTTGGGTCAGATTTACCACCCCATCCGCGAGGCGGCAGAGGGGCGCTGCACCGTCAAGCTGCTGGCGAAGATTGGCGGCGATCTGCACTCGCCCAGCGAGCTGCTGGAGGCTCTGGAGGAGCTGCAATGTCAACCACGCTGACGCTGAAGACGGCCGCCCAGTTGCGCGATACCTATCTGCGCCACGAGATGTTCCCGACCATTTTCTGCGATGGCTGCGGCCTCGGCAATGTGCTGAACTATACGCTCTGGGCGATCGACCAGATCGGGCTTGACCTTGACCGCACGGTTTTTGTCTCGGGGATCGGCTGCTCGTCGCGCCTCTCGGGCTACGTCAACGCCGATGGCATGCACACCACCCACGGGCGTGCCCTGGCCTTCGCCAGCGGGATCAAGGCCGCCAACCCTGACCTGACGGTAATCGTCTTCACCGGCGACGGTGATGGCGCGGGCATCGGCGGGAACCACCTGCTGCATACGATCCGCCGCAACATGGATCTGACCGTCATCCTGGTGAACAACTTCACCTACGGCATGACCGGCGGGCAGGCCGCGCCCACCTCGCCGGTCGGCAGCTTCAGCACGACCACGCCCTACGGCAATATCGAACATCCGCTCGATATCTGCGAACTGGCCAAGGCGATTGGCGCGCCCTACGTGGCCCGCTGGCCGGTCAGCTACCCGTACCAGCCGATCAAGTCGATTGCGCAGGGCATCAGCAAGCGCGGCTTCGCCCTGATCGAGATGCTGGTGCCCTGCCACACGGCCTACGGGCGGCGTAACGGCCTGAAGGATCTGGAGGTGATCTGGCAGTGGTACCGCGACCATGTGGTGCAGATCGATGATCACGAACACATCACGCAGTTTGGCTCGCCAGAGGAGCGTGCGGCCCTGCACGATAAGATGAAGATCGGTGTTTTCCAGGATGTCGAGCGCGAGTGCTTCGACGAGCGCTGGGCCGCCCTGGTCGAGAGGGTGAAACTATGAGGCAGGAGATCCGCATCTGCGGCTTTGGCGGTCAGGGGGTGATTACCGGCGCGGTAATCTTGGGCAAGGCGGCGGCGGTCTATGATGGCCTGATTGCCTGCCAGGTTCAGTCATATGGCCCCGAGGCGCGTGGCGGTGCCGCCCGCGCCGAGGTGATCATCGCCGACGGGCAGATCGGCTACCCCGGCATCCACACCGCCGATATCCTGGTGGCGATGTCGCAGGAAGCCTTCAGCAAGTACGGGCGTGAGGTCAAGCCAGACAGCATTATCATCGTTGACCCCGACACCGTCTTTAGCTGGGAGGTCTCGCAGACCGTCCACCTGGTGCGCTCGACGAAGATCGCCGAGGGTCTGGGCAATGTCGTGGTCGCCAACATCGTGATGCTCGGCGCGCTGACCGCCCTGAGCGGGGTTGTCTCGCACGAGGCGATCCTGGCGGCGACCCTGGCAAGCGTGCCGGCCCGCTTTAAAGAGCTGAACCGAGCTGCGCTTGAGGCCGGGATCGCCGCAGGCATGGGCCAGGGTGATGCCGTCACCCACGGTAGGCGAGCAACCGCAGGCCGTTGAGTACCACGATGATTGTGGAGCCCTCGTGGCCGACTACGCCGAGCGGCAGGGGCACGCCAACGGTGAGGGTGGTGATGACGAGCACCACGACCACAGACATCGCGAAGGCGATGTTCTGCCAGACCACGCGCTGGGTGCGCTTGCTGAGTCCCACGGCGTAGCCGATGGCGCCTAGGTCGTCGGACATCAGGACGATGTCGGCGGTCTCCAGGGCCGCGTCGGTGCCAGCCGCGCCCATCGCAATTCCGCTAGAGGCGGCGGCCAGGGCGGGGGCGTCATTCACGCCGTCGCCCACCATCGCCACTGGGCCATACTTCTTGCCCAGCTCCTCCACGATACGCAGCTTATCCTCGGGCAGCAGCCCAGCGTGAACCTCGTCGATTCCCAGGCGGCGGCCCAGCGCCTCGGCCACGCGGATGTTATCGCCGGTGAGCATCACCACCCGCTCAATACCGGCCGCACGCAGGGCGGCCAGTTTCTCAGCGGCGTCGGGGCGCTCGCGATCCATCACCGTCACCAGGCCCAGCCAGCGCGAGCCACGGTGGGCCAGCAGCACCGTGCCGCGACCATCGTCGCCCAGGCGATCCATCTCGGCCAGCAGCTCGGCGGGAACAGTCAGGCCAGCTTGAGTCATCAGGCGCGGCGAACCGACCAGCGTCTCCTGGCCATCCCAGGTGGCGCGCACGCCCATGCCGGTCACGGCGGCAAACAGATCGGGCTCGGCGGGGGCCAGACCCTGGGCGGTGGCATAGGTCATAATCGCGCGGGCAATCGGATGCTCGCTCGACAGCTCGGCGCGGGCCACCGCAGCCAGCAGTTCGTCCGCGCTCACGCCGGGGAGCGGCAGCACATCGGTCAACTCGGGGTGGCCAAAGGTGAGCGTGCCGGTCTTATCGAAGGCGACGACCTTCACCTTGCTCAACTCCTCCAGGTGGGCACCGCCCTTGAAGAGGACGCCACGGCGGGCGGCGTTGGCAATCGCGCTGAGCAACGCGGCCGGCACGCTGATCACCAGGGCGCAGGGCGAGGCCACGGTGAGCAGCACCATACCCCGGTAGAAGTTCTCGCCGAAGTTCACGCCGAAGATCGGCGGCACCAGGGTGATGAAGAGCAGCACCGAGACAATCACGCCCATGGCGTAGTACTGCTCGGCCCGGTCGAGGAAACTCTGGGTACTGGCCTTGCGCGACTGGGCCTCGCTGACCATGTTGATGATCCGGGCCAGCGTACTCTCGCTGGCAGGCTTGGTCACCAGCATATCGAGGGCACCGTTGGTATTGAGCGTGCCGGCGAGTACATGGGAACCCTCGCTGCGCTGCACAGGCATCGACTCGCCGGTGATGGCCGACTCGTCGAAATAGCCGCTGCCGCGCTGGATCGTCCCGTCGAGCGGCACGCGGTCGCCGGGGCGCAGCAGCACCACGTCGCCCACCTGCACCGACTCAAGCGCCACGGCCTCGGTCTGGTCGCCGCGCCGAACATTCACCGTATCGGGGCGCAGTTCCATCAGGGCCGAGATCGCCCGCTCGGTACGGCGCATCGCGTAGCCCTGGAGCACATTGCTCAGCGAGAAGAGGAAGAGCAGGATGGCTCCCTCCGTCCAGGCGTTCACATAGGCCGCGCCAATCGCGGCGATGACCATCAGCAGGTCAACCTCAATCGTGCGCTCGCGCAGGGCCGCAATGATCGCGCGCACGGCGTAGAATCCGCCCACGAAGTAGGTGACCAGATTCACCGCCAGATGCAGCCATGCCGACGCGCCGAATTGCTCGGTTATCAGGCCAGCCGCGATCCCGACCAGAGTCAGGGCCACAAAGAGCGGCTCAATGATCTCGTCGTCAATATGCAGCCGCAAGCTGGGGCGCTCCTTGGTTTGAGTTTGCGAAAGAGCAGACATCGGAGTTCTCCTATCTCGGTCGAGACGCCCCGCCGGGGCGTCTCTTTTTGTAGACACGGTAGAGACGCCCCGGCGGGGCGTCTCTACGAGGTTAATGCAGCACGTGCTGGTCGTCGGGATCCAGCTTCTGGAGCAGGTCGTCGCCAAGGCGGGCGAAGATCCGCTGGGCAAACAGCTCCATCCAGATGAACTGGCGGGCGATCATCACCATGTTCGGGTTTGAGGTGACGGTCGCGGCGGCGATCTGGTGGCCGCTAGCAATTAGGAACTCGCCCTCGTCGGCAACAATGATCAGCGTCTCCTGCATGCGGTGCAGGGCGGTCTCACGTTTGGGGTGGCGCACCACCTGGCCAAGGGTGAAGGGCATGTTGCCGGTGAGGATGACCCCCAGGGCCACGCCGCGTGTGTGGGCGGACTCGAGGTGGCGCTGCAGAGCGCTCACATCGGCGTCGGTGAGTACCAGCATCAGCTCGGATTTCGCGGTGTCGATCAGATCGGCGGCGTAGGCCAGCGCCTCGCGACGCCCGCTGAAATTCCAGAGCCGACCGGTCTCTTCCTGGTTGTAGAGCGGCAGCAGGGAGACGCGCAGGTTCTCCGCCCGCTCGCGGGCTTCGCGCTCGTAGCGGTCGAGCAGCATCGCCGGGGGCACGGGACGGTAGAGCGTGGCCTTCTCTTCAAGCGAGCGCAGCGCCGCCCCGCGCGCCTCCAGGCGGCCAAGCGCCTCGTAGACCATCGAGCGCGGCACACCCGATGTTTTGCTGATCTGGTAGCCGGTGGCCGGGTTCTCGCCGAGCAGCGAGAGGTAGACCTTCGCCTCGTACTCAGTCATTCCCAGGGCCGCAAGTTGGTCAAGTAGGTTGTTCATATTTTTAGTAGTTTGAATACGAACTACTGATGACAGGATACCCCAGGCAAATCGTTTTGTCAATGCTATGGCACAAGGCGGAGGCGAGGTTGCATCAGCCCTACAGGCATGGCGCAGGGGCCGGACAATGCGGTCAGCCAGAATACAGTACAATGATCGTCGTTCGTCGTTCGTCAAAAGAGGGACACGCATGATCGACTTTGCCACCTGGGAGCCGCGCTTCGCGGCCTACCTCACCACCAATATCTTCGCCGACGCCGCCCACGACCACGAGCACGTGCGGCGAGTGGTTGCGAACGCCCGCTTCCTCGCCGCAGACGCCGGGGCCAGCCTGGATGTGGTCATCCCCGCCGCATGGCTCCACGACTGCGTGGCGATCCCCAAAGACGCGCCGCAGCGACCGCTGGCCTCAACCATGGCCGCCACGTCGGCGTCAGCTTTTCTAATGATGTCGGGCTACCCGCCGATGCTCATCCCCAGCGTGGCCCATGCCATTGCCGCCCACAGCTTCACCGCCGGGATCGCCCCGCTCACGATTGAGGCCCGCGTGGTGCAAGACGCCGACCGGCTCGACGCCATCGGTGCCGTGGGCGTCGCCCGCTGCCTGATGCTCGGCGCGCAGTTGGGTCGACCGCTCTACGACCCGGCCGAGCCCTTCCCCGTGCGGCGCATGGCCGACGACACCGTCTCGGCGATTGATCATTTCTTCACCAAACTGCTCGGCCTGGCCGAGACCATGGCCACCGAGTCCGGGCGCGCCGAGGCATCGCGGCGCACCGTATTTATGCGCGACTTCCTGCGCCAGCTCGGCCACGAGATTGGCGTGGAGCTGCCTGCCTAATTCCTGGCGAGGTCTGTCGGGGATGGCGAAGCCACTCCCGACAGACCTCGTTGCAACCGCCCCGCGCCTCTTCCCCACATGGTTGCGCCGCCTCCCCAACGTCCTTATAATGATGTAAAGCGTAAAAAGGCGGTAAATACTATGCCAATGTACGAAGTGGCGACAGCGCATCCGCCCGACCTGATCGCGGTGCTACGCGAGACGTGGCCCGGCATTTCGGGGATACTCGCGGATCTCGATCTTCAGGCGACCACTGAGGTGCGCGTGAGCCAACTGCGCCATATTGCATCGCTCTGGTACGAGCAGGGCGGCGCGGCCGAGGTACTCGCTGAAGTTGGCATTACCCTCGCCTCCCGGCTGCACATGCCCCAGGGTCTCGTGGTCAGCGAGCTGATGCTCGCCTACGGGGCCGCCCAGGAGGAGCAGCGCACCCGCGAGTGGGAGGCCCGCCTGCTCGCCCGCGCCTCGGAACTCGACGGGCTACACCGCATCATCTCCGCCGCAAACTCGACCCTCGACCTCGATACGTCGCTCCAGACCGTGGTTGAGACGGTTGCGCAGGTGGTGGGCGTGCAGGCGTGTTCGGTGTACCTCTACGACAAGCACCGCGACGAGTTGGTGCTGCGGGCGGTGCGCGGGCTGAACTACGCCGCCATCGGCCAGGTAGTGACGAAGCTCGGCAGCGGGGTGACGGGCTGGGCCGCCCAGCTCGGCCACCCGGTATCGGTGCGCGATGTCTGGCAGGAGACGCGCTTTAATCTGGAGCCGCAGCTCGGTGAAGAACCCTTCCACTCCATCCTGGCGGTGCCGATTGTACTCTTCAGCGCCGAGCGCTTCCAGTTCAGCGCCGACAAGCTCCAGGGCGTGATCAGCGTGCAGACGATCGGCCCGCGCGACTTCTCCCAGGAGGAAATCAGCTTCGTTGAGGTGGCCGCCGGCGAGCTGGCCTTCTTCATCGCCAACGCCCAGCTCTACCAGCAGACCGACGAGCGCCTGCACCAGAAACTGCGCGAACTGACCACGCTCCAGCAGGTGAGCAAAAGCATCGCCGAGCAGATCGGCCTGCGCGACGTACTTAACCTAATCACAGAGAAGGCCGTCGAGTTGGCCCAGGCCGACCGGGCCTCGATCTTCCAGATGGGCGAGGACGGCACCCTCCTGTTGGTGGCCAGCCACGGCGGCGAGGGCGATGGCGTGCGCGACTTTATTATTCAGACCGTGCGCGACAGCCGGCCGCTCGCGGTGATGAACGCCTACCAGGACGCGCGCTTCCCTGAACTGGCCCAGGTGGCCGCCCGCGAGAACTTCCACACGCTCTTCTGCATGCCCCTGCGCGCCCGCGAGCGCACCATCGGCGGGATCTGCCTGTATAAGTTTGAGCCGCACCTGTTCGACTACGAACAGGTGCGCCTGCTCAGTACCTTCGCCGACGAGGCCGCCATCGCCATCGAGAATGCCCGGCTCTACGACGAGAGCCAGCGCGCCCTGATGATCAAGTCGGCCCTGCTCCAGGAGATGCACCACCGCGTGCGTAATAACCTGCAGACGATCTCGGCCCTGCTCGCCATGCAGCTACGCCGGATCGAACCGCAGAGCCAGGGTGCCAAGGCTCTGCGCGAAAGCGCCGCGCGCATCCAGTCGATTGCCGCCATCCATAACTTGCTCTCCCGCGAGGATGTTGGCGTCACCACCGTCAGCGCCGTGACCCGCCAGGTAGTCGAGAGCGCCCAGACCACCCTGGTGACCAACGACAACCCGGTGCGCTTCGCGATCACCGGCGACCCGGTGCGGGTCGGCTCACGCGATGCGACCGTGCTGGCCCTCGTGATCAACGAGCTGATCAGCAACGCCCTCACCCACGGCATGGCCGCCGAGGGCGGGCGCGTGGAGATCGCCTCCTCGCTCTGCAATGGCATCGTCACCGTCGATGTCTGTGACGATGGCCCAATGCACCCGCCCCCGCCCACCAGCCACAGCAGCGGGCTTGGCCTCCAGATCATCGAGACTCTGGTACACGAGGATCTTGGCGGCAACTTT
>SESE01000901.1_pt1 | contig 12264 bp, 9 predicted proteins | sample 3171371 | NCBI WGS metagenome assembly SESE01 (sample SAMN06051881, study PRJNA518727) | freshwater metagenome | biome: subpolar coniferous forest; feature: holomictic lake; material: water; isolation source: holomictic Lake 442, 13 m depth | place: Canada: near Kenora, Ontario | collected...
GCCGATGCTGGTCAGCTTGCAATCCTGGTGGCGGCGCTTGACACCGCAACGTCAGGACCGTTTTTCTGCCCTGGCCCCGCTTGCCGCCGTGCTACTTTTTTTGGCTGCGATTGTGGCGGCATTTGCCTACTTGCGCTTCGAAGAAATTGACCGGGAGCTGGAAGCGGTAAAGCGTGACGTGGAATACACACAGCAGCGCCTTCGGCTGCGCCTGCTGGAGAGACAGGAGCAATTCATGCGCGTTGCCCGTGAAATGTCGGCTCGCGAACTCGATGTTGAAGACTTCGAAAGACGGGCAGAACTGCTCATCAATCGCTATCCCGAACTGCAAGGGCTGAGTTGGATCGATGAACGCAGGCGCATCATCGCCAGCGTAGGGACCGCCAGCTTGCCGACGCAACAGATCAGAGCTACCGGCAGCACCCTCAAGCTGGGCGAGACTGAGGGCACTTACAGTCTGGCGCGCGAGCTACAGCAGCCGGTCTACGCCCAACGGACCGCAACAGCGGACACGCCGGCAACCTTGCAACTGCACATTCCGTTAAGCGACCGAGCCCGCTTTTCTGGTGTTCTACTGGCTGAGTATTCGGTTGACGGTTTGTATCGCTATGGCGTGCCGGCCGAGGTCTCGGCGCGCTACGCGGTGTCAATGCACGATGCCAAGGGCACCTTGCTGGCCGGCGTGAGCATTGCGCCGCGCAGCACCGGCAATCGCCTGTTGCCTTGGGATGATCCGGTCAACGCCTACGAAGTTCCGGTGTCGCCAGTTGGAAACGGCCTGCTGATACGAGCCCAGGCCTACCGAACCTCGATGGGCTTGATCGGTCGCGGACTGTTCTGGCTGGTAATTGCCCTGAGCACCATGACGGCCTGGATGTTGCTCGCCAACTGGCGCCACACGCGCAGCCGATTGCAGGCCCAGCAGGCACTGGTCACCGAAACGGTGTTCCGCCGCGCTATGGAGAATTCCTTGTTGACCGGCATGCGGGCACTTGATCTGCAAGGACGCATCACTTTCGTCAACGCCGCTTTTTGCCAGATGACGGGCTGGACCGAAGCCGACCTGGTGGGACAAACCGCACCGTTCCCTTACTGGCCGGAGGCCGATCATGAATTGCTGACGCTTAGACTGGAAGAGGAACTGGCCGGTAAAATCCTGCCGGACGGCATCCAGTTGCGTATCATGCGCCGCGACGGTACCTTGTTTTACGCCCGCTTGTATGTCTCGCCGTTGATAGACGCGCGCGGCACGCAAACCGGCTGGATGACGTCGATGGTCGACATTTCCGAACCGAACCGGATTCGAGAGCAATTGTCGGCGTCGCATGAACGCTTCACTACCGTGCTGGAAGCGCTCGATGCCTCGATCTCGGTGGCGCCGCTGGGCAGTGACGAACTGCTGTTTGCCAACAAGCTGTACCGACTCTGGTTTGGCACACAAGCTGGTGGCCATCTGGCGCTGGTGGCACAGGCTGGCGTGCCGGTGATACCACCCAGTGACGAATCGCTGGACGACGTGGACGCATTCGCTGGTCTGCCGACCAGCTTGTTGCCTGATAGCGAGGCTGAAAGTGCCGAGATTTATCTCGACCCCTTGGGCAAATGGCTGGAGGTTCGGACCCGCTATCTAAGTTGGGTCGATGGTCGACTGGCACAGATGGTGATTGCCACCGACATCACGGCCCGCCGTATTGCCGAGAAACAATCCGCTGCGCAAACCGAGCGCGCGCAGACCGCCAGCCGTTTGATCACGATGGGTGAAATGGCTTCCAGCGTAGCGCACGAACTGAACCAGCCACTGACCGCCATCAACAACTACTGCCACGGCATGGTGTCGCGCATCAAATCGCAGCAAATCAGCGAGGAGGACCTGCTGGGTGCGCTGGAAAAGACCGCCAGGCAGGCGCAGCGAGCCGGCCAGATCATTCAGCGCATTCGCTCCTTCGTGAAGCGCAGCGAGCCCAACCGCAGTTTGTCGAACATCTCCGATATGGTGGACGAGGCACTGGAACTGGCCGAAATTGAAATGCGCCGCCGCAATGTGCGGCTGACCCACTATGTTGCGCCGCGCATGCCGACACTGTTGGTAGACCCGATTCTGATCGAGCAAGTGCTGGTCAATCTACTCAAAAATGCGGCTGAGTCGATTGACTCAGCACAACGGCCGACGGCGCAGAGAAGCGTCAAATTGCGGGTGACGCCGACCCAGGTGAATGACAAAGCGGTAGTGGAATTCACCGTCATCGACTCGGGCAAAGGGCTGGCACCCGAAGTCATGGCGCGCATCTATGAAGCCTTCTATTCCACCAAGGCTGATGGTATGGGTATCGGCCTGAGTCTGTGCCGCTCGATCGTCGAATCGCACCTGGGTCGGATGAAAGCGGAGAACCTCTACAATGGTGCCGAGGTAGGCGGGTGCTGTTTTTCCTTCTGGCTCCCCTTGCCAGAATCCAATCAGCTAGGCACACAACCGGCCGCACTGACAACCAAGGACTCCCGGTAAATCCAGGATAAAGCATGAGTTTGATACCAAAAAAAGGTACCGTGTATGTGGTCGACGACGACGAAGCGGTGCGCGACTCACTCCAATGGCTACTCGAGGGCAAAGATTACCGCGTTCGGTGCTTCGATTCTGCCGAGTCCTTTTTAAGTCGCTACGACGCACGCGAGGTGGCTTGTCTGATTGTTGACATCCGCATGAGCGGCATGACCGGTCTTGAGCTGCAAAGCCTGCTGCTGGAGAGCCACTCGCCGCTGCCCATTGTTTTCATCACCGGACACGGCGACGTGCCGATGGCCGTGGCCACCATGAAAAAAGGTGCCATGGACTTCATTCAAAAGCCCTTCAAGGAAGATCAGTTGGTGCTGTTGGTGGAACGCATGCTGGACCAGGCCAAAGACTCTTTTGCCGAACACCAAAGCGCGGCCAGCCGCGGCGCGCTGATGGCCCGGCTGACACTGCGCGAGTCGCAGGTGCTGGAGCGCATCGTGGCCGGGCGACTCAACAAACAGATTGCTGACGACCTGGGCATAAGCATCAAAACGGTGGAAGCGCACCGCGCCAACATCATGGAAAAACTCGATGCCAATACCGTCGCCGACCTGCTGAAAATTGCTTTGGGACAATCCACCACCAAGGCTTGATGCCAGCCCGTCCGTTGCGCACCGTGCTGGTTCGCAATTTCTTGTATTCATAGCATTCATGCCCGCCCAACCAGGATCAGCGGGTTTTTCAACTTATGGAACGGTAATCATGACGACTCGACAATTGGGCCAGATCATCGATGGAATTGCGCTTTCTGCCAAGCTGCGCAGCGACGTCAGCCAACGCGTGCTGGCACTTCAGGCAGGCGGAGTGACGCCCGGATTGGCCGTCATTTTGGTCGGTGAAGATCCGGCCAGCGCCGTCTATGTGCGCAACAAGGTGAAAGCCTGTTCCGATACCGGCGTGCGCTCGGTGTTCGAGAAATACGACGCCGATCTGTCGCAAGCCGATCTGCTGCAACGCATCGCCGAACTCAACGCCGACCCCGCGGTGCACGGCATTCTGGTCCAGATGCCGCTGCCCAAGCAGATCGACCCACACCAGGTCATTGCAGCCATTTCGACTTCGAAAGATGTGGACGGCTATGCCACCTTGAGCGCCGGCGAATTGATGACCGGTGCACCTGGCTTTAGGCCCTGCACGCCCTACGGTTGCATGAAACTCATTGAGAGCACCGGCATCGACTTGCGCGGCAAGCATGCAGTGGTTATCGGTCGCAGCAACACGGTTGGCAAGCCAATGGCGCTGTTGCTGTTGCAGGCCAACGCCACTGTCACCATTTGCCACAGCGCCACCTCCGATATTGGCCACCACACGCGCCAGGCCGACGTCATCGTGGCAGCGGTGGGCCGGCGCAATGTATTGACGGCCGACATGGTCAAACCCGGCGCCATCGTGATCGACGTCGGCATGAACCGCAACCCTGAAGGCAAGCTGTGTGGTGACGTCGACTTTGTCGGCGTGCGCGAACTTGCCAGCTTCATTACCCCGGTGCCCGGTGGGGTTGGTCCGATGACGATTACGATGCTGCTGGTCAACACACTTGAAGCAGCGGAACGCGCCGCAACCTAGACTCCCATGAACAATCCATTGCTCTCCTTTGACGATCTGCCGCTTTTTGACCAGATCAAACCGGGCGACATTGCCCCCGCCATCGAGCACTTGCTGACCAACGCGAATGCCGCGCTGGAAGCCGTCACAGCACCGGCTTTCCCGGCGCGCTGGCACGACATCGCGGGTGTGCTGGACGTCGCCACCGAAAAGCTGAACCGCGCCTGGGGCGCCGTGAGCCACCTCAATAGCGTGGCCGACACACCCGAACTGCGTGCCGCCTACAACGAGGCACTGCCCAAAGTCACCGAGTTTTCCACCCGACTGGGATCAGACGAGCGCCTGTATGAGAAATACAAGGCGATTGGCGTGACCACACTGAACACTGAGCAGCGTCAAGCGCACAAGAATGCCATTCGCAATTTTGTGCTGGGTGGAGCTGAACTGACCGGGTCGGCGCGTGAACGATTTACCGCCATTCAGGAGCGACAAGCCGAACTGAGTCAAAAATTCAGCGAGAACGCGCTGGACGCCACCGATGCCTTCAGCTATTTCGCTGACGCGGATGAAATGGACGGCGTGCCCGACGACGTCAAGCAAGCGGCCTTGTCTGCTGCCAAAGCGCAAGGCAAAGAAGGCTACAAGCTGACTCTCAAAATGCCCTGTTACCTGCCGGTGATGCAGTTTGCCCGCAGCAGCGCATTGCGCCAGAAGCTTTATCGCGCTTACGTCACCCGCGCCTCGGATCAGTCCGGTGCCGAATCCCGCAAGTTCGACAACTCCGCCCTGATCACCGAAATGCTGACCTTGCGCCTGGAAGAAGCCAAGCTGCTGGGCTTCGGCAACTTCGGCGAACTCTCAGTCGTTCCCAAAATGGCCGAGTCACCGCAGCACGTCATTGACTTTTTACGCGACCTGGCTGCCAAGGCGCGGCCATTCGCCGAAAAAGACCTGGCCGACCTGCGTGAATTCGCGAGTCAGCATTTGAATTTGGCGAATCCGCAAACCTGGGACTGGCCATTTGTGAGCGAGAAATTGAAGGAAGCGCGCTATGCCTTCAGCGAACAGGAAGTCAAGCAGTACTTCACCGCACCCAAGGTTCTGGCCGGCTTGTTCAAGATTGTCGAGACGCTGTTTGACGTCAGCATCCAAAAAGACACGGCACCGGTGTGGCACGCTGGCGTCGAGTTCTATCGCATTGAACGCGCCAACACTTTGGTCGGTCAGTTCTATCTCGACCCAGCGGCGCGCATCGGCAAGCGCGGCGGCGCCTGGATGGACGATGTGCGCACGCGCTGGTTGCGGCCCGACACGCACCAACTGCAAACGCCGGTGGCGCACCTGGTATGCAACTTTGCCGAAGGTGTCGGCGCCAAACCCGCGCTTCTGACGCACGGCGACGTCACCACGCTGTTTCATGAATTTGGTCATGGTCTGCATCACCTGCTGTCGCAAGTCAATGAGCACGACGTCTCCGGCATCAGCGGTGTCGAGTGGGACGCCGTTGAATTGCCCAGCCAGTTCATGGAAAACTTCTGCTGGGAATGGAACGTTCTGCGCCACATGACAGCGCACGTCGATACCGGTGAGCCACTGCCGCGCGCATTGTTCGACCGAATGCTGCTGGCGAAAAATTTTCAGAGCGGCATGCAAACCCTGAGACAAATCGAATTTTCTCTATTTGACATGCTGCTGCATACCGCGCACGACCCGGCGCTTGACATTATGCCTTTGCTGGCGCAAGTTCGCGCCGAAGTGGCGGTGATGCAACCACCCGAGTGGAGCCGCACCGCTCACACCTTCAGCCATATTTTTGCCGGCGGCTATGCGGCCGGCTATTACAGCTACAAGTGGGCCGAAGTGCTGAGCGCCGATGCCTATGCCGCCTTTGAGGAAACAATGGGTAAGGATGGTTTGCCAAATGTCGAAACCGGTAGAAAATACCGGCAGGCAATTCTGGAGGCCGGTGGCAGCCGCCCGGCGATGGAGTCGTTCCAGGCCTTTCGGGGTCGGGCACCCAGTCTGGAAGCCTTGTTGCGTCATCAGGGTATGGCGTTGCCAAACTAAGGGGTTCGTTGTGAAGATGAAGAGCAATCTGAAGAGCAATCCAATTGACCAAACTTTTCTGGCACTGGATGCGTCCGCATGCGCAGCAATTTGCGCCGCGGCGCTGCTGCTGGCCAGCCCCTTGCAAGCGCAAACAATCTACCGCATGGTGGACCCCAGTGGACACGTCACTTTTGCCGACAAAGCGGCCGCCGCTTCCAAAAGTGCTACACCGCTCAGTGCCGATGGCCGGTCCACCCTCGCAAGCGCCGTGGCGCTACCGTTCGAGCTGCGCCTGGTGGCCAGCAAATACCCGGTGACCTTGTACACCTCCAGCGGCTGCACCCCGTGCGCTTCGGGTCGCGCGCTGCTGGCTGGGCGCGGTATTCCATTTGCTGAAAAAACCGTCAGCACCAACGAAGATGCCGAAGCGCTGCAGCGCATCAGTGGCGGCGGTTCACTGCCACTTCTGACCATCGGTGGACAGCAGATCAAGGGCTTCTCTGAATCGGAATGGACGCAGTTTCTGAATGCCGCCGGTTATCCCCAGTCGTCCCAATTGCCCGCTGGCTACCGCAACGCTGATGCCGGTCCTTTGGTCACCTTGCAAAAGCCTTTGCCAGTTAGCAAAGCTGAAGAATTGAAGATTCAGCTAGCACCGGAACCCAACATCCCCGCAGTGGACGTTTCCGCCAATCCGGCCGGCATCAAGTTTTAATCGATTCCGGACTGGCCTGTAGGAACCCATTCTGAATGGTTTCAGAAGGTCAGTTTTTGAACGCCCTGCGCGGTGCCCAGTAGGCATATCTGCGCTTTCTGAAAGGCAAATACGCCTACCGTCACGACACCGGGCCACTGACTCACCTGTGCCTCAAAGGCAAGCGGATCGACAATCTGCAAGCCGCTCACATCCAGGATGATTTGACCGTTGTCGGTGACCAGCGGCTGGCCGTCTTGCAAGCGCACCTGCGCCTTGCCTCCGATCGCTGCAAACTGTTGCGCTATGCGCTTGACGGCCATCGGAATCACCTCCACCGGCAACGCAAACTTGCCGAGCGTCTGAACCAGTTTGGATTCATCCACAATGCAGACAAACTTGGCTGTCAGAGCCGCAACAATTTTCTCGCGCGTCAATGCCGCGCCACCGCCTTTGATCATGTTGCCGTGGTGATCGATCTCGTCTGCACCATCGATATAAACCGACAACCGGTCGACCTCATTGGCGTCAAAAACTGCAATCCCCAGCGCCTGAAGGCGTTGTGTGCTGGCCACCGAACTCGACACTGCGCCCTTGATCTGGTTTTTGATGGAGGCCAGCGCGTCGATAAATTTGTTAACGGTGGAGCCGGTGCCGACACCGACAATCTCCCCCGGAACCACAAACTGCAGGGCGGCCTGGCCTACCAGCGTTTTGAGTTGGTCCTGTGAGAGCACGGGCTGGATTTGGGAGTCTGGGTTTGTCATCTGGGAAAATCGTCCGGGTTAGAAGAATACTTTGCAGGAATTATCCGATGTCTCTCGTTCCTTACGCCCTGGTTCGCAGGTTTTTATTCAGCCTCGACCCGGAGACCGCCCATGAGTTGACGTTGCTGGCCCTGTCGGGTTCTCAGGGAACACCCTTGCAACTGGCCTATGGTGCGCTCCGCGTCGACGACCCGATTGAACTGGCGGGTTTGACTTTCCCCAATCGGGTTGGTCTGGCGGCCGGACTGGACAAAAATGCGCGCTGCATTGATGGCCTGGGTGCGATCGGCTTCGGCTTTTTGGAACTGGGTACCGTCACGCCACTGGCGCAGCCGGGTAACCCAAAACCTCGCCTGTTTCGGCTGCCCGCAGCGCAGGCACTGATCAACCGTCTGGGATTCAACAATGACGGTCTGGACGCTTTCATCGCCAACGTTAAACGCTCATCGCTGTACCGGCAACGCTTCCGTTCCAATGCGGGCAACCCCGGGAAGGCGCCCTCCATGCTGCTGGGATTGAACATTGGCAAGAACGCTGCGACACCCATCGAACGCGCCACTGACGACTACCTGAGCGCGCTTGACGGCGTCTATGCCCTGGCCGACTATGTCAGCATCAACATCTCCAGCCCCAACACCCAGAACCTGCGCTCGCTGCAAGGCGATGAAGCACTGGACGGGCTGCTGGGCGCGCTAGCCCAACGCCGCGAAGTGCTTGCCAGGCGCCACGGCAAAGGCACGCCCATCTTCGTCAAAATCGCACCGGATCTGGAGCAGACCCAGGTCGGCGTGATTGCCGCTGCGCTCAAGCGGCACGGCATGGACGGCGTCATCGCCAGCAACACCACGCTCAGCCGCAGTGCCGTGCAAGGGCAAATGCATGCCGAAGAAGCGGGCGGACTGTCGGGTGCCCCGCTGCTGACCATGAGCAACCGCATCATCACGCAACTGCGCAGCGCTTTGGGTCAGGGGTTCCCGATCATCGGTGTCGGTGGCGTCATGAGCGCTGAAGATGCGGTCAGCAAGATCAGGGCCGGCGCCGATCTGGTGCAGATTTATACCGGCCTCATTTACCACGGACCAGCACTGGTCAAACAGGCGGCCGCCCTGATCAAAAAAACGTTTTGACGACGTACTCGCCAATTGCCAGCGCACTGGTCAGGCCGGGCGACTCGATGCCAAACAGGTTGACCAAACCGGGCACGCCGTGCTCTGGCGGCCCTTCGATCAGGAAGTCACTGGCGGGCTGATCAGGCGCGCTAATTTTGGGTCGGATACCGGCGTAGCCTGGCAGCAGCGCGCCGTCTTTGAGCGCTGGCCAGTACCTGCGCACCTCGGCATAAAACGCATCGCCACGCGCTAGGTCCACCGTCAGATCATCGGGCGAACTCACCCATTGCACATCGGGGCCAAACTTGGCCTGGCCGCCCAGATCCAGCGTCAGGTGCACACCCAAACCGGCCGCCTGCGGCACCGGATAAATCAGATGAGAAAACGGCGCGCGCCCGGCAAGTGTGAAGTAGTTGCCCTTGGCAAAATAAGCTGGCGGCACATGGCGCGGGTGCAAGCCTTTAAAGCGCCCGGCCAGTGTCGGCGCCTGCAAGCCAGCGGCATTGACCACTGTTTTTGCCTTCAGGCAAGTGCCATCTGCCGCCGTCAAAACAATAGCCGACGGTGTGCAATCCGCGTCATCCAGAGCAGAATTAAGAACCACCAAACCTGCGGCATTCTCGATGTCGCCCTGCAGCGCCAGCATCAGCGCATGACTGTCCACGATGCCGGTGCTGGGCGAGTAAAGCGCCGCCTGGCAAGTCAATTCCGGCTCCAGTGCCTGCGCTTGCGCAGCGCTTAGCAGGTGCAAGTCGTTGACGCCATTTAGCGCCGCCTGCTGCGCAATCTGCTGCAACGCGTGCGTTTGCTCCAGGCTGGTGGCAACTATCAGTTTGCCGCAACGCCGATGCCCGATGCCGCGCTCAGCGCAATAGTCGTAAAGCAGGTGCTTGCCCTGCACACACAAGCGTGCTTTGAGTGAACCCGGCGCGTAGTAGATACCGGCGTGAATCACTTCGCTGTTGCGCGAGCTGGTACCGGTGCCGATGGCCGACGCCGCCTCCAGCACCATGACCTCGCGCCCGGCCAGCGCCAGTGCGCGTGCCACCGCCAGGCCGACGACACCGGCACCGATGACAACGCATTCGACTGGATGCATCGGCGATCTTATTGAAAAAACACGGGGCAAGTCATTAACGCGAATTATGCCCGCTGGACCAGCTGTCGATGCGCGCGAAGGATTGGCTGTCGGCTCTTTTCCCGATGCGACAATAGCCCGGTCGGTTTGGCTATCCACGGCGGCAACCGACACCCCACACACCATGCCTGAAGCGCAAACGCTCACAATCACTACTCTCGATCAACATCGGTTCGATGCAACTCTGCATCTTGCTGATGATCCGGCTTCACCGATACTGATATTTTTGTCGGCACTTGGAACACCGTCCCGCGTCTATGGACGCTTTGGCCGCGAAATGGCGATGCACAGTGTTCAACTTTGCACGCCCGACTGGCGCGGTATTGGCAGCAGTTCCATACGCGCCGGGCGAAGGGGTGATTTTGGCTACCGTCACCTGATTGAGTTCGATCTGGTGTCCTTGATTGAGGCCGTTCGCCAGCGCTTGCCGACAGCGCCAATCTGGCTCGGTGGCCATAGCCTGGGCGGACAGTTGGCGCTGCTCAGCGCGGCCGCCAGACCGGATGCAATAGCCGGCGTGGCACTCATCGCCAGCGGCAGCGTGCATCTGACCTGCTACACAGGCAAGTTACGCATGGGCGTGCGCTCATTGGTCTATTTGTCTCGTGCGGTAAGTCCCTTGCTAGGCTATTTTCCGGGCTCCCGAATAGGTTTTGGCGGTCGGGAAGCTGCCGGTTTGATGCGCGACTGGAGTCATGTAGCGGTGACTGGCGAGTACCGACCGTCTGGATCGGACATTGACTATGAGAAAGCTTTGTCTTCGCTCAGAATCCCGATACTGGCGCTGACCTTTGCGGCGGATGCCTGGTCACCGGCACTGGCTGCGCAAACCCTGTTGAAAAAACTACCGGCAGACTCGGCAGTTCATTGGCACTGGAATAATTCGGACACCGCTGGACTGGCGGTCGATCACTATTCGTGGATCAAACAGCCCGTGCTGGTGGCGCCAGCGGTAGCCCGGTTCATCCGTCAATTGCACCAGCGTTGACAGCATGGCGCCGCAAGCCGGCCGCGCAAGCTACTGACGAACCGCCTGCGCCAGCGCGGCCCAGGCCTTGAGCGTCATGGCATAGGTAGGCGCCGCGCCAGCCAATGGGTGCGAGGCCAGTTTGATCACCACCATCTCTGCCGCCGGGTTGACGTGGATCATCTGACCGTAGACACCAGCAGCCTCGTAAGCACCATCGGCGTTGTGCACAATCCACCACTGATTTCGGTAGCTGAAACCAGCCCTGAAAGGCATGCCGCCGGCCTTGAACTTTTCGCGGTCGCCGCCCTTGACAAAGGTGTCATCCAGCACTGTCCTATCGAAAATACGCTGACCATTGAATTCGCCGCCACGACGCAGCATCTCACCAAAACGTGCCAGGTCACGCGCTGTGGCGTTAAGGCCGGCTCCTTGCAGTGGTGTGCCGACCGAATCGACCATGACATGTGCGTCTTCTTCCATACCGAGCTTTTGCCAGATGTTTTCGCTCATCAAATCAGCCCAATGCTTGTTGGTGACGCGCGAAACAATCCACCCCAACACCTCGGAGTGCACAGTGCGGTAAACAAATCCGGCACCATGCTCACCCTCTTTTTGCAAGGTCTTTAAAAAATCATACACATTGGTCTTGCCCTGATAGCCGGGCGGTCGAGGCATTAAACCGCTGGCCCAGTTATAGCCATAAATCTCCGTCGTGGGATCGGTGTAGACCTCGCGAAAACGCACGGCCCCGGTCATGTCCATGACCTCTCGCACCTTCATGTCACCCCAGGCGCTGTCGGCCAGTTCCGGCACGTATTTTGTAACCAGCGCATTCGGATCAAGTTTGCCATCAGCGGCCAGTTGTGCCGCCATCAGTCCGGTAAAAGACTTGGTCACCGAGAACAGCAGATGCGGTGTCCACGGCTTCATCTGGTTGTCGTAACGCTCATACACAATACGCCCTTTGTGGAGCACCACGATGGCGTCAGAATAACTGGATTTGAACCAGTCGTCGACGCTGGTTTTGTTGCCTTTGTCGTCTTCAAAGACAAAGCTGCCGATCGGCTTGTTGGCCACCGGCAGCACCGAAACCGGCGCATTACCGCGGCGAATGTTGCGCGTTGGTTGCAGTTCTCGCAGGTGCTGCTGGGCCCAGCGCAAATTTGGATACTTGTAGGAGTTGCTCAAATCGACGCGCTGTGCGTCAAGCGGCGGAAAAGTGCTCATCAGACCGAGCTTGTCGAGCGCCACCGTGTCGGGTGCGGGCAAGGTCTGAGCCAGCGCCCCCTGCACAAGCCAAAGAGTTGAGATGACGATAGCGATCAAGTGCCGTGTGCTGCGCATGGAAGTTCCTTGCAATTTCGTGTTTTGATTGTTTGATGGCAACTGTCATCATGCCCGTATGCATCTGATCGTGGCACTAGGGAAAACCTTGCGTGCG
>SESE01000902.1_pt1 | contig 12263 bp, 8 predicted proteins | sample 3171371 | NCBI WGS metagenome assembly SESE01 (sample SAMN06051881, study PRJNA518727) | freshwater metagenome | biome: subpolar coniferous forest; feature: holomictic lake; material: water; isolation source: holomictic Lake 442, 13 m depth | place: Canada: near Kenora, Ontario | collected...
AAAAATGGGCAGACCAAAAAAAGAGCAATAAGAACTTTTGATCTGTAAAACACTCAGACTCACCGCTAATTAATGGCAGTGGGTAGCTGATAATTCAAAAGAACTTAGACTAATGATTGATAAAAAAATAATTAGTGCTTTGACACTAAATAACGATTTCAACCTCTGATCCATCATGATTAGTTTGTTAGGGCGGCTATTACTTGGATTCAAATAGAGTTTTAAAAGGCTACTTAGTTAATAACGAAACTGCACGCTCCAACTGGACAAAATTTTTATTTTTTTCGTGTTTGTTGTAACAAAATGGTTTTGCCTTGGCGTTTTGCATGAATAGGCAATAGGGTTTCAACAGCGTGTAGAAAAGGTTCGAGGTTGCTTGCCTCGAATGTGCCGCTTAGGGTTTCTTGGGCTAATGCGGGATTGGCGAATACGAATTTTACTGCGTGATAACGCTCTAGTTCATCGGTAACATGATTTAAGGGGGTGCGTTTGAATACTAAATGCCCGTTCAACCACGCGGTGACGGTCTCAGCAGTGACGGATTCTGACTGACTTAATCCTGTGTTTTTTGTATAAATACGCTGATTACCCGCCGATAGCGGTTCATGATTTACGGCTTGCCCGTCATTCAATTCAACTTCTCCTTCTAAAACAGCAACCGCCACGCTGTCAGGCGCAAGGTGAACATTAAACTGTGTGCCTATGTCACGAATTTGCAACTTATTAGCTTGTACGGTAAAAGCTCTCAGTGATTCATGATGAATAGTAAATAAGGCTTCACCTTGTACCAAGTTTATTTGGCGTTGCAACAGAGAAATTTTGACGTGCAGCTGAGTATTGGTATTGAGGTCAATCTGTGAATTATCCGCCAATATGATATGCCGATGCTCACCTTGCGCTGTTGTATAGCTCAGGGTTTCCGCGCTGTATTCTTGGTAAGCAACACCAAGTAGTGTGGTCATAAATAGTAACGAAGCAATAGTGAGTAAGTGTGATTTTGTAGGCGTTGCTTTGCGAGCTGCGGCTAGTGCAGGGATGTCGCTCAGTGTTTTGAGTCCATCCATTGTGTTCCAAAGTTGCTGGGCTTTTGTGTAAGCCGCCGAATGCGCTGAGTTTTTTGCTAACCACACATCAAAAAGTTGCCGATCTTGTTCAGAGCATTGGTCGGATTGCAGTCGCACAAACCACGTTACCGCTTGTTTTAATTGTCGTTCACTGTAGTTCATTAGCGTGGGGGATTTTCCATGACGTGATGACAATGTAGCATGGCATTCACTAAATAACGCTGCACGGTTTTTTCAGAAATATTTAAACGCTGGGCAATTTCACTGTAACTGAGATCATCAATTTTACGCAATAAAAACACCTGCTGATATTTACGCGGTAAGGTATTAATAGCGTCTAATACTAATTGGCATTGCTGATGTAATTCGGTAAGTACGTCAGGTTGCAGTTGTGGGCAGGGTAAATCGTCGCTCAACTCGACGGTGTTATATCGTGGCAAGCGTTTTTGGCGCAAATAATCAATGGCAAGACGATCGGCAATACGAAACAGATAGCCGATGATATTTTCATCGTGGGTTATTTCACTTTTATTAATCAGGCGTAAATAAGCTTCTTGACTTAAATCTTGCGCCGTTTCAGGACAAGCTACCCGATTAAATAAAAAAGCCACAATGGCATCATTATGGTTTTGAAATAACAAGGCTATTTGATTACTGTTAAGTTGTATGCTGGACACAAGATAATGTGGGTAATAAAGTAACTGAGTGAACAATTAAAGCAAGATTGTTGCCAATTTTGACAGTTTGCTATTTTGATAGAGATTACACGCATAGTGGCTTAATAAATGACTCGCAGTGCTTATAAAAATACGTTATATCACCTATTCATTAGGTCATATAACGTATATTTGTTTGCTCTCATCACTATACATTGGCTGTGTAGACACGAATTATCTGAGTAGGCAAACGCATTGGAATATTAGAAAGATGCTAGAATCACATTTCTAATCCTATTCCCACTTCGATAAGCCCCAATGGAAGATTATTCCCAAGAAACCCAAGCCATCCGCACTGGACACCAGCGTAGGCATGAAGGGTAAGTGTATTAAATCTGTTATTTTTACTTTTGAGCATGACTGCCAGTCATTAATATCGCTATAACAGGTTTAACCCATTTAACTAGGTGTTATAGATATTTTACACAAAATCATGTAGTTCAACATGGCATCATTTACCTAACACCGCATAACAGACAGGCGTTAAAATCAAGCTAGCAGTCATGCCTACTAATAATCCTGCGGATAACGATAACGTCATCGGGATTAAAAATTGTGCTTGTGGGCTGGTTTCTAATAAGGTGGGTAAAAAACCCGCAAAGTTGGTGAGAAAAGCGAGAAAAATCGCCCGAAATCTGGAGGTACAGGCGGCACAGATAAGATCAGAAATAGGTGCGTCATCGTCTTGGTGTTCGCGTAAATAATCCAGCAACACCAAGCTGTCATTGACTACAACGCCACTGGCAGCAACCATACCGACTAAAGATTCCATTGATAATGGCAAACCGACCAAGGCGTGGGCAATCACCGCGCCGCACCATGCGACAGGCGCGGCAAGCAGAAAAATTAATGGTTTTAAATACGAACGAAACGGCACGGCAATCAACACATAAATCACCAATAATGAAATCAGGGTGTTTTGTTGCAGGGCAGTGGACATGGTTTTTTGGTCTTGATGCGATTGTCCGATGTCGATACTTAAGCCCGCGTAGCGTTGTTGCAGAGTTTTCAGTTCATTGTTTTCTAACTTGTCATACAAGGCATTGACATCGACTTTTTTACGGTCACCCCGCGCCTGAATTTTAAGGACACGGCGGCGATCTTGGCGAATAATTTTACTTAGTCCGTTAGTTAGCGATACCTCAGCGACTGTGCCTAAGGGGACAAGTTGTCCATCGGGTAAGCGTATCGGTAACTCGCGTAGATTATCCAAGGATTCCCGCTCTACACGCGGAGTGCGCACCCTAATTTTGACTTCATTGCGTCCGCGTTGCAGGCGTTCGACTTCATCGCCATAGTAGGCGTGATTGACTTGTTCGGATAGTTGTTCGAGCCTTAAACCCAAATGTTCAGCATTAGGTTTTAAGCTTAGGCGAATTTCGGGCTTGCCTGCTTCGGCTGAATCGATGACATCATAAACCCCGTTGTAACTGGCGAGCATGGCTTTGAATTGTTCTGCGGCTTTAGGTAAAAAAGCAGGATCAGTCGCACCTAAATCAAATTCAAGGTCATAATCGACATCGCCTTCTTTGTACAAAAAATCAATTTTGGTACGTCCCAAATCACCGACCCGTTTGCGCCAGTCGTTAATAAACTCTTCAACCACTAGACGCTCCCGTCCTTCGGGAGAAAATTCCGTCCAAAAACCTGCTGTGTGTTCAAAAATCATAGTTTCTAAACCGACCACTACGCTAGGGCTGTTTGGTGTTGCGGCATTGAGTTCATCACGCAATTCAAAAAACGCTTGTTCAACTTGCTTGGCACGTTTGCGAGTTTCACTATAAGGTAGGTCTTCAGGGGTTTTTAGCGACACCCAAAAACTGTCTTTAGTCACATCGGCTTGCAATGATAGCCGACTGCGTCCGCTTTCTACCCACGCGGTACATAGCAGTAACAACACCATGAAACAGGCAATAGTCAGATAACGCCAGCGCAATGCAAGTTGTAAAAAAGGACGGTAATAGCCATCAACAAAACGATCTAGCCCTTGGTTAAGCCAGTCACGAATCCCAGCTAGCGTAGAAATTTTACGCTGCTTTTTTTCTTCAGCAGCTAAATGGGAAGGCAAAATTAACAAGGCTTCAACCAAAGAAAACACCAAGGTTAAAATCATCACCAAGCAAATTGGTTGCATCATGCGTCCTGCCCACCCAGGTAAAAACAGACTGGGCAAAAAAGCCACCAGTGAAACCATGACGGATAACACCACAGGTAATGCCACCGCCTGTACACCTTTAATGGCGGCATTTAGATTGGATTCTGTGCCTTGTTCTTGCAACGAATACACGCTTTCGCCAATGATAATAGCGTCATCTACTAGAATACCCATTGCCAGTAAAAAGCCAAACAATGACAACATATTCAGCGACACATCGAACACAGGCATCAACCATAACGCGCCGAATATGGAAGTAAAAATCCCCACACCCGCCCACACCGCGACCCGCAAGCGTAAAAACAGCGTGAGTACCAAACACACCAGCACAAAACCGCTCAGCCCGTCTTCAATGAGCGTTTGCACTCGTTCATCGTAAGCTTGAGAGGTGTCCCACCAAGTGGTCATCACTAAGCCCTGCGGCAGTTTTGTCTGCATATCGGCAACGTAACGTTTAACATTTCGTGCCACATCTACCGAGCTGTGTTTGGTATGAATTTCCCAGCCTTGAGCAGTTTCACCGTTGTGATGCCATTCGGATAACCGCTCTTCTAAATTATCCCGAATTGTTGCAACCTGACTTAAACGTAATTTCGCGCCCTTGTTATCGGTGCGTAATATGATGTTATTGAGGCTTGCAACATCCCCTGCTTTGGCTTGTACGCGTAAGGATAATTCCCCCGCAGGGGTTTTCACCAAACCATTGGACTGATTGAGTGACGCGCGATGAATCGCGTCAGTAACATCACGCAATGACAACTGGTATTCGCGACATTTTGCTGCCGATACTTCAATGGCGATTTCATAAGGAATTTCATTGTAATTTCGTACTAAACGCACGCCATTAATACGTTCAATATCGGCTTTAACCCGTTCGCCGTAGCGTTGCAAAGCGAAGGCATCGGTTTCACCATGTAATGCGACCCAGATAACGCCTGAGTCATCATCACGCGTGGCTGCTTGTACACTGATGTTTTCTATGCCTTTGGGTAAACGTGGAATACTTTGAATGCCTGCGCGTAAGGCGTTAATCATTTGCTCTTGATCGACATTCGGTAATATCGAAACGTTGATTAGGCATAGCCCTTCGGTAATTTCTGTTTTTAAGCGTGTAACGCCGTCACGTTCATAAATCGCATTTTCTATTTTGGAACACAAGGACGCTTCAATTTCTTCGGGACTCGCATTCGGATATGCCGCAGTGATGGTAATTTTTTGCAGACTAAAACGCGGAAAAACTTCTTTATCGACGAGATTAAAACCAATGATGCCACCGATAAAAATTAGCACCATCAATAAATTGGCGGCAACGGAATTGCTTGCAAACCATGCCAGTAGCCCTGTTGGCTGTGAGTTATTCATTTACTGTTATCCACTTGAACGCTCATGCCTTCAATGGGCAGATCAATGCCTGAGGTGATAATACGTTCGCCTGTTTGCAAACCTTGTTGTATCAAAACGCGATTATCTTCGGTGCGTAATATATCGAGATGGCGGCTGTGCAAGTGTGAATCTTTGTCAACGATTAATACAGTTTGAGCGGCGTTAATAGCCAATTGTGGCAACGCAAAAATATCATTCAGTTCTCTTCCTTGAATATTGGCTTCGACAAATAGCCCATTTAACAATGGGGCTGAGTCTTCAGAGCCGTGAGGTTTTGAAAATTTCGCAGGTTTTGGTTGCGATACTTCGGCGACTAGGTATAAAACACCAGTGCTTTCATCGACTACGCCCTCAGTGCGTACAATTCGAGCTTGCCACGTTTGCGCTGTTCCTGCGACCATTGCGGATAGAGTCACTGCAACAGGCTGTTGCGGCTTTTCATTTAGCGATATATCGAGATAAGCCAACTGCTCCAAGGCAATCGGCAAGCGAATTTCAGTCACATCGGTTGCATAAAGTCGCGCCAATTTTTCACCTGTTGTTATCACTTGACCTAAAGCAATGGCTTTGTTGTAAAAACGCCCCGTAAACGGTGCGCGTAGTTCACAACGACTGCGTTGATTAGTCGCTTGTGCTAACACACTTTCAGCGGCTTTCAATTTAGCGCGGGCTTCGGCAAGTTGCGGTTCACGCATCACTAAAGCGGATGGTTGCCCTGATCCTAAGGCTTGCCATTCAGTGCGTGCTTGTTCAGCTTGGGCTTGTTCAGTGGCTAACAGGCGTTTTGCTTCGGCAATCTGTGCCTGTGCTTGAACAATCGCTGCGTCATAATTGCGTGCGTCGAGTCGCACCAACAATTCATCTTTATTAAAAAAACCGCCCGCGACAAAATCTGAATGTAAAAAAGTCACTTTACCCGCAACTTCGGCGGTTAAATCCAGCTCATGACGCGGCTTAACAATGCCTTGTGACTGCACGTTAAGCCGTAGTGTTTCTGGTTTGGCTTCGATAACAGTGACTAGAGGAATATTGTTAGTTGGTTTTTCAGGTTCCAACACAGGGCGCGTGGCAATCAAGGCATAAGTCCCTGTCGCCCCCAGTAATAATACGATGATGGGCAGAATAACTTTTAGTTTACTCATTACACGTCACCGCCTAATGCCAGATATAGCTCAATACGGTTATTGATTAATTGTCGCTGCACGGTTAGATGCTCACTTTGTGCGGTATAGGTACTGCGATAACTATCCAATAAGGTCAGAATTTGAATTAAACCCTGTCCATAAGAATACACCGCTAATTTTCGACTAGCTTCGGTTTGTTCAACGGCTTCTTGTAAGGCGTGTTCTTGTGCGCGTAGCCATTGTTCAGCGGCTAAGGCTTGTTCGACTTCACGAAACGCAGTGAGTGCGGTACTTTGATATTGATTTAAGGCTTCTTCGGTTTTTGCTTCATTCAAGCGAATAGTAGCGTCCAATCGACCACCTGTAAAAATCGGTTGCACTAAGCCCATTGCTACATTCCAAGCAACCGCACGGGGATCGATTAATTCAGTCAATGCTGTGCTACTCGTGCCGCCATCAGCGGTAAGGGCGATACGCGGCAATAACGCTTTTTGTGCTGAGCTTAAACGTGAATCCGCCGCGAGAATACGATTAAACGCGGCGATTGTATCGGGACGGCGAGTGAGTAATTCAGAAGGCAATCCTGCCGCGATAATTGCAGGTGGTGCAGGTAATTTGCTTTGTTGTTTTAATTCTCCGCTAGGATAACGCCCCAGCAAACATTCCAAGTGGCGGGTAATTAACTGAACTTGATTACGAGATGTTGCCAGTTGCGCTTCGGCATTGGCTAAATCGGTCAACACTAAACGTAAATCCAAACCGCCTGTTAAGCCGTGTGTAAAACGTCCGCGTACTAGATCAGCAATCACACGTCGGTCTTTAATGGATTGTTCCGCAACGTCTACCTGAAGATTAGCTTCGATTAGCTCAAAATAACGTTGTGCAGTGCGAGCGGCTAGGGATAATCGGGCAGCTTGATAATCGTCGGCAACCGCACTGGCTTCCTGCCCAGCGGCTTGTTGGCTGTCGCGTATCCGTCCCCACACATCCAGTTCCCAGCTCATATTAAACAGTGCGCTAAACCCCGTTGCTGCTTGGTTTAGTGAATCACGTTCGCCATGATAACGAGGTAATAAATCCAACTGTGGTAAACGCGCTGCACCTTCGATTTTTGCCTGCTCACGCGCAGCATTGATTCTGGTTGCGGCAGCTTTTAAATCGTAATTATGCGCAAGTGCCTCATTGACCAAATTGCTTAATTGCGTATCAGCAAATTCAACCAGCCATTGCGTAGTGATTTTATGATTAACTGTTTTATCGGCTTGCCAAACGGGTGGGATGGCAAAGCTAGGTTTGTGTTCCGCGTTGGGTACAGCACTACAGCCACATAACAGCAATGACAAGCATAACAGTACACTCGTTTTATTAGTGAGCATTTGTTAACAATGCGTTTGCTTTAATAAAAGTATCAGCAAATCAAGTTTTGTATTTATTTCTAGCACTGTGTTTTTTAAGTTCTGCATATCTGTTTTAAGGTTATCGGTGTTTTCATGGAGTTGTTGAAAATGAATCTGAAAATAGCGCGGTGATGGAAATAACTTGATTAAATCATCTTCAATCAGAGGTGCGTATTCGTTAGTTTGGATTAGCGGCTTAGAAGTGATGCTGTGCTTTTGTTGTTGTACCAGTTTTAATGCTTCCATTTAAGTAACCTCGAAAAGTTAAGAATGCTTAGGGTCTATATATATGACGCAAAACGAGCCTAGTTTCCCCTCTGTTTAGAAAAAATTTTTTCTTGCCGCGCTTTTATTTTTTGTAACCAACGAATTACCCCCGTCACATAAAGCACTAGCGGTAGTAAACCTAGCAGTAAAACAATAAGTTGCCCTGTAAAACCAAAGGCTTCACCCGTATGCAGTGGATACAGCCATTCATCAAACACATCGCCTGCGGTGCGCGTGTTGGCAGTCTGTTGGTGAATAATGTTGCCGTTGTATTGATCTATCCACAATTGTCGATAAGGGTGGTGTTGATTCACTTCATGGCTTTCACGTTTACCCACTAAATAAACATCTTGTGCATTTTGCGGAAACACGATGAATTGATAACTACCCTCTGGAAAAATGGCATCAGTGATTACGGTGACTCGTGCCACACTAATCCGTTGTTTATCGCCTGTTGGTACAATGCTTTGGTAACTTGTCCATGGTGTCACAGGTGAAAACACACTCACTAAACCGCGTCCGTAATCAGGAAAAATTAAATACACGCCCGACGCAATGGCGAATAACAGAATAAATGAACTGTAAAAACCGACGGTTTTGTGTACATCAAACACAAATCGTTCAGAACTGGCATTACGTTTGATGGTTAAGGCTTTTTTAAACTGCCATTTACTCGGACACCATAAAATCAGCCCTGTTAATACTGAAAATAATAAACCCATACCAATAAAGCCGACGATAGTCATGCCTTTTTCACCTAAGGCTAAGGTGTAATGCAGGCGCAGAATAAAATCTTTAAACGGGTCGCGCCAGATATGGTCAAAATCAATCAACAAACGTTGCCCCGTGACTTTTGCTGTGTAGGGATTGATAAAGATTTGATGGCGGGTTGGAAAGTTGGCATTAGCAGACGGTTGTTCAAACCACAGTGCATAAGCTAGTTCTTGGTGTCGCGGGAAATCTATATTTAATACCGTACCGTTAGCAGGGACAGCTTTTAAACCAGAGGCAACAATGTCATCCAACGGCATGATGGTTTTATGCTCATCGGCTGATACTGTCATTATTTTGGCATTCAAGGCTTCATCCAGCGGGTATTCAAATGCCAGAATGCTGCCTGTTAAGCCAATGAGTACAAATACTGTTCCCGCAAATAGCCCAAGGTATAAATGCACTTTAAGCCACAGTTTACGGCGATTTTTTAGGGATACGTTCAGCATTGTTAGTTGTAAATCGTACTATTTTTATCGGCAAAGGGTTGAAAAAGGTGGGCAGAAAAACTTGCCCACCCTACAAAACTTAAAATTCGAGTTTTATCGATCCCATAAAGTTTCTGGGCTGGGCAACGCCGATCATGCTGCCTGTGTTAGTGCCTGAGTAATAGGTTTTATCCAATAGATTATTGGCATTAAGCTGGAGTGTCACTTGTTTACCAGCGACTTTCATCCCATAACTGGTCATCAGATTCATTGTTACATAACCAGGTAATTGGAAGTCGTTGGCATTTGTACCTTGGCTTGAACCTGATCCAATTACACCGCCGCCAACTTTTAAGCCGTGTAATGCGGCATTTTGGAATTCGTAGGTATTCCATAAACTGCCATAATTGCGTGGTGTGTTATACAGTCGATTGCCACTGTCGTCATCAACGCCGCCATTAAAGCCAACTTTAATCTTGGCATAATCTAAAATAGTATAAGCCGCGACTGTACGCCAACCAGGTAAAATTTCACCCGCCACTTCAAATTCATAGCCGCGACTTTCTTGTTTGCCAGAGGCAATTTGAATATTAGGATTTGTCGGATCAGAAACCGCCACGTTGGTTTTGGTTAAATCAAAATACGCAAACGATGAGGTTAAACGCCCATTAAAAAATTCAGTTTTAGCACCCACTTCCCACTGATTTGCTAAGGTGGGTGGTAATACTTGCTGTCCAGGCGCATTGAATAGAGTGTTGGAAGGACCAAAATTGGTACTGTAGTTACTGAACACAGCCAACCAATTTACGGGTTTCCATAGCAAACCACCACGCGGGCTAAAATGGGTATCAACGGTTTTTACATAACTGCCGTCAGTTCCATATTGAGTAGCAGTGGCGTTGTCATAACGGATGCCTACGTTACCGTGTACATTGAACGGAAACTTGATCTGATCCTGCCAATACAGACCATACCACTCTTGATTGAATTTTGAATTAGGTATGAAAGCTGAAGCAGCAGGATCTCTAGTTGTCTGATAAGTGGGGTTAAAGATATTAAAATTCGCTTCCATAGGAAACGCAGCGCAACAAGCCCCTGCGCCTTGGTTATCAATGACAAAATAATCAAAACCCCATAAGGTAGAATGTTCCAGCACCGATGTATTAAATTTACCTGTCAAATTAAGGGTGGTGTAATAGTTTTGTTGACGGGTGATGCCGTTATTGAAACCACGGTTACCCACAGAGAAATCAGAATTCACATTGATCAGATTGCCTTGAGCGTCTGGTTTCCCAAAAAAGAAAGTGAAATCGTTCTTTTTGTCCAAAAATTCCACACCAAAACGATGAGTTAGCTTCCATTGATCATTGAAGGCGTGTGACCAATTAGCCCCTATGTAGGTTCTGTTACCGACGTTTTTGTTATTTAATGGGTCGCCGATTTGGCGGTTAATCGGTACAGGCGCGGGACGAGACCCCATCGGTGGGATACCCGAATCACTTCTGTCATTAAAATGCTGGTATTCAACATCCACGTTGACTTGCGTTTTGTCAGACACATTCCAAGTCAAACTCGGTGCAATGAAAAAATCATCGTTGGAGACAAAATCACGGTAAGAACCAGAATTTAGGTATGACGCATTAACCCGATAAAGCAAGGTATCGTCTTTGGTGATTTTGCCTGTTGAATCCGCTGTGGTACGGAAAAACCCGTAAGAACCAAACTGTTGCTGTATCGAATTATAAGATTCAGCTTGCGGTCTTTTAGTCACCATATTGATAACGCCACCTGGTTCGCTACGTCCAAATAAGATAGAACCAGCCCCTTTTAACACTTCAATGCGATCTAAATTAGCAACCTCACGCTTCGCACCACCACCACCTAATGCTGAAGGCAGAAGAAAACCATCTCTATACAAGAACAGGTTTTGAAAACCACGCATGATAAATACATCACTTTGCCCGCCATTTGTCCAGCTAGACTGTACCCCCGCTACACTGGTTACAGCATCTTCAACACGAATCACCTGCTTGTCTTTTAACACTTGTTGTGGCACAACTGTTACCGCATAAGGGGTTTCCATCAGCGGGGTATCGGTTTTAGTCGCGGTAGTTGCGTTAGTGCGGCTGTAATCAGGGTTAGTTGGCGAATTGACATCACGCACTGCTTGATCTGTGACTGTCATCGTTGGCAAGGTAGTGATACTGGCAGCAGTTGGCTTGTTGGCTTTTTTTACCGCAATGACACTGTTATCCACTTTTTCGTAGGCTAAATCGGTGTCGTTGAGTGCAACCGTTAGTGCTTCTGGTGCGGTGTAATGTCCTTGCACAGGCGCGGCTGTGACTCCTTGTACACTTTTATCCGCATAAATTAATTGCGTTTGTGATGACTTAGCGATTTGATCTAAGGTGCTGGAAGCAGGTTGTGCGGGTAAATTATAAGTGTATGCTGGTTGTCCTGCTTGCACGTCAATAGCATTACTGAGTAACAACGCCAATAATGACAAATTTCTCAATTTAAACGGTGGGTTAATCATAAAATATCCTGTAGTTAAGTAAATAACGGGTAACTTTTGAATGGCTACTTAGTTAATAACGAAACTGCACACGCCAACTGGACAAAAAAATTTATTTTTTTGGTAATGCTATAAGGAGGTCAGGCTTTACCTGACTTTGCAAGCAGAGCTTGCACTCCAGAACGGCATTATTTTTTTCGTGTTTGTTGTAACTTGGATTCAACTATTAAAGGTGTGATGGTGGGTAGTGGGTTAAACCTGTTTTTTTTACTTTTGGGCATGACCGTCAGAACTAAAGTACAATAAAACGATGCCGTTCGTGGTGAGCAAAGTAAGCACCGCTTCGCGGGTCAAGGTATTACCAAGAAAAATCCGCTGTTTGACGTGATTTTTTGTATTTTTCAATACTCATAACCTATTTATTTTTAAATACAAAAAGCTGT
>SESE01000904.1_pt1 | contig 12231 bp, 3 predicted proteins | sample 3171371 | NCBI WGS metagenome assembly SESE01 (sample SAMN06051881, study PRJNA518727) | freshwater metagenome | biome: subpolar coniferous forest; feature: holomictic lake; material: water; isolation source: holomictic Lake 442, 13 m depth | place: Canada: near Kenora, Ontario | collected...
GTGTGGCTCAATAGCACTTACAACATGAATGGAGTCGGCCCACATTATGCCCAATTTTGCAAGCATTTCTTCCATGTCATGACCAGGTTTAGACTTTATAGTCCTGAGCTTCTTTAACATATCTCCAAATTCCCATCCATCCGTATTGTTTGTAGCGGGACTTCTCACGAACCCAGACATTTCCTATAGTATTATCTCTTTTTTTTTAAATGTAAAATTCACTTTTAAAAAGCAAAATTTCCCTTTTAAAAAGCAAAATTTCCCCTTTAAAAAGCAAAATTTCCCCTTTAATATTCGCCCATGGCGGTTTTGTAAGCACCGCCAAGGTGGCTTCCAGTAGGAGCCAGGTTATTGGGCAAAACGTCATGTGGCGACTTGAAATCGAGAGCCTCATGCACTTCGACACCACCACCAGCACCAGCACACATAGCATTCACCATAAACTGAATGCCAGAGCAAAGATAAGCAACTCCAGCGTTAGCATGCGCCACTTCATTGCAAATAAGAAGGTTGTTGAATTTGGCACGGCTAGCCGGTGCTGTCAACTGCTTCACATAATAGTTGTGAAGCTTCTCCCCAATCCAATTAATGTCTTTGCGACCATCAGCCCCGGCACGTATAGCCAGATCGAGTCGCGGAGTCAGCAAGAAGCCCAACTCAGAAAGAGACATCCACATACACACGAATTGCTTTTCTGAACCGTATGTTTGAGCAAGTGCCGACTTAGCTTCGGCGCTCAGATTAAGATGTCGCACCATTTTCTCATGAAGCCCGCTGATGCGTTGAACTATGTCTGCTACATTCGGCTTCTCTGCACCATGAGCAAACTCTGCGTTGACAAAATCAACTTTCTTCTTGTAATACTCTTCATCCATGCCATTCGACAACAGTTCATCGAACAACTTCTTGTTGTCAAATTGCTGGTTAGCTTGGCACCACTCTGTTCGTTCTTCAGGAGTAAGCATGTTTAGTACATGGATTACTCCGATTTGCCCGGAATAAGTTTTAGCTATGAGCTCAGCTTTACCGTTCTTCCCTTTGCTTTTCAGCCAGTGGTAAACTGAAAGAATCGCAATGAGCCATGGGTCGAAGTGTCCAGAGCTTGAATTGAGTTGCCCGTGAGTGACGAATGTCTTCATGTGCGACTGAAGAATTCCCCAAATGCTTTCTATGTCTTTCTCGTCACCACCCTTGTTCGATCCGCCGATATCAGCATCATTTCCGCCCAAATACCTGGATCGAACGGCAGCATCGCGAACACGGCCGTAAGCACGAGGGTGGCGACGGCCACCGCGGGCTCCTTTACCTTTACCACCATGATCCCTGTGCGGAGCAGGTTCACCGTCGGTAGGAATAGGGCCAGATAGGCTAAAAATGGCGAGTCGCTCACCATCTCGAAGAGGATGAAACTTATGCTTTGCCTCTGTTACCTTGCCACCACCATTCGTCCCGCAAGATTTGTCAAATTCAACAAACCTATTGGCCTTCGAAGGATATTTCTTGTTTTCCAGGTCTTTGCAGGACATAGCATATCCGTACAAAACGCACGACTTTATCATTTCTATAGATTTCATACCATCTTTGTTCGAAAGCTCCACTATTTTCTTAACTTGCGATTCATCCGGCATGAGAAATATGATGCCCTCATTGCGGTCTTCTGGTGTAAATATGCTAAACAAGCAGAAGCGTTCTAATACCTGATATAGATCACGGCAATGAATCTGCACGTACGAAGTTATCTTACAATATGCGTTTTCTTTAGGATTACCTCCGAACATTTTCAATGTTTAGACGGTGCGTTATATAATTGACTATATTTATTTGAAAATATTTATTCTTTGCTTCGAATAATTTTAATTAAAATTATCATGGGTCAGTGAATAATTTTAATTAAAATTATATTTGCGGGATTTATATAGTTCACTTATCATGTACAGCGGAGGTTGTCAATGGGTTGCTGGTGCGATGGAAGCTGGTCGCAGTGTTATGAACGGCGGCGGTGAATCCACTTGGGGCGGTGCATCGACTTTGGATACTCTGGTAGAAGACTATAATAACTCTGGAGCTTCAAAGGCCAAGCGTGAATTGATTCGCAAGCTGGCTGACTCCATCTTCAAAGCGCTCAAAGTTGACCCATCCTCCCCGGATGATGACTTGGATTCTGTTATTACAAAGCTCGATAAGGTAGTACCTAATCCGCGACGCGGTAAGAGCATAATTGCTGACAAGGAAAAGCAAGAACGATTATGCCGAGATGTTGCTGAAGCGATTAATTCCACCGGATACCACAAAATCAACACAGACACAGGAGCCAGTGCTATTTGCGACCAAATTTCAGATATGATGGATAGCCTCACTGTGGGTTTGCATCGGGAGTTTGTAGTGGCATCTTCGAGCATCGAAAGCGGTCTCAACAATTTAATGGATTTGAAAAAGTTGATTGAAGCAAGCTTCAACAAAATCACAGATGAGGCCTCGCAGAGTGATGATATTGCCTTGAAAGCGAAGATGCCAATGATGCAACGAGCTCACAACAATATCATGTCTGAGTTCAAGCGACAAGTCGATTTGCTCGCTAACATCACTACTACTAATCTCAAAAGCGAGGATCGCAAGGTTCTGGATATCTTGCGTAATAATACTTCGTTCAAGAAACTGGTGCAGGAGATGACCGGATACGACCAAAGCTCGCGTGCAATGGGTGAGCGTATCAGCTATTTTCTTTCTAATGTGTCGAACACGGCACAAATGGCTGGGCAAGTAGAAGCTTCTCTGAAAGAAATCGGCATGCCGATTTCGGAATACAAAAAGATAAACAAATGGTCGGATTTTCTTGTTAAAGCACAAGAATTATTAGATAATATACCAAAAAATAATTTGACGCGTGATTATATAGTCAAATACGAAAAGGCCATGGCAACACTGAAAGGACTACACGGCATGCATGCGAAAGTGGGGCCTCTTCTTGGCAATTCAGTCAGCGGCGGTGGCAACGTTTCTATGGGTGGCAGTCTTTCTAGCTCGCGATTCGGCAGACAAATGACTAATCGCGGTGAAGCATCTAATATGGTGACCTCAGATTTTAAGGCTAAAGCCGATGTATATTTGGACCGTTTGTATGTTGCCATTTTTAAGGTAGCAAAAGAAATCGGCAGTGGCAAAATTCCTCTCAGTGATGACCTTTATCGATTCAAGATGCTTATTAATGATATGAAGCAGATGTTCTACAAGGGGTTCGAATATGTTTTGACTGGCGTAAAGCGGGGTTCTGTTGACATCGAATACCGTGAGCGATTTCTTGGCCTTCTGCGTGCTCTGGTGCAAACTTCTGAGCCACTCAAGGGATCTTCTTCTGAGTTTTCTGGCATATTGGACAATATTTCCGGATTTCTAAAGTTGGTCGACTCTTTCTCTGACAAATTTACCATTTTGCAAAGTAATGTTCTGGGTCGTGGCGAGTGTCACGAATGTGGCAAATCGCCATGCAGGTGCCATCATGGCGGTGCTGATGGTGGGCGTGAATTTGGTGCGGCAGTTACCTTCGGAAACGCAATCAACTCCCTCAATCACTTCTACAATATTGCCAAATTCCGTATCAACCTTCGCACGGCATCTGCCCAGAATCGGGAGTATGACAAAGGATACACTGAGCTTGTTGGTACTGCGGTCGGCGCAAGACGTACCGAGTTGTCTAACGAATATGACAAGGCTCTGAAAGAACTAGGCGAGAAGAACGAAGGTGCCGATACCAAATACTTCGCAGCGACAAAATTCTTGCAGGGTGCGGGTGGTATCGGACATGCAATCACTCACACGAGCACGGCAATTGGTGGAGAAGGCGTTCCGCCAGCTGAATATTCTGCTGAAGACATAAAGGAACTTATGAAAGCACATTATGAAGCACGAGACGGACTTTATAAAGTAGCCGAGGCTGTCGACAAATATCTGCAATTGTTCACTGATGAAGTTTCGGCTTCGCCAGATGACATAGTCGAGGTGAGCAAATTGCTTTCTTCGATGGAACTCATGTCGGAATGGTTTGAGGACAAGTCAGGAGATGCAGTAGCCGGATTGTTCGAGATATTCCCATGGACAATGGTAGGGTTTCGGACTTTCTATAATCCTAAACTTCAAACGAATATATTCGGAAAGGTTCCCGATGTGACCAACCCACGCGGGTTGGCAGTAAAGAAGATAAATCATTATTATGATGTGATCGGAAAATCATTGGCATGGAGAAATGACAATACCGGTGGCACCCGGCATACCTTGCTTGGTAACCCAGCCAACTCTGCTACAGTGAACGCACAACTTTGGAACATGAACGACCATAACGCCGTTCCTGGAAACCCGTTCATTGGAATCTCGCCCAAACGTGCGCTACTTGCACAAGAGTTTGCCAAGTACACCATGGATAAAATCCATGTGTTGAAAAACATAGTTTCAGCGTTTGGATATCTCGGTGACAAAGTCAACGGAAAGAGCATTAGCAGAAGCGTAGAGATAATGAGCCCGAACGACATATACGTGCGTCTCAATAGATACATGTATGTTTCGGCGTTCAGCATCGGCTGGAATTTGAGTGTTCAAGGAATTGTTCCATACGGGCTAACGACTGGCATAGCTACTATTAATGCAGCATTTACGGGGAATGAGTTAGTTAGAGAAAATGGTGCTAAGGCCGCAGCTCATGCCGATCTCCAGATACACAACTCAACATTTGGACATGATGCAAGGGGTGCCTTACATGGGGGCTTCAATAACGCGTTGTCTCAGTTTCAAATAGCTCCTATGTTCTCTCAGACGCTCATCACTGCTGTGGAGACCGGCAACGCTGTCAATCAGCAGAGTTTTAACAGTGCTGGAAATGTAATTAACAGTGGGAATACGGATACCGACGGCTGCATAGTACACCCCGATAAAACTAGTGCCCAGATAGGGACGGATCCAGTGTTTTCAGGAAGGTATCTGAAATCGAAATACGCAGTAACTATGTCGGCAATTTGTCATACTGTCAAGACCGCCCCCACTATGGTGGGAAAACAAACGACTTCAGGTTGGGCTCCGGAATTTGACGTAGAAGACGAGCTGTTTGTGAATATTATTAAGGCAATGATAGGTAAAGTTTTCACAGTAAGCGGTCTGTACAATATGCTCAATTATTATGACAAGAAGCACCATTCCATGATGCCGACTCGCATGGTTCTTGGTGGTGGCAAACGTAAGGGAGGATTTGACAATGCTGTTTTCCAGATGCCCAAGATCCATCAAGAAGCTACTGAGCTATACTTGCGATTGCCGCTTCTAGCTGAGTTTTACCGCGAAATTTTCTATGATCATGAGCAGGCGACCGATGCTAACAGATTGAATAAAATCATGGTCATGATTCCAGAAGCCAGTTCGATGTGGGCGTCATTTCTTAAGACTATGTGGGCTCAACCTCAGAGCGTGAACGGCATGTACAGCGACAACGTTGTCCGTCAAATTGTCCATGCGGTCAATGAAGTCTATGCCACAATGAAAGGACGCGGTGCGAAGAACATTGTTTCTGAAACTGTTTCCGAGTTTGTGGCTGAAGTCAATATGCGGTATGGCATTATTACGAGGTCCGATCTCGACACTTGGAAAAAACAGAATGTTCGCCAAAAGGGTACTCGCGAGGATTATGATGCTGAAACATCAATCCGCAATTATGACATCTTGGACGAGGACTATATGGGCACTGGTGTTACTCCTTCAGACGCATACGGATCGCGACCCGGAAGATCAGCCATCTCTCCCGACGACAAGATTGACGATGGAGCAGTTAGAGCACTTCGAGACCTACATAAGAAAATTGACGAGAAGATCAATGCTGTGGCCATGGAGGACTCGGCCAACTTCTATAAAGGAACCGGCCAAACTCCAGACTTTGGCAACTTGATAACTCTTTCTCAGCAAGGGCTGTCGGCAAGCACTGATGACAACGAGCGGTTTGAGATTGTGAAGAGGATGCTTACTGGTGCGAATGTGTCGACTCGTGGAAGTGCTGAAGTTTCGGTTATGTTTCATGAAATGATTCTTGCTCCGATGGTTATGCTCAACGGTGTGCGTTCGATACTCGAAGCATACATAAAGCAAATTAACAAATACGACGGATACAAATTGTGGAAGGCTCTTGTGGCACTCTTCAAATCTGATAATACTTACATGACCGTTGCCGCACCAATTGGCGGCGCTGGTGCACCCCACGATGCTGAACATTTGCACAAGAGGCAGGTGAATCTTGGTGTAGCTGGGGATTCTAACGTCCAAGACCTTGTAACTGATTTGTACCGCGATAATGACGAATTTCTCGCAACTGATTTCATGGGTCTCGCTGCCGCGTCAGATTTTGTAACCATGGTAAATCTTGTTGACACGGCTGCTCTCACTGATGCTACTTATAGAGGAAACGGATGGCACAGCAATGCCGATCCAGCAAGAGGTATCAAACAAATGGACGACGATACGTTTTCGGTTGGACGCCAGATGGCTTATGTCGGCATACGATGGGAGTTGATATTGCAGAAAATGGTTGGTGCTTTGTATGGTATTAGTGCTGCAGTGGGTGATATGGTTGAAGTCTCGGTGCAGAATGAAAAAGTAACCATAAATCACACAAAGCTTCAAGCTCTCTGCGAAAGTGTTTTTAGCTCCATCAGGACAAATCTGGAAACTTTTCGCGGAACAATCCCTTCTGATATTATCAACACATACTCCGGAGATTCTACACGTGTCGGATCTGTCGAGTATCTGCAAAGAACTCTGATGGACGAAATATTCTCCGAAATAGTAGAATCGGGAGTGCAAACTTTGTCAGCTGCAAACCTCATAGCTACAAGAAATTTTCAACTTATCTCTGGAGTGAATCCAGATGAACCGCACAGAAGAGCCATATATTACGGACTCGACGCGTTCACGGGAGCATACAACGTCGCCGCTGGCGGCGCTGCCGCTGGCGGCGGCGGTGCTACTAGAAGAGCAAATGGAAAGGACGCAGGATATAGGTCAGAAGGATGGTGCGTGAACAGCGTTATATCTTCGCTTGTTTACTACGATTCCCAGACAATGCATACGCACAGCAAGGCCCCCACATGCCCTTTTATGGCTGCACCGGCGACTGCGGCTCCTACAATTTCGCCATATAATAATGATGCTCGTTTGAATTTCGCATCTCCTTATAGTCTAATTGCTATCCTTTCGGGGGAGGATCCTTGTGGTTATCTGCTAAAATCCCCGGATAAGGATGCGGAAAGGGCTTCTGGTGATGGTCGCAGTTGGAAAAACAGCACTCAGTATATGGCTAGATATGATTTCTACCTTCAAGATGGCGCCGATTTTTCGAAAGATCGCGGATTCCGAGGAGACACATGTGGGGAAAAGCGAACACAATTACTCGACACTGGCGCAATAGACGCTGCAACACAGCTGGTAGCAGCACCCGCTGCTAATCAACAGATTCACAAAACAGATACAGGTATGGGGTTGATGATGAAATTTAATGAAGTCATGGCAGCGTACTTGAGACAATTTTGGGACAATTCAGCTAACAAGCTGTATGCTCCGCTCATCGAGACTCCCTCTAATGGCGTTTTTAACCAAGAAGTGTTTCGATCTCGCGGTTGGGACGATACGATTCAATTGCATGCTGACAACATGAAGGAGTTGCGTTTAAAATGCGAAACTGGTATCACGACTGCACGTACAACAGCCATTGGGGCTGATCCTGCGTTCCAGGCAAAGGTCACCGATGTTTTTGCTGGGCGCTTATTTAGTGATGCCACATTATTCAGTACCACATATGATAATAGCGATAGATCTGCGAATGACCTTGGCTTATTACATCATTTTCTTATGGCACACTATCAGCTTAATAGGGTTGACAACGTCATGATAGAGTTCAGGCCTGAAGTTTTAAAGTTTGGAAATGATCTTGCAACCGATATACTGGCAAAATGGTCTCAACTTGCACCTGATCAACTTACTACTCAGCTCTCTGATGGTGTGACGGCGATCGCTCGCATAAAAAAGAATGCGGCAGTTGCGACCCTCAATGCAGTATGCGATGCTGATGTGCTCACCAACAATGTCGATACTAGGAGTTATTACATTAAGTGTTCTGATATGACTGCGCCAGATAATACAATAACTCTGGATACCTTCGAAATGGGTGCTAATAATGGGGATAGAACTGATTATTTGCATTTTAACGAATTTGTCATGATCGTAGGATCGTACTTGAAAAAAACAGTGGCAACCATAATTAAAAACGGCTTAAGCACTACAGCAATTTTTGATATCAACAACTATAGAGCACAAATGTTTAGCGACAGTGCAGCGTTGAGAGGAGATTTGCTTAGGTGGCTTACTGAATCTCGAAACTTTACAATTGCGAACGCCAGACGTGCCAGGCTTGTTTATGATGCCGCCGTTGATGCTATGATAGCACTTGCCAACGCTGATACTGTTACCAATCACTTCGTGGCTACCAATATGCACGCATACATTAATGTTATAAACATAGCAACAGGTCGTACTCTCGCGGATGCGCTCACCGATTCCAGAGGTGCTTTGACTGCGTCGGCAGAGATGGCTGCCATTTTGACGAGGAACGCGGACTTAAGTGCTAATGTCGCTGACAGTGTGAGGAATGCTTTGCGGGCCTTGAGAGGCGGACTGAGTAACGGTGCAGCTGTCCGGGTTGCCGCTACTATCGGAGGGAGTACTGCCGTGATAGATGCTATCAGGGCAGCGTCGGACGCTAGATTTGTGGCTGCGCAAAATGCCGCTCGTATACCAGGTGGTGCGAGCCAAGCAGCACGTGTTAATGGTATCGATGCCCAATGTATGTTGGTTTATGAATTGGCACATGCGGAAAATAAGCTACTATTGGCAGACATTACTGCGGCTATTGGTATGGGGCAAGCACTCGCTGCGAACAATGCTGCGATAGCCGGCGCACTCGCTGCTATCGCCGCTGCCGTCGATCCCATCTTGAATGATGACACAATCAAGGCCAGAATAACTCCTCTTGCCAATGTTGACAGAGCGATCATTAGTGCTTATACTCCTTCTGTACGAGAGTATGATTCACGTACGAATCTTTGTGTTACTGAGTACAAAAGAACAGTACCAGCCAATGCGTACAATGTTGGCATCTTGAATGCAGCCAAGGCGGCGGCGAACGTTTACTTTTCTGATGCACGTGGCAATGATCCAATAGAGAACAGATACAAAGGTTTGCTCGATTGGGTTAGAGATAATGTTGTGCAAAAACTAATGTTAACGGGTATAGCATGTCTTGTAAAATTGCACTCGTTAGGCCACAGTAACACAGTAACTATTGCAACAGCATGCATGTTGGCAGCTATGCCAAATGAATCAGCATTCACCACTTTGATGACCAAAATATTTGTCAATTCGTTTGCCAATGCGCAACCTCTGGGTATTACAGCTACTAGTATGGTCGGGATGTGGATACGCGAAGATTCCACCATTGGTAATGTCAACCGAGTGTATGGAATGGTAAAAAGGTCAGTCGTTCAAGCAGATGCGGCAACGACTAACCGGTTGATGCAATATGGATTGTCCAATGGTAGTAACGGTGGCTTCTTATCTTGGTCTTATCGGAATACCGCCCCTTTTGAAAATGCCGACAGAAATATAGATATTCAAAGTGCGATTTATAGGATTTTCTTGGGAGAAGTTAAAACTCTTTCTGAAGGAGGAATATTAGATGTTATGGCATTAGTAAAACACAGTGAGAAAGCCAGGCACGATATGAGACTTATCGGCGGATACGGAGACCCAGTTGAAATATTGTTTGCTACAACTTCACGCATACTGAAAACTGCACTCACGGAGACGGGGAAGGCAAATTCAAAAACAAACGTGATTCAATCGATGGCTGAAGTTCCGTTGCGTATGAAGGAACTTTACAAATCGCAATTGCCTATATTCAAGGAGTTGTTTCAAATGATAAGCAAGAAAGCCGCGTTTCTCAGGAATATGATTCGCATATCAGGAATGGGGTTAGATAGAGTTGCCGACGATGCTATAGTGCCAAAGGCTAAAGTTGTAGGATTCTGCGAGGCTATGCTTCCGGTTTCACAAGACAATGCAAACACCAGACGCGTTTATCTTTCTGGTTTGTTGGATAAGATAACATCAGCATGCAGTAGCATGGTATCAACAATTTCGGCAGTCCAGAACGAACTCAATGATTCTCCCCTTTACTTGGAGCTCAACGAAAATAGCATCAACGAATACCGCTCAACGAACGGAAGGCTTCCGTTTATGCCATTAAGCACAACCACTATTATATTGCAACGACCAGCACTTGGCGGTGCCAGAGTGCCAAAAGATCGAGACCCACAGCTGTGTTATCCGGTTGAAAGCGTGGGAACTGATTTGTTTAAGTTCAACTATGGTACACGTCAACTGCTTCATGGACATGATTCCAATCCGATGTTGGAGCAAATGCCTGGCATGATGGAGATACTTCTCAAATACAACTCAGCAGTTACAGAAAGCAAGCGGTTGGTGCAAGCTACTTATGGTACTGAAGTCAGCAAGTTGGTATTGCTTATGCGGTATCTAACTGGTACCCGTATATATTCTCCTTTGTTCGGCGGATCTCGCGAGATTGTCGATATCTCTATCAGAATAGATAGGAGTAACGCCGATTCCACTATGGATAAAGAGAGAGTCTTCGTTACCAAACAGATGGATATAGTTTTGGCCGACACAATAGGCATGACGGCAAGTAGCAAGGGAACAGATGACAACAGCCAAAAGATAACAGATTTGGTGTACATCAGCACTTCCAATCCTGCAGAACGCTCCAGCCGTGGCGATATGGCTACTTACAACATAATAGATATGAACATTTCCCCAGTCAACTTCAATGCTATGCGTCGCGAAATCCCCCTTGTCAACATCTACAACTATGCTTACACATTTGACTCCGTGATAAGCGACGTTGTGCAAGGCATAGGCAACGAGGATTCTCTTGGTGCAGACAGTACCGCAGCCGCCGATACTAGATATACGCATGAAGTATTGGCCGCATTATGTAAGCATCCGTATCACCCAATAGGTGAGCTTGTTTATCACAAAACCATTGCTAACATAGCACACGGCTCTTCGTCAATAGATTTATATGGAAGACCCAAATTTATCAGCGACCAGTTATGGCAAAAGGCTCTGTTTGGCTCAGCTCAGTCCGGGGGTGCTGTTGCTAGCGTGGCGCGCCATGACGGACATCCGAACTTCGTATACGATAGCGGACCTGTAAACTACGCAATAGCAAATAGAGGACAAATTGAAGTAAAGTTGCTAATTCCGACGTCAACTGTGACTGGCAAGAAGCAATTTGGATCACATCTTAAAGCACTCGGGAGGTTGCGATTTGATACGAAGTTTATTCGCAACCTGTTCTTCCTTACTAATGCCCACCGCATAATGCTCCATAAGATAAACAAGGAAATCAGTCAAATCCGACTCCCAGTCGTTTCGGACTTCTCCGCTGTATCAGACGAAATCACAGGATACGCCGATGAGGACGTCTACGTGAAGCTTGAGTAAGTGCTTTCTCTATGGAGAAAGCTCTTCATAAAGCCAAAGGCTATATAAAGCTTTCAGCTTTATAATAATATAATGTCGATAGTTGGTAAAGTTAGTAGATATGAAAACTCTTCTTTTTTCCTAGAAGATGATACACGAATCAAGTTAACCAAAAATCAAGCCGAAGGATACAAACCAATTGGATTGCCAATTGGTAAAGAGCCAGCCAATATAGTCGGTTTGTATGTAAAATTTTACATCAAAAAAAATAAGTATTGTTTCACAGCGTTCACATCTGCCAACCCTGACGGCATTGTCAAAACCGGGTTCGTATATGGCCTTATAAAACTGCAGGTTCTATAGTGCAAGATATATAGAAGAACTAGGAAGAAATATATATGCTTGTAAAATATAATAAAGCGTTGGTACCAGAGCCGTTTGGCCTTATTAATATTGGAGCAACATGTTACTTCAATTCTTTCATACAAGCAATGCTTAGTCTTCCATCTGTATCGGAATTCTTCCTTACAAATGAAGAAAGCCTCAGGTCTAATGCGGTGGCCACAGCCTACATAGCATTCTTGAAGCATGTACGGCACGGAACAAGTTCTGTGCAATCTGTAAACCCGTCGCTATTATTCAGAG
>SESE01000907.1_pt1 | contig 12214 bp, 3 predicted proteins | sample 3171371 | NCBI WGS metagenome assembly SESE01 (sample SAMN06051881, study PRJNA518727) | freshwater metagenome | biome: subpolar coniferous forest; feature: holomictic lake; material: water; isolation source: holomictic Lake 442, 13 m depth | place: Canada: near Kenora, Ontario | collected...
ATTTATTGCTGACAAAGAAAATCGAGCTAGTCATAAAATTGTTAGCAATGCGCTTAAAGCCTTGACCTGTATGGAACATCGTGGCGGCTGTAGCGCTGACCAAGACTCTGGCGATGGGGCAGGATTAATGACGGCGATTCCTTGGGCGCTTTTGCAACAGGAAATTCCTGAGATTGATCCTGAGTATTCCGTATTGGGAATGTTTTTCTTGCCACAGGATGGCGATCGCGCTGCACAATGTCGGGGTGTTACCGAGAAAATTGCCAAAGAAGAGGGGCTAAAACTTTTACAATGGCGGGTTGTGCCTGTAAAGCCAGAGGTGTTAGGAGTTCAGGCGAGGGAAAATCAACCACAGATCGAGCAAGCCGTATTTATTGCGGACGCTGATCACCAAAATCTTGATCAAATTGAACGGGCGATTTATATTACGCGCCGCCGCATCAAGCTAGAAGCGAAAAAACTATTTCCTACCCAAAGTAGTGATTTTTATGTGCCGTCACTCTCGAATGTGACCGTTGTTTATAAAGGAATGGTGCGATCGGCGATACTTGATGCTTTTTATGAGGATTTACAAAATCCTGCTTATGTTTCGCCATTTGCCATTTATCACCGCCGTTTCAGTACCAACACTTTACCAAAATGGCCCCTTGCTCAGCCAATGCGTTTCTTGGGACATAATGGCGAAATCAATACTTTACAAGGAAATACCAATTGGTTCTTGGCAAGACAGGGCGATCTGGCGCATCCCAATTGGGTTGATGCCACAGGCGATCGCCTCAAAGATTTGTTACCAATTCTCAAGCCGAATGAAAGCGACTCGGCAACATTGGATCACGTTTTTGAATTGTTGATTGAAACTGGGCATAGCCCCCTTGAAGCAATGATGATTCTTGTTCCTGAAGCCTATGAAAATCAACCAGATCTTAGCGATCGCCAAGCAATCGTTGATTTCTATGAATATTACAGTGGTTTGCAAGAAGCTTGGGATGGTCCCGCACTATTAGCTTTTAGTGATGGCAAAATTGTTGGCGCGGCGCTCGATCGCAATGGTTTACGCCCAGCTCGTTTCATGATTACCAAGGATGGCATGGTAATCGTTAGCTCTGAAGCGGGAACAGTCGATATTCCAGAAACAGAAATTATCGAAAAAGGTCGTCTCGGACCAGGGCAAATGATAGCTGTGGATTTGCAAACCCATGAGATTTTGCATAATTGGGAAATTAAGGAGCGAGTTGCTACGGCCCATCCTTATGGTGAATGGATTAAACAACATCGTCAGAATTTGGCAGTACAGCCATTTCAAGCGGCGACAGTGATGGATGAGCAGCAGATTCTTACCCATCAAACTGCCTTTGGCTATACCCTCGAAGATGTGGAAATGGTGATTGAAGCCATGGCTCAAGATGGTAAAGAGCCTGTATTCTGCATGGGTGATGATGCGCCTCTTGCTTTTCTGTCCCAGCGTCCACATTTACTCTATGACTACTTCAAACAACGTTTCGCACAGGTGACAAACCCACCGATCGATCCTTTGCGTGAGGGAACGGTGATGTCTTTGGCGATGTGTTTAGGCGAAAAAGCAAATTTGTTGTTAGCGACTCCAGAAGCGGCGCGGCAAATCAAAATCTCCAGTCCTGTGATCAATGAAATGGAACTCGAAGAACTGCAAAGCTTAGGTTTTGCGGCGACTAAATTGGAGATGCTTTTTGCAGTGTCATCGGGTGCTGATGGTGTGAAAGAAGCGATCGCCAAGCTTAGTGATGCGGCGGTGGTAGCTGTGCGCGGCGGTGCAAAGCTATTGATTTTGAGCGATCGCGCTTTGAGTGCGGAAAAAGCCTATATTCCACCATTGTTAGCAGTGGGAGCCGTTCACCATCGCCTCTGTGCCGAAGGGCTTCGCATGAAGGCTTCGATTGTGGTAGAAACAGCGCAATGCTGGAGTACACATCATTTTGCTTGCTTAATTGGCTATGGAGCTAGTGCAATTTGCCCCTATTTAGCTTTTGAAACCACGCGCCAATGGTGGGGTAAAACCAAGACCCAAACCCAAATGCAAAGCGGCAAGATTAAGAGTTTAAGTATTACTCAAGTTCAAGATAGCTATCGTAAAGCAGTTGAAGGTGGGTTGTTAAAAATTCTCTCAAAAATGGGAATTTCGCTATTGTCTAGCTATAGCGGCGCTCAAATTTTTGAGGCGATCGGCATTGGTGCTGAAGTGGTGACAACCTGCTTTAAGGGAACAGTTTCCCGTGTTGGTGGAGTTAATTTTGCCGATATCGCTTCAGAGTTGCTTAGTTTCCATGCTCAGGCTTTTCCTGAATTGCAAATCAAAAAGCTAGAGAATTATGGCTTTGTGCAGTATCGTCCTACAGGTGAATACCACATGAACAGCCCCGAAATGGCGAAAGCTTTGCATAAGGCTGTTGCTGGTGATGGTTACGACCATTATGAGGTTTATCGCAAGCAATTACAAAATCGCACTCCCACGGCGTTGCGTGATTTATTGGAGTTTAAAAGCGATCGCCCTAGCATTTCGATTGATCAAGTTGAACCTGTTACAGAAATTCTGAGCCGTTTCTGTACAGGAGCCATGTCTCTTGGGGCATTGAGTCGAGAAGCCCATGAAGTCTTAGCGATCGCGATGAATCGTGTCGGTGGCAAATCAAACTGCGGTGAAGGCGGCGAAGATCCAATTCGCTATTTGCCGATTAACGATGTTGATGAGCATGGAATTTCTGCCACATTTCCCCACCTCAAGGGCTTGAAAAACGGCGACACGGCGAACTCCGCAATTAAACAGATTGCATCAGGAAGATTTGGTGTGACTCCTTCCTATTTGGTTAGCTCCAATCAACTAGAAATCAAGATGGCCCAAGGTGCAAAACCAGGGGAAGGCGGACAGTTGCCCGGTCCCAAGGTAAGCAGCTATATTGCAATGCTCCGTAATTCCAAAGCTGGAGTATCCCTAATTTCGCCACCTCCTCACCATGACATCTATTCCATCGAAGATCTGGCTCAGCTAATTTTTGACCTCCATCAAATCAATCCCACTGCTAAGGTTTCCGTAAAACTAGTATCAGAAATTGGGATTGGTACGATCGCCGCAGGGGTTGCTAAAGCCAATGCTGACATCATTCAAATCTCTGGCTTTGATGGTGGTACAGGTGCATCCCCCTTGAGTTCGATTAAGCACGCTGGCTCACCTTGGGAACTTGGTTTAGCCGAAGTACATACCGTCTTGATGGGTAACAAGTTACGCGATCGCGTGTTGTTACGAGTCGATGGTGGCTTTAAAACTGGTTGGGATGTAGCGATCGCCGCGCTCCTTGGTGGTGAAGAATATGGTTTCGGAACCGCCGCGATGATTGCTGAAGGTTGCATCATGGCGCGAGTTTGCCACACGAACAAATGTCCTGTGGGCGTAACTTCTCAATTGGAACAGTTCCGTAAGCGCTTCCCCGGCACACCTGAACATGTTGTCAACTTCCTCTATTTTGTCGCTGAAGAAGTCCGCCAAATCCTTGCCAAGCTTGGTTATAAATCAATTAAAGAAATCATTGGACGTTCGGATCTATTAGCACAGCGTCAAGATTTACAACTTGCCAAACTTGACCTTAATCAAGTCGATTTAGGTTGCTTGATTAACTTACCTGACACCAAAAGCGATCGCAGTTGGTTAGAGCATTCGCCAACTTCTCATAGTAACGGTGCGGTTCTTGATGACGAAATCTTGGCAGATATCGCAGTCCAACAGGCGATCGCCAATCAAACTGATTTAAGTAAAACCTATGCGATCGTGAATACCGATCGCTCAGTGCCTGCAAGGATATCAGGGGCGATCGCCAAGCAATATGGTAACTCTGGACTCGCCAGCCAACTCAATCTCGAATTTGTCGGTGCTGCGGGGCAGAGCTTCGGCGCATTCAACATCAACGGCTTGAACCTGAATTTGATCGGTGAAGCCAATGACTACATCGGCAAAGGCATGAATGGCGGCACGATTAGCATTAAACCCAAACCCGATTGCACTTTTAATCCTGCTGACAATGCGATCATCGGTAATACCTGTCTCTATGGCGCAACGGGCGGCTATCTATTCGTGCATGGACGCGCTGGCGAACGCTTCGGAGTTCGCAACTCTGGCGCAAAGGCAGTTGTCGAAGGCACGGGTGATCACTGTTGCGAATATATGACTGGCGGCGTAATTGTGGTAATGGGAACCACAGGGCGCAACATCGGTGCAGGGATGACAGGCGGTATTGCTTATTTCCTTGATATCGATGGCAGGTTTAGCGATCGGCTTAGTCAAGAAGTTCTGAAAGTACAGAAGGTTTGTACTACCGCAGGTGAGAGTCAGTTAAAAGAATTGATTCAATCCAGCTATGACAGCACTGGCAGTTCTAGAGCTAAAGAAATTCTTGATAATTGGTCGAACTATTTATCAAAGTTCTGGCAAGTTGTCCCACCTTCGGAACAAAATAGCCCTGAAGCAACAGATATAGTCCCTGTAGTCGCTACGGTGTAATAATAAAGTACAAAATGGCATAGCCATTTTGTACTTTATTTTGTACATTTAATCATGATTAACTTTTGTAATTAATTGACAGCATTCGTATTTATACTTATCAACAAATCTATAATGGGTGCGGAAGATTAAAGATATTCATCGTTAACTTTCTCAAAAATTTGGAGGCTAAAGCAATGTATGTAGAATGGCAGGGCTTTACGGAAGGCAGTTGGACAAAAGAAGTCAATGTACGCGACTTTATTCAAAAAAATTACATGCCCTATGAAGGGAACACGGACTTTTTGGCAACCCCAACCGTAAGGACTGAAAAGCTTTGGCATCAGGTGTCAGAACTGATAAAACTGGAACGCGAAAAAGGGATATTAGATGTTGACACTAAGGTTCCTACCGCGATCGCCGCTCACGACGCAGGATATATTGATCGCGAATTGGAGCAAATTGTCGGTTTACAAACTGATAAGCCTCTAAAACGGGCGATCATGCCCTACGGTGGTATTCGTGTGGTTAAAGCTGGGTTAGAAGCTTATGGCTATCAACTTGATCCCCAAACAGAAGAGATTTTCACTAAATATCGCAAGACCCATAATGATGGTGTTTTCGATGCCTATACCAGCGAAATGCGAAAGGCAAGACGCTCTGGGATCATTACAGGGCTTCCTGATGCCTATGGCAGGGGGCGAATTATTGGCGATTATCGGCGTGTGCCTCTGTATGGTGTCGATCGCCTAATTGACGATAAAAAAACTCAGCAAGAATCGCTCGAACTCGATGTGATGGATGAAGAAACAATTCGTCTGCGCGAGGAGATTTCTGAACAGATTCGGGCGCTGTTTGAATTGAAGGAAATGGCGGCGAAATATGGCTTTGATATTGGTCGTCCTGCGATCACCGCTAAAGAAGCAGTGCAATGGCTATATTTTGGCTATCTGGGGGCAGTCAAAGAACAAAATGGCGCTGCCATGTCTCTTGGTCGCGTATCGACGTTTTTAGACATATATTTTGAACGTGATCTGCGGAATGGCGCGATCGCCGAAGTTGAGTTGCAAGAACTGATCGATCATTTCGTGATGAAGCTCCGCATGGTGCGCTTTTTGCGAACACCTGATTACAATGCTTTATTCTCAGGTGATCCCACATGGGTAACCGAAGCGATCGGCGGTATGAGTGCCGATGGTCGGACTTTAGTCACCAAAACTAGTTATCGATTTTTGCACACACTTTCCACCCTCGGTGCGGCTCCAGAGCCTAATTTAACCGTGTTATGGTCTGAGAACTTGCCCGAAAACTTTAAGAAGTTCTGTGCCAAAATTTCTAGCGATACCAGTTCAATTCAATACGAAAATGATGACTTAATGCGTCCCACCTATGGCGATGACTATGCGATCGCCTGTTGTGTATCAGTAATGCGAATCGGTAAACAGATGCAGTTCTTTGGCGCAAGAGTCAATCTACCCAAGGCTCTGCTCTATGCGATTAACGGTGGTAAAGATGAAAAATCGGGCGACCAAATCGCGCCACTATTTGCGCCAATCACGGCTGAATATCTGGAATATAACGAAGTAAATCAGCGCTTGCAGCAAATGATGGGCTGGTTGGCTAAAGCCTATATCAATACGCTCAACGTCATTCACTATATGCATGACAAGTATTGCTACGAACGAATCGAAATGGCGTTACACGATCGCGATGTCTATCGGACGATGGCTTGCGGGATCGCAGGGCTATCAGTGGTTACCGATTCTCTCTCGGCGATCAAATACGCCAAGGTGAAGGTAATTCGCAACGAGCAGGGCTTGGCTGTGGATTATCTCGTTGAGGGTGAATATCCTCAATACGGTAACAATGACGATCGCGTTGATAGTATGGCGATCGACTTAGTGGAACGTTTCATGAACGAGATCCGCAAGCACAAAGCCTATCGCCACGCCGTGCCAACCCAATCGGTACTGACGATTACTTCTAATGTTGTTTATGGCAAAAAAACGGGTAGCACTCCCGATGGACGTAGGGCTGGCGAACCCTTTGCCCCTGGTGCAAACCCCATGCATGGACGCGATCATTGTGGCGCGATCGCCTCACTCTCATCAGTCGCAAAACTGCCCTATGGGGATTGTCAAGATGGGATCTCGAATACTTTCTCGATTTTGCCTGCGGCTTTAGGAAGAGAAGAAGGCGATCGGACTAATAATCTGGTTAATTTACTAGATGGATATTTTCATGATGGTGGTCATCATATCAATGTCAATGCGATCGATCGCACCACCTTACTTGATGCGATGGAACATCCTGAAAACTATCCACAGCTTACGATTCGCGTATCGGGCTATGCTGTCAACTTCATCAATCTCACCCGCGAGCAGCAATTGGATGTGATTAAGCGCACGTTCCACGAATGTGTCTAAATAGTAATTAAGTGTCGCCACGCGACACTTAATTACTTGTCCAGAAATCTTAGCCGCAAAAAATTTCATGTCTGTACTTGGACGCATTCATTCAGTCGAAACCCTTGGTACAGTTGACGGGCCGGGAATACGTTTTATTGTGTTTACACAGGGCTGTCCCTTACGTTGTCTCTATTGCCATAATGCAGATTGTCGCAGCGCCCATGATGGGAAAGAAGTCACGGTTGATTATTTGATCAATCAGATTCAAAAATGTAAATCCTATTTACGCAAAGGCGGTGTCACTGTAAGCGGTGGCGAACCCTTGATGCAGCCTGATTTTGTCAAAGAAATCTTCGCCCGTTGTCATCAACTAGGTTTACACACAGCCCTCGACACTTCTGGTTATTGTTCTTTAGAGATAGCTAAGCCAGTTCTGGAAATGGCTGATCTGGTATTGCTAGATATCAAATCTTATATCCCCGAACTCTATTACAAAGTTACCAATGTTTCGATTGAGCCGACTCTTGCTATGGCAAAGTATCTCAGCGAAATTGGCAAACCAACTTGGATTCGTTTTGTATTGGTTCCACATCTCACCGACAATATTGAAAATGTGGAAAAATTAGCCGATTTTGTAGCCACACTAACCAATGTCGAAAGATTAGATGTTCTGCCTTTTCATAAAATGGGAGAATATAAATGGGAACAATTGGGACTTCCTTATGAACTGAAAGATACACCATCTGCATCTCCTGAACTATTGCAACAAACGGTTAATATATTTCGCGATCGCGGAATAAATGTGATCGGAGGTTCGAGTGAAGCGATGGGTGCAATCTCGTTACGGGAGGAAAGATCGAGAAAATTAGAGAGGGCAGATCTTTAGCAAAAAGTACCAGTTCAAAGCCGAAAAAGTAAAGGCAATTCATGAATTGCCTTGATCCAAATTCACGACAAAAAGACATTTAAGAGAATTAAGTATGAAAGTTACGAATGTTGATGAATTGGAATTATTGATTCAACGAGTAAAAGCAGCACAGGCTGAATTTGCTAACTTCACACAAGAGCAAGTTGATCGCATCTTTAAACAGGCGGCGCTAGCAGCAAATGCGGCGCGAATCCCTTTAGCAAAGGCGGCGGTGAAAGAATCGGGTATGGGCGTAATCGAAGATAAAGCGATCAAAAATCACTTTGCTTCAGAAATGATTTACAACAAATACAAGAATGACAAAACCTGTGGGGCGATCGAATCAGACAAACATTTTGGCTATGAGCGCATTGCTGAACCCGTCGGACTTCTAGCGGGGATCGTACCTGTCACCAACCCAACTTCGACCACTATTTTCAAGTCTTTGATTTCATTAAAAACTAGAAATGGAATCATTTTCTCGCCCCATCCACGCGCCAAAAGCTGCACGATCGCGGCGGCGAAAATTGTTCTCGATGCGGCCGTAGCAGCAGGTGCGCCACCAAATATTATTGGCTGGATTGATGAGCCAACCGTGCCACTTTCCCAAGCTTTAATGCAACACCACAGTATTAAGCTGATTTTGGCAACAGGTGGACCGGGGATGGTTAAAGCTGCTTATTCTTCAGGACATCCTTCTCTCGGTGTTGGGGCAGGTAATACACCTGCAATTATTGATGAAACCGCACATATTCAAATGGCGGTGAGTTCAATCATTTTGAGTAAAACCTTTGACAATGGCACGATTTGCGCTTCTGAGCAGTCGGTAATTGTTGTGGATGCAGTTTATGAAACGGTCAGAGAAGAATTTATTAAGCGTGGTGCTTATTTTCTGAATGCGGAAGAGCGCGACAAAATTCGCAAAGTGATTTTAACCGATGGACGCTTGAATGCCGAAATTGTGGGACAAACGGTAATTAAAATCGCTGAAGTTGCTGGGTTTACCTTGCCAGAGAATACTAGAGTTTTGATTGGTGAAGTTGAAGCGATCGCCAAAGATGAACCCTTTGCCTATGAGAAGCTTTCACCAATTCTGGCGATGTATCGCGCCAAGGATTTTCATGATGCGGTTGATAAAGCCGATGCTTTGATTCTGTTCGGTGGACATGGACATACTTCGGTGCTGTATACGGCTCCACATAATCAGGATCATATTCGTTATTTTGAAAACAAAGTCGAAACTTCGCGGGTTTTGATTAATACGCCATCTTCGCAAGGGGCGATCGGTGATTTATATAATTTCCGTCTTGATCCCTCACTGACCCTTGGTTGTGGTAGCTGGGGCGATAATTCCATTTCGGCAAATGTGACCCCACATCATTTACTGAATATTAAAACCGTTGCCGAGCGCCGTGAGAATATGCTCTGGTTTCGGATTCCGCCCAAAATTTATTTTAAATCTGGCTGTTTGCCTGTCGCCTTGCGCGATCTGGAGGGCAGAAAACGCGCTCTAATTATCACCGATCGCCCTTTATTTGAAATGGGATTAACCAAAGAGGTCACCGATAGTTTGGAAGAAATTGGCGTTGCTCACTATACCTTTTATGATGTGGAACCTGATCCTTCCCTAGCGACAGTCCGCAAAGGTTTAGAAATCTGCAACAGCTTCAAACCTGATGTGATCATTGCCTTTGGTGGAGGATCACCGATGGATGCCGCCAAAGTGATGTGGTTGATGTACGAACACCCCGACATTGAGTTTGAAGGATTGGCGATGCGATTTATGGATATTCGCAAACGAGTTTATGAGCTTCTGCCTCTAGGTACAAAAGCGATGATGGTCGCGATCCCCACCACATCGGGTACTGGTTCTGAAGTTACACCTTTTGCGGTCGTCACCGATGAGCGATCGGGGATCAAGTATCCTCTCGCCGATTATGCGTTGACTCCAAATATCGCGATCGTTGATCCCGAACTAACGCTACATATACCTAAGCGCCTAACCGCTTACGGTGGTATTGATGCGCTCACCCATGCGATCGAGTCCTACGTTTCCGTACTGGCTTCGGAATATACCAATGGATTAGCCCTCGAAGCGATTCGTTTGTTGTTCAAATATCTGCCCAGTGCTTACAAAAATGGTGCAAACGATCCTAAAGCAAGGGAAAAAGTCCATTATGCCGCCACGATCGCAGGGATGGCGTTTGCGAATGCGTTCTTAGGAATCTGTCATTCGATCGCCCACCAGTTAGGCGGCAGTTGTCACATTGCTCATGGCTTAGCGAACGCGCTGATGATTTCCCATGTGATTCGTTACAATGCCACTGATGTTCCATTTAAGCAAGCGATTTTCTCCCAAAACAAGTATCCCAATAGCAAGTGGCGCTATGCTCAGATCGCTAACTATCTAAACCTAGGTGGTGAGACTGATGCGGAAAAAGTAGAGAATCTGATCGCGGCGGTGGAAGATCTCAAACGTCAAGTCGATATTCCGGCCACAATTCAAGAGGCGCTCTCGGCTCAAGGTGTCAGCGATGACTTCTTCTTAGGGCGTGTTGAAGAAATGGCGGATCAGGCTTTTGACGATCAATGTACGGGCGCGAATCCTCGCTATCCTCTCATTGAAGATCTCAAACAATTAATGCTCCAAGCTTATACTGAGCCAGCATTGAAAATCCTCACAAAAACTCATTAATTGCCAAGCGATCGCAGGCAAGGGGCTTAAGCCCCTTGTTACTCACAAATTCCAAACACTAATTAACGATAGGAATAAATTGTAATTTTATGGTATCCACTCCTCCCAAAATGACCAACACAGATTCATCGATCGCCTCAATTAGTTGCTACGGCGCTGCCCGTTCCACTGTTGCAGGAACTCCTCTGAGTGCCGAAGAACTGCGTAAAACCGATGCCTACTGGCGTGCTTGTAATTATCTGGCGATCGGCATGATCTATTTGCGCGAAAACCCACTTTTGCGCGAACCTCTCAAGCCAGAACATATCAAAAATCGCTTACTCGGACATTGGGGATCAAGTCCAGGTATGAGTTTTGTTTATACCCACATGAATCGGTTGATTCAGAAATACGATCTCAATGCCATCTTTTTGGCAGGACCTGGACATGGCGCACCAGGAATTTTGGGACCCGTCTATCTAGAAGGAACCTATTCTGAGGTTTATCACGATATCAGCGAAGATGAAGAAGGACTGAAGCTCTTCTTCAAACAATTCTCCTTCCCTGGTGGCATCGGTAGCCACTGCACACCAGAAACCCCAGGGTCTGTCCATGAGGGTGGCGAACTCGGTTATAGCGTTTCCCACGCTTACGGCACAGTTTTTGACAACCCTGATTTGATCTCGGTGGTCATGGTCGGTGATGGCGAGTCAGAGACTGGACCACTTGCCACGGCTTGGCATTCTAACAAGTTCATCAATCCAATTCGTGACGGCGCAGTATTACCAATTTTGCATCTGAATGGATACAAGATTAATAACCCCACAGTGCTATCACGGATTAGTCATCAAGAACTAGAAAGTCTGTTCATTGGCTATGGCTATCAGCCCTATTTTGTCGAAGGTTCCGATCCTGAGTCGATGCATCAAGCGATCGCCGCAACCCTAGAGCATTGCATTAACGAGATTAGGACTATACAACAACAAGCTCGTAGTACTGGTATTGCTACAAGAGCTAAGTTCCCGATGATCGTTTTGCGAACTCCTAAAGGTTGGACTGGACCAACGGAAGTTGATGGACATAAAGTCGAGGGCTTTTGGAGAGCGCACCAAGTCCCACTTTCGGGAATGCATAATAATCCTGAGCATTTGCAAATGTTAGAAGATTGGATGCAAAGCTATCAGCCTCATCAACTTTTTGATGCTGCGGGTAAACTGGTTCCTGAGTTGAAAGAGCTTGCACCAAAAGGCGATCGCCGTATGAGTGCTAATCCGATCGCCAATGGCGGCTTGGTGCGTAGATCTTTGAGAATGCCCGACTTTCGTGAATATGCTGCAAAAGTTGACAGCCCCGCCCAAGTTGAGGTGGAAAACACCAAACCTTTAGGCGTATTTCTGCGCGACATCATGCGTCAAAACATGGACAACTTCCGTGTTTTTGGACCTGATGAAAACACATCCAACAAGCTCCAAGCAATTTACGAAGTCAGCAAAAAATTCTGGATTGCCGAATATCTGCCCGAAGATGCTGATGGTGGCGAACTATCAACCGATGGGCGGGTGATGGAAATCCTCAGCGAACACACCTTGGAAGGTTGGCTAGAAGGTTATTTGCTAACAGGACGACATGGATTTTTCTCAACTTATGAATCCTTTGTCCATGTAATTGACTCGATGATCAATCAACATTGTAAGTGGTTAGAAATTAGCCAAGGGATTGCA
>SESE01000908.1_pt1 | contig 12200 bp, 8 predicted proteins | sample 3171371 | NCBI WGS metagenome assembly SESE01 (sample SAMN06051881, study PRJNA518727) | freshwater metagenome | biome: subpolar coniferous forest; feature: holomictic lake; material: water; isolation source: holomictic Lake 442, 13 m depth | place: Canada: near Kenora, Ontario | collected...
GCTTGAGCCAATTGACATCATCACGGCCAAGAGGGCAGGTGGCATCGTTTGCCGGACGATCGTAGTCGAGCACGCTATGGGCACCACGGCATTCGTGTCTGGCGGCGGCAGACACCATGGTGGATTGCGCCACTTCAATCATGTTTTCAACTTCTAACGCCTCAACACGCTCTGTGTTGAAAATTTGCGATTTGTCGGTCAACATGATTTTGTCAACACGTTGCCTGATTTTGGCAATTTTGGCGACACCCTCGTCCATGCTGGCCTGGGTGCGAAACACGCTGGCGTGAGTTTGCATGGTAGAGCGCATGTCATCTGCCACCGTCTGCGCATATTCACCCGACGTTGAGGCGTTAAGCCGGTTTAGACGTTCTAGTGAAATGTCGGCTCCGTTGGCAGGAATGGGTTTATGTTCTTTGTTTTTGTCATTAAATTCAATGATGTGAAGACCCGCCGCCCGACCAAACACAACAATGTCGAGTAATGAATTGCAGCCCAGCCGGTTGGCACCATGAACACTGACACAAGCGCATTCGCCCACCGCATACAGACCATTGACAGACACCTGACCGCCATTTTTTGGGACGACGACCTGACCGCTGATGCTGCTAGGAATCCCACCCATCTGATAATGGTTGGTAGGGATCACAGGAATAGGCTGTTTGGTGATATCAACATTGGCAAAGTTGTGTCCTATCTCAAACATGGAAGGCAGTCGTTTGTGGATGGTCTCAACGCCTAGGTGAGTCATGTCCAGATTGATGTAATCTTTGTTTGGACCACACCCACGGCCTTCCTTGATTTCTTGATCCATGCAGCGAGATACGAAATCTCGTGGCGAAAGATCTTTCATGGTGGGGGCGTAGCGTTCCATAAAGCGTTCGCCGTTGCCATTGCGCAAAATAGCACCCTCGCCGCGACAACCCTCGGTCAATAACACCCCGGCACCATGGACCCCGGTAGGATGGAACTGCCAGAACTCCATATCTTGTAGTGGAATACCCGCACGAGCAGCCATTCCCAGGCCGTCGCCAGTGTTGATGAAGGCGTTGGTGGAGGCCGCAAAAATACGCCCAGCACCCCCTGAAGCCATCATCACTGCCTTGGACTGCAAAATATGAACCTCACCGGTTTCCATTTCAAGGGCAGTCACACCCACCACATCGCCCTCGGCATCGCGAATCAAATCAAGTGCCATCCATTCGACAAAAAAATTGGTTCTGGCCTTGACGTTTTGTTGGTACAGCGTGTGCAGCATGGCGTGGCCGGTTCGGTCGGCGGCGGCGCAGGCGCGCTGAACAGGTTTTTCACCGTGGTTGCTTGAATGCCCGCCAAAAGGACGCTGGTAAATGGTGCCGTCCGGGTTGCGGTCAAACGGCATGCCAAAGTGCTCCAGTTCATAGACCGCCTTGGGAGCTTCTCGGCACATGAACTCAATCGCATCCTGATCGCCAAGCCAGTCGCTGCCCTTGACGGTGTCATAAAAATGGAATTCCCAGTTGTCGTCGCTCATGTTGGACAACGCCGCTGCAATACCACCCTGTGCGGCCACGGTGTGCGAACGGGTTGGGAAAACCTTTGAGAGTACCGCCACATTCAGGCCGGCATAAGCCAGTTGTAGTGAAGCGCTCATGCCAGCGCCGCCGGCACCGACGATAACGACATCAAATTGACGCCTGGAAAGTTTGGAAGTTGCAGTCATGGTGAGTTATAAATCATGGTGATGGGAAGTCGCGCAATGTCGTTGTCGCACCGCGTGCAGAATGTGATTGAGATGAGCAAAAAAGTGAGATTGTCTATAGACGCCACAGTACTTGAATGGCCCAACCCGTGCAAGCGGCCAGCCAGACAATGGCAAAGACGTGCATGACAAATCGAAATGCGTAGGGTTTGACGTAGTCCATGAAAATGTTACGCATTCCGACCCACACGTGGTAAAACAAGGACAAGATGACGACAAAAGTGATGGACTTCATCCATTGCGGCGAGAAAATACCTGCCCATAATTCGTAGCTGATAACACCTTGGCTAAAAATGAGCTGAGCCAACACAAGCACCGTAAAAAGCGCCAGTAACACCGCAGTCACACGCTGCGAAAGCCAGTCGCGAATTCCGTAATGTGCGCCGACAACCAAACGATGGGATCCAAAATTGACAGACATGGGGCATTCCTGATGTATGGGGGTTAATAAAGACCGAAGAGTTTGGCACCGAGTACCGCTGTCAATCCAAGGGTCAGGGCGATCACCAACGCAGCGGTTTGGCGACCAAAGTCTTTGGTGGCTTGATAGTGGTGCGTGTCCATCCACAGATGGCGAAAACCGGCAAACAGATGATGCAGGCTGGCCCAGATGACACCCAACGCCACCAGCTTCCAGATAAAGCCGGGCAAGCCCAACATGCCAATATTGAATGCCGCCTTGAACCGGTTGAAAGAAATCTCGGACGAGACAGAAGTGTCGAACATCCAGATGATGAATGGCATCAAAAAGAACAAAATGGCACCACTGACACGGTGCATGCCTGATGCCAATGAGGCCAACGGCCAACGGTAAGTGACCAGACTGGCAAAGTCAATATTGCGGAATTCGGGACGGGGTTTGGCTGGGTTTACCGCTGATTCAGACATACGATGCTTTCTGTGTAGTGAGTGATGACCGGTGATCTGTGTTTACCAGATACTGTCAAATTTTATCCTAGATTCCTCGGTTGAATGCGCCTGGGTGGGCTGCTGGCGATGCGTCTGGGCATCACCGTTTAGACCTCGCCTGGTTCATCCATGTCACGGTCGGACTTCAGTACCTACAGTGCGTTTATTCGCATAGGGTCTAAACGGTTACGACGCACTGGCACGTTCGGCTTTGACGATCAGATCAAGTGGGAACAGACGTTGGCAACCAATGATTTATAGGCACCTACATAATCCCCCACGGTAACGCGCCGATCTGGGGCAACCGCATTGGGGGCAACCGCAAGGGTTGCCCCTACAATTTTGGACGATGTCGTAGGGGCAGGGCTTGCCCCTGCCCCTTTGCTCTGCCATAATTTGCCCATCGTTTGATGGTTGGATTTGTAAATGCTGGATCCATAGACTGAATCTAGGTTCATTGTGTTGACTGCTGTGCATGGGCATAAAAAGGCATGACCTTGGGCAAATTGGTTTGGATGTCGGCAATCCGTGTGCTGCCGCTGGGGTGGGTTGATAGCCATTGTGGTGGAGCGCCCTGGCTGGCAGCAGTCATTTTTTGCCAGAGTGAGACCCCTGCGCGTGGGTCAAAGCCAGCGCGCGCAGCCAGTTCCATGCCAACCAGGTCAGCTTCAGATTCATCGCTGCGGCTAAATTGCAATGTCAGCAACCGGGCACCGTAATTGGTCAGGGTCTGGCCGGTTTGCCCCAGTCCCAGCACGCTGCTGAGCAGGCTGGCCCCAATGCCGGTGGCCGCATTTTTGCCCATACGTTCGCGGGCGTGTTCTCGCAAGGCATGCGCAACCTCATGACCCATCACGATGGCCACCTCATCATCGGTGAGTTTGAGTTGCTCCAGAATGCCGGTGTAAAACGCAATTTTGCCGCCTGGCATACAAAAAGCGTTGATTTGTTTGCTGCCAATCAGGTTGACTTCCCAGCGCCAGTCTTTGGCGCGTGGATTCCACCCCAGCGTATGAGGAATGATTTTGCGAGCAATGCCGCGCAATCTCTTGACTTGGGGATGGTCAGTGCCACCCAGCGCTTTTTTGGCAGCGGCCTGTTGAATCAGTTGGGCGTATTGCTGCGTGGCTGATTGTTCGATGGTGTCGGCAGGAACGAGTTGACTGAATAACGAGTTGGCACCCACATCCACGCCTGCTCTCACCTGCGCCAAGGCGGCACCCGGCAGCGTCAGCAGCAATGCCATGCCTTTGATCAACGAACGACGCTGACAACAGGTGCAGGTGGTGTACTCCTTCATCATCATCAAAGTTGAAGCTACTTGATGCACACCGAACGAACCATCTTGAGGTCGGTCAGCCCCATCATCACTTTTTCCATGCCGTCCATTTTCAGGGTACGCATACCACCTTCAACCGACGCTGCAAAGATTTCAGCCACGCGGGCACGTTCCTGAATCAATCTTTTGATGCCATCGTCGGCAATCAATAACTCATGCAAGCCCACACGGCCTTTGTAGCCGGTCTGGTTGCACTTGTCACAGCCCGCATGGCGGTAAAACTTGATGTTCCCTTCTTCACCATAAGTGCTTTGCCAACTGGCAATCAACTTGGCCATTTCACCGTCATAGTCAGTTTTCCAAATGGCTGAGTGGCGCAGTTCCTCAACGTATTCAATGGCAAACAGTCGCAATTCTTCGGCGTCAGGAACGTAAGCCTCTTTGCAGCCACACAGCCTTTTGGCCAGGCGCTGCGCCAAAATGCCCAGCAGGGCATCGGCAAAGTTGAACGGATCCATCCCCATGTCAAGCAAACGCGTGATCGACTCGGGGGCTGAATTGGTATGCAGCGTAGAAAACACCAAGTGACCCGTCAGTGAAGCCTCAACGCCCATCGACACGGTTTCTTTGTCTCGCGATTCACCGACCATGATGATGTCTGGGTCAGCGCGTAAAAAAGCGCGCATCACCAGCGCAAAGTCAATGCCTGCTTTTTTGTTGATTTGCACCTGGCGCAGGCCTTTTTGTGTGATTTCAACTGGGTCTTCAGCGGTCCAGATTTTGGTGTCTGGCGTGTTCAGATGCTTCAATACCGAGTGCAGCGTGGTGGTTTTACCAGAACCTGTGGGGCCGCAAACATAAAACAGGCCATACGGCTTTTCGATGGTTTTGATGACCCGAGCCTTGTTGTGAGGTGTCAGCCCCAGTTTGTCCAGCGGGATGGGTTCACCGGCGGCAAGAATGCGCATCACCACGTCTTCAACACCCCCTGCCGAAGGAATGGTGGCCACACGCAATTCGATGTCAAGCGGCCCGTATTTTTTGAATTTGATCTTGCCGTCTTGTGGTTTACGACGCTCTGAGATGTCCAGATCGCACATGATTTTCAGGCGTGTGACCATGGCCTGGCGAAAATGTGCTGGCACTTCAATGTATTTTTGCAACGAGCCATCCACGCGAAAGCGGATGCCGGTTTTGAGCTTGCCCGGCATGGGCTCAATGTGAATGTCAGAAACACCCTGGTGATACGCATCAATGATGACTTTGTTGACAAACTTGACCAGTTCATTGTCTGCTGCGGCCGATTCGAGCGAATCGTCATTGCTGCCATCGTCCATGGGGGCGCTGTCCATGTCAGCCAGCATTTCGTCAATGCTGCTGCCAGGGGCCTCGATGCCATAGATTTGCCCCATCGTGTCCTTGAACTCGATATGCGTGGTGACACGGTAGGCGAACTTGGTGCTACGCGCAAACACCTGTGGCACGATGCGCGAACTGCGAACGGCCTCGGGGTCCAGACACATGATCACCAGACCCTCGGGTGACTCTTCAAGCGGGATCCAGCCCTGCTCTTGCAGAAACTCCTGCTTGAGTACACCATGAATTGCCTCGGCACGAATGCGACCGGCACTGAACGGTTCGTAGGGAACAGCAAAAAACTTGCCCAGCGATGGGCCAATTTGGGCAGGTCGTACCTGGTAGTTTGCCATTAAGACATCTTCAGGAGTCAGCGCCATGGTTCGTGCTTCTTGCAGGCATTGTTGCAGTTCTTCTGCCGTCATCACCCCGTCTGAGACCAAGCCGTCATACTTGGTGACCATGCGACGTTTACCACTTTCTGCCTCATGAATGCGATGCCGAATGGCTGTGGCCAGGGTTTTAGTGAGTTGAGTCACCCCCTCAACCTCCAGTTCGCCAAACGTCTGCTCGTTTTTATTGTTGATGATTTGCAGCACACCATACAGGGTTTCACCCTCCAGAATGGGGGCAACAAGCATTTGGCGCGTTCGGTAACCTGAGCGCTTGTCAACTTCTTTTAAAAATGTCAGGGACGGATGAATGACTTTCAGGCTGGCTTCATCATAGACATCTGGCAAATTGATCAATTGACGACTGAAGGCGACGTAACCCGCAATGCTCTGCGGCGAAATGGGCAACTTGAGATCACGGCTGCTGTTGAGGCCTGTCTTGATTTTTGAGACGATCGCGTTCTGCTCTTCGTTGACCACGTACAGCGTCAACCGATCCGCATTGAACAGCTTGCATATTTCCTGACTCGACTCCAACATGATTTGCTCTATGTTGTCGGTCTCGTGAATGCGAGCAGTCACAACCTGCAACTGTTTATAAAACAATGCCTCAAAAGTCATGCCACTTCGCTCTGAAGTTGGGGGATTCGTACTCATCGTTACTTTGCCTCAAAATTGGTGATGCCATCCCATGTGGGATCAATGGGCTGCTCACAGGTCAGTGAAAGGCGTTGCGCATACAACTGATACAGTGTATTATTCCGGTTTCGCTGGCGTAATTGGGCCATCAAATCGTCGCACAATACCCGATCCTGAGCACGATAAGTGGTCAGAAAACGATGCCACAATGCCAACTCATCCATTTCATCGGCTCCCAGTTCACCCATAGCCGCCAGGGGCGTGAAAATTGCTGTGGCTTGAGCCTTGCCTTTGACACGAACGATATCGAGTTCTTGCCAGACAAAACCAGGTGCCAACAAACGTGTGGCTTCACTGACCACGATATTGACACCATAGACCTTGGATAGCCCCTCTAGCCGAGACCCCAGATTGACAGCATCCCCAATCACGGTGTAGCTTCGGCGAATGTCTGAGCCCATGTCACCCACATACATCTGACCTGTATTGATTCCGATACCCAGGCCAATTTCAAGCTCCATGGATGCCAATACACCAGATCGGTGTGCCTGATTGATTCGCCCAAGGGCTTGGCTCATTTGAAGGGCGGTGGTAACGGCCAACTGAGCGTGAATTAAATATCTGACGGGTGCCCCCCAAAATGCCATCACGCAGTCACCCATGTATTTGTCCACTGTGCCTCGGTTAGCACCAATCAGGCGAGTCAACTCAGAAAAAACCTGGTTGAGCAATTGTTGCAACGAAACCGGATCAAGCCGTTCAGACATGCCGGTAAATCCACGCATATCACAGAACATAACCGTCAGCTCTTCACTTTTTGCCTGCATGCTGTAGTGGTCAGGGTCTTTGACCATCTCGCGCACCAATTCGGTCGGCACATAGGTGCCAAACAACTGAACCAGTTCACGCCGAGACCGGCTGGCTGACAAAAAACCATAGCCCATATTTAAAAAACAAATGGTCAAGATCATCAACAAAAGGGGAGCCAAACTTAACACCAGGCTGTAGCCCAGGTAGAGCCACCCGTTCAAAGCCATCAACCCGAGTAATACAGCCGCACTCAGAGCGACTGCCACAGGTGCTCTGAGCACCGGCATAATGAGTATCAACGGCAAGCCAATCACCAATAGCAGGATGGCACCATAACTTTCTGCATGGGCAGGCCGAATCAAAAATCGCCGATCCAGCAAGGCAGACAGCGCATTCGCCTGCACCTCAATACCAGGGTAAACCGCATCCACTGGTGTCGCACGTGCGTCAACCATACCAACTGCCGTGGCACCGACCAGGACGATTTTTCCTTTCAGTTGACCCTCAGGCAGCCGACCTGCCAGAACATCACTGGCAGATACGTATTGGTATGAACCACCTTGGGCTCCGCCTCGCCCTCGGTATGGCACCAGCATGGCCGATTGCTGATCGACAGGAATGCTGAAGGTTTTATCTGGCCACGTAAGAACGATGTGCTGCAATGTACCCGGCTGCGTACCCGCATCAGAAAAAAACCCAGGCAACCAGCCCACAACGACAGACGGCATACCAAGGAGTTGCCTGAACATGGCCAAAAACAGCGACTCGTAGCAGTTCTCAGCGTGTCTGCTCACCAGAGGCAAGGTACGAACCACGCCATCAGGCTCAGTGATGGAATTGAAAAAGCCGGCCAGAGGTGCGGCTTTTGCCAACTGCGGTATGTTGGCACCATACCCATTCCACTCGGTCATCGGAATCTGGTAATTTTGCAAATGGTTCATCACTGGTTGTGGCAAAACGCCATTGGTTCTTCCGTCACGGTCACTGGTAAAGTAATAACCCAGCACCACAGGGCGATTGACAAGCGCCTTGGCAAAAATGGCATCGTAATCGAGCGATGGACTGATTTTTTTCAGACGTTTCAAAAGCACGACATCACCACGCAGTTCCTGCCGCGCTAGGCGTTGGAGCTGCTTCAAGCCGGAACTGCCGTCAGTTTCAGCAAAAACAACATCGAACCCCAGTAAGGCGATTTTTTGATGGTCAAACAATGCGTCCACCAAGGCCGCCAGTTTGTTGCGTGACCAAGGCCAGTGACCCAATTCAGACAGACTTTTTTCATCGATATCCACGATCACAATGCGGTCATCAAAAGTTTGAGGCATCGTCAAACGCAAACGGGCATCGTAAATCATGGCATCAAGCCGATCAAGCGCATCTATACGAAAAATGCCCACACTGTGCAACAAGGTCAGTACGACAGGGATCATGGACAACGCAAGCCGCTGCCAGTGCCGCCTCAAGTAGCGCATAAGGCCGATGTCATGGTGATCCGAATCGATCGTGTATGACCTTTATTTAAGGCTGCAAGAACTGCATTTGAATGCCAGCCAGAACTATTTTGTCACCATCTTTCAAAACGACAGGGTCTTCGCCAACGGGGGCACCGTTGAGCAAGGGTGGGTCAACCCCCTCGACATGATGCACAAAAAAGTTATGTGGACGACGGGTGATGGCAGCCACGGCGATGCCGGGTTTACCCACTGTGGTCACAATTTTTGTCAATGGCATTTCACGTCCTGCTGCTGCACCCGAAAGAACCTTGATGGTGCCACGAATGTCAGGAGTGGACGATGTGGGTGAGCCAGAAGCAGTTACTGTGCGAGGCTTGAACACCATGGTTTTTTCAAAATTGCCACTCGCTTCAGAGTCAAACTTAATTTTGTATTTACCTATCTCAATGGTGTCACCATGTTGGAGTGCCTGCTTTTTGACTGACTTGCCATTGATGAAAGTGCCGTTGGTGCTGTTGAGATCTTCAAGCACCACCTGTCCACCCTGGAGGGTCAAGCACAGATGCTCGCCACTGACGGCGAGGTTTTCAATCACGATATCGTTGAAAGGCCTTCGACCCAAGGTCGTACGTTCTTTGGTCAACTCAACTTCTTTGATGACGACACCGTCAAGCGTCATAACTATCTTTGGCATAAACGCCTCCTGTTATTCAAATGTGTTTGGTTTAGACTGTCTGCCAAATAAACGGGAAATCAGGCCGGGTTTGTCGTAAGCGTTCTTATCCTGAATCAACAACACGGTGATGTTATCCCTTCCCCCCCCTGCATTGGCTCGCGCTACCAGCTCAGACGCCATGTCATGCAGGGTCACATCGCGTCGCATGATCTGGCAAAGGGTGGCATCGTCAACCATGTCGTTCAATCCGTCCGAGCACATCAAATACAGGTCTGCGCCTTCAATGATGTGCTGATGCACTTCAACATCCACAGATGGCCCCACGCCCACCGCACGGGTGAGCAAGTTTTTGCCGGGGGCGGTTGCAGCCTGGGTTGAGGTCAATATCCCTGCATCAACCTGCTCTTGCAACAGAGAATGGTCTTTGGTAATTTGCTGTAAGACACCACCTCTTAGACGGTAGCAGCGAGAGTCACCCACATGCCCCAAAACCAGACTGTTGCTCCGAAAAATACCCACCACAAGCGTCGTCCCCATTCCCACGTACTGCGGATTGGACGTGGCGGCATTCAAAATGGACAAGTTGGCCTGACCGATGCAACCTTCGATCGCTTCAGACACTTGATCCACACTGGCCGTGTGCGAATGGGTTGACAACCAGCGCACCAGTTCAGACTTGATAAAGGCTGTGGCCATGCCACTGGCCACTTCGCCGGCGTTATAGCCACCCATGCCATCGGCCAGCACGACCACACCACTGGCCTCGTCAAAAACCACAGAGTCTTCGTTGTTGTGGCGAACCAACCCGGGGTGAGTCTGGGCGCAGTAAGAGTAATTCATGTTTGAACGGTTTTAAATTTCAAGGTCAGGGGAAATGGTAACAGCTGAATCTAATTCGGCATAACTGCTTTGAAAACTGACGGTTTTTTCAAATTTCGGAGCCTGCGCAACTGCCTCAAAAACAACGGTTTTTTCAGTGCCCAATGAAGATGGAGAACTGGCCGCAGGTGGAGAACGCGTAGCGCCAGAATCACCTGAATTTGCAGACAACGCCGTGCGCAGGTCTTGCGCAAAATGATCACCATCCTGATACCGCGCCGACGGGTCTTTGCAAAGTGATCGCGCCACCACGCTCGCCAGACTGACAGGCAAATCAGGGCGAATGATTCGAATATCAGTGGCATCTTCGTTGGCAATTTTGTACATCAACTCGGCCATGGAGTCACCGCGAAAGGGCAACACACCCGTGAGCATCTGAAACAGCATGACCCCCAGCGAATACAGGTCTGCGCGTCCATCCACTTTTTTGCCAGCCAATTGCTCTGGTGACATGAAGCTGGGTGTCCCCAAAACCAGCCCCGTTTTGGTTTTGCTTGAGTCTGTGATGCGGGCAATGCCAAAGTCGGTCACTTTAACGGTGTCAGTCTCTGCTTCGTACATGATATTGGCAGGTTTAATGTCACGGTGGACAACGTGCTGGCTATGGGCATAGTGCAAGGCCTGGGCCACCCGCGCCACAATCGACACCACCGTTGATATCGGCAATAAATGCCCGTCTTTGGAAAACTCGGTCAGATCCTTGCCTTTGAGAAACTCCATGGCAATGTAGGCCAGATCATGCTCTTCACCGGCATCAAAAATCGTCACAATGTGTTGGTGCTGCAAACGCCCTGCGGTTTCGGCCTCACGGAAGAACCGTTCGCGCGCATCAATCAGTTCATCGCCTTCAAATTCGCTGCCAAGAGACAGGGTCTTGATCGCCACCACCCGTCCAATTTTGGGGTCGCGACCCAGATACACCACCCCCATGGCACCTTTGCCCAGTTCCTTTTCAACCTGGTAGCGTCCCAACATGGGTTTTTCGACCGCTCCGCCATCAAGCAGCATGGTGCCCCCGGGATGTGCACCCGTGCCACCCAAAATGACTGTCTCTGAGAGGTTTTTGGCACGGTTCAACTTGACCTTGAGGTCTTTGAAGTTTTCATTGAAGGCAGCCATGTGTTCATAGACCATCTGTGCCTTGTTGAACTGGCGTTTGCGCTCAAAATCAAGCGCCAGGTTGTACAGGTTGTCCATGAGGTTGTCGGCCATGGGAACGCGACTAAAGCGGTCAAATGCCATGTCAAGCTGCCCCTGACCTTGCAGGGCCAGGCCCATCATCCGGTTGGTTTCTGCCGACTCTTCATCAGACTTGATTTTGCCAGCCTCGGTCATCAAAAAGCGCTTGGTGGTCAACCCCAAATGCCCCATCAGCAACAGAGTGGCCGGAAACACCAGCTTGAGCCACAGCGCAGCGCCGGACAACAAGCCAAATTCGGTCCCCAGTAGCACCGTAAACAACACAAAAGTCGATACCGCCCCCATCTCAGCCGACAGCCGTGGCAGGGCGGCTATCAGATAGACGCAAACCACCATCAAAACAGCCAGAGTGGCACCATCAGCCCAACCAGGCTGAGAAATAAAGTGCTCGCTCAAAATACTCGATGTGATATGGGCCACCGCCTCAGCCGGAGACAGCGCCGGATAACCGGGCACTGGAAACTGGGTGCCCACGCCGGCTGCCGTCGCGCCAATCACCACAATCTTGTTGGCATATTTGGAGGCAGGGATTTTGCCATTGAGCACGTCGTAAAACGAATCAACCGTAAAGGCCGACCGTCCATCGCGACCCTTGTAAAACTGTGGCAGCATCATGGCAGAAGCATCGGTCTTGATTCGCAGTTTGCCAATTTGCACAGAATCTCCCGTGTTGAGCTTGATGTCTGCCACACCCAGGTTCAGGCTCTTGAGGGCTGCCAGCAGCGCCATCGAGGGCACAGCCTCGCCGTAATAGTTCACCAGCAAAGGCTCTTGCCGAACCGCGCCATCCACATCCTGAATCTGGTTCAAATGCCCCACACCAGCGGCCGCAGTGCCCAAAATATCGATAGGCTGCTGGCTTTTA
>SESE01000920.1_pt1 | contig 12108 bp, 9 predicted proteins | sample 3171371 | NCBI WGS metagenome assembly SESE01 (sample SAMN06051881, study PRJNA518727) | freshwater metagenome | biome: subpolar coniferous forest; feature: holomictic lake; material: water; isolation source: holomictic Lake 442, 13 m depth | place: Canada: near Kenora, Ontario | collected...
GCGGGAGATCGTCTGGATTTCATCCTCTTCGAGGTACTTGAAGATGTTCGCGGCGGTCTCGTCGCCGAGGGTGACCATGAGTACCGCGGCCTTCTGCATGCCGGTCAGTTTCGCCATGGCCTACCGTCCTTCCTCAAGGAGCCAGGAACGCACCAGGGAGGCGATGGTCTCCGGGTCCTCATTCGAACCGTCCTGGAGGCGCTTCTTGATGAGCTCGCGGCGGCGGGCCTCGGGGGCACTGAAGGCGGCGTCGGCATTGAGTTCGGCCTCGATCTCGGCCTCGATCTCCGACATGGATTTCACCTGGACGGGCTTGCGGGGGGAACTGCCGCCGGAGCCTAGCAGGGCGGCCTCACCACTACCATCGGCGCTGGCCACGCGCATGGGTGAGGGCCGGTTGATGGCGGACGAGAGGCGCCGCAGCATGGGCAACACGAACATGAAGAAGATGACAAAGCCCGCGAGGGTCCAAATGACAGAGGGCAGGAACTGACGACCCAGATCGAACCAGAACTGCTTCTTGGCATCGGCCTCTTCCTTGGGGTTCACCTGCAGGGTGGCGAAGGCCATGTTCTCCACGGTGAGTTCATCGCCGCGCTTGGGCTGGATGCCCACGGCCGAGGAGACCTGATCCCGGATCTTCTTCAGTTCCTCTGCAGCGCGGGGGGTTTGCTTCAGAACGGGTTCGCCCTTGGCGTCCTTCTCCCAGCTGCTGACGTGATCCACGATCACCGCCAGGGTCACCCGCTTCAGGGAGCCGGTGGCCTGATCGATGGCGCGCACGGTCTTGGAGATCTCGAAGTTGGTGGTGCTCTCCTTCTTGTCGGTGTTCTCGGTGACATTGGCGGAGGCCCCGCCGGTGGCCGGAGCCACATTGCTGGCGGCACCCGGGACGCCGGCGCCGGCATCGCGCTTCTGACCCACATCAGTCTTCTGCTGGATGCTGCGCTCCACTTGGCCCTGGGGATCGAACTTCTCTTCGTTGATCTTGACCTTGTCGAAATCCAGGTCCACATGGGCCGTGGCCCGGACTTTGCCGATGCCCACCACGGGTTCCAGCAGTTCCGTCACCCGGCGCACCAGGTGATCCTCCTCTTCGCGGGCCACCTTCTTCTGGGAATCACTGGCGCCCACCATGGGATCGCGGCCCGTGCGGGACAGGATGCGGCTGTATTGATCGATGATCACCACCTGTTCGGGCTTGAGGCCCTCCACGCTGGCAGCTACGAGGTTGACAATAGCCTGGGTGTTCTCGTCGGGGAGGATGCGGGCGCCGCGCAGCTTCAGCAGCACGCTGGCCTTGGCATCTTCCTTGTCGGTCAGGAAGGGGCTGTCGTTGGGGGGGGTGATGTGGACGGTGGCCTCCGAGACCTGTTGGAGGCTCATGATGGTCTTGGCCAGCTGGGCCTCCATGGCCCGGCGGTGGATCACCTTCTGGGAGAAGTCGGTGGTGCCCAGCCCGGCATTCTCGAGCTTCTCGAAGCCCAGCTTGTCGCCACTCAGGAGGCCGTCCCCGGCAAACTTGAGGCGCAGGGCACCCACCCTGCTTTCGGGCACGAGGATGGTGCGCTGGTCGGCCCCAAGCTCATAGGGCACCTGCATCTTGTCCAGCTGGGCCACAATGGAACTGGCCTCGGCGGGCGAGACATTGGCGGCCAGGACGCTTTTGGATTCCTGGCCGGCCCAGATGCCGAGGCCCGCCAAGGCCAGGAGCACTGTCATGGAAATGGCGGCCACCATGGTGCGCTGGGTGGCGCTCATGCTCTTCATGGCGCTGGTCAGTTGTTCAGCGAGGTTCGTTTCCCCGGCCATAGGCGTTCCTCAGTCAGGGGTGAGGCCGCGCCGGGAAGCTTGGCCTGCGCTACATCTGCATGCGCATGACCTCGCGGTAGGCATCGATCAATTTTGATCGAACGGCCATCATCATCTGGAAGCTAAGATCGGCCTTCTGGACAGCCAGCATGGCCGTGTGCATGTCTGCACTCTCTCCAGTCATCAAGTTCCGTGCCTCCTCTTCGGCCTGGCCAGAAGCCTTGTTCACTTCCTGGAGGGCCTGCTTGAGGAGATCCCCGAAAGCGAGACCCTCCTCAGACCCCGGAGCGCCGCTCCCCTGGCCGAGTTTCGCGGATCCGGAGACCGGATTCAGGGGCAGCATGGGGGGGATGTTTTGGAGGGGGTCCATGGTTCAGTCCGGGGGAAGGCCATTCACACGATCGGTCAGGGGTGGGTCAGGGGCAAGTCGAAATTCCGACAGCTGGGGCTTATTGGTTGGGAACAGGTCTTACTGGACGCGCAGGATCTCCAGAGCGGAGGCGCCCATGGCCTTGGCGGCGCGGACCACGGCGATATTGGCTTCATAGGCTCGGCTGGCCTCGGTCAGGTCCACCATCTCCTCCACAGAGTTGATGTTGGGATAGCTCACCACCCCGCTGGCATCGGCATCTGGGTGACCAGGTTCGTAACGGGTGAGAAAGGGTTCCTGGCTGGTGCGGATGGCGGCGACTCGGACGCCAGCGTTGGCCAGGGCACCCGAAAACCCCAGATCCTGGGTCTGGAAGACCGCTTCCTTGCGGCGGAAGGGGCCCCCTTCTTTGGTGCGGGTGGTCTCGCTGTTGGCGATATTTGAGGCGATCAGCTGGACCCGCAGCCGCTGGGCGGCCATACCGGTGGCGGCGATATCGAGGATCTTGGGGATGCTCATGGCTATTTACTCCCATCCCGAATAAGGGCATAGAGCTTGCGGAGTTCCGTCTGCATGAAGACAGAGGCCGTCTGGTAGCTGGACTGAGTGCGGGCCAACAGCATGTTTTCCCGGTCCAGGTTCACATCGTTGCCATCGTTGCGCTCGATGCCGGTGGACACGGGATTGGTAACCGAGGGGTGGGACAGGCTGGAGCTGCCCTGGAGGTGCATGGGGTGAGTGGTGGTCAGGGTGGTAGGCGATGTTTGCCTGGCGACAGCCGTCTTCATGGCCTCCTCGAAGCTGAAATCCCGGGTGCGGTAGCCCGGCGTATCCAGGTTCGCCAGGTTGGAGGCGATGAGGGCCTGGCGGTGGGATGCCAAGGAAAGCCCGCGGTCCATGGTCTGGATCATCCTGTTGCCACTGGTGAGGTCGAACATGGCGCACCCTGCAGATTGGGCCGGGTGATCCCGGCTTCCCGCTAGGGGATGCAGACCCCGTGCCGAATCTCTACCTGGCCCCCCCCCGGCATCCTTGCGCTGGATCGCGTGGCCTTTGCTACACTGGCCGCTCACTTCGAGGTCTCCATGATTCTGAAAACGCGCAAGCAGAACGATGTGCTGATCCTCTATCCCGAAGGAAAGGTCACTCTGGGGGACGGCGATCAGGAGCTGGGCGAGGCAGTTCGCACCTCGCTCTCGATCGGGGAGCGCAAGATCATCATCAACTTCAGCAAGGTTAGCTACCTGGACTCTTCGGGAGTGGGGGAGCTGGTGGGCTGCTATACCTCGATCAAGGGCAAGGGTGGCGAGCTGCGGATCTGCGGTATGAACTCCAAGATCTTCAGCCTCATCAAGATGACCAGCCTGCACTCGGTCTTTGAGGTGAAGGACACAGAGGAAGAGGCCCTCGCGGGCTTCTAGTGCGGTGCGCAGCAGCACCGCATTCCTACCCTGGATCCTGATCCTGGCCCAGGCTGGGGCGCAGGAACCGTTGCCCGGTTCCCCCCTGAAGTCCGTGCTGGTTGAAGGTGGCGATGGGGATGATCGGCTTTTCGCCAGGGCTGCCCTTGGCTTGAGGGTGGGACAACCCGTAGACGAGACCGCTTTCCAGCAGGCCCTGGCGGCGGTCCGGTTGGCGGATCGCTTTCGCGCCGTGACGGGCAGCCTGGAAGCCACGGGGGTCGCGCGGGTCCATCTGCAGCCCCTGCCACTGTTGGAGACCTGGCTTTGGGAGGGGGATCCGGTACCGCCGGCCCTCCGCAAATCCCTGCTGCCGGAGCAACGCAAGGGCCAGCGCATGGGTCAGCAGCGCCTAGGGGCGCTCATCAAGGGTGCAGAGCATCGCCTCCGGGAAGCCGGCTACCCCCATGGCCGGATCCAGTCCGCCCTGGAAAAGGAGGGGCGGGTCCTGAGGCTGACGCTCAGATTGGGGGACCCGGCCCTGATCCGGGAGATCCGGATCGAGGGGACCCCCGGACCCTACTCGCGAGAGGTTCTGCTGAAGGCCGCGGGCCTCCAACCCGGGAAATCACTGTGGACTCCCCTGGTTCTGCGCGAGGCCCAGCGCAGCCTCCGCCAGTATTTCGTGGGGAAGGGAAGGCTAGAGGGCGCCGCCCGGCTGGTGCCTGCCCCCGGAGCGGAAGGGGTGCTCATCATGGAGGTCCAGGCGGGCCCGGTGGTGATCCTGAAGGCCAACGGCCTGTCCTTGTTTGGCCCCCTCTGGGGCCGACCCCGGTTATCGGAATTCGTCCCTCTGGCTCGGGCCGAGCGCTATTCCCCGAGTCTGCTCGATGAAGGGGATGGGCGCATTGCCGCCCATTTCCGCGAGCAGGGCTATCCCGATGCCCGCAGTTCGCATCTGCGGGTGGTGACCGGAGGCACTGCGGAACAGCCCGAGCAGGTAACCCTTACCTACACCGTGGAACCAGGGGTCAAGCGCACCCTCGGGAAGGTGCATTTCGAGGGCAACCGCGAATTATCAGAGGCGGATCTCCGGGCTGTCACGGTCCTGCCCAAACGGTTCCTTATGCTTTCGCCCTTTGCGAAGGCCGAGACCGTGAAGGGCCTGGAGGACCGGATCACAGCCACCTACCTGCAGCGTGGATTCCCAGATGTGCGAGTCAAGCGTCGGGTGGAAACGGCCAAGGATGGTTCCGTTGAGGTCCGCTTCATCATTCGGGAAGGGCGCCAGCGCTTTGTGAATGAGTTGCTGCTGGAAATCCCCCCCGATGCGGCTTACCCCAGAGAGCGGTTGACCCAGAGCCTGTTGATGGTTTTTTCAGACCGGCCAGTGCCCGTGCAAGGTATGGCCCGGTATCACTCTGACCGTCGGCACTTGCAGGGCTATGAGGGCACCCTCGAGTCCACCCCGCAGGGGGCCCGCTTGACCTTTCAGCCCCCGCTGCCCCTCGTTCGCAATGACCTGGCCTTGGTCGTGTCGGACCTGCGTCAGCGGTTGGCTTCGGCGGGGGCGGCGAATCCGCAGGTGAAACTGGCGTTGGAGGGCGAGGAAGGACAGTCCGTCATCCGAATCCAGCTGCCTACACAGCCCTTCGACCAGGTTCGTCGTCTGGTGGTGCAGGGCAGTGACCGCACCCGAGCGGAGGCCGTGCTGCGCGAAGTCGTACTGGCTCCGGGGGCTGCCCTGGATTTGGTGAAGCTGGACGAGGGCCAGATTCAACTGGGCTCCCTGGGGGCCTTCCAGCGGGTCGACGTGCTCACCCTGAAAGATCTTGCTGGGCAGGAACAATTCCCCTGGCAGCGCGGTGATCTGACCCTGCGCCTGGAAGAACGCCCCCCCTGGGTCTTCACCGAGGCCTTCGGCTACGACAAGACCCAGGGCTACCACTTCGGCTTGAACGCCCAGCGCCTCAATGTGGGCGGCATGGGCCGGACCCTGGATTTCGGCCTGCGGGCCGGGGATCAGTCCCTGGACAGTCCGGCACTGCGCCGAGCCTTCCCCACCGGGGACGTCAAGCGTTCGGTGGACAGCTACAGCCTGGGCTACACCGACCCCTGGTTCCTGCCGAACGCCCTCGATTCCTGGCTGACGACGCGCACCCGCTTCCACATGGAGGGGGCCTACATCCAGGAGGCCCAGGCCGCCTTCTCGGCCCACCGCCGACGGTTCACACCGAGCCTGGAATGGAAGCTAGGGCCGGTGCAGGCAGTGCAGCTTGGCTACCGTTTCGAGCGCGTTGAAGTCGCCGCCAACACGGACAACCAGGGTGTTCCCTTGCTGCTGGACCAGGACCTCTTTCTGCTTGCCCGGACGCCGGCCCGAAGCATCATTTCGGCCCCCTATCTGCAGGTGGCTGTGGATCGGCGGGACCGGCCCTATGATCCCACTCAGGGCACCTACTTCCTGGGCCGACTGGAGCTGGCCAATCAGGCTTTTGGTACTTCCCCGAACAGCAGCTTCGTGAAGCTGGACCTGCGCCAGCAGTGGAACTGGCCCGTGGGTTTCCATGCCGAGCATGGCGTGGTGACCGCCGGGGTCCGGCTGGGGCTGGCCCGCCCCACCGCCAAGTCTGCGGAGGATCTGCCGCTCACGGAGCGCTTCTTCGGCGGCGGGTCCTTTACGGTGCGCGGCGTGGAACCAGACATGCTCGGAGAGGTGCGGCGCACGGACTCCAGCGGCAAGCCCCTGCCCCAAGTCCTGCCCCTGGGCGGCCAGGGACTGGCCCTCATCAACCTCGAATACCGGTTTCCTCTCTTCGGCATCCAGAGCGTGTGGGCGGAAGTGTTCGTGGATTCCGGTCAGGTCTACCGCAGCCTGCGCCATGAGACGGGGGCCGTCGCCCCGTTCCCGCCCCTGCGCACCACCCTGGGTGCGGGCCTGATCCTCAAGCTGGGCTTCCCCCTCAAGCTCGAGTACGCCGCCGACTGGAAGCGCATCATGGGCCGCCCCCGCACCCAGGATGAGCGGGACACCCAGTTGAAGAGCCTGCTGATCTCGGCGGGTTTCCAGTTCTAGGGGTTGAGCTATTTGCTACTTCCATTCGTAACAGCGCGGAGAGCAGTCGTCTGGGTTGTTGACCGGCGTAGCTGGACAAAAAATGTCATGATTGTTCATTCACTGTTTGCCTATGCGCCCAGATGGCCTCTATGACTTGCTACTTGATGCGGCCACAGCGCCGCAGTTAGAGGCATTGGAGGCGCAGGGGAAGGTCTCGTTCAAGGAAGTGAAGAGCAGTGAGCGACGCCAACGGCTTATTGAAGCTCTGCAGCACCTCCTTCCGGCCCTCATTGACGAAGCCCTCGAGGATGTTAGAGACGATGCCAAGGCGGGGGCCGAAGTCCAGTTGTTCAATCGGCTCCTGGCTTCGCTTCGGCGAATACCTGATGCGACTGACCCTGCCTTCATCTGCGCTGAGCCTCTGCGTACGTTGCAATCTATTCACCGACAACATGCCCCCTTTGAAGCACCCCAGCTCCCACTCTCGGTCCCCTGGCTCTTCGCCGCGAGTCATGGAGACCCAAGCCTGCTTTCCGAACTGAGGCGAGAACTCAGTTCAGCTGACCGGGTCGACATGTTGCTGAGCTTCATAACCTGGAGTGGGGTGCGAAGGATCTGGGATGTTCTACAGGGCCTCACTGCCGTGGGTGCCGATGGGCAGCCAGGTGTTCGCATCCGCGTGCTGACCACTACCTATATCGGAGCCACAGAACTCAAGGCTGTCCAGGCCTTGGCAGAACTACCAGGAGTAGAGGTTCGAATTTCTCTGGATGGTAGGAGAACTCGTCTCCATGCCAAGGCATGGCTACTTCAGCGAGAAAGTGGTTTTGGGACTGCTTTCGTAGGCAGCGCAAATCTTACGGGTGCAGCCCTCATGGGGGGCTTGGAGTGGACGGTGCGTTTCACTCAATCCGGTCAGTGGGAACTCTTTGAATCCGCTCGGGCGCACTTTGAAACACTCTGGAATGACCCAGAATTCCAGGCCTTTGATGCTAGGAACCCTTTGCACGCGGAGCGGCTTCAGGCGGCCTTGACGGAAGAGGGAAGACACGGTGCGCCCAGTGCGATGCGTACCTGGTTCGATATCCAGCCCAAGGCCTACCAGCAGGAAATGCTGGACCGACTTGCCGCTGAGCGCAGGCATCAGCGAACCCGGAACTTGCTAGTCGCGGCCACGGGGACCGGCAAGACGGTTGTTGCCGCCTTTGACTACCGTCGCACCTGCCAAGAGATAGGAGGACGCCCACGGTTGCTTTATATTGCCCACCGGAAGGAAATCCTGGTCCAGGCCCGAGAGACCTATCGCCATGTCCTTCATGATTCCGACTTTGGAGAATTATTAGCTGATGGTCAGGTCCCAGCATCATTTGACCATGTCTTCGCTACCATTCAGGGCGTGGAGTCGCGCGGTCTGCTAGGTCGGTTTAGTGCAGACCATTGGCACACGGTTGTGATAGATGAGTGCCACCATATCACAGCACATTCCTTTGATGCATTTGCCAGAGGGATTCAGCCCGCAATCCTTCTTGGGCTCACTGCCACGCCGGAGAGGGCAGATGGCGCTAGCATCGCGCCCTATTTTGATATGAGACCCGATGGAGCTCCAGCCGTCGAACTGCGCCTATGGGAAGCGCTTGATCAGCAACTTTTGGCCCCCTTCGAGTACTACGGCGTGGCCGATGAAACTGACTTCTCAGATGTGCGGTGGAACCAGGCCGGTGAAATTGCAGATCTGAACCGACTCCTCACTGGCAATCACATCCGTGCCCGCCGCGTGATCGATGCGTATGATCGCTATGCCGCTGCACCACACTCGGCCCGTACGCTCGGGTTTTGTGTGAGCGTTTCCCATGCCCAGTTCATGGCAGAGCAATTCCAGGCAGCAGGCTTTAGGGCTATGGCTGTGACCGGAGAGACGGACCGGGGGCTAAGAGCTCGGATCCCGGGCATGCTCGCCCGCCGCGAACTGACCGCAGTGTTCACTTGCGACCTTTACAACGAGGGCGTCGATCTGCCTGATGTGGATTGCTTGCTGCTTCTGCGTCCCACCCAGAGTCCGGTGCTATTCCAGCAGCAGATTGGTCGTGGTCTGAGACTCGCCCCGGAGAAGGTCTCGTGTCTTATCCTGGATTTTGTCGGGCGGCACCATGTGGAGTTTCGCTTCGACCAACTCCTGCGCACCTTGACCGGGTTGGCCAAACGACAACTTATTCTTGAGGCAGAGGCGGGATTCCCTAATCTGCCCTCGGGCTGTCTTATTCAGCTTGAAAAGGTCGCTCGGGACCGAGTACTTGAGAACCTCCGGCGAGTAACGACTCAGAATTGGCGTCGTCTCACGGGCGAGTTCCGAACCTACTGTTCGCTACCAGGCAAACGTCAACCACGCATGGCTGATTTCCTAAAGGACCAGGGCCTGGAAATCCAGGACCTCTATCGATCCCAGGAACCAAGTGGATGGACGGGGCTCCGCCGGGCTGCGGGTATGGATCTTGGCGAGGGTGGGCCCCGAGAAGCCTGGCTGGGGAAGCGTTTCGGAGATCTCCTACATGCCCAGGACCCCGAATACCTTCAATTATGGCAACGAGTGGCAGAACCAGCTTGCGACTACCGGTCGCTCACAGTTCTCGACCAGCGGAGAGTCCAGATGCTGTCCTATCAGGTATACCCGGATACCCAGGACGCATTTGACGGTGCAGAGTTCTTGAGGCGCTTACAGTCTCATCCCCGAATGGCAGAAGAACTCCGGGAGGTTGCTGACTGGCTAGACCAAGCCAGTGTGCTCGACCCCAAACCCTTGCCTGGAGCCCCAGAAACATGGCCACTTCGGCTTCATGCTGCCTACGACATCCGAGAGATACTGACGGCCGTTGGATGGTTGAGTCCGGGTCGGAGAGCCCCTCATCAGACAGGATTGCTAACTCTTCCCAATGAGCGGATTGAGCTCCTCTTTGTCACTCTAGACAAGAGAGAGGGTTACCACGCCGGCATCGCATATCACGACTACGCCATCAGTCCAGATTTGTTCCAATGGCAGACTCAGAACAGTGCTGGCCAGGACACAGTTGCAGGCAGGCGCTACCTGGAAAGCGACCGTAATGGGTGGCACTTCCAGTTATTCGTTCGGGTGGCAAAAGGGTTGCCCTATACCGCGCTTGGACCGCTGGTTCTGAAGCAAGCCGAGGGAGATCGCCCCATTACCATCACCTGGACCCTGCGGGTTCCAATGCCCATCACTCTCTTCAAGCACTACAGCATCCTGCGGCAGTGACCGGTATCCTGACCTCATGTGTGGACGCTTCTCCATCTACGCCACGGCACAGGAACTGGCTGACGGGACGCTGTGTCAGCGGCTGGCGGGCTATCGCGAGGAGCGCCGCTACAACATCGCGCCGGGACAGTGGGTCATCGTGGTGCGACCAGAGGCGAGGGAGCGGGTGCCAGTGCTGGCCCAGTGGGGCCTGGTCCCCACCTGGTCGAAGGAGCCCCAGGCCGGCCCTCGGCCCATCAACGCCCGTGCCGAAGGGATCGATACGAAACCCACTTTCCGCGGGGCCTTCCGTCATGGCCGCTGTCTGATTCCCGCCAGCGGGTTCTACGAATGGCGGACCCTCGGCCAGCGCAAACAGCCCTTCTTCATCCGGCCCCGGGGCGGTGAAGGCCTCTTCGTCTTCGCAGGCCTGCTCTCGGTCTGGGCGGGGCCGGAAGGTGAGCTGGTGACCTGCACCATCATCACCACGACCCCCAACGAGTTGATGGCCCCACTCCACCATCGGATGCCCGTTCTGCTGGCCCGTGAGGAGCAGGCCGCCTGGCTGGATCCGGACAACCGCCAGGCCCTGGCCCTGCTGCGGCCCTTTCCCAGCGAGGCCATGGAGGCCTATCCGGTGAGCGCGGCCGTCGGCAGTCCCCGCAACGATGGCCCGGAACTGGTGGCGCCGCTGCCGACACTCCTGCCCGACTGATCGTGACTACAGTCCTCGCGCCCACTCCGGGCGCAGGGAGCGGCGACCGGCGAGGGCCTCGTCGATGGCTGCGAGGATGGCCTCCCGGTCCCTGGGCAGGCGACCCCCAATGGGCAGGTAGTTGGAGGCGTGGTTGGAGCGGAAGATGGCCGCGCTGGGATGGGCCTCCTCAATGAACCAGCGCAGCTCGGTGAGTAGCCCACCCACATCCGGCAGCTTAAAGCGACCCTGTTCCTGCAGGCTCGCCAGGGGCGTGCCCGGCACCACGGTCAGCGTCAAGGTGGACAGAAAGCGGGGATCCATCGCCGTGGCGAGGCGTCCCGAAGCCCGGGCATGCTCCTCGCTATGCTCGCGGCCCCCGGCGCCCAGCAGGAAGATCAACGACTGCTCCATCCCGGCCGCCCGGGCCTTGCGGGCTGCCTCGATGTGCTGTGCCGCATCCGCGCCCTTGGCAATGCGCCGGAGGGTCTGGTCATCGCCAGATTCAGGACCGATGTAGAGCAGGGACAGGCCCAGCTCCCGCAGGCGCTGGAGTTCCTCTGGGGTCTTGGCGAGCAGATTGCGGGCGGTGGCGTAGGTGCTGACCCGGCGCAGGCGCGGAAAGGCAGCGGTGAGGGCGTGGAGGATGGGCTCCCAGTGCTCGCAGGCCATGCCTAGGGGATCCCCATCGGCCACGAAGACATGTCGCACATCGGGGGAGAGCCGTGCGCTGGCTTCGGTGATATCGGCCAGCACTTCATCCAGTGGTCGCTCCTGGTAGGTCCTGCCCCGGTACATCGCGCAGTAGGTGCAGGCATTCCAGGAACAGCCGAGGGTGGCCTGGAGGATGAAGGAATCAGCCTCGCTGGGAGGGCGGAAGAGGGGCTCGTGGTAGCGCACCCTTTGATTCTCTCGCAATGGGGCCACTCCGGGGCCTGCTCATCCTGTTCCCGGAGCCTGTCGCGGGCGCATAATGGCTCATTCCCTAGGTTCCGATCCCCTGTTAGGAGTCCCCATGAAAAGCCGCTTCGCTCCTCTGCTGCTGGTTCTGGCCCTGCTGGGTGGGACCGCCCAGGCCCAGGAAAAGGTCATGGTGTACACCTCCATGAAAGAGAGCCTCATGGGCAAGCTTCGGGACGCCTTCAAGAAGCAGCAGCCGGGCATTGCCTTCGACTACTATTCCGCCGGGGCTGGCAAGGTCATGGCCAAGTTGGCAGCGGAGCGCCAGGCGGGCAAGCTGTCGGTGGATATCCTCTGGCACAGCGAGGTGCCAGACTTCTTTCAGCTGAAGAACGAAGGCATGTTTGAGCCCTACGCTTCACCCGAGGCGGTGGCCATCCGTAGCACGGTGACGGACCCGGACAAGGCGTTTACCGTTGCCCGCCTGGGCACCTTGGGGATTGCGTACAACACCGACAACGCTGCCAAGGTGGGCAGGGTGCCCAAGACCTGGGCCGACCTGCTGGACCCCGCCTTCAAGAACAAGGTGGTCATCGCGAATCCCTCCCTGTCCGGTACTTCCTTTAT
>SESE01000921.1_pt1 | contig 12106 bp, 10 predicted proteins | sample 3171371 | NCBI WGS metagenome assembly SESE01 (sample SAMN06051881, study PRJNA518727) | freshwater metagenome | biome: subpolar coniferous forest; feature: holomictic lake; material: water; isolation source: holomictic Lake 442, 13 m depth | place: Canada: near Kenora, Ontario | collected...
GGGCTGGCCACCGATGAGCTTGTTCACTGGCTTACCGTCCTTGAAGACGATGAGCGTCGGGATGCTCATGATGCCGAACTGGCCAGCGACCTGGGGGTTTTCGTCCACATTCATCTTGACGAACTTGGCCTTGCCCTGCATTTCAGCAGCCAACTCGTCCAGCATGGGGGCAATCATCTTGCAGGGCCCGCACCAGGGGGCCCAGAAGTCCACGAGGGTGACCCCCTGGGCTACGGCCTGAGGAAACTCAGCATCGGTGATGTGGGCTACGAGGTCGGACATGGCAACTCCTTCTAGGTTCAGGGAACGGGGATGGGGCCCGCTGGAGCGGCGCCTCCCCACTGGGCGATGGTGAAGATACTCATGTAGCGGTCGTTGGTTTCCCGCAGGCGCTGGGAGAGCACTTCACAGAGAGCGTAGAGGATCTTCAGCGCGATGCCGTGCTGGGCTTCGATGAGGGACCGGAGCCCCTGGAGTGGCACGAAGAAGAGGACCGAGTCCTCGTTGATGATGGCATCCGCGGCCCGGACGGAATTGTCGATGAGAGCCATTTCGCCGAAAAAGGCGGGGGACTCCAGCACCGCCAGCGCCTCCTCACCCGTGAGGCTTGTTTTCGAAATCCGCACCGAGCCCTTCAATACCAGGTAGAGCCCGTCCCCTGGATCACCTTCACGAAAGAGCACCTCGCCGCTCGTAAAGGAGCGGATATCGCCAATGATCAGGATCTGGGCGCGCTCCGTCTCGTCCAGATTCAGGAACAGAGGGGACTGGGTCAGGAATTGGGCGTCGATCACTGGGGGTCCGCAGGAGATTCCAGGGGAACATGGGCGCAGAGGTCGAGTCCGAAGCCACGGAGGCCAATGTACTTCGTTTCGTGCCGGCTGAGGAGGCGCATCTTCCCAATACCAAGTTGGCGCAGGATCTGGGCGCCCACGCCGAAATCCCGGTCGCTCATGGTCTGCGGCGGGACCTGATCTTCATCCACAACGCCGGGGGTATGGGCATGCCGACGGAGGTACACCAGGGCACCGCGGCCCTCCTTGGCCAGGGCTGCCATCGCCTTCTGGAAGAGGCCGGTCTGGAAGCCGTGTAGATCGTCTGGGAGGGTTTCCACGTGGACCCGGACCAGCGGGGGTTCCTCCCCGGCCAGATCCCCCAAGACAAAGGCCAAGTGGCTACCGCCGTCGAGAAGACTCTGGAACCGGTGGACTTTTAATTGACCCCAGACGCTGGGCATGACCCGGACTTCCAGGGGCTTCACCAGGGGTTCCTGGCGGAGCCGATAGGCCACCAGATCCGCCACGGTCACCAGGGGAAGGTCATGCTGGCAGCAGAAGGGCACCAGATCGGGCACCCGGGCCATGGTGCCATCATCCTTCATGATTTCGCAGATCACGCCACTGGGATGCAGCCCCGCCAGGCGGGCCAGGTCCACGCTCGCCTCGGTCTGGCCCGTGCGGGTGAGCACTCCGCCGGGCCGGGCGCGGAGGGGAAAGACGTGGCCAGGCTTGACGAAATGCTGGGGCTTCGCCTCGGCGGCAATGAGGGCCTGGATGGTGCGGGACCGGTCCTGGGCGCTGATGCCCGTGGTGGTGCCCTCCCGGGCCTCCACGGATATGCAGAAGGCCGTTTCGAAGGGGCTGGTATTGTCTCGGACCATGAGTGGAATCTGGAGCCGGTCCAGCAGTGGACCCTCTAGGGCCGCGCAGATCAGGCCCCGGCCGTGGGTCGCCATGAAGGCGATGGCTTCGGGGGTCACATGCTCGGCGGCCAGGGTGAGGTCGCCTTCGTTTTCCCGGTCCTCATCATCCACCACCACGATCATCCGCCCCTTCCGGATGGCAGCGATGGCTGCCTCGATGGCAGCGAAGGGGGAGTCGGGGCGGAGATTCATCGGACTCCCAGCATCGCTCAGGAGACCCTCCGGGGGAAGGGCGCACTCCGTGGTGCGCTCGATCACCTGGGCCCGCCTGCACTGTATCCTGGGGCAAAAAGGCATGTTAAATTTCTCCGCAGGCCCCTAAGCTTTGGAATTGCCTGTCAGGTCGCCATTTTCCAGATAAGGAACTGCAGATGTCCGAAGGCGTGATCCAGGGTTCCATGCGCGAGGCACCCCTTCCAGACATCATCCAGCTGGTCAGCCATGGTGGGAAGTCAGGCTGCTTCCAGGTTCACCAGGGGGCCTCCAGGGCTCGGATTTTCTTGAAGGATGGGCGGATTATCCATGCCGTCACCCGCACCTCGGAGGGGCTTGAGGCCCTCATGGAAGTGGCGGTCTGGCTGGAAGGCAGCTATCGCTTCGAAGAAGGGGTCGCCGATGTCCAGACCACCATCAAGAAGCCCAATGCCTCCATTCTGATGGAACTGGGGCGCCGCATGGACGAATGGCGCGTCATCCACCAGAAGATCCCCTCTCTGGAGCTGTTTCCGGCTTCGACCTTGCTGCCGGGCGAAACGCCCCAGGGCGTGAACCCCCGTGAAGCCCGTCTGCTGAGCCTGGCCACCGGCTATTGCAATGTGACCGAGCTTGCTGAGCTGATGCAGAAGCCGGTGATCACCGTCGCCAAGGATCTCTACGGCCTGGTCACCGCTGGGCAGGTAGTGTTGAAGGGTCTGCGCTCTGGCAAGCCACCCGGGGAGGCCACTGATACGGCAAGGCTCAGCGTCGTCCTTGCGGCGGTCTCACCCGAGGATTCCATGCTGGAGACCGTGGGCGGCGGCTTCCCTGGGGTCCAACCGCCCCCAGAACCGAAATCTGCCCCAGCAGACAGTCAGCAGCGGCTGCTGAAGCTGATGAACTTCACCCAGCGCATCGCGCAGACCGCCAAGCAGGCCCTGCCGGAAGCCCAGCACGAGATGGTGAACCGGCTGCAGGCGGAGGCCACTGAGCAGATCACTGCCGGTGGGGGCTCTGATGCCGTCAAGGGGCTGGCCCTGGCGGTCAGTCGAGGCGCCGTGGATGCCGGCTGCTCAGCTGACCAGGTCCGCACCCTGAACTCCCAACTCAAGGCCCTCTTCACCACTCGATAGGTTCACTGCCATGACCGTCCGCTTCCGCCCGATCCTCGCCGCCAGCCTTGTGTTTCTGTTTTCGGGCTGCAAGGAACCGGATGGTGCCAGCGGCGGCACCTCTGGGGCAGCGCTGTATGCCTATGACAGCAACACTTCGGCGGTTTTCGTTTGGACAGATATCAGCACCCTGTACAGTGCCACCGCCACCACGGCCACTCCCACCAAGCAGATCACCTCCTCTGTCTTCAGCAGCAAGGTCCCCAGTTTGGCCTGGGGAGGCCTCTGCTTTGATAGTCAGAGTGGCTACCTCTACCTGGTATCGGAGACGGGCAACATCGTCCGGGTGAGCAATATCAGGTCCCAAAGCGGGGTCGTGGCCACCTCTGAAGTGGTCTCCTTCAGCTTGTCGGATGCCGGCCGGCTCACCACCTCGACCTTCGGCCAGGCTGCCCTGGATGCCCAGACGGACACCCTCTACATCACGGAAAACGGCGCCAGCGGTACCCAGATTTGGGTCGTGAGCAACGCCAGCGGTCAATTCCAAGGTGCAACGGTCACCCTCCAGGCGCTGCACGCCACCGGTGATACCGGCGGCACCGGCGTGGCCGCAGCTGCTGGCGCTGTCTACGCCTTCCTGTTGGACGGTGATCCCGTGGGGAGCATCGTGACCTACGCCGGGCCCCGCCTCCGCAAGGGCACATCGTCGGGGTTCACAGACGCCAACACCATCATTGGCAGCCTCACCAACCTCGGGAAATACGGTTCCCTGGCCATCGACAAGGGGAATGGTTACCTGTTCGTGGCCCGACACAATTCCGATGCCGCCTCGTCGCTCGCGCCGATCCAGGTCTACGCCACCGGCGTGTTCGGGCAGAGCCACAACCAGGCCCCCCGTACCACGCTGGGGAGCACCACGGCTCAGGCGGATCTCCGGGTGCTCGCCCACGCGGGCACCAAGGACTGGCTGGTGGGTCTGCGGGGCCAGGGCGCCGTAGGTTATCCCACGCTCTTCCTCTGGAAAGCACCCATGAGCGGCACGGCGGCGAAGGTCGTCACCCTGTCCACTTCTGGCTCGGTGCTGAAAGGTGTGGCCGTGGACGGGAACGCCTCGTGACCCTGCTGCGCCTGGCGGGACTGCTCCTGCGGGATGTCTTTCGGGACCTGTTCCGGCACCGGGGTCAGTACAGCCTGGCCGTTCTCACCCTGGCCTCAGGCCTGCTGCTGGCGGGTGGTGGCCTGCTGCTGGTAGAGAGCCTGGATCGCTTCGTGGGCCGCCTCGAGGGCATGGCCAAGATCGTTGTCTACGCGGTGGAAGGACGCACCCTCGATGAGGCGGAGGCCCGACTCAAGCGGGATCCCCGGTTCTCTGAGGTGCACCGGGTCAGCGCGGCGGAGAACCGCAGGCGCTTCCTGGCCGCCACCCGGGAGGCGGGGTTGCTGCTGGAGAGCGCGGGGCAGGACGCCCTGCCCGAGAGCCTCGAACTGACCCTGCGCAAGGACCTGACCAGTGGTGGCCGTGCAGTGGAGGCGGGCCAGAGCCTCAAGGGGTTGCCCGGTGTGGGGGATGTCCTGGTGGACCAGGAGCGCCTGGAAAACATCCAGCACATGGCCCGGATGCTGCGCTCTGCTCTCGGCACCCTGGGTGCGCTCCTGATGCTGGGCGCTGGGTTCGCCACGGGCAATGTGATCCGGATGAGCATCTTGGCCCGCGAGGAGGAAATCACCATCATGCGGCTCGTGGGCGCATCGGAAGGCTTCATCCGCACCCCGCTGCTGCTGGAAGGTGCCATCCTGGGCCTGGGTGGCAGCTTGCTGGCGTTGCTGGGCCTCTTCGGCCTCTGGCTCCCCGTCTCCCGGGGCGTGGGTGGCTTCTCGCCCATGTTGGTGGAACTGGCCCGCCTGGGCTTCTTCTCCTGGGGCAGCATGCTGCTCCTGGCCTTGGTGGGCTCGAGCACCGGCGCCCTCGGTGCCCTCTGGGCTTTCTGGTCCACCCGCAAGGCCCAGCGGGAGGAAGCCGCGCTCATGGAGGGGGCTGGGTGAAGGCTGGAGACTGGAGTTTGGAGACTGGAGGTGCTGCCTGCAGCCTCCGATCCGCAGCCCAATCCCCTTACTGCTTCCAGCGCCGCGGGTCCTCTTCGTGCAGGCCCAGCTGATCCAGCACCCGCAGGGCGAAGGTATCAAAGAGGTCGTCCAGGCCCTGGGGCTTGCTGTAGAAGCCAGGCATGATCGGCATGACCACGGCGCCTGCGTCATGGACCCGCAGCATGTTCTCCAGGTGGATGCGATTCAGGGGGGTCTCGCGCAGGCAGAGCACCAGCGGGCGCCGCTCCTTGAGGCACACATCCGCCGCTCGGCTGACCAGGGTCTCACTCACGCCTGCGGCGATGCGACCCATGGCCCCGGCGCTGCAGGGCACGATGACCATGCCATCCAACCGGTAGGACCCCGAAGAGATATCGGCACCCAGATCCCGCTCATCCCGCAGGGCAATCCTGGGCAGATCCGTCAGGTCCTTCGGCGACAGGCCTGTTTCGTCGAGCAGACACCGCTTCCCGATGGCCGACAGGAGCAGGGCGGTTTGCTCCACGGCGGGATGCGCCGAGAGCCGCTTCAAGACGGCCACGCCGAAGGCTGAGCCCGAGGCTCCGGTGATGGCAAGGGTGAAGCGCAGTCCCATGGTGGTGCTACTCCATTGAGGGGCGGTAGGCGCCGAAGAAGATGGCGTTCACGAGCACCCGCCGCGTGAAGGGGGTCTGGGCACGGAAGACCGGGTCCCCCGCCAGGAGGATCACCGTACCCTGGCCAGAGCGCTCCCGGAGGGCGTAGGCCGTCTGCTGCAGCTTAGTCTCCATCCCCTTGGGGAGCAGGCCGGAAACCCTGAGGTCCTCCTTGGCGAAAGAAAGAGGATTCTCACCGCCGGCACTCAGCTCCAGGATGGGATCGCTGGTGTTCAGGATCGCCCCACCCTGTTCGGCGTGGAGGCCCCAGGCCAGCGGGTGCGAACCGTCCACTCGCACCTTCAGGAAGGTGCCGGGGATGCTCTCTTCCAGGGCCCGCTCCTCCCGCTTATCCCAGGGGCGAACCAGGTCGGCAGGCGCTGGCTTGGGGGCCTCGTACTTGGGATCCTTGTCCTTGAGGCGAGCTTCCTCAGCAGCCTTCGCCAGCAGGTGAAACCCTGTGGGTGTGAGGGCCACGCGGGAGGCATAGGCGGCGCCACCCTGGAAGGCCAGCAGGCTGCCGCCGTCGGCAATCCAGGCCTTCAGCTTCGTGGCGCCACCTTCGCCCAGGACCTGCTGCCAGGACTTGCCATTGGCCCCATCGTCCACCAGCACCACATGGGTGAACCGCGCCAGGGGCGCCGCCCCCAGGCGGTCCGCGCGGAGCTGCACGAAGGGCAGGCCCAGCTCCGTGAGGGTGTGGGCCAGGGCTCCGAAGGCAGTGGGATTCGCAGGACGGTCCATCAACACGGCGATGCGCGGAGCCTTCAGGATCAGGGAGCGGCCGGACCCGAGATCCGGCCCTGCAGTCATCTGGGCCGTGGCAGTGGCCAGCACCGGATGCTGGTTCAGGCGCGCCAGGGTCTGCAGCCGCTGTTGCAGCGTGACCGGGTTCGTGAGCCGGGGCAGGACGATGGTGCCGGCGCCGAGCTGGAGTTTCCCTTGGGTAGCTGGCTCCGCCAGGGCTGTGGCCTTGAAGCCCTCCTGCAGCAGGGCGGCCAGCGTCCGCTCGGCGCCGTCATGACCCGCAGGGATCAGATAGCCCCAGGTACCTTCGGGAAGGTCCACGCGGGGCGGAGTGGCGCGGGGAGTGGTAGCCACCTTGGGGCGCGTGCTGGCGTGCCAGGCGGGCACATGGAAGGCCAGGGGCAGGCTCCAGGCGGTGATGTCGTAGGTGGGCTTGGGCCCCATGCGGGCTTCGCCCTCCAGGAGGGCCTGCGCCAGAGCGCCCTGGGGCTGCTCCAGGGGCACCAGATAGCTGCCGGCGGGCAGCGCAGTGGCCCGAGCCAGGCCGATGGGGGTCAGGCCCGCCAAGGGCAGCGCACCCGCCGTCCGCAGCACCTCGATGCCATTCCGCTCCAGCAGGGCCGCAAGGGCCTGGGTCCGGCCCGGATCATCACCCTCAGCCAGCAGGAAGGCACCGGCGCGGTCACCCAGGGCTACCCGCTCGCGGCGGGCTTTCTGAAAGTCGGTGAGCAGGGCCTGGCGTTCAGCGGCGGCGGTGGCCACAGTGGCGAGGCTGGCCGTGGTATGGCGGCGGATGCGGCCCTCCAAGGTCAGGATCTCGTCGTCCCGGCGCTTGTAGGCGAGGCCCCCGTGGCCCGCCACTTCGAAGGTCATGCCCACGGCGCCGTGGAAGGTCGGCCAGGTATCGCCGTAGCCTGGGTAGAAGAGATCAAACACATCCCGGCTGAAGTAGGCCCAGCCCTGGGCATCGAAAGCCTGGGCCACGCCCTTGCCGAAGCTGGCCTGCCAGCGGCCGGAGAAGGCCGACGGCAGGGCCTCGTGGATGGGCTGCATGGAGGGGGGGAAGTAGTAGGTCGCTTCTGGGAACATCTCGTGGAAGTCCGCGGCTACCTGGGGATTCCACTGCAGCAGAGCGGCGGTCTTGGCGCGGGTCTCGGCTTGGGTCTGCCAGGCCCAGTCCCGGTTCAGGTCGAAGAGGCGGTGATTGAAGCGGCCGCCCGGCCAGTGGTGGGTGTTCTGGGCATCCAGGGGATCGTTGACGTTGAAGGGTGTGGTCGCTTCGGCCACGGTCTGGAGCTGGCGGGCCCGGCCGTCTGGATTCTGGGTGAGATCCATGAGGAGCACCACCTGCTCCAGTTGGTTCACCACCTCGGGACTGCGGGCTGCAGCGAAGTGGTAGGCCACCGCCAAGGCCGCCTCGGAGCCGGAGACCTCTGAGCCGTGGACCGAATAACCCAGCCAGACGAAGACGGGGTTGGTGGCCGCGATGCGCCGAGCTTCTTCCTCACTGCAGGTCCTGGGTTCGGCCAGGCGGGCGTTGAGGCCCTTCAGAGCATCGAGCCGCCGGAGATTAGCCGGTGCCGTGATCACCAGGAAGGGTTGTTCAAGACCCTCCTCGGTGACGTTCAGCGTGGTGAGCCGCACCCGGTCAGGGGCGGCGGCGGCCAAGGCCCGGACATAGGCCAGCAAGACATGGTGCGGTGTGTAGCGGGCGCCAAGTTCCGGCTGCGGCACGTCTGGGCGGTGATCCGCCGAGGGCAACAGGGCCGGGGGCATCCCGGCCAGCAGCGCGGTGGCGAGGAGGGCGAGCAGGGACAGGTGGGGCCGGAGTCCCATGCTCAGGCCAGTGCCAGGAAGGCCGGGCCAGCCTGGGTGATGGAGCCGGCGCCGAAAGTGATCACCAGATCGCCACTCCGCGTGATCTGCGTGAGGGCCGCTGGCAGGTCCTCCACGCGGCCCACCCGATGGACCTCGCGCTGGCCGTGAGAGCGCAGGGCTTCAACCACGGCGGCGCCGTCCACGCCCTGGAGCGGTTGCTCTCCGGCGGGATAGATATCGGTGACCACCACGCAATCGGCCTCGAAGAAGGCGGTGCCGAACTCCTCCAGCAGGGCCTTGGTGCGGCTGAAGCGATGGGGTTGGAACGCGGCCACGATGCGGCGCTCCGGGAAGCCCGCCCGGGCGGCGGCGAGGGTGGCGGCGATCTCCGTGGGGTGGTGGCCATAGTCGTCCACCACGAGCACACCGTGCTTTTCGCCCTTGAGCTGGAAGCGGCGATCGGCACCAGTGAAGTCGGCGAGGCTCTTGCGGATGACTTCCAGCTCCACATCCAATTCCAGGGCGATGCCGATGGCGGCGAGGGCGTTCAACACCATGTGGTGGCCGGGTACGCCAAGGCTGAAGGCACCCAGATCCCGGCCCTGGGAGGCCACCTTGAAGGAGGTGCGGAAGCCCTCCTGCCGGATCTCCCGAGCCCGCAGGTCCACCTGCGGATGGGTGCCGTAGGTGCGGACCTGGCGCTTCAGGCGCGGGCGCACGGCGGCGGCGTTGGGATCATCCAGGCAAAGGAAGACCGAACCGTAGAACGGCACCTTGTTGGCGAACTGCACGAAGGCGTCCTGGATCTCCTCCAGGTCGCGGTAGTGATCCAGGTGCTCCCGGTCGATGTTGGTGATCACTGCCAGCGTCGGGTTCAGCATGAGGAAGCTGCCATCGCTTTCATCGGCTTCCGCCAGCAGGAAGGGGCCCTTGCCCAGCTTGGCGTTGCTCCCGATGGTGCCGAGCTTCCCGCCGATGACGATGGTGGGATCGATGCCGCCCTGGCTGAGGACCTGGGCCACCATGCTGGTGGTGGTGGTCTTGCCGTGGGAACCGGCTACGGCGATGCCGTATTTCATGCGCATGAGCTCCGCCAGCATCTCGCCGCGGGGGATCACGGGCACCTTGGCCCCGTGGGCCGCGATGACCTCCGGGTTATCGCCCTTGACCGCCGAGGAGATCACCACCACCTGCGCGCCTTCGATGGCCCGGGCGTGGTGGCCCAGGTGCACGGTGATGCCGAGGCTTTGCAGGCGCTCGGTCACGGCGCTGGCCTTCAGGTCCGAACCGGACACCTGGTAGCCCAGGTTGGCGAGCACCTCGGCAATGCCCGACATGCCGATGCCACCGATGCCCACGAAATGAATGTGCTGGATCTTGCCGAACACCCGGAAACCCCCATGCTGAAAGGGCCAGCATAGCGCCCTCCTCCGCTTCTGGCACGACCATGGCACGCGTCTGGCATGCTGTAGGCTGCGCGTTACTCCGAGGAGGTGTTCAATGCGACTCCGGCTACCGCAAGGCCGTGTGATGAACGCTGTTATGGTTTTTTCCCTGGTTTCCGCCATCTGTGGCGCTTCGCCACAGGAGGGCAGGGTGCCACGTCCCCAGCCCCAGGGCACACCCCAGCCTCAGCCCGCACCGCAGCCCCAACCTGCCCCCCAGGCCCAGGACAACCGTGGGACCACCTACCAGAAGCCGAGTCAGCGGTCGGGGGCCGAGGGCCGGGTTGCCAAGCCTGCGCCACCCCAGCGGCGCGTGGCCCTCTATCCGGGTACCAGGATTGTGATGCCGCCCCACCTCGCCCGCTGCACGGTACTGCCAACGACGCTCTACTGGCGGCAGCGAGACCTGATGGCCGAGATCAAGTTCCTGGCCCGCCGAGGCTTCATCCCCGTGACTCCCCTCGGGGATGGTGTCGAACTCCTATCGGACTATGCCCAGACCCCAGCGGGCTGGCGGGCCTATGGCCTCTCCGTTCCTGCGGGTGGGACCGTGCAGGTGGAAGTTCAGCACGACAAGCTCGGCTGGTTCCGGCTCATGCTCGTTAACAAGTGGGGCGAGCCCGGACCAGGCATGCTGCAGGCCGCCGCCGCCCACCGTCCGGTGCTGATCACCTACAAGAATCCCGGCACCGAGGCCACGGCGATCTACGTCATCGTCGATGACCCCGCCTGGTGGTCGGACGCGAATTGGCCCTACACCCTCGTGGTGCGGCGGGACTGGAATCCCGCCCAGGTGGACCTGAGCCAGGTGAAGATGGTCGCCGGCCTCTGGGGCGCCACCCCCAGCGTCAGTGCCCAGTTCCGCGGCCCCAGTCTGACGGGCCCGGCGGTCCATCCACGCTGAGGACCATCCTTCAGTCTTTCCCTGACGCAGAAACGGCCCTGCAGAGGCCGTTTCTGCGCTTGGCAAGGGCTATGCACCCCGCTAAAAGAACATGTAGCGATCGCAGTCGGAGGGGTCTACTGCCATCGGGGCAAAGCCCCTCTGGCGCCAGGCCGCGCGATGCGCGCCCTGGCTGTCACCCCTCTGGGAGCACTGCCCTCCAGGTATCGCACGCAGGGCGTGCTCCTGCTCGCTTTGGCTCGCAGACCTGGAGCCTCTCCCCAGACCCCTGCCACGTGGTGCCCATCGGCATCCGGTTGCTACTTGTATTTCGGGCGGGCACCACTAGCCCCAGGGGCAGGCCCCCGTGACCTGCATGCGGAAACCACGCGGTTCCACGCTGAGCTCGGCGCGGTCGCGATCGGCGGTGGGCTCGCCGTCCAGGTGCCAGGGCGTAGATCGTTCCAGCCGAAGGGTGGCGTGGCGGATGCGCCCTTCCTTGCGAATGGACGGTCGGCCGCTTTCGCTGAACAGCAGCGGCACTTCGGTAAGGACGTCATACCAGGTTGGGCGCGGGAGGGTCACCCACTGCAGGGCCCCGTCCGTGGGATCCGCACCGGGCGCGATCCACAGACCGCTGCCATAGGTGGGCAGGTTGGCGAAGCAGAGGAGCCACGCCGAGGCCGGGAGCTCCGCTGGGGTCCCGCGGAAGGCCTCTTTCAGCCGCGCGCTGCGGCTGGCGGTGCTGACCATGGGGACCTGCTCCGCATCCCACGTCAGGGCGGCCTCGGGCCAGGTGCGCCAGAGCCGCCAGCAGGCCTTGGCATAGCTGGCAAAGCCCCGCTCGGGCATGGCGTTGAACTGCTTGGCCACCGCGGCTTCAAAGCCCGTGCCGCAGAGGTTGAGAAAGGGTTCCCCATCCAGGCGCGGCACATCCATGCGCAGCTCCCGACCTTCCAGCAGACGGTGGAGCGCACCCGCCGGCTCCAGGGGTGTGCGTAAGCCCCGCACCAGGCCGTTGCCACTGCCGCCGGGGATGGCCGCCAACGGGACGGGACAGCCCGCAGCGAGCAGAGCTTTCGCCGCATGGTGGATGGTGCCGTCCCCGCCCCATACGATCAGCGGACCACCGGCTTGCACGGCCTGGGCGATGGGGCCTTCGAAATCCCAGGGGGGGCCGAAGGCGCTGGGTGCCACCCGGTCGCCCACCTCCTTCGGCAACTGCCGCAGCAGCGCGTCCGGATCCTTGGGGGCAGTGCCCGAGGCGGGGTTGAAGAGGAGGGGCAGCTTCATCGCTGGAACCGCACGGGCGGTGCCTCTAGGCGCAGGGGTTCGCCGGTCACGGGGTGCTTGAGGCCCAGCTGCCAGGCATGGAGCCAGAGGCGGTCCGAGGCGCCGCCGCCATAGAGCGCATCGCCCAGGACGGGCCGCCCCAGGTGGTTCAGGTGGACTCGGATCTGGTGGGTGCGGCCCGTGTGGATGCG
>SESE01000923.1_pt1 | contig 12087 bp, 8 predicted proteins | sample 3171371 | NCBI WGS metagenome assembly SESE01 (sample SAMN06051881, study PRJNA518727) | freshwater metagenome | biome: subpolar coniferous forest; feature: holomictic lake; material: water; isolation source: holomictic Lake 442, 13 m depth | place: Canada: near Kenora, Ontario | collected...
CGGCGACCATCAATGTGATCACCAAGAATGTAAACGGCACCGAGGTTTACCTGGCAACCGGGAACGCCCTGCAGTACTCGACAACATACATGACCGGCAAGCAGTGGGCGCCCGACCAGTTTGTGAGCTTTTCGTTCACCACAGAAGAGAAGCGCGGCTTCAAGGCGTGGAGCCACGATAACACGACATACGGCCAAACCAATGTGGGCGACCGGGTCGGGGAGCTCGATAGTCCCAGCTTCTTCAGCATACTCAAGGGGCAGTCTGGCGACCTGTCCGCCCAGGTCATTGCCTACCGTACGACGTGGCCGGAGTTGAACATCGGTCGGTTCCAAGGCACGGATGGCCAGGCTGTTGACGAGTTTTATACGCTCTTCGTGAAAGACGAACATAGCTGGAGCGCAGATCTGGTTAGCGTAGTGAGCGCCGATATTACCTACAAGCGGAAGACCCGGCTGGACACCCACAATTCCACAAACAGCGGCATCGAAATTGCGGCCGCTCAGTGGTGTTCCACCGCAGAGGCCGGACTGCGATACACCGGCTTCGACAAGCACCTGATTCAAGCCGGTGTCCAAGCCGGGTATGTGCACAATGTGGACACCTACGCCATTGTCCACTACCCGGGGTACTCGGTCATTCCGAAAACGACGCTGGTCGACGAAGACTCGCAATCCGTCGGCTTCTATGTCGACGACCAGTATCGCCTGGCACCATGGCTGAAGCTGGTGGGCGGCCTCCGCGCGGATCACAACACCGTCTTGCAGAATGACTGCTGGTATCCCGGTGCACGCGCCGCACTCATCTTCGAGCCGACGGAGAGTCTGGTGTCGAAGCTGGTATACAATCGGGCCAACCGCATGCCCACCGCCGTGGAGTCCCCATTGAACGAGGCGTGGGGCCAGGGCAAGCCCGGCACCCCGCCCTTTGCCACCGGACCAAACGCCACCCGGCCGGAAACGCTTTCGACCTATGAGTGGGAGAACATCCTATACATGGGCAAAGTGCGGCTCGGCGCCACCGTGTATCACCAGGAGCTCAACGATTACATCAGTTGGGCCGGCCCGTGGTCCAACATCGGCGAATTTCAAGGCAATGGTGTGGAGTTGTGCGCGCAGGCGCAGCTTGATCCACGCCTCCAGATCTGGGCCAACGGCACCTGGAATAAATCCAGCCTGGACAACAACCCGATATCGACGGGCAGGCTGATCGGCGCACCGACGTATACGGCCAACACGGGCCTTGATGTCGTGCTCGTCCAGAACCTGACGTTTTCACTCGCCGTGCGCTACCTTGACGATCAAGCGGCCATGGATGGTGACACCGTGTTTTCCATCCACAGTCGCACGTATGTGGATGCCACGCTGCTGTGGCGTGGCAGCGCGAAAGACAATGACCCTGCGCTGGACGTAAGCCTGTCTGCATACAACATCACCGACAATCGCGAGCCTGTGGCCACACAATGGCTGCCGGTCACGTATGACCCCCGCGGCTTTACCTGCGTGCTGGCTGTCGGCGTGCGCTTCTAACCCCCTGCAATTACGCCGAGCCCAACGTCAAACGCATTCAGAGATGTCTCCACACATGAAGCGAGCGATGATCCATACGGCTGTTCGACGCCACGTCACAAGGCTTTCCGTGATGCTGCTCGTGGCAGCGGGGTGGCTGGCGTGTGGAACATTCGAGGCCCGTGCGCAGGGCTCGAAACGATCCGAGTATGAAGTCAAGGCCGAGTACCTGCCGCTGTTTGCCCAGTTTGTCAAGTGGCCGGCCGCGTCCTTCGCCGACACCAACGCGCCGCTGGTCATCGGTGTTCTGGGCGACTACCCTTTCGGCGAAGCGCTGGACCAGGCCGTCAAGAACCTGAGCACCGTTGACGGCAGAAAGCTGATCATCCAGCGTTCACGGAATGTTGCGGATGTGAAGTCGTGCCATGTCCTGTTCATCTGCAAGTCTGAAAAAGACCAGCTCGACCAGATCCTCGCATCCGTCGCAGGGGGTGGCGGAGCCGTCCTGACGGTCGGCGAGACGGAAGGATTTGCCGCCCGCGGCGGCATCATCAACCTCGTCCTGGAGGAGAATAAAGTTCGTTTCGAAATCAACCGGGACGCCGCAACGCATGGCAAGCTCAGCATCGGCTCGGAACTGCTCAGTCTGGCCAGGATCGTGGCCACGAAAAACAGCAGGGAACAAAAATAGCGTCATGCGTACCTTTCGTGATATGCCGATTCGGCGGAAACTGCGGGTCATAACAATGGCCATCGTGGCCTTTGCCTTGCTGCTGACCGGATCTGTCTTCACAATCCACGAAACGCTAACCTTCAAGCAGAGCCTCCGCGATGACACCGGAGCACTCGCAGAGATCATCGCGCTCAACTGCCGGGCTCCCTTGAGTTTTGAGGATCCAGCGGCTGCCACGCGCCTTCTGTCCTCGCTGTCGGTGCGTAAGCGAATTGTAGCGGCTGCGGTATACTCAGCCGATGGCCGATTGTTCGCCGAGTTCCGGCGCGCCGACAATGCCATGAAGAGCCTGCCGCAAGCCATACCGCCGGACGACCACCCGGATGCGCTCCGGCACATCGTGCTCGTGCGGCCTGTCATGATGGAATACAAAACCGTCGGAACCGTTTACCTCTACTGCACCCGGGAAGAGTTATACACACGGTTGGTCCTGTATGCCGGCTTGACCCTCTTAATCCTGTTGGGCACGCTGCTGGCAACCATTCCCCTGTGCAACGTCCTGCAGCATCGCATCTCCGGCCCGATTCTTTCTCTGGCGGAGACCGCCGCGGCCGTTACGCGCGACGACAACTACGCCGTGCGGGCCATCAAATCCGGGAACGATGAACTGGGCCTGCTCACGGACGCCTTCAACCGGATGCTGTCCACAATTGAGGAACGCGAAGCCGCGTTGCGCCAGTCAAACGAACAACTGCAGGGCGAAGTTCAGGAACGTTTACGCGCACAACAGGATCTCGCGCAGGAGAAGGAGCGCCTGGCCATCACGCTGGCCTCGATTGGCGACGCCGTAATCGCCACCGACACAACCGGTCGCATTGTGCTGTTTAATCGCACGGCGGAAGAACTGACCGGCTGGGCACCAGCCGACACCTTCGGGCGCGTACTTCCCGAGGTGCTCCGGATCGTCAACGAAGACACGCGACAGCCCTGCCCGAATCCGGTGGACCGCGTGATGGAAAGCGGCGGCTTCGTGGACCTGGAGCAGCACACCGTACTGCGGGCCAGAGATGGTCGCGAACGGGCAATCGCCAATAGCGGCGCGCCCATCCGCGACAACGAAGGGCACATCATCGGAGTCGTCCTGGTTTTCCGGGACGTCAGCGAGCGGGCCCGCATGGAGAAAAGTTTGGCCGAGAAAGAAAGTCAGCTCCGGCATGCGCAAAAAATGGAAGCCGTGGGACGGCTGGCGGGCGGCATCGCTCACGATTTCAACAATCTTCTGGGCGTCATTATCGGCTTTGGCAGCATTGTGGAGGATTCGCTGCAGGCCCGGGACGAGGCCACGCGCGCCAACATGCGGGAGATTATGCAGAGCGCAGACCGTGCGGCGGTCCTCACCCAGCAACTGCTGACCGTCTCGCGGAAGAAGATGGTAGACACGCAGCCTGTGAACGTGAACCGCGTTGTCCTGAACTTTGACACGTTGTTGCGCCGGACGCTTGGAGAAGACATTGAACTGGTCACGCTCCCGGCCGGCGACTGCAACGCGATCCTCGCCGATGTGGGCACCCTTGAGCAAGCCATACTGAATCTGGCCATCAACGCGCGCGACGCCATGCCTCGTGGCGGTAAGCTGACGATCCAGGTGGAGCCCGTGCTCTTAACCGAAGGGATGATGTCGATGTCCGGAGAGATTCCATCCGGAGCCTATGTCTGCTTGCAGGTGCAGGACACCGGCACCGGCATGACCGACGAGGTGCGCCAGCATGCCTTCGAGCCGTTCTACACCACGAAGACGATCGGGCGCGGCACAGGGCTGGGGTTGGCTGCTGTCTACGGCATTGTCAAGCAGTTCAACGGGTTCGTTGTGCTGGAATCGAAGCTTGGCATCGGAACCACATTCTTTATCTATTTTCCCCGCCTGGCCGACTCCGCCATCCTTCCGGCACCGGACATGCCGCAACACAAGGAGGCTATGCCCCGGGGCACAGAGACGATCCTCGTGGTCGAAGATAACGCCGCGCTCCGGAGTTTCAGCGTCAAGGTGCTCTGCAGTCTCGGGTATCGCGTGCTGGAAGCCTCCAACGGCCAGAAGGCATTGGAAATTTGCCAGCACCACGCAGCCCCGTTGCACCTGATCCTGAGCGATGTCGTCATGCCGTTCATGAGCGGCCCTGAATTCGTGCAGCTTGCCGGAAAAATCCGGCACGATTTCCGTGTGCTCTTCACCAGCGGGTTCAGCGAAAATTTAACGTACAACGGCATCGCCATTGAAACGGCGGCCATGCTTCCGAAGCCCTATAGCCAGCGAGTCCTGGCAGCACGAGTCCGGGAGATTCTGGGCAATACCGGCAAGGCATAGGGATGACGTCTCGCGCACGCAGCAACGTCTGGTCAGCCCTCCGGCGCAAAGGGCGGCACCGGGCAGTCGAGGGCGTCGGCAATGGCGCGCAGCGTTTCAGCCTCATGCAGCGTCGTGTGACCGTCCGTGACGACAATCGCGGCGCACGCGGCAAGCAGTTGCCCTTTGAGTTGCGGGGCAAGCTCCGCGAGGCGGTCGAGATGCTCCTCGAGTTCCTGCAACGAACAATCCTTGCGATCGCGCAGTCGTTCCGCCGCCGTCTCTCCCAACGCCTCCCAACCCGCGGCGTAGGCTGCAGCGGCGGCGGCCTCATCGTTGGCGCCATTCCAGACCAGCAGCGAAAATACGCTGGCCATTGAACGACCCAAACCATCAAAGCTCTGGAAGCGGACGCGCGGCGCCTGCGTCAGGTTGAAATGACGGTCCAGACGCCGCGACACCATATGCAGCAGCGCAAACTCGAAGGGATCCACCTCTTCGTCCGCCAAAACCATATTCATCATGTTTTCACGGAGCGCGCCGTAGGCCGCGGCTTCCAGGTTGCGCAGGGCGCTGACGGCCAGGTCGGCCAGCGGCAGACGGGCAGCCTCCGGCATGGCACCGCACAAATCCGCCAGATGCGAAAGCCGGGCATACACGTTGCCGGGCGCGCGGGCCGCCAGCCGCGCCATCTGCCGCTGCCGCGTATCCGGTCGCTTGGAGAGCAGCAGCGCGTAAAGAACCGTAGCCGCACCTTCGGTTGTTGCCACAGCCTGGCGACAATTCTGCGGAATGGCCTGCAACAGGGCAGCCGCGTAGGCCACGTTGGGAAAGTCCGGCGCGCCGACGCGGCTGGTCAAGCCGGAAACAGCCGTGCGCGACGACGGCTGTACGGGCGGAAACCGATCGACCGGGACCGGGGATAATTCGTGCGCCGCGTGCGAAACGCGAACGGTTGCCAATGCCCGTTGCACAGCCTGCAGATTTCCGGTGAATGAGGGATCGAGCCGCCGGATACGCTCCGCCAGTGGCGGGTGGGTCTCGAGAAAGTTCATCCAGGACGCCGCACCAGGCTCAGAAATAAAGAAGTGGCTGGCTGACGCCGACTGCGTGGCGTCCACACGCCCCCCATCGCGCCAGGCAGCAATCTTTTTAAGTGCGCCAGCCAGCCCCAGTGGATTACGCGTAAACTGGGCTGCCGAGGCATCCGCCAGATATTCGCGCTCGCGCCCGATGGCCGCCTTGATCAGGTTGGCGAAGAACACGCCGATGTAGCCGATGATCATGACAGCCAGCCCCAGCAAAAACAGCATCGCCACAAAACCGCCGGACTTACCGCGGCCGGTCCGGACGCGACCCACGATGCGCATCAGGCCATATCCCGTAAGGGCGATCATGAGAATGCCGTGCAGGATACCCATCAGGCGCACGTTCATTCGCATGTCGGCATTAAGAATGTGGCTGAATTCATGCGCGATCACGCCCTGAAGTTCATCACGTGTCAGCGTCTGCAGCGCGCCGCGCGTCACCGCGATGGCGGCATCGTTCGTCGTGAGCCCCGCGGCAAAGGCATTGATGCCGGTTTCATTGGACAGAATGAAAATCTGTGGCACCGGCGTGCCGGAGGCAATCGCCATCTCCTCAACCACATTGCGCAGCCGCTGCTCGTCCGGATCGGCCGTTTGCATGGCAACCGGCTGGCCGCCCATCAAGCGCGCCACCACGGCGCCACCGCCGCTCAGCTCGGCAACCTTGTAGAGGGTCCCTCCAATCAGGATCGCCAATGTAACAAGCATGGACCAGCAAAAGAGCACCGGATCCCAAAGGCCTGACAGCCCGGAGGCTTCGCGCGCAGACGCACTGGCGTGAAGGGAAGCGCTGTGCTGCCCGTTGGACGATACCGTCGAGAAAACCAGGACCACGACCGCGTAGACCGCCACCACAATCAGCACAACTGCCAGCGCATACAACACCGCCAGCAACCGCGTCCATTTGCGCGCCCGGTCCTGGTAGTCAAAAAAGTTCACCCAAAGGCCACCTTTGGCGCCTCGCGGTCCGAGGAATTTGAGATGTTAAACAGGACAGCCTGCTCAAAGCCGAACATGCCGGCAAACAACACGTTCGGGAATGTTTCGCGCGCGGTGTTGTACTGCATCACCGTGTCATTATAGGACTGGCGTGCGAACGCGACGCGATTTTCGGTCGAGGAGAGCTCCTCCATGAGGCGCGCGATGGTCTGGTCGGCCTTCAGGTTCGGGTAGGCTTCCATGACCGCGAAGAGGCGTCCCATGGCACCGGACAGCACGCCCTCGGCACCGAGCAACCCCTGTACGGCGGCGCTATCCGCCGGATTGGCTGCCGCGGCACCGCGTGCTGCCACCGCCTGATTGCGCGCGGCAATCACGTTTTCAAGCGTCGAGCTCTCGTGCTTGAGATACGCCTTGGCTGCCTCGACCAGATTGGGAATCAGATCGTGGCGCCGCTGCAGTTGCACATCAATCTGCGCAAACGCATTCTTGAACAGATTACGCAAAGCCACCAACCGGTTGTAGATGCCGATCACGAAAAGCACGGCCAGCACCAGCGCCGCAAGCACGATATAGGGTATATACTTCATAAAAGACACCTCCTGTTGCGTTGATTACTTTACCGATCTCCCAAGCGAAAGCCAACAGGATTCGCAGCTGATCATTCCCATTTTCCCATCCGGCCCGCCGGTTTTCTCTAGCCATCCTCCTGCACTTCATAAATTCCTCGCTCGACTACCCTACGATCATGACCTGATTGACAAAATTGACCTTTTTCACCAGATTACCCGTGGTGTCAATGAAGCCAACACAGTCAATCTGGTCATTTAAAACGGCGAGGAGTACAACATGCCTGATCTGTTCGACAAACACGGAGGGTTCAGGAGGCTGCATTCCTTCACGCTCGCCCAGACTCCCTCCGCCCCGTTGCGCGTGACGCTCATGCAGAACTCCGCCGGTTCCGACCGGCCGGCCAATCTGGCATGGCTCGAGCAGCATTTGCCGCCCGGCCTGGAGACCGACCTGATTGTGCTGCCGGAAGTCTTTGCCTTTCGCGGCAGCGACGAGGCGTACCGCGCGGCTGCGGAACCGCGCGATGGTCCGCTGGCGCAGTGGGTACAGGCGCAAGCGATCCGAGCGAAAGCCTGGGTGCTGGCCGGCAGCGTGCTGGAGCGCGACGGCAACAAGATCTACAACACCTCCCTGCTGTTCAACCGGGAGGGCAAACGAATCACCACCTACCGCAAGATCCACTTGTTTGAAGCGCGGCTGGAAAGCGGGCTTCTGATCCGTGAACGCGACGTGTACCAGGCCGGTGACCATCCGGTGCTAATCGACATGGATTCCTGGTGTGCCGGGCTCTCGATCTGCTACGACGTGCGCTTCCCGGAGCTGTACCGGCACTACACCAGCCAGGGCGCCACGCTCCTGCTGATCCCGGCCAATTTTACGCAGCGCACAGGTCGCGACCACTGGGAGGTGCTGGTGCGGGCGCGAGCCATCGAAAACCAGTGCTTTGTCCTTGCGCCAAACCAGTGCGGCTCCAATCCACACACCCATTGCCGCAGCCACGGCCATAGCCTGGTCGTCAGTCCCTGGGGCGAGGTCCTGGCCACAGCAGCCGACGAACCGGCCGTGCTGCAAGTCACGCTGGACCCCGCCATGCTCCACACCACCCGCCAGCGCATCCCGGCGCTGAAGCACCGGCGTACGGATATCCTGTCGTAATGACGTAAGGAGCGCCGGTCAGCCGGACCGCGCCAACGCACCACAGGACATGGCGCGCCTCACCTTACTTGCGGCACGGCCTTGGGCTCGGAAAGCGTGAAGGATGTTTTGAGCAGCGATTCGTTGATGTTGAAGGTGGTCTGGTAGGTGACGGCCTCGCCATTGACCTTCACATTGGAGAGCGTGAGGCGATTGGCTTCCCTGTTCCGGGCCAGATCCACGCAAAAATCACCCTCGATATACGACCGCATCACGCGATACCCGTATTTTCGAAAATTGATTGTGATTTCAAAGCTGTCAATTTTTTCAGCCTGCGGCGCAGCTGAGGCGCCGACCGGTTTCCCATTTACGGTCGCAGCAGGCAGAGCATTCGACACCGAATTTTTGCTGAAGACGTCAAACGTCAGGGCTATGGGCGAGTAGTACTCTTCTGAGCTTGTAACGTACAACCGCGCCGTGCCCATGATGCGGTCCGTCTCCTTATCCTTTGTCCCCCAGTTCATCCGGGTAATGTCCACCTTGTAGTCTTTGGAAAGGACCGTCTTGCCCTCCTTGAATGCAGCGCCAAAGGCACTTGTTACCAGAAAGCCCAAGAGCACCACGCTAACCGTTGCCAATCTCATATCCACTATTTCCTTGCCTGCCTTCGTTCTGGTTGACCACGGCAACACCGGTCACACATAGTCCAGCCAGACATTACCGAAGACGCCCGCTACATTACGCCATCCGAACCTGGCGTCAAGTGGAAATGGCCGGACAGTGGACGGCGTAAAGCCGTCCCTACGAACCCCCGCCCCCCCAGAAGCATTATTTTGAGTCCCGGTGTAAGATTGAGCGGGGAATGCGCATATACCATGTAGGTGGCGACTAGCAGCCTGTCGGACTTAGCGCTGGATCAGTACAGATTTTGTGCCGACCAGGCTGCTAGTCATGGGGCAAGCGTACGCCAAGCATCGGATTCCAGTATAAGACGCAAACAATTGACAAACAGAATGGCATTCTGGTCGTTTTTTGAGGTCTCGCAACCCGCTATCCGCGGGTTGCAAACTAGGAGACTGTCGGCAGGATGCTCCAGACCGATCCAGGGCCTAAGGCCGACAGTCTCCTAGGAGTAGTACCCATGCACACCCTCACCCAACTTCTCATCGGCATGGCAGCCGCCGGCGTGATGGCTGGCCCGCAGCGTCCGGCGGCGCTGGTCGCTGGCGCTGTGGCAGGTGTGCTGCCGGATGTCATTGACTGGTGGGCGCACCATCTCTTGCGGCAACCGGACATTACGGTTACCCCCGACCCGCTGGCGCCGACACCTGCCACGATGGTAAAAGGGTTGCACCTGACGCTGCAGCAGGCACAAATCCACCGGCGGCCCATTGTGCTACGGTTCAATCCCCTGCCCGCTCCGGATGGCGGCTACGTATCTTATCGCCTCGATTGCGACCGACTTCATCATCTATGCGTGACACTGGACATGGCAGGCAGGCCTGAACGCAACAACTTGGCAACTATGGATGGTCTCGCGCAAGGCTGTTGCTTGCCGCAACACCCGCTGCCGCTACAGATCCGGGATGCATCCGTAGACCTGCAATTCTGCGCCACGCAGCGCCGGATCGAAAGCCTTGACCTGTCGCGCGTGGCCGGGGTCGGGCATACCTTTTTCATGGCAGGTGTGTTGGCTGGCTTGGCCTGCCTTGTGAATATCTGGTTCGGCTTGGCAGTGGCAGCGGCCCTCGCGGCGCATTTACTGCTGGATGCAGGCGGCCGGAACCAACTTGTGCCCGGTTTGCCGTTTTCCAACCGGCTCTATCGTGGATGGCGCTTGTGGGACGAAGACGGCTGGCGCGTTAATCTGTACGCCAGTGTGTTTGCGGCTGTAATCATCGCAGGGCTAGGAACCTGTCGGACTTAGGCCCTGGATCATTCTGGTACCTTCTGCCGACAGGTTCCTATTTGAAACTCAATTGGCCATGCGCCCGCGTTTTCGATACAGTATGACCGGAGGCGAATTATGAATTCTGACACAACCGCGCCGCGAGTGGCTGCTGAGCTGGATGAATCTGCGATTTCGCGTGCCGAATTGCACATTGAGCGGGAGAAAATTGAGATCGAACGCGAGCGGTTGGCGCTGGAACGCGAGCGCATGGCCGCGGAGCGCGAGCGCTGGAAAAGCGAATCGGAATGGAAGGCGCGCGCCGAAGGTCGCGGCGTGACGTTCAGCACGCTGGTTCTGATTGGCATGGTCTGCCTGCTGGGAGGCGTGCTGGCCGGGTTCTTTGCCGCCGGGCCTGGCGGCGCGAGCCGGTCGGCACGGCTCGAATCCCTGGCAACCCGGGCCAGCACGAACGCCACCGGTATGGGAGCGAGTTCCTTCCAACTGCGCCCGCTGGATGCCGGCGGCGGCAGCAAAGCGTACTTGCTGATTCTCGACTGAGATGTGGCCATGACTTCCAATAACCCGCCCCCTGTCATTCCATGAGCATCTTCAAAGCCTACGATATCCGCGGCGTCTTCGGGAGCGAGATCGACGACGCCATCGTCTATCGCATGGGCCGCTGCCTGCCGGGCCTGTTGCACGCGCGACGTGTTCTAGTCGGTCGCGATGCACGGCTCTCCTCGCCGGTGCTGCGCGATGCGCTCTGCCGCGGACTGCTGGAAGCCGGGGCGGATGTGGACGATCTGGGCCTCGCCACCACCCCCATGGTCTATTGCTTCACGGCACGCGACGGGTACGACGCGTCCGCGCAGATCACGGCCTCGCACAATCCGGCCGGGTACAATGGCCTCAAGATTTCGTCCACCGGCGCGCAGCCGGTCGGCCGCGACACCGGCCTGGCTGAGCTGGAGCGCCGCGTGGCAGGTGAATTGCCGCCACGGGCGCCGAACCCCGGCGTGTTGCGGCAGGTGTCGCGACAGCGCACGTTTGTGGAATTCCTTCAGCCGTGGGTTCCCGACCTTGCCGGCCTGCGTTTTGCCGTGGACTGTTCGGACGGCATGGCGGGGCTTGTCGCCCGCGACCTTTTCGGCCCCCAAACCACCCTCTTGAACAGCACGCCGGACGGCGCCTTTCCGCACCACGGACCCAATCCGCTCGAAGCGGATAACCGCGCACAGCTTGCTGCTGAGGTGCGTGCGCAACGCCTGGATGCGGGCGTAATCTTTGATGGCGACGCAGACCGCGTCATGTTTCTGGACGAGACCGGCGCATTCATCCAGCCGGACTACCTGATTCCGCTCATTGCCGGGCGTTTCTTGCGCGCCACGCCCGGCGCGACTGTCATATGTGACATCCGCACGTCGCGCGGTGTAACCGAGGCCCTGACAGCCGCCGGCGCCAGGCCGGTGTTGTGGAAAGTCGGGCATGCGTTTGCCAAGGTGAAAATGCGCGAAACCGGCGCGATCTGCGGCGGCGAGCTGGCTGGCCATTATTATTTCCGTGACTTCTTTAACTGCGACTCCGGCGAACTGGCGGCGCTGGTCGTGCTTGGCGAACTGGCGGCTGCGCGTGCGCGCGGACTGACCTTCCGTCAACTGCTGGCGCCGGTCTGCACGTATGCCAACTCCGGTGAGCTCAATTTTACCGTGGCGCGCAAAGAGGCTGCGATGGCAGCCCTGCTCGCGGCGCTGGCAGCAGAGTCCGAGCCACAGGCGCTGCTCGATTTCGACGGATGGCGCATCGAATATCCGGACTGGTGGATCAACATTCGCCCTTCCAACACCGAGCCGTATCTACGCGTGGTGCTGGAGGCAGTTACGCCGGCGCGCCTGTCCGAGCGCCGCTCCAGGGTCGAGCGGATACTGCAGCCGTTCATCGGA
>SESE01000924.1_pt1 | contig 12085 bp, 11 predicted proteins | sample 3171371 | NCBI WGS metagenome assembly SESE01 (sample SAMN06051881, study PRJNA518727) | freshwater metagenome | biome: subpolar coniferous forest; feature: holomictic lake; material: water; isolation source: holomictic Lake 442, 13 m depth | place: Canada: near Kenora, Ontario | collected...
CGGTCAATTACTCGGATCAACCTGTAGATACCACGAGCGGCCGCGGCGTACACGAGTTTGTCAACTACGGGCTGAATGATTTCGGTCTTGGGGCCTCCTACGAAATCCTCCCAAAGCGATCTGCAATTTCGGTCCGCGGCAGTCATATGGCCAAGCGATACAATGACAAGCCCTATTCCGCGGTTGGTGACGAGGAAGCCATCGGTTGCGCTGTTTCGGCAAGGTACATGTTCCGTTCGGGCTTGATCCTGATGGGGGATGTCGCCTACAACACGACAGAACTGGGCGACAGCAGTTCGCCAGTGGCACGGGATGCGGATGTCTTCTTTGTGGGGGCGGCTCTTGAAAGAGTGTTCGGATTGCTGTCGGCCCGTTTGCGCCTCGGTGTCGACCAGAGCAGATTTGACATTGCAGGCGACTACGAGCAAGTCCAGATCCAGCAATGGACCGGCAACACCACGAAGCCGGGGGGGGACTTGGAGGTTGCCTATAGCACAGGGAGCGGCATGACCCGTCTTGCCCTTGCAGCGGCCTACCATACGGTACGAAGCGATATCATGCCCTTTGCGACGCAGCAGAGGACAAGTTTTGAACTGAAGGCGAGCCACAGTTTCACCGAGAGGATTGCGCTTGCTGTCAATGCGATGTACGGCAACGGTGAGTACAGCGATCTCACGCAGGTGCAAGGCGGATCCGATGCGTTAGCTGGCGTCGGGACAACACTATCCTATACATGGAACAGGAACCTCCGTCTTGAGACTACATACCGGTTTGAGGATTGGAATTCCGACGACAACATACGGGGATCGTACCGGCGCAATATTGGAGAGCTGGCCCTTAAGGCGACGTTCTAGTTCTGGTAATTGCTGCGCCGGCAGGGGAACATGTCTGTCAACGTCCGGAGTCACCGCTGTCTCTTCCTAAAGACCGGTTTTGCCTGCTTCCGGCAGGGGGAGCGGCGGCAGTATCCGGTCGTATTGACAATGCCAGCGGGGTGTAATGGAGTCACGCTATGGGAACTTCGCTCGAAAAGACTCACTTTCTGGAATACTGGCGGATTATCCAGTCCAGGAAGGAGATCCTCATAGCGGTACTGCTTGCCATCCTTATTGCCGGCTGGCTGATTACGTTGTCCATGCCGAAGGAATACGCTGCCTATACACGAATGACAGTGCGGCCGGTTACCACGGATATTGACCCGTTCAGGGGACAGCAGCAGGACCTTCGCTACGACCCCTTCTACCTCAAGACGCAGATCGATGTGATAAAATCCCAGCTGGTTCTTGATCCTGTTATCTCCAATCTCAACTTGCGGGCGGTCTTTCAGCGCGCAGCCGGATTGCCCCGTGAATTCACGGCCCCAGAAGCGCGCAACGAGCTGCGCAGGAGTATAAGGGTCACATCACTCATCGACACGAGCATGATCAAGATAGATGTGTTCCGAAAGGCGCCCCAGGACACTGTTACCAGGGACGTGAAGGATATTGCCAATGAGCTTGCCCGCGTATATGCCGAAGTCAGCACAGTGGCAGAGCGGGAGAGGGTACAACGCGGACTCTCGAAACTTGACGATGAGCTGCGGAGATACGACGAGCAGGTCAAGAAGAAGGAGGAAGAACGGGAAAAGCTGCGCACGGATCTCAACATAACCTTGTTTGTCAGCCCAAGGAAGGATTTCGCCAACGAAGGGGACCCCATTTCCAAGCTTCGCCTTCAGGAGCTTGAATCAAACAGAATAGCGGCCCGCAATGTCATGAACGACTGTCAGATGAAGCTTGAGAAGCTGCAAGGTCTGTCAGGCGATCAAGAACTCTACACGCTGGTTTCGCTCGTGCAAGATCAGAACCTTGGCATGTTGCGGAGGGATTTGGCTGAGGCCAGCAGGAAGCTCAAGGATCTGCTGGAGACATGTGAAAAGAACCATCCCGATGTCATACGACAGAGGGCGGTGATTGACGAGTTGAATCGACAGATAGAGAACGCCAAGGCCGGTGTGAAGACGAAGCTACAGACCGACTGTGACATCGCGGCACGTAACTTCGAGATGATCGAGAAGGATCTTGAGCAGGAGAAGCGGAAGGATATCGAAACAAGTGCCCGATATCAGCCATTCCTGAAGGTTTGCGAAGAGCTTGAAGATCTCAAGAAGTTCAGGGATGGCCTCAAGATCAGTTCGGCGAAAGAGAACGTCGGGTTGGAGATACCACTGACTCCTGTGCGAGTTGTTGACTTCGCTGAGGAGCCTTCAAGGGATGCGCCCGTGGGTCCTAGCCTGATTCTGAACCTGGCTTTCAGCCTGATTCTAGGCTTGGGTTGCGGTGTGGGACTGGCTTTCTTTACCGAATACGTCGACACATCCATAAAGAATATCGACGAGATCGAACAGTATATCGGAGCCCCTGTGCTTGGAATTGTTCCGCGAAAGGTGAAGTCGCTTATCGAGACCGGTGATACCAGCCAGTATGCAGAGGCCTACCGTGTGTTGCGGACAAACATGCAGTTTTCCAAGAAGCTGGGAAAAGGAAAGACCATCTGCGTGACCAGTGGCGGCGCGGGTGAGGGGAAGTCATTTACCATCTCCAACCTGGGATTTGTGTGCGCGCAACTGAACGACAAGGTGTTGGTGATCGATTCTGATCTTCGCCGTCCCAGGCAACACAAGATTTTCAATCTTGAGCGAAAACCGGGTCTGGCTGACGTATTGAATGGGGCGGCAACAATTGAGCAGGCAATTCGTACCACTTCTATTCGGAATCTGAGCGTCATGCTCAGCGGCAACACGTCTGCAGAGTCCGCCGGCATGCTTGACACCGTCAGGCTGTGCGACATGCTCGATCGTCTGCGGGGACAGTTCGACTGGGTGTTTCTTGATGCACCGCCTGTTGTTGGAATAAGCGATGCGGCGATTCTGGCCAGCAAGGTCGATGCGGTGCTACTTGTCGTCCAGCACCGTAGCTATCCCAGGGAGGTTCCCATCAGGGCCAAACAGATCATTGAGAGTGTGGGAGGGAATCTGCTTGGCGTGGTATTCAACAACATAAACCTGACACGTGACCCTTACTACTATCATCATTACTATCGCTACTACTCAGATGCCTACGGGTACGGCCGCAAGGGCCCCCCTGGGGCCCGGTTGGCGAAGACCGGTGGGCAGATCCCCGGAAAGACGGATGGTGAGGCCGGGAAGGACTTGAGAGTATGAATACGTTCATCCGCGCCGCACTTCCGGCCGCGCTAGCTTCCGTACTTATGGTTGCCGGGTGCATGCCCTCGCGGACCGCCTCTGCCGCGCGATACCGCACTGTCAGGCTGGAGAAATACAGGAAGCCTATTGATACGGAAACTCTTCAGCCAGGTGATCGTATCCAGATACTTCTGCATACCCCCGATCTTCAGACTGTGCCGGCAACTCTTGACGAGCGCGGATGTGTCACGGTTCCAATAGTAGGTTCGGTCAAGATTGGTGGGTTGACTTCCGCAAGAGCCGAAGAGGCGATAAAAGAGGAATACGTCAGGAAGGAGATCTACAAGGCCAGTGCGATCCAGATCGGCATCCAAGCGTCTGACAGGATCTGCTATGTGGAAGGCCATGTCAAGAGGCCGGGGCCGTGCCAGTTCTCCAGGCCCATTACCGTGAATATGGCAATATCCATGGCCGGCGGCAGGGATGAGTTTGCTGATGATAATGCGGTCTGGCTCACCCGTGGAAGGGGCGGAAAGAAGCAGGAACTCAACGGCAGCAAGGATGGCAACATAGTGATTGTCGAGCCCGGTGACATCATCGAGGTGCCCCGGGGCATATGGTGAGGAGCCGCATGGTATTGCCCGCTTCGTGGATGTCTGCAGCGGTTGTGGCTATTGCGCCGGTTTGTACGGCTGCCGTCACTGGCATATTTGCAGCGTTTGTGACAGGCGGGTGCACTCTCCCTATCCCACCCCAGGAACCATCGGCCGATCGACTGGGCCGCGCAGTAAGCAACGCAGTCAAGGCTGCTGCAGATACAACCTATGACACGGGCATTGCGGAGCGAGCGGTAGAGAATGCCGAGGCTTCGAGGTATGAGGCGGCACAGTATCTTGCTTGTCTGGTAGCCAGCAACGGATCAGGACAGGCGGTTGCCGTGGCGGCCCTCAAGACTGCGGAACAGAAAGCCGAGGCGGCACGGGCGTCGGCGCAAGAAATTATCGCACTCACAGCAAACGTATCGAAAGCGGTTGCGGCCGTGAAGGCACTCGCGGAGCAGTTTCCTTCCTCGGAGCCTGCAAAGGCAGCAAGACTTGCTGCGAAGGCGCATGACCTGAGTGTCCGCTGCGTTGAGGATGCTGCGTTGGCGAGACAGCTGGCCGATGACTTGAGGCGTAGGTGGTTGTCGCTGCTGCGTGAGCAGGTGAGTCAGTTGCCGTCCTCGGGCGGACGTTCGGAGGCAGGTGACGCTGCCCCGTGAAGGATGTGCCGCGGCCTTCGCTTCTGCGTCCCGGAACTTCACTTTCCTCTGCCGCTGTTGTGCACGTGGATCAAGGTGATGCGTATGGTCAAAACTCTGTTCAGGTGTCTGGTTGGCCCTGCCGTTGTGATCCTGTCCACTGCCTGTATGATGCACGGCGTCCGGGCGGGGTTGGCCCAGCATCTGTACTTCGAGGCCAGCTATGGGGCCACAAAGAGTGATCCGGAACGCATTCTCGCGAGCTGTGAGAAAGCGGACCGGCTCTATCCATGGAACTATCTGTTCTGCTCCAGAGCTGCTGGAGCTGCGTTTGTCAACGCGGACGAGATGACAGATACGGCGGTTCGGACGCGACTGTTTAGTGCAGCCGGGCGGTGGTGCGACCGGGGCCTCCTTCTTAATCCATACTGTCGCGAGCTTGTTCTTCGGAAGGCGGGACTGATCGGTGCGGCCGGGGAAGGTGCCGTCAGGGCAGCAGAGTACTGGGCGAGATACACTGATTGGCACTACTGGAACCCGGAGAATCACTCAATTCTCGGCATGATGTACATTTGGGCGGGAGACTTGGAGAAGGCTGAGGCCTGCGCAAGTCTCATAGATAAGACCGGTCACGCTGCCGCCCTGCAGAGGGAGATTGACGCAGAATTGTCGCGCCGGTCCGAAATCCGCCGTCCGTAACCGTGTCATCCTGCCGTCAGAACTTCAGCGTCACGTCAGCCTTGCCCTTTGTGACGTGGCCCACCACCACCGGTGCGCTCGATGTCTTGCGCAGAAGGGACAGAGCCTTGCCGGCATCGGCACTGCGCACGAAGATGACCATCCCGATTCCCATGTTGAATACGTGGTACATTTCGGAACGGTCCACTTTTCCGGCCATGGCGATGAAGTTGTACACCGGTGGCACATTCCATGTTGCAGTGTCGATTGTGGCACTGGCGCCGCCCGGGAGAATTCTGGCAATATTGTCGGTAAACCCGCCGCCGGTAATGTGGGCCATGCCGCGGACCTTAACCCCGCTGATCAGGTGCTGCACGGGCTTGAGATAGCTCTTGTGCACAGCCAGCAGGATGTCGGCAGCAGTACGCCCAGTGCCTGGTATAATGTCGGACGGGGCCAGGCCAGCGGTCTCGAAAATCACCTTCCTGGCGAGGGAGTAGCCGTTGGTGTGCAGCCCCGACGATGGCAGGCCTATGACGGTATCACCCGGCCTGATATCGGAACCGTTGATGATTTTCTTCTTGTCCACAACACCAACGATTGTGCCGACAAGATCGTATTCGTTTTCAGGATAGAGACCGGGCATTTCTGCGGTTTCGCCGCCAATTAGGGCGCAATTATTCTGTCTGCATGCCTTGCAGAGGCCAGAGACAACTGCGCGGAAAATCTCGGGCTTGAATCGTGCCGATCCGAAGTAGTCGAGAAAGAAGAGAGGAACTGCCCCGTGGACGAGTATGTCATTGACGCAATGATTGACTATATCCTGCCCGATGGTGTCATGTCGGCCAGTCATTGCTGCTATCTTGATCTTTGTGCCGACGCCGTCCGTGCTGGCCACAAGGACTTTCCCGGCGCCTGGCGCCTTGAAGAAGCCGCCGAAGGCGCCGATCTCATTCAAGGTGCCGCTTGTTGCCGTGCTGCCGATAAGGGCCTTGACGGAGCGAATGCCGTTCATCTTTGCGGTGATATCAACCCCAGCCTTTGAGTACGCGGATGTTTTCATGGTTTTAGAGTCCCAGGGCTTTGAATACTCGGTCTACGTCCTTGAAATGCATGCTTTGGTCGAATGCCTTATCCATGTCTTTTGCAGAAACCTTACCACCGATCTCGGGGTCAACCTCGACCAGTTTGCGGAAGGATGTACGTGTCTCCCACGCCTTCATGGCGTTGCGTTGCACTATCCCGTAGGCCACCTCTCTGGCTATACCCTTGCGTGTCAGCATAAGGAGAACCTGCTGGGAACTGGTGAGGCCCTGGGTGAGGTTGAGATTCTCCAGCATGCGGGTCGGGTGAACTTTCATCTTTGTCACCAATTTCGCAAGTTCCCTGAGCATATGATCGAGTGCGATCGTGCTGTCGGGGATGATTATGCGCTCAACCGAAGAATGGGAGATATCCCTCTCGTGCCAGAGGGCTACATTTTCCAGGGCGGCCAGGCAGTTGCCCCGGAGCAGGCGGGAGAGACCACAAAGTTTTTCCGCTGTTATAGGATTCTTCTTGTGCGGCATTGCCGATGAACCCTTCTGCTCGGGACCGAAACCCTCCTCGGCCTCCAGTACTTCGGTGCGCTGCAGGTGGCGAAACTCCATGGCCCATCTCTCGACCGATGCGCCGATAGTTGCCATTGCACACATGTACTCAGCGTGCCTGTCGCGCTGGAGAATCTGCGTGGAGATGGTCGCAGGTCGCAGTTTCAGCTTGCGGCAGACATATTGTTCAACCTTGGGTGAGAGGTGGGCGTGCGTTCCAACCGCACCGGAAAGTTTGCCTACCGAGATGATATCTCGCGCGGCTTCGAGCCGCTTTGCTGCACGGCCGAACTCGTCGTACATCAAGGCCATTTTGAGGCCGAATGTTATCGGTTCGGCGTGGACACCGTGGGTGCGCCCGATCATGGGGGTATTCTTGTACCGCCGGGCCACGGTAGCCACAGCCTTTCGCACAACCGCGATATCAGCAGCAAGGATGTCGGCAGCCCGCACCATGAGCACGCTCAAGGCTGTGTCCAGGATATCCGAGCTGGTGAGCCCGTGGTGAATGTACCGCGAAGAAGGCCCGACGTTCTCTGCTACGTTTGTCAGGAATGCGATGACGTCGTGGTGGAGCTTTTCCTCGAGGCTATTGATGCGGTCGACGCTGAAGGCTGCCCGCTTTGTGATCCTGTTCAGGTCGGCTGCTGGAATCATGCCGAGCTTACTCATGGCTTCGCAAGCTAGCACCTCGATCCTGAGCCATGTTTGATATTTACTCTCGTCGGTCCATACGGCGCCCATTTCAGGCGTTGTGTAGCGAGGAATCATTATTTGCCTCCAGTTGTCCGGCAGTCGTACCGCAAGGCCCAGACGTGGCGACGTCATTGCCGGTGCTACTGTCGCCGCGCCCTTCACCATGCTGTCTTTCGAAGAATGCCGATACTACATACATTACGACTCCTATGCAAATGGAAGAGTCGGCAATATTGAAAGTGGGGAAGTGGTGAACACCGGAGTAGAAATCGAGAATATCAACAACCGACGCGTACTTGATGCGGTCCAAAAGATTCCCGATGATGCCGGCGATGACCATTGCCATGGCAAGCCGGTGCGGCAGGGGGCCGCTGATAATCCGCCTGCGGAAGATGACGAGGACAATGAGCACCAGAGTCGAGAAGGCGGCCAGGGGCAGGTTTGAGTCGTGGAACATGCTGAAAGCTGCACCCGTGTTGTGCACGTGCGCAAGGTTGAAGAATCCGGGCACTACAGGCACGATTTCAAAGTGAACTATGCGATGAGTGACCAGAATCTTGGTGAGTTGGTCAAGGAAAGTAATGATGCATATGACAATCAGTACGAGCATGAAGCCTGCCCGGCCTTTCAGGAATTCACCAATCAACCGCGACGGTGGCGGCACCAGCGGCCCTAAAGGACAAAAGTCGCCTCGACATACTGACTGGCGGGGGCGAGTGGGTGAATCTTTACTCTTCCGATCCGCCGGCGGTCTGGCTGGCCGCACTCTTCGTTGCATCGGCCATTGTACTGCCAAATGGTTGATAGCGGCTCTTATCCTTCTCCGCGGTGGCCTGGCAGGTTATGCACATGCGCGCGAATGGAATGGCTTCCAGGCGGGAAGTGCCTATCGGCGTGCTGCACTGTTCGCATCTGCCGTACGTCTTGTCGGTTAGACGCTGGATTGCCTGGTTGATTTCAAACAGGATGTCGTGTTCCGATGTGAGCAACGTAAGGGCGAAGTCTCTGTCAAAATCGTCCGTAACATCGTCGCGAGGCTCGTCGGCGTCAGTCTTGCTCAGCGAATCCGTAGCAAGGAAGTTGATTTGCTTCGTGATCTTTTCGTGCAGAAGGGTGAGCAGTTCCGTGTATTTCTTCTTCTGGGCAGCCGACAACTGCAGCTTCTGAGTTGGCTGCTGCTTGCTGGCTTCCTTCCGGAGCTTTTCGGACGCTTCTGTCTCGGCGGCAGCCTTGCGTGCTTTGGCGACCTGACGGACCGTCTTGTTTGCACGCTTGACCGCAGCTTCCATTCTTCGCGTCTCGGATTTCACCGGACCACGAGCAATCTGCTTCTTCTTGGCTACACTCATATGGCCTCCGCTGTCCGGGTGGATAGTATTTCTCCACACCGTGAACAAAGGGCAAAAACATACTGCAGGACCTATATCCGTGTCAATGTAAAATCGGCTAAGAATCGGGTTTGGTGCATGGTTGTTGCTTCATCAGGCGCCGTGAGGAGAGGAGAGGTCCAGTGACCGGATGCTTGGCAGGCGATGCACCTCGCGGGTGCTGAAAAAAGAGTCCTAAACCTATTGACTTGATTCACCGGATTCTGTTTACTCCGCGCTTGTTGTTTGAATGCGCCATCCCCCTCGCGGCGCATTTTCGGTAGGAAGAGGGTACGGAGATGGACGCTCCGAGAAAGAACGTCCGAGCTCGGAGGAAAGCATGGCAACGGGTACGGTCAAGTGGTTCAATGAGGCGAAGGGTTTCGGTTTCATCTCTCCTGATGACGGTGGTGAAGATCTGTTTGTGCACTATTCCAGCATCCAGATGGAAGGTTTCAGGGTTCTTCAGGAAGGTCAGAAGGTTGAATTCGAGACCGCACCAGGCAGGAAGGGTATGCAGGCTGTTTCGGTGCGCAGCGCATAGCTGTTTGGTGGATGATGAACTTACGGGCTCCGGGTCGAACCGGAGCCCTTTTTCTTTGCTACACTAGTCCCCGCAGTCCCGTACCGGTTGGCGAAGCTGCTTCTTGCCTGCGTGAAGGTGCTTGTCATTGAGCATGCGTTCCTTCTGCCTGCGCGAACGTCTCCGCTTCTGGCGGCGGATTCTTTCCACTTCCTGCTGCCGCCTGCTGAGTGCCCCAAGTATTCGCTCCTCGATGCGATCGCAGAGCTCACGTCTTGCCAGGAACCGGTTCAGGGACTGTGACCTTCCTCGCTGGCACTTGATCTCGATGCCGGTTGGCCGGTGCAGGATGTAGACGCAGGACGAGGTCTTGTTAATCTTCTGGCCGCCAGGGCCGGAACCCTTGACGAACTTCTCGACGATGTCGGCGTCCAGCACGCGCAGTTTCGTCATGCGTGCGGCAAGTTGGCTTTCCTTGTCTGAACTTGCGGTCGGCGTCATGTCTGCACCTGTCGGTTGCGGCGGTTTCACGGCCCGGGAATGGAGCGCGACGGCTACGATTCCCGGTGCTTTGAGGAGATACGGCGTTTCCGCGCTGCGAACTCGGGGGCTTCGCGGACACAGGCGCCGAGGACTCTCAGGGACTTCCTGAACAGAGCCCAGCTGTTCTTCTTGAGGGTCAGCGGTTCCGGGCCGACGTCTTCCCAGCCGGGGGTTGTGAGATCGTCGGCCGGGATTGCCACCTTCTCCCAGTTGTGGAACAAGCGTCCCCACGTGCTGTGGAGGATGTCGTGGACTATCTTCTGGTGAGTCGGGTACCAGAACGAGTCGTGATAGAGCACGCTCGCGATGTACGACCACGGAGCCAGGAATGTCTTCAGCGACCAGGCCAGAGGGCGGCGCAACCAGCCCCAATAGATCCTGTGCTGCATCCGGCTGGCGAATGTCATCTTCTTGAACGGCCCGACGAAGTTCCACGGCTTTTCCATCAATTCCGGCTTGCCGACTATCTCCAATTCCCTGACATCGCCGCAACCGAGGCCCCGTTCGTGCGCAAGGCGGATGAACTTGACGTCGGACAGCGGGTCGAATCCCATCAGTTTGGCCGCAACAGCGTCGATTGCGACCTGGTCGGATGAGGCGAGGATGACGTTCTTCACGAAGGGAATCATGCATCGCGGCCCTGGGCCGTCGCCGGCAAAGGTTCCATCCATCACGGCGAAGATGCCGCTGTGTATCTTCTTCTGGATCATCAGGAGGTCAACGAGCGTTTCATGAATGACCGGGTGGGTCCAGTGGCGACGTTCGTTCAGGAGGCCCCCGAAAGCGTTCTTCATGGCACCGGTAGTGGTTGTGAATATGTGCGTCTTGACCGTTGGCAGGTGGATGATGTTTTCGCCCACAAATCGCTTCGGGATCATGAATCCCTGCGGAAAAACCCGGTTGAGGCACAGGAACTTGTCTGCCAGGTCACCGACAGCTTCCCGGACGTCTATCCATCCCTCGTGTTCGTAGAGATGCACGTTCTGGAGGCCGTGCGCCTGCGTGACGTTGATTTGCTTGTTCTCCCGTTCGCCGAGGTGAGCATCGATGACCACGGTGCGGTTATGGCATCCGTGGACCCTGTTCATGTCGTAACCATCCTTCTTGAGAGCCCGTATTACCCCGTCGAGCTGCCATGGCGTGGTGGATGATGCGGGATAAAAGAAGTGCCAGCTGATGTTTATCTTGAGGGCCGTGTCCTTGTCCTTGGGGAGTACATCACGGTAGCCGGCAAGATTCATAAGCGCATGGTAGTCCCGCAGGACCGTTGCCGGGGTTGTTTCAAGTATAGCGACTTTTGATTTGCTCATTTCGTGATGATACTTAATGATCGGGCGCAGAGGCAAGGAAAAGGGCTTGGGAACATGGGGGGTGACATGGACTTGACGCTGGTTGTACTCGCTGCGGGCAGGGGCAGCCGCTATCGCGGCTTGAAACAGGTTGATTCTGTGGGGCCTTCCGGTGAAGCGCTGATGGACTATTCTCTCTACGATGCAGTCAGGGCCGGGTTCAGGCGGATCGTATTTGTGATCAGGCGTGACATTGAGAGCCAGTTCAGGACGCACACTGGCAACGGGTTGGGCCGGGAGGTGGAAACGGAATATGTGTTCCAGGAGTTGGGCTCCGTTCCCGCAGGGGTTTCCGTGCCGGTCGACAGGGTCAAGCCGTGGGGTACCGGGCATGCAATCCTGTCGTGCAAGGACGCTGTCAGGGGGCCTTTTGCAGTAATCAATGCCGATGATTTCTACGGCAGGGATGCGTTCATGATCATGTCCCGGTTCCTCGCTGGTGCAACGCCGGCATCGAGCAAGTACTGCATGGTTGGTTTCCTGCTCGGGCTAACACTTTCAGACCACGGCCCGGTATCGAGGGCGGTTTGTCGCGTGGATGAGAACGGATTGCTCCAGTCGATAATAGAACGCACTCGCATAGCCAGGGACTCTGGGGTAGTATCCGTGGCGCTCGATGACGGCACCACAGGAAGGTTGACTGGCGATGAGAGGGTGTCAATGAACATGTGGGGTTTCACCCCGATGATCTTTGAACAACTCAAAGCGGAATTTGCATCTTTCATCCGCAATTCCGGGCATGATCCTGCGGCCGAGTTCTACTTGCCTGCCGCAATAGGCAATCTCATGCAGGCCGGGCAGGCGACGGTCAGGGTTCTTGAAACCGGTGCGAAATGTTTTGGAATAACGTTCCCGGAAGACAAAGCAGCTGTGGTTGAGAGCGTCAAGAAGTTGATCGGCGACGGTGTGTATCCGG
>SESE01000926.1_pt1 | contig 12083 bp, 11 predicted proteins | sample 3171371 | NCBI WGS metagenome assembly SESE01 (sample SAMN06051881, study PRJNA518727) | freshwater metagenome | biome: subpolar coniferous forest; feature: holomictic lake; material: water; isolation source: holomictic Lake 442, 13 m depth | place: Canada: near Kenora, Ontario | collected...
TTCGATATCCGCATCCTTCTTGACCTTGATCCCGATGGTCGTGATCTTGTCTAGCCCCGAGATCCGCTGCAGGGTCTTCAGGGGAACGAAGATTGTCCCGTCATCTTGGCTCCCGGTCCGCTCCAGGATGCCGACGACCTTCAGTTGCACGTTCTTTTCTGGAACGAGGATCATGTCCCCCACTTCCCGCTGCTCCAGTTCCGCCGCCTCGTAGCCCATGACGGCCTCGGCGGCGTTGCCATCCAGGGGCCAACCCCCACGATGAAAGCGCAGGAAGGGTTTCATTGCGGGAAAGGTGGTCATGTCGACACCGTAATAACCGGCGATGCCGCCACCATCCCCCTTGTTGGGATCAAAGAAGGCCTGCATCAGGATCGGTGTCACCGCCTGCACTTCTGGCCGGACCAGGATGGCATTCACCGTCGACTGTTCGATGTACCGCAGTCCCGCCCCTCCCTGCAGCATCATCGTGGCTGCCTCGTAGGGGCAGCCTTTGGCCATGACCATGACCTGGTAGCCCATGTTGTCGATGTCACGGTTCAGGGCCGCTTCGTAGCCGCGGTTGAAACCCAGCAGGCTCACCAGCACCCAGGAGGACAGCACGATCCCCACCAGGGTCAGCAGGGTGCGGGACTTTTTCCGCTGGAGGTTCTTGTAGGCGATCTGGAACTTGCTGATCATGGCTTCTTTTTTTCGAGCGAAAAGAAGAACTCGTCCATCAGGACCAGGTTCTTGTTCAGTGCCCGCAGCAGACCGAAGAAATCCGTGACCGCCTCCGGGGCGGGGTTGATGATGGCTGCCAGCTTGCCGGTGCCCTGACCCCGGACCACGTCATAGCGCTCGAAATCCTTCAGGGTCAGCCCGAGGAACTGGTTGCCGAACCGGGGGGAGGTGTACTTCGCCGCCCACTGGCTGGCCATCCGCTGGAGATAGAAGGCCTTGATCTTGCCCTCCAGATCCAGGGACACGAAGACCTCCAGCACGCCCAACTGGCCCTTCTGGTTCACCCCGTGGATGTAGCCGATCTTGGAGGTCCCTTTGTAGATCTCGTAGAGCACATAGGGCACATCCAAAGGGGCATAGAGGGCGGGAAAACCCCCGAGGCGACTCTCCACCTTGCGCAGCAGGGGGTCGCCCCCCCGGCTGGCAAAGGAGAAATAGACCACCTTGTAGCTGGTGGAACCCGGGAAGAGCCGAGCCACATCGCTGGCGGGAAAGTTGAGTTCGCAGCTGATGGCGGCTGATAAGGGACTGCTCACGGCCGCCAGACAGAGCAACGCCGGCACGAGGAACTGTTGCCAGCCTCCTGTCCGCCTGTCGCCTGTAGTGCCAGCCTTCATAAATTCGCCCTATCTAGAGGTCAAAGAGGTGGGCCCCGCGAAACACCGTGGTTCCGTTGCGCTCGAAGGTGAAGCGGAACTCCCAGTCCCCGGGCATGACCAGGGGCACGGGCAGGAGGTAGACCCCCTTCTTGGAGAGGGAGAAGGGGGTATCCCCGGCGGCGTGGGCACCCCGCATGGAGGGCATGTCCACATCCCCTTTGACGGTGTAGGAGGTGTCGCGCTGGCCCTCCCGACCGAAGATTTCCACCTTCATGACCGCCGTTCCAAGCTTGGGGGGTTTGGTGAAGCCATAGAGGAAGTAGGTGTCCGTACCGAGGGGCACCTTCTCCCCGGGTTTCGGCACGCGGGGGTAGTCCTTCCTGGTCGCCGTGGCCGGGGGGGCGGCTTCCAGAGAAACCCCGGGAAGCCCTTGAATCATGAGGAGGGTCGCCACGGTAACAAGGGTCCTGCTCAGGTGGTGCACGCTCTGTCGTGGCCTGGCCATATCGCTCCCTCTCTCTGGGTGGGCCCCAGGAACTGAACGCCAACTATAGAAGACCAGTATATCAGGTGCTACACCCCCACTTGGCGGCGGGCTCGGCCCGATCTCGGAACAACCTCAGCCCCTGCGGTGCTCCCACCAGGACTGGCCCTCGGCCACATCCTGGGCAATCTGGACCCGCAGCTCCTCCACAGAGGCAAACCGCGTCTCACCGCGCAGCCGATGCAGGAAGCGCAGCTCCAGGCGGGCGCCGTAGAGGTCCTCCTCGAACCCCGGCAGGTGGGTCTCCACGGTAAGGCGCTGGCCTTCGAAGGTGGGTTTTTCGCCCACGTTGGTGAGGCCCAGGTGCGTGCCGCCATGATGAGGGAGGAAGGCCTCGGTCACATAGACGCCGAAGGCCGGCAGCTGCTCCTGCTCCCAAGCCAGATTTGCGGTCGGAAAGCCCAGATGCCGACCCCGGCGGTCTCCTTCCACCACCACACCAGACAGCAGGTAGGGGTGTCCCAGTAGCTGTGCCGCGCCCGCCACATCGCCCCCTTCGAGGGCCTCGCGGATGCGGGTGCTCGATAGGCGGCCACCATCCGGGGCCCGCAAGGCCAGAGTGTGTACCTGGCAGCCGTGGCTATGGCCCCAGGCCTCCAGGGTCTCCACCGTCCCGCGTCGGTCCCGGCCGAAGCAGAAGGCCCGCCCCACATGCAATTCCGTGGGCGCCAGGACCCCATTCATCTGGTCAAGGAAGGCCTCCGGTTCCAGTTCAGAAAAGGCCCGGCTAAAAGGGATCACCCACGCCAAGTCCATGCCCGCGGCGGCAAAGGCCGCCAGTCGTTGGTCGAGGGTCATCAACTGTTTGGGCTTGCGCTGGGGCGCCACCACCAGGGTGGGGTGGGGTTCGAAGGTGACCACCGCAGCCCGCTGGCCCAGGGCCTTGGCCTGGGTTGCCGCCGCCCGCAGCAGTTCCCGGTGCCCCGCGTGGACGCCATCAAAGGTGCCCAGGGTGACCACAAAGGGTCCCGAGGGCGGGGCATCGTCGAGGGTGTGGTGCCAGACCTCCATCACGCCTCTCCGCCGTGCTCAGCGGGCCAGGCCAGACTGGCTACCACGCTGCCCGCCAACACCGCCGCGATCACCAGCAGGCTGTATTGCACCGGGATGTGCACCACCTTGGCGATGCACATCTTCACGCCAACGAAGGCGAGGACCACGGCCAGACCGGTCTTCAGGCGGTGGAAGCGGTCCATCATCTTGGCCAGCAGGAAGTAGAGGCTGCGCAGGCCCAGGATGGCGAAGATGTTCGAGGTGTAGACCACGAAGGGATCCCGACTCACGGCCAGCACAGCAGGGATGGAATCCACCGCGAAGACCAGATCCGTAACCTCGATAGTGATGAGCACCAGCAGCATGGGGGTGGCGAGGCGGCGACCGTTCTTGTGGCTCCAGAAGCGTTCGTGACCACCTTCAGGATCGAAGGGGACCAGACGGCGGAAGGCCTTCACCATTGGATTCTGGGTGGGGTCGGACTCCCCTTCTTCCGTCAGCAGCATCTTCAGGCCCGTGAAGACGAGGAAGCCGCCAAAGACATACATCATCCATTCGAAGCGGTTGAGCAGGGCTGTGCCCGCCAGGATCATGGCCGCGCGCATGATCAGTGCTCCAAGCACGCCCCAGAAGAGCACCCGGTGCTGGTGCCGGAGCTCCACCTGGAAGCTCTGGAAGACCAGAACAAACACGAAGAGGTTGTCCACGCTGAGGGACTTTTCGAGGACATAGCCCGTGAGCCATTCCAGACCCTTTTGGGTGCCCGCCGCCTGAAAGATGAGGCCATTGAAGATGAGGGCCAGCGTGATCCAGACCGCGCTCCAGATGCCCGCTTCGCGCATGGTCGGTGCGTGGACCCGGCGGTTGAACACCCCCAGATCGAGGGCCAACATCAGGAACACGAAGGCGTGAAATCCAGCCCAAGCCCACCAAGGCGCGGCTTGGAGCAATGCGTCGACCAAGGGTCCTCCAGGACCTCCAGCTTAGCCCGGTTGGGGAAGGCTGGAGCAGAACCCTCTTCGGAGCAGAGGGCCACGCTGGCCCCCTGCAGCCGCGAACGGAGCGCCCCTACTTGGTGGTCTGGGCGTCGTGCTTCTGCTTGTGGATCCGGCGGCTTTCCTTGTTCTGTTCCTTCTGGATCTTGGTGGCTTCTTTTTTGGTGATCTTGCCGTCGGCCTCGGCCTTGACGATGTCCTTGCTGACCTTTGCTTCCTGGCGTTCCAGCCGCGCGGTCTCTTTGGGCGTGAGCGCCCCGCTGGCAACCCCCTTGGCGATGCGCTTCTGCTGGCGTTCGGCACGAGCCTCAACTCGCTGCTCCCGCTTGGGCGTGCTGGTCTGGATACCAGGATCCGGCGTCTGGGCCACCAGGGAGGCCCCCAGAAGCAGTACTCCAAAGAAGGCGGCGGAAAAACGGCCTGCGTTCATGGTGTTTCCTTTCGGGCGAGGGCGTCGGCCCCACAGAGGCACAGAATCAGATCCCATGCCAAAGAGCTATCCCGCTTACCCCCAGCGATTCAAGAAAGGTTGAAGGGCCTGCCCGTGGATCCTTGCCACCCCACCAGCAAAACTGTGGCGCCCTGCATCGCCACGGCGCACCGAATCCTCCATCATGTCCCCATGAGCCTGCCCCGCTTGTTCCTGGATGCCCCCCCCGCTCCCTCGGAGGGCCTGTTACTGTCCCTGGGACCCGAGGCGGTGCGCCACCTCAGGGCCCTGCGTCTCAAGCCCGGTGACGCCCTGGAATTGGTGCTGGGTGAGCAGACCTGGTCCGCGGATTTGGCGGAACTGGACCGAACACGAGGAACGGCACGGTTGGTTGCTCCGTTGCACGAAGTGCGCGAACCCTCCTTCGCCCTACAAGCCTGTCTGCCGCTCCCAGCTCAGTTGAGCCTCTTTGATGAGTGGTTGCCCCCACTGGTGGAGCTGGGCGTCACCCTGGTTCAGCCCGTGGTCTACGGCCGCAGCGAGTTCGATCCAGCCAAGACCGCCGCCCGCATGGACCGTTGGACCCGGATCATCCAGTCCGCCTGCGAGCAGAGTCATCGCAGTCGCAGGCCTGACCTACGCCCGCCCATGTCCTTCGCGGCCCTACTGGCCTGGGAGACCCCCCAGAAATGGGTGGCCTATGAGCAGGCCACAGGCCAGGCCAACCCGACCCTGCGACGCGAGGCCCTGGCCTTCACCTGCGGCCCCGAAGGGGGCATCAGTGACGAGGAGTTCGCGGCCCTGGCCGCCGCTGGCTGGCAGCCCGTCAGCCTGGGTCGCAGCATTCTGCGCGCCGTCACCACCCCCGTGGCTTTGCTCGGGGCTGTGCAGTTCCAGTTGGGCTGTCCCTGAGCGGAGCTAGCGGGCCTGGGGGTTCGCCTGAGCGGGAGCGCCTACCAGCCCCATATTGAGAGGTATGCTGAAGGCTCCAACTGGAGTCTCCATGCATTTCCTCTTGCCCGCTCTGGTGGCGGCCACCCTTGCTGCCCAGACTGCGGCCCCCATTCAGAAGCTCCAAGAAGCCCCGCTCCGCGCCCATCTGGCCTTCCTGGCGGATGACCTCCTCGAGGGCCGCGGCACCGGTCAACGAGGTGCGGAACTGACGGTGCGCTACCTCGAATCCCAACTTCAGGTCCTGGGTCTCCAGCCCGTCAGCGGCACCTCCTTCCGCCAGCCCGTCTCTCTGCTGGGGCTGCAGACCCTCCTGGGGACGAGCACCCTCAGCTTTCTGGGTGGGGGAGCTTGCGCCACGCCCCGGTTCGGCGCAGACATCGTCTATGGCTCGGGCCTGGCGAAGGCCGAGCAGATCTTCGATGCGCCCGTGGTGTTTGTCGGCTTCGGCATCGATGCCCCTGAACAGCGCTGGAACGACTACAAGGACGTGGATGTGCGCGGCAAGGTGTTGCTCCTGCTGGTCAATGAGCCCGCCCCCACCACCGCAGAGCCGGACCTCTTTGATGGCCCCAACCTGAGTGCCTACGGACGCTGGACCACCAAGTTCGAGATGGCCGCGAAGCATGGCGCCGCTGGGGTGCTGCTCATCCACACCACGCCCTCCGCCAGTTACGGGTGGAGTGTGGTCCAGAACGGCTGGGATGCCGAGCGCTTCCGGTTGGCCCAGAGCCCAGCAGGGACGCCCCTGCAGGGGTGGGTGACAGAGGAGACCGCCCGGGCCCTCGTGAAGCAGGGCGGACAAACCCTCGAGGCCCTGCAGGCCATGGCCCAGCGTCGGGAATTTCGCCCGGTGACCCTGGACCTGACCCTCAAGGGAACCCTGGGCAGCGCTGTGCGCACCGTGGACCAGTTCAATGTGGCAGGCGTGGTGCCTGGAACCGACCCGAGGCTCAAGGAGGAACTGGTGATCTACAGCGCCCACTGGGACCACTTGGGCAAGGGCCAAACCCCCGCTGTGGACGTCCATCCCGGCCATGGGCCGGATGCCATCTACAACGGCGCCGTCGATAACGCTTCGGGCTGTGCGGCCCTGCTGGCCATGGCTCAGGCCGCCCTGTGGGCGCCCGCCAAGCGCAGCCAGATGTTCCTCTTCGTCTGTGCTGAAGAGCAGGGCTTGCTGGGCTCCACGGCCTATGTGGCGACACCCCTGTGGCCCCTGGCGAAAACCGCCGCGGACCTCAATCTCGACAGTCTCAATTTCATCGCCCCCACCAGGGACATCGCGCTGCCGTTCGGAAGCCGCAGCACCTTGGGCGCACTGGGAGTTGCTGTGGCCAAGGCTTCGGGGCTGCGCGTGGCCCCCGATCGGCCTGATACCGCGGGTGGCTACTTCCGCTCGGATCACTACAGCTTTGTGCGAGCAGGAGTGCCCGCCCTGTCTGTGGGAGGCGGCCAGGACTACCTGGGACCCGATCTTCCAGCCTTGAAAGCCAAGGCTGCCGCCTACGGGAAGCGCTACCACCAGGTCACCGACGAATACGATCCCTCATGGGACCTGCGCGGCATGGTCCAGCAGGCCCAGTTCGCTTTCGACTTCGGCCAGGCCATAGCCAATGGCCCAACAAGGCCCACCTTTATCCCGGCCCGCTAGGCACCTTGTGCATTGCGTCCTGGACTCGGCGCGCTCCTGTCGAGAAGATGGTTTGTTGGCGGTATTGCGCTGGGTAGGGCCGAGACCGTTGGACGAGCAGGGTTGATTCGAGGTGGTAGCGATGCAAGCACACGCAGAGAGCCCCATTCTGGTTGCCGATGTGGGGGGCACCAATCTCAACCTGGCCTTGCTGCTGCCGGAGGCTTCGCGCTTCCGAATGCTGCGTCAGGCCCGCTTCCAAACCCAAGAGGAAGGTTCTCTGCTCGAACCCATCCAGCGGTTCCTCGAGCTGGAACCAACCCTGCGACCCCAGAGCGCCTGCCTGGCTGGAGCGGGCCCAGTCCTGGAGCGTCGCATCCATCTGACCAACGCCCCGTGGGATATCGATGCGGCCTCTCTGGAGCGCAGCCTGGGCTTCCCGGTCCACCTGGTGAACGACTTTATTGCGCTTTCCTGCGGAGTGGCCCACCTCGATCTGACCGATGCCGCCGCGGTATCGCCGATGCGCCATGGGGATGCCAGCCTGCCAGTGGCGGACCCAGAAGGTCTCGCCCTGGTGGTCGGGCCCGGGACCGGGTTGGGCGTAGGGTTCTTTCTTCGAACCCCCACGGGAGTGCGCGCCTATCCCAGCGAGGGAGGGCACATCGGGCTACCTGTTTTTGACGAGGAGACGCTCGCTCTCTGGCGCTTCCTGGCCGAGGGTCTCCCAGGGCCTCCGGGCGCGGAGATGGCTGTTTCGGGGCCGGGCCTGGTCCAACTGTTCCAGTTCCTCCTTGATACCAAGCGGGTGCCCTGGACCCCTGTGGCCACAGCCATCCTCGCCCGACCCCTGGCTGATCGCCCCTCGATCATCGCCACCGAGTCTCACGCCGACGAGGCCTGTCATCGGGCCATCACTTTGTTCGTGGATCTGTATGCGCGGATCTGCGCAGATCTCTGTGCCGCCTTCCTGCCCACCGGTGGTCTCTTCCTGGCGGGTGGCATCGTGGCTAAAAACCCTGGGCGCTTCCTGGCGGAAGGTCGGTTCATGACCCGCTTTGAGCAGAACTACCGAGCCCACCTGGATCGTCTCACCCGCAACACGCCCGTCTTCCTCGTCCATGACTACGACCTGAGCCTCCGGGGGGCCGCCCATGCACCGGGGTGCGTGCCGATGACCTGAGCGCGGGTTAGGGGCGGGTTAAGGCGAAGCCCTGAAACCCTTCACCCTCCCAATGGAGCGGGTTGGGGCGGAAGAAGGCCGTATGGCCCCCTGCCGAGTCGGAGGTCACCCCGAGCGCAGCCGGCCAGACGGCCGCCGGGACAAGCTCTGGTCGGGCCTGAGCGATCCACTCATGGTGCTCGAAACCCTCCTCTGGTAGCCAGGAACACACGGCATAGATCAGGAGGCCCCCTGGAGCCAGCCGTTCTGTGGCGGCCAACAGCAAGCGCCGCTGAAGTCCCACCAACCGCGGCAGCTCGTCATGGGTCAGCCAGGGCCACTCGGGATGCTTCTGAAGGGTTCCACTGCCAGTGCAGGGGGCATCCACCAGGATGAGATCGAAGGCACCCTCGGCTTGCTCCAGCCACTCCGCCGCATCTACCTGAATGACCTGGGCAGCGAGCTCTCGCTGCTGGAGGGTCTGCCGCAAACGGGCGGCCCGCCGTGGGTGAACCTCCAAAGCCGTGAGGGCGGCGCCAGGATGCCTCAGGGCCAGGGTGGTCGTCTTGCCTCCCGGGGCAGCGCAGGCATCGAGGATGCGGGCGACTGGCCCCTCCCATTGATAAGCGAGCAGGGCCTGAGAACTGCGGTCCTGAACCATGCCCTGGGCTGATTCCAGCCAGGGGCGGGGGAAGGGGGCCCCTTCTTCGAGGCGGAGACAGCCGGGCAGGCCCACCTCCGGGACCAAGCCCTCCGGAAGCTCGCCCCTCAACAGGCGGAAGGCGGGGCGGGGCGGTTGCTGGAGGCTCCCCCAAAGGGTCTCAAGCTCGGCCTCCTCGCCATGGGGCGCCAGGGCAGAGCAGAGGGCCCGCTCAACGGCTGGCGTCCGGTCCAGGGCGGGAGACAGTGCTTCCAGATCGGCGGCCAGGGCCAGGCGATCCTTGGCGGCCCGGCGCAGGATGGCGTTCACCAACCCTTTGTGGGGAATGAAGCCCAGTTCTCGGCTGCCGGCGATCTCCACGGATTCATGCACGGCGGCGTGATCACTGACACCCGGCAGCCAGGCCAGTTGCACCAGGCCCATGGCCAGGGCGACCCGGGTGCCCAACGGCACACCCCGATCGGGATCCTTCAACTTGGGCTTGATCCAGGCCTGCAGGCGCCCCCAGCGACGCAGGCAGAGTCCGAGCATGGCCTGAGCCAGGGCGGCATCCACGCCTAGGTCCCGGTCCCAGAAATCAGGCACCCGTCCCCCCTCCCCGAACACTTCATGAAGGGCGTGGGCGACATGGATGCGCGCGGGCGTGGGCATGGGACTCCGAGGGCGAAAGCTGGATTATCCCGCGATGGGGCCGCTTGCCCCGGAAGGATCTCGGCCTACCTGGGTTGACCCCCCCTTTTCTGTGTGACCAAAGAGTGGCCCCAGGCTGATCTGCAGGGCTATGGCATGCTGGGCGAAGGCGTTCAGAGGAGATCCCATGGCCCACCACTACCCGCTCACCCTCACCTGGACCGGCAACAGCCTGGATGCTTCCTACAACCGGAATGCCAGCCTGTCCAACACCGACAAGGTCTCCATCCCGGTCAGCAGCGCTCCGGAATACGCCGGCGACCCCACTCGCTGGAACCCTGAAGACCTGCTGGGTTCGGCCCTGGCCACCTGCCACATGCTTACCTTCCTGGCCCTCTGCTCGAAAGCCAAGGTAGAGGTGGTGGGCTATGAAGATCGCGCCGAGGCCGTATTGGACACCGTTGACAAGGTCGCCCGCATCACCCGAGTGCACCTGCGCCCCATGATTCGCGTCGCTCGCGGCACCAGCATGGCCAAGGTGCTCGACCTCTTCGAAAAGGCGCACAAATACTGCTTCGTCGCCAACTCGGTCACCTGCGAAGCCGTGCTGGAACCGCGCATCGTCGAGGTCTAGGCAAGGAGTTCTTCCATGCACTGTCCCTTCTGTGGGCATATCGAGGACAAGGTGGTGGACTCCCGCGAGTCCCGCGAGGGCGACTCCATTCGCCGCCGCCGGGAATGTCTCTCCTGTGCCCGCCGCTTTACGAGCTATGAGCGGGTGGAGGAGGTCCCCCTGGTGATCCTCAAAAAGGATGGCCGCCGGGAACCCTTTGAGCGGCAGAAGCTCATGAAGGGCCTCCTCCTGGCCTGCCAGAAGCGTCCCGTTTCCCTGGCCCGCATAGAAGACCTGGTGGGCGATCTGCACGCCCGACTCATGGAGCGTCCTGATCGGGAAATCCGCAGCCGGGAACTGGGCGAGTTGATCATGGATGAATTGAAGGGGCTTGATCAAGTGGCCTATGTCCGGTTCGCCAGTGTCTACCGGGACTTCAAGGACCTGCCGGATTTCGTGAAGGCGCTGGAAGGGCTCATGCACAAGGAAACGGTGACTGGGCGAGGAACCCCCTCGGTTATGCCGGCCTCAACACCACCTCCAGACCCTCCCAAACCCGTTCCCCAGGCCCTGTTTCCGGGGGAGGCCCAGGAAGTGCCTGTGCTCAGGACACGAAAAAAATAGCTCCGCCCACCCGTTGTTGATCCGCCTGTTGTGAGAGTTTCCCAGTGAAGACGGTGGGGGAGGCTTGTGGCGCTATCCTGAGGGGCGAGGTTTTTCCGTGGCTGATGATGTCCTCCTACCCCCCCCACCCGACGAGCAGCCCAAGCTGCCGGAAGAGCTGCCTGTCCTCCCCCTGCGGGATGTGGTGGTCTACCCCTATGTGATCCTGCCCCTCAGCATCAGCCGCGAGAAGTCCATCCGGGCCGTGGATACCGCCCTGGTGGAGAACCGGATGATTCTGCTGCTTTCCCAAAAGCAGACCGAAATGGACAATCCCCGGCCTGAAGATCTCTATCAGGTGGGCACCGCCGCTCTCATCATGCGTGTGCTAAAGCTTCCGGACGGTCGCATCCGAGCCCTGGTACAGGGTCTCCAGCGGGTCCGCGTGGAGTATTTCACCGAGACCGAAAACCTCTTCAAAGCCCGGGTGGAGCCCCTTGCGGAACCCGAGCTCAAGTCACCAGACCTGGAGCAGGACGCCCTGCTGCGCAGCGTGAAACAGACCCTCGAAAAAGCTGTGGCCCTGGGCAAGACTTTGCCCCAGGAAGTATTGGTCATCGCGGGGAACCTGGACAACCCGGGCCGGTTGGCGGACCTGGTGGCCTCCAACCTGGATCTCAAGCTTCAGCAGACCCAGGAAGTACTGGAAATCGCCCATCCCGGCCTCCGGCTCAAGCGCGTGAACGAACTGCTCATGCGTGAGATCCAACTGCTAGAAGTGCAGCAGAAGATCACCATGGAAGCCCGTGGCGAAATGGACAAGAGCCAGCGGGAATACTATCTCCGCCAGCAACTGAAGGCCATCCAGCAGGAGCTTGGCGAAGGCTCGGAACTCTCCGAGGAAATCACCGCCTTCCGGGACAAGCTGGCCAAGCTGAAGGTGCCCGAGGAGCCCTTGGTCGAGATCGAGCGCAATCTCAAAAAACTCGAACGGATGCACCCGGATTCCAGCGAAACCTCCGTGACTCGGACCTACCTCGAGTGGATGACCGAGCTGCCCTGGGGTCAGATGACCGAAGACAACCTGGATCTGAAGCAGGCCCAGACTGTTCTGGACGAAGACCACTACGGCCTGCCGAAGATCAAGGATCGTCTGCTGGAATTTCTGGCCGTGCGCAAGCTCAAGCCCGATCTCCGCGGCACCATCCTCTGCTTTGTGGGCCCCCCGGGCGTGGGCAAGACCAGCCTTGGTAAGTCCATCGCCCGGGCCCTGGGCCGCAAGTACGCCCGCATCTCCCTGGGTGGCGTCCACGATGAAAGCGAGATCCGCGGCCACCGCCGCACCTATGTCGGTGCCATGCCTGGCCGCATCGTGCAGGCCCTGCATCAGATCAAGAGCATGAACCCTGTGATCATGCTCGACGAAGTGGACAAGATCGGCCGCGACCAGCGTGGTGACCCAAGCGCCGCCCTGCTGGAAGTGCTGGACCCGGAACAGAACCACACCTTCCGGGATCACTATCTGAATGTGCCCCTGGACCTTTCC
>SESE01000927.1_pt1 | contig 12079 bp, 9 predicted proteins | sample 3171371 | NCBI WGS metagenome assembly SESE01 (sample SAMN06051881, study PRJNA518727) | freshwater metagenome | biome: subpolar coniferous forest; feature: holomictic lake; material: water; isolation source: holomictic Lake 442, 13 m depth | place: Canada: near Kenora, Ontario | collected...
TCACGGTTGATTTTTGAAATCGGGTTTGGCATGGGTGAAGCCACAGCGCACATTGCTTCGTTGATGCCTGAAACGCATTTTTTGTGTTGCGATGTCCACGAGCCGGGTGTGGGTGCGCTGCTCAAACGCATTGGCGAGCAAAATTTGCACAACATCCGCATTTGCGCGCACGATGCCGTTGAGGTCATTGACCAGATGCTGCCAGCGCAATGTCTGGACGCAGTCCATATTTTTTTCCCTGATCCGTGGCACAAAAAGAGACATAACAAGCGCCGGCTTATCCAGGCCCCTTTGGTTTCCAGGCTGGCCTTGCGTCTGAAGCCAGGCGGCTATATTCACTGCGCAACCGACTGGCAGCCGTATGCCGAACAAATGCTTGATGTTTTATCCGCCGAGCCGTTGCTGAAAAATACTTCCTCATATCCCGAGCTGCAAGGCTACGCCCCCAAACCTCACTATCGGCCCCTGACCAAATTCGAGCGCCGTGGCATCAAGCTCGGGCATGGCGTGTGGGACCTTGTTTTTGAACGCATTTAAGCCCCCCACAGCCAATGGCGTTGGCCCGAGTTGTGTCTCATTGCCAGTGGGCAATTGGGCGACGGTGCTCGACTTTTTGACTGAGCGTTTTCCACATATTTCACGCAGCGTCTGGCTGCAACGCATGACCTGCGGCGGCGTGATAAACGAGCAAGGTGTGCGACTTCCCGCCGATCAACCCTACCAACCCCATCAGCGACTGTATTACTACCGTGAGGTCGTGGACGAGCCACCTATCCCGCATGATGAGCAAGTGCTGTTTGAAAACGAGCACTTGTTGGTCATCGACAAACCCCATTTTTTGCCTGTGGTGCCCTCTGGCGGCTACCTGAACGAGACCTTGCTGGTAAGGCTCAAACGCAAGCTGGGGCTGACGCAACTCGTTCCCATTCACCGCATTGACCGCGACACGGCCGGCTTGGTCATGTTCTCAAAGCAGCCCGCCACTCGCGATGCGTATTGCGCACTGATGCGTCAGCACAGGGTTCATAAAACCTACGAAGCCATTGCACCCTGGCGCGCCGATCTGGACTGGCCATTGACGCGCAGCAGCCGCATCAGGCCGGCTGATCACTTTATGTTGCAGTGCGAAGTGGAGGGGCCGATCAACGCCATCACTCACATGGATGTGCTTGAGGTGCTAGGCCATTGGGCGCGCTATCAGCTACAACCTGTGACCGGCCAGCGACACCAGTTAAGGGTTCACATGATGGCGCTGGGTGTTCCCATTCTGAACGACGGCCTGTACCCCGTGCTGACCCCCAAAGGCCAGATGGATGATGCCAAACCCTTGCAACTGCTCGCCAAACGTCTGGCATTTGCTGACCCGATCAGCGGCCTGGCTTTCCAGTTTGAGAGTTGCCGAAGTTTAGGGATGCCCCACTTATTGACGCTCCAAAAAAAATACCGAACATGCCCAATGGAAAAAGAAGTTTCGTAGGGGCGAATTTATTCGCCCCTACGACAGTCAGATCGTGCCAACTCAGTTTCCATGCGGATCAGGATGTTTAAACTTGGAGTGGGTATATGTGGGACATCCTTTAAATGGTCACTGTCCATAACAAAAATTCATCCGTTGATATGAAATTTCTAATCTATTGATTTAAATCAGACTGTCTTGGAATACAGCGCACCAGGGTTTACCCTAATTGTCATCCAGGCGGTTTGACACCCTGTAAAATTCAAAATCTGGGCATCCCCCTAAGCCCGACAGGCTACTAGCGGTAGCCAGGGCCATCAGGTGGTTGCGCGAAAATTTTTATTGCTTTTCTGGGCATGGGGTTGGCTCGCCTTGAGTACGTGTTGTTTCACGTTAATAGCAATGACCCTGTGCTGAGTGACTCCATCGCTGCGATGGGACTTCAGCATTTGACTATAAAGGAGTCTCTGGTGCGTATGCGATATCTGTTGGCTGCTGCTGTGGCAGCAATTTTTCTTGTGACGACGGCATCGGCAGCCGCCGATCCAAGCCCGGCCAAGTTGCCCAACACCACCGCTGACCACAGCAAGTTCGAGGTTCTGGATAAAGACTTTGCCACCGGCCCTGAGGTTACCAAAGCGTGCTTGAGCTGCCACACTGAAGCATCCAAACAGATCCACCAAACACAGCACTGAAAATGGGAGTTTGTGAACCCCGACACCAAGCAGGTTCTGGGTAAAAAACACATCATCAACAACTTTTGTACCTCGGTCAAATCGAACGAGGCCGCATGCAACAGTTGCCACATTGGTTACGGCTGGAAAGACGACAGCTTTGACTTCACTTCGCAAGAAAACGTTGACTGCCTGGCTTGTCATGACCACACCGGAAAATACAAAAAGCCTTCTGGTTTTGCCGGTAACCCGGTCACCACAGACACTGAGTTTCCGGCTGGTTCAGGCAAGATAGTCAAGGGAATCAATCTGAGAGAAATCGCCCAAAAAGTCGGCCCAACCCAACGCACCACGTGTGGCACCTGCCACTTTAACGGTGGCGGCGGTGACGGTGTCAAACACGGTGACCTAGACACCTCACTCGAAGCACCAGACAAGGCACTCGATGTTCACATGGACACCAAGGGTAATAACTTCACCTGTGCCACTTGTCACACAACCGATGGACACCAGGTTTCAGGTAGTCGCTACGCACCCACGGCAATAGACAAAGCCCCCGCGCATCTTCGCGGCAAGACAGACACCACCAACCCTGCCACCTGCCAGGCCTGCCACGGCCAGGCTCCGCACAAGGTGGTACGCCTGAACGAACACACCGCCAAAATTGCTTGTCAGACTTGCCACATCCCGGCGTTTGCCCGTGGCAGTCAACCCACCAAAATGTCGTGGGACTGGTCCACCGCCGGCAAGCTTGACAAAGACGGTAAGCCCATGACCGTCAAAAACGAAGACGGCTACGACACGTACATGACCATCAAGGGCGACTTTGTCTGGAAAGAAAATGTCATCCCCGAATACGTCTGGTTCAACGGCACTGTTCACTACACATTGCAAACCGACAAGATTGAAAAAGGTGACAAGCCGGTGCAGATCAACCGTTTTGAAGGCAGCGCCACCGACGGCAAGTCAATGATCTGGCCCGTCAAAATGTTTCGCGGCAAGCAAGTCTATGACTCAGTGAACAAGCAACTGGTCATCACCCACCTTGCCGGCAATGACGACACCGCCTTCTTTACAAACTTTAACTGGGATAAAGCTGTGGCTGCAGGAATGACCACCGCCAAGTTACCGTTCTCGGGCAAGCTGGATTTTATTGAAACCGAAAGCGCCTGGCCAATCACTCACATGGTGGCACCCAAAGAAAAAGCGCTGGGGTGCGTGCAATGCCACGCCAATGCTGGCCGGTTAGAAAAAATTGATGGCGTTTACATGCCAGGGCGCAACCGAGATCACATGGCATGGCTTGACAAGGCCGGCTGGAGCGTCGTCTTGTTGGTGTTACTGGGTGTGCTGGGCCACGGCCTGATGCGCATTGTTAGTCACAAACGCAACCACAAATAAGGAGAACATCATCATGGCACGCGTTTATCTATTCAAAGGTTTTGAGCGTTTCTGGCACTGGAGTCAGGCTGCGATTATTATTTTTATGTTGCTGACTGGGTTTGAGGTGCATGGCACTTACACCGTTTTTGGCTTTGAGAAGGCAGTTCACTATCACACCCTTGCGGCGTGGACACTGGTGGGTTTGTGGGTGTTTGCCATCTTCTGGCACTTGACCACAGGTGAGTGGCGCCACTACATCCCGACCACTCAAAAGGTTGTGGCGGTGGCGCATTTTTACTCATCGGGCATTTTCAAGGGCGAACCTCACCCGTTCAATCCGACCTCAAGTCGCAAGCACAACCCGCTGCAAGTTCTCACCTACCTGGCTGTACTTACGTTGCTTAGCCCTTTGATCTGGTTCACCGGCTGGCTGTACTTTTTTTATGCCGACTGGGCAGCCTGGGGGCTGGGCGGCTTGCAACTGCAATGGGTCGCAACTGGTCACACCATGGGCGCGTTTTTGATGCTGGCATTTTTGATCTCGCACCTGTACCTGGCCACGACCGGCCACACGGTGACAGCACAAATCAAGGCAATGATTACCGGCTGGGATGACACCGATGATGACGCACATATCGCCAACAAGCGTGCTTGATCGCCAAACAAATTTTTAATTTTGTACAGGAGTAAGTAATGGACAAGAGGTTTAAACAAAAGCTACAGGTCGCAGTGATCGCCGGCATGTTGTTGCCAGTGGCCGCCATGGCCAGCGAGGCTGATCTGTTGAAAAAGATTGAGGCCTTGGCACAGCAAAATGAGCTGCTCGCGCAGCAACTACAAGCGCTTAAAGGGCAGGTTCAGGCCGCCAAGACAGCCCAAACCACAGCCGAGCCGGTCAAGGCGGTGAGCGCCGTTGCGGCCAAGCCTGATGCTACAGCGCTTGAAGACTTGAAGAGCCAGGTTGCCAAGTTAGAAAACAAGTCGCTGAGCAAGTGGTTGACGGTCGGGGGGGATTACCGATTCCGTTATGACTATCTTGAAGGACAAACCAAGGCATTCACGGATGTCAACGCCACGTTTGCCAACGCACAAAACAAGCTTCAATCTGAGTTCTTTGCCAACCCGTCAGCAGCTTCCAGTCTGAATCCTGGGTGGACAAGTGCCCAGGCTTTGACGGGACTGATGGGATTTTCGCAAGGAATGAACCAGGTTCAGACGTTTGATCAAGCGAACGCTTTTTTAGGCGCTAACGCCGCCATGGCGGGTGCCATGGGCGCTTTTGCCAAAACCATCCCCGCGTACCAACCCAAAAATACCAGTCTCTTTAGTAACCGCTTTGGTCTGGACCTGAACGCCAAGGCCACGCAAGACATCAGTGTCAGCGCTCACCTGAACATGTACAAGGTGTTTGGCTCGCAAAATGACAGTGCAATCACTAACAGTGGCAGCGCGCCGTTTTTTGCTGATCGCGTTGGCGTGTTTGACGGCACGCTCGGCCATGTTCCTTCGACCAGTTATCTCAATGTCGATCGGGTCTATGCCACCTGGAGCAATATTGCCGACAGGGAAATGTGGTTTTCGGTCGGTCGCAGGCCCTCCACCGGTGGGGCACCCAGCAATTTGCGTACCAACAATGTAGAGCGCCCTGGTAACGGTGGCACGCCAGCCCTGCTGGTTGACTACGCTTTTGACGGTATGACCTTGGGCTACGCGCCAGAAATCGATGCCTTGCCCGGTGCGTATGCCAAATTTTGCTACGGACGCGGTCTAGAGACAGGCTTTACCAATTCAACTGGAAACTCATTGTCTGACACCGACATGGTTGGATTCTCTTTGGTTCCCATCGACACCGACCCGTTACGGGTCTGGCTGCAATGGAACCGGGGAATGAACATCTTTGATGCACCCACCATGAACAACACCTATTTTGGCAACACGGTGGCCAAAACCAATTTGGGTGACATTGACTGGCTGGGTGTGGGCTTTATGAGTACGCACAAAAATATAGGCTCAGGCAACCTGCAAGTCTTTGGTGATGTGGGTATGAGCATCACCCATCCAAACAACAATGTATCAGCCCAATTTGGCTTTCAGGGCCTGATGAGTGGCTCGTTCTTTCGCCCCGAAGCCCCCACCAGCAAGACCGGCACCGCGTTAGCTTTGGGTGTGCGCTATGACCTGCCCTCCAAGTCCAAGTTTGGGTTGGAGTGGAACCATGGCTCCAAAGACTGGATCACCTTCGCTCCGGCCGCTGACGACATGTGGACCGCCAAAGTCGGAGCGCGCGGTAATGTGATTGAAGCCTATTGGATTCAAGAGCTTGACCGTCAACCGATCTCGTCTTACTTCAGCAAGACATTTTTCCGCGTTGGCGTGCAGCGTTACAAGTTTGACTACACCGGCAGCAATAACTGGGTAGGCGCACCAGTGGCGATCAGTGATGTCAAAGGCAACATGATGATGACCACGACACCGCTAGAAGATGCCACCAATCTCTATGCCACATTCGAGGTCAAGTTCTGATGGTTTTATCACCACCATTGTGCGAGGGCGCGGGCGCATTAGCCAGCGCTCGATTCGCAATGATTGACTTCATCATTTGTTAAAGGAATTCAAAATGAAAAGCAAACTCTCTACCCTGATAGTGTCGATCGCCATCACGTTCTCTGGTCTAAGCTATGTTGGTCGTGCCGCTGCCGATGAAGGCAAGATGGTTGGCCCGGTCACCAAAATCACTTTGGCAGCGGACGGTAAGTCCGCGACTGCTGTGCTTAAAGATGCCAAGACCAGTGAGTCGGTCTCGCTCACCATCACCGATGACCTGACCCTGGACAAGTTCAAGGATAAACGCATTCAGGAAGGCGATGAAATTCGCGCCCGATTTGACAAAGACGGCAAAAACACCAGCAAGTCGTTCAAGAAGACTGCCGGCTGCTGAGTTGGTGACCTGCTTTGAACCTCAGACTGACTGACCCGCACCCGTCAAGAAGCAGAATTATTGGAATCAGGCATGGCACTTGTGGAAGCGGCATCTCGCCGCTTGGATTTTGAACAGAGCCGAGACGGCTCTGCCACAGGGACAAACAGCCCGCCAATGTGCCAATTGACTCAGAGGTTGTGAATAAATTGAAATTATCGGAGAACTTGCGATTTGAAGTGAAATGACAAAAATTCCCCATTTTCAGGGCTATCAAAACGGGCTAGGCTCGATTTGTTTGAGGCAGGCAATGGTGTAGTGGCGGGTAATGCATCTATTCAGCTATGCGCCGATTTTTCAATTGATTTATTCACAAACTCTCAGGAAATCCGAACCAGGGCTGCGCGGGGCTGCCTGTCTATAGTCCAAAGCAGGCCGTCTGAAAACCGTGCCGCCAGTGGCCCATTTTGACACATCCAACTGAGGCAACCAAGTTCAAAATAGACTTTGGATAACTATAAATTCAATAGCTACTAACGCAGTGTTGACGGGCGTTAGAGGCCAATTGGATGGTCAATCCCGATGTACCTCTTTCCAAGGTTACAATGAATCTGTCAGCACCACAGACATCAGCATCCTGTGCGATTTTCTCCAGGGCTGTCCCTTGATTCTCTGCTACAGCCAGGTTTCACCTGACTCACTTGCTCGCTCCCGCCCGGGGGTGAGCAAGTGACAGAAAATTGTCTCAATGCAAACCGGAAACATCGATATGCCATCAGACGATTCAAAGCAAGCCGCGCCGATTATTCCAGTGGACTGCCCACGCACGCTGCTGTTTGTTGACGACGAGCCCTCCATTCTCAGTTCGCTCCAAAGGCTTTTTCGCCCCAAGGGGTTCAAAATACTGACCGCTGAAAGCGGCGAAGCGGGTCTGGCGATTCTGGATTGCGAGAATGTTGATCTGGTGATGGCCGACATGCGGATGCCCAAGATGGACGGCGCACAGTTTCTAGAACGTGTGCGGAACAAAAAGCCCGATATCATGCGACTGATGCTGACGGGTTACGCCGACATCGCTTCCATCATCAACGCCATCAACAAGGGTGAAATTTACCGCCACGTTTCCAAGCCCTGGGACGACAACGACATTGTCCTGATCGTGAACAAGGCGCTGGAACATCAAGCGCTTCGGGGCGAAAACCAGCGTCTGCTGTCCCTGACCCAACGTCAAAATGACGAACTCAAGGACCTCAATGCGGGTCTGGAGTTGCGTGTGCTAGAGCGCACGCACGAGATCGCACAGGTCAACAGCTTTCTCAACCTGGCCAATGACCAGTTGAAGCAAAACTTTTTGGTTTCCATCAAGATTTTCTCCGCTTTGATCGAACTTCGCGAAGGGGCGGTGGCAGGCCACTCTCGCCGAGTGGCAGACCTGGCGCGCAAAATCGCCAAGCGCATGGATATGCCTGCGCATGCCCAGCAAGATGTGTTTGTCGCATCTCTTTTGCACGACATCGGAAAGATCGGGTTTTCTGACAAACTGCTGTCCAAACCGGTCTCCAGGTTGGTGGATGATGACCTTGCCCGCTACCGCAAGCATGTACTCTCAAGCGAAGCGGCTCTCATGCCACTCGTGGAATTGCAGGGGGCTGCAAAGATTATTCGCTCACACCATGAAAGATTCGATGGCTTTGGCTTTCCAGACGGTTTGTCGCAAGGTGCAATACCCCAGGGTGCCTGCATTCTGGCGGTGGCCAATGACTACGACGGGTATCAGATTGGCTCACTGTCAGAGCGGCGTTACGAACCCGATGAAGCCAAAACGCTCATCGTGCAGGGCAGTGGCAGACGCTACGACCCCAAGGTGGTGGCTGCCTTTCTGGATGTCATTGGCAGACTCAAGGGAGAGTCGGTGCGGTACCGCGAAATCCCTGCGGAAGATTTGGCACTCGGTATGGTGTTGGTCAAAGATGTTTTGTGCCGTGACGGTACCCTGTTGCTGGCTGCCGATTTCGTGATCGATGAGACCATCTTGCACCGGGTTCAAAGTTACGCCGCCGCTGAAGGCATTCGGCTCATGGTCAGCGTTCGCAATGACAAATCCTTTCATTTCATTTCTGCCCCCCGGATTTCGAGTTTGCCATGAACTTCAAATGGGAATCTTTTTTTGAGACAGGCATTGAGATCGTTGACACGCAGCACCAGGGTCTGGTCGCTACCATCAATGAAGCAGCCCCCTTGTTGGCGCGACCCGGTGGCCCGGACCTGGAATGCGCAGAGGCCATACTCGACAAGCTGTTCGACTATGCAGCAGTCCATTTCAAGACCGAAGAAGGCTTGATGGACTTGCATAAAGTTGACAAGAGGTATGTTGACCACCATTGTGATATTCACGCGCAATTCGTAGAACAGGTCATCGACATGCGGGCCTTGATCGTTTCGGCCAGCGCCCTTGAAATCGGGCCATCGTTGCTGCGCTACATGACCAGTTGGCTGACCATTCATATTCTGGATGAAGATCGGCGCATGGCCAGGCACATCGCCCTGATTGAAGGGGGTGAGACACCAGAAAATGCCTTTGAAATCGTTAGTCGCAACAAACGCAGCGCAGACCCTGCACAAGCCGCATTGCAGAGTGCCCTGGGTGAAATCTATGTGCTGCTGGGCGAGCACAACAAGACTTTGCACAATGCCAATGATCAACTGAAGCAGGCACGCGACCAACTCGAAATGCGTGTGGAGGAGCGAACACACGAACTATCGGCCGCATTGAAGAAAATGACGATCACACAGAGCCGATTGTTGCAATTGGACAAGATGGCCGCTGTTGGCCAATTGGCGGCCGGGGTCGCCCACGAAATCAACAACCCGATTGGATTTGTCACCTCCAACTTTGGCTCGCTCAAAATTTATGTTGCCCAACTGCTCAACATCGTCGCAGCGTATGAGAACATGGAAAACGATTCGCTGTCGCTTGATGAACGCCAGCAGCGTTTGGCACAAGCACGCGCCGCAGTGGATCTGGACTACTTAAAGACAGACATCGTCCAGTTGGTCAGCGAATCAATGGACGGTTTGGTTCGAGTCAAGAAAATTGTTCAGGATCTGAAAGATTTCTCGCATATTGACCAGGCCGATTGGCAGGATGCTGACCTGAATGCTGGGCTGGAGTTCACGCTCAACATGATCGCCCACGAGCTCAAATACGCGGTGACCGTCGTCAAGCACCTGAGTGCATTGCCCTTGCTGCGGTGTCTGCCATCTCAACTGAACCAGGTTTTCATGAACCTGCTGCTCAACGCCGTGCAGGCGCTGGATGCACATGGTGAAATAACGGTCAGCACCGGCTTTTCAGATGAGGTGGTATGGGTTGAAATCAGCGACAATGGCCAAGGCATGTCCCCAGAGGTTCAGAAACGAATTTTCGAGCCATTTTTTACCACCAAGCCGGTTGGCATGGGTACAGGGCTGGGATTGTCTATAGTGTTTGACATCGTGCAAACAAGACATGGTGGCAGCATTGAAGTTGACAGTGCAGTCGGCCGAGGCAGCACTTTTCGGATTGTGCTCCAGCGCCAAACCGCCGAACCAACGACTAACGGAAGTGAACATGCACATTGAAACACCCACCCATCAGACTTGCGACGAACCCATGCTCGGGCAGTTTGTTGATGAACTGCAAGTATTCCAGGCATTGATTCGCCAGTTTGCGATCGGGGTCTTCGTGGTCGATGGACGCGGCGTGATCGAGTTCGCCAACGCAATGGCCCAAACGCTTTGCGTTGGCACGCCAGCTCAACTGCTTGGCAAGAATTGCGTCGAGTTATTAGCCCAAGAACTGACGCAGGCGCAAGTCCGCGACATGAGCAACAGCCTGGCGAATCAACAAGTATGGGCAGTGGAGACCTTGATTCAGCGCATGGATGGCACGCGGTTCTGGGGAGATTTCAAACTGGTTCCGTTCCCCACGGCGGTGCCAGGCACCACACGGTGGTGTATGTTCTTGCACGATATCAGCCACCTCAAGCACGCTGCTGAAAATTTTCATCGCCCTCGCAGTTTCGATCAACTCACCCTGCAGGCCGAGTTGCGAAACGCCATTTTCAATGGCGAGTTGCGCCTGACCTACCAACCCCAGCTCAGCCTGCACTCCGGTAAAATCGTCGGACTTGAAGCCCTTGTGCGTTGGGAACATCCCACCCGTGGGTTGCTCACACCCTTTCATTTCATTGCACTGGCTGAGGAATGCGGGTTGGTCATCGCACTGGATGAATGGGTCATGCGAACGGCCATTTGGCAGATCGGCCTATGGCGCGACGAGGGACTGGCCCCGGTGCGGGTTGCGGTCAACTTGTCGGCCCAACACTTCATGCAAAAAGACCTGCCAGATGCGATTGAAGCGCTGCTGCAAAACCATGCGGTGCCTGCGGCATTAATGGAAGTGGAACTGACCGAAAGCGTCATGATGTACGACGCCGAGGCAGCGATCCGCTTTGTTGACCGTTTGAAAGCGCTTGGCATCCGTGTTTCGGTCGATGACTTTGGCACCGGCTACTCATCGCTGGCCTACCTGTCGCGTTTTGCCATTGATGTGATCAAAATTGACCAGTCGATTGTGGCTGACATCACCACCAATCCGGTCAATGCAACCATTGCGACGGCAACCATCGCCATGGCCCACAAATTTGGAAAAACAGTCGTAGCAGAAGGTGTGGAGACCGAAGAACAAATGCTCTACCTGCGTCGCCACGAGTGCGATGAAATCCAGGGCTACCTGTTTTCGCGCCCGGTCGGCCCTGAGGCCATCAGCGAGATGCTACGCAGTGGTGCCGGGATCAGTTTGGGTCTGGATCAGGGCGTGACTGCGCAAATGACGCTGCTGCTGGTCGATGATGAGCCGTATATTCTCAACGCCATCAAGCGGCTCATGCGTCGTGAAGGCTACCGCATCCTGTGCGCCGAGAGCGCAGCCCAGGGACTGGATTTATTGGCGACGAACCATGTTCACGTGGTCATTTCTGACCAGCGCATGCCGGTCATGACTGGAACCGAGTTTTTAAGCCGTGTCAAAGACCTCTACCCCAACACGGTTCGGCTGATCTTGTCCGGCTATTCTGAACCGGTGTCCCTCACCGACGCCATCAACAAAGGGGCCGTCTATCGCTATCTTTCCAAACCATGGGATGACGAAGAGTTCAAGCGTGAGGTTACTCAGGCTTTTCGCTACTACCGCGAGCGCAACCTGACCCTCCACCCCATCGGCGGTGGACATGAACCCGTCTGACATTTCAGGGCATCGAAGCTGGGTCGCACTACTTTGCGGTGCCGTGCTGGTATTGGGCACGACGATGGGCGTTTGGGTCTATCGTGATTACCTGCGCATCGGGCACGATGCGGCCGCTTCGCTGATGTTTCGTTCGCAGAGTGCCGCATCCGACCTTGATCGCAACCTCGAATCCATCAACACCGCGCTCAATAACCTGCGTGAAAGCGCTCCATTTTTTACCACCGGCAAAAACGGGCTGGAAATCGCAAACAGGCAAATGAAAGCCCTCGGCGACTCACTCGAAGGCGTTCGCACGCTGGCGCTGTTTGATGCCACTGGAACGATCATCGCAGCAAACCGCCCAGACCATGTGAACAAAAACT
>SESE01000929.1_pt1 | contig 12068 bp, 13 predicted proteins | sample 3171371 | NCBI WGS metagenome assembly SESE01 (sample SAMN06051881, study PRJNA518727) | freshwater metagenome | biome: subpolar coniferous forest; feature: holomictic lake; material: water; isolation source: holomictic Lake 442, 13 m depth | place: Canada: near Kenora, Ontario | collected...
GTGCGGGGGCTGAAGGGCGGAGTGCCGCGCCCTGCGATCTGCACTCCTGGAGCGACAATGGGTATCAACTGGAGCGAGCGGATCGCGCAGGGCGCGCGCGAGATGAGCAGTTCGGCGATCCGCGACCTGCTGAAGCTGACGGTGCAGCCCGAGATGATCTCCTTCGCCGGGGGGCTGCCGGCCCCCGAACTCTTCCCCAGCGAGGAGATCGGCGCGGCCTGCGCGCGCGCCTTGGCCGAGACGCCCGCCGCTGCCCTGCAGTATGGGCCAACCGAGGGCCACGGCCCGCTGCGCGAGCTGATCGCCAGCTGGATGTCTGACCTGGGTATGCAGGCTTCCACCGGCCAGGTGCTGATCACCTCCGGCTCGCAGCAGGCTCTCGATATGATCGGCAAGCTGCTGATCGACCCCGGTGCGCCAATCGCCGTGGAAAACCCGACCTACCTCGGTGCGCTCCAGGCGTGGCAGCCCTACCGCCCGCAGTTGCTGCCCCTGCCGATGGACGACTGCGGCCTCGATGTGGACGCCCTGGAGTCTCTGCTGGCCGCCGGTGCCCACCCGCGCTTTCTCTATGTCGTCTCCTCATTCCAGAATCCCACCGGCGTCACCCTCGCCCCGGAGCGCCGCCGCGCCCTGGTGGAACTGGCCGCCCGCTACCGCTTGCCGATCATCGAGGACGATCCCTACGGCGAACTCTATTACGAGGGCGACCGAGCTACGCCCCTCGCTGCTATCGACTGCGAGTTGCACGGCGAGTTGCGCCACGTGATCTACCTGAGTACCTTCTCGAAGCTGCTCACGCCCGGCCTACGGGTGGGCTGGATCGTCGCCCCGCCCGCGCTGATCGATAAGCTTGGCCAGGTCAAGCAGGGGCTCGACCTGCACACCGGCAGCTTGGCTCAGGTGGCCGCCTATCTCACCTGCCGCGATGGCCTGCTTGACCATCACGTGCCCGTGCTCCGCGCAACCTACGGCCATCGCCGCGACGCCATGCTGGCCGCGATGGAGTCTGGCATGCCCGCCGGGGTGCGCTGGACGCGCCCGACCGGCGGTATGTTTCTCTGGGTGAGCCTGCCCGAAGGCTGGGACTCGGCCGAGTTGCTGGGGCGGGCGATCACGCATCAGGTGGCCTTTGTGCCGGGACGCACCTTCTACCCCGCCAGCGATGTGACCAACACGCTGCGGCTAAATTTTTCGTACTCCTCACCCGAACTCATTGCCGTCGGCGTGGCCCGCCTCGCCGCTGTGGCCCGCGATTACGCGCCCGGCGGGCTGCCGCAGCTGTAGTGTCTTGCGGAATATGCGAACGGGGCGTCCGCCGTGCGCGTGGCGGTCGTCTTTACGGAGCGCGGTTCGGGGAGGCTTCATCCTCACCGAACCTCGCTCTGCCTATGACGGGATAGCGGGCCGTTAGCCCAGCAGATCCGCAATCGTCGTCAGCAATATGCGCAGGCTCACCGGCTTGGCCAGGTAGATCGTCGCCCCGGCCGCTAGGCAGCGCTCGCGGTCGCCCGGCATGGCCAGAGCGGTCAGGGCGATGATTGGTATGCCGCCGATCTCTGGGTCGCCCCGGATATTTCGGATCGCGGTGAACCCATCCATCCCCGGCATCTGGATGTCCATCACCACGATGTCGGGCCGGGTGGCTCGCACCTGCGCGATGGACTCATCCCCCGAGCGCGCCGTGGCCACCTGATACCCGCGCATGGACAGCAGATCCGCGTAGAGGGTCAGGGTGGTCTCGTGATCGTCGGCGATCAGCACCAGCGGGTGCTTCGCCTTGGCAATGGGCATGGACATCAGCACCTCGACCGCCGCCGGCGTGCGGTTCTCAACCTCAGACCACGGCAGGCTGACGGTGAAGCGGCTGCCCTGGCCCGGCGCACTCACCAGGCTAACGCTGCCGCCGTGCAGATCCACCAGGCGATGCACCAGCGTAAGCCCGAGTCCAACCCCCTCGTACTCCCGTGATAGGCGTCCATCGATCTGGGTGAAGGGCTCGAAGAGCCGACTCAGATTCTCGCGCGTGATGCCGATGCCCGTGTCCCACACGCTGAACTGGATACACTCAAGATCGACATCGCCCGCCACATCCAGGCCCACCGATCCGCCCGCCGGGGTGAACTTCAGCGCATTGTTCAGCAGGTTGACCAGCACCTGAGTCAGTCGGCGCTCGTCGGCGCGCAGCGTGGTGATCCCCGGCGCGATCACGTGGCGCACCGTGATGCCCTTCGCCTTAGCAACGGGCTGGATCAGCATCAGGGCCATGGTGCAGAGGCTCTCCACATCGGTCGGGTGCGGATCGAGGGACTCTTTGCCCGCCACGATGCGGGTTAGGTCGAGGATGTCGGAGATCAGTGCGAGCAGGTGCCGTCCGCTCTGCGTGATCATGCTCAGGAGTTGGTGCTGGCGCTCCGTGAGTTGCCCGTAGAGATCCGCCAGCAACGACTCGGTGATCACCAGGATGGTGTTCAGCGGTGTGCGCAGCTCGTGGCTCATCATCGACAGGAACTCGTCTTTGAGCCGCAGAGATCGCGCCAGTTCGGCATTCGCACGGCGGAACTGCTCGTCGCGCTCCCGCAGGGCCGCCGTGCGCGCATCTACGCGCTGCTCAAGCGTTGCGTTTAGCTTGCGGAGATCTTCCTCCGCCTGCGCGCGCACGGTGATGTCGCTCATCACCGTGCGGTGGACGACCTCCCCGCCATCCACACTCTGCGCCACGGTTGTCTCCATCCGTGCCCAGAGCAGGGTACGATCCGGGCGGCGGATGCGTACTTCGCACACCTGTGGCGTGCCCGTCGCGATCAGCTGCCTGCGGTGTAGGTAGTAGCGATCTTGATCTTCGGGGATGATGAATAGCGCCAGCGAGCGCCTAACCAACTCGCCACGGGGCACCTGCAAAATCTTCACCGCCGTGAGGTTGGCCTCCTGGATCAGCCCCGACTCGCTGAGCGTAAAGTAACCGACCGGAGCCATGTCGTAGAGGTCGAAGTAGCGGGCACGCGCCCGATCCAGATCGTGCTGGGTGCGCCGCAGTTCATCGTTTTGCGTCTCCAGCTCGATCTGATGGACGCGCAACTCGTGTACCAGTCGCCGGATCTCCTCGGGCGTGCGAAAGTCTAGCCCCATATCGTCCGCTGGGCCAAACTTATGCTCGGCCCGCAGGCGCAGAGACTGCTCCGCGTCCGGCTGGGGCGTGAGGATCGGATCGTCATCGTTTACGCTCAAGGCTAGAGTCCTTACCTGCTGGATGCGATGAGTCGATACGGGCGCGGCCCCGCGCCTTCGCGTCATCGCCAATATGTGAAGTTGGATTGAACCTTGCCTTAGTGGAAACGGCCATGGTCAGAGATCTTTGCCCACGCTCGATCGTCACGCTCCGCAATTATACCGCGATGTGCTACACTATTTTGTAGCATAGCAGCTTGACTCTTAAGGCGGATGCGAACAACAAAGAGAGGTTCCCCGGCACGCCAGCGCAAGGAGGCGTTATGCCTAAGCCCACTCATGTCCGGCCCGCTGATGTGCGCGGAGCTAGTCGTCTCGTGATCGACGCCACCCTCGGGATCACCGATCTCGTCGAGACCATGCACAGCACCATCCTGCACGCCCCTGAGATCCTCGGTGCGCCGGTCAACCTCCCCACAGGGGGCATCACCGGCCTGGTATACATGAGCATCCGCACGATCACCGCACTGGTTGGCGGCGTGATCGACGTAGCCTTCCTGCCGCTGCTGCCACTGCTGCGCGACCGCATCTCGTCGCCGCAGCGCGACGCCACCCTCGCCGCGATCAACGGCGTCTTGGGCGACCACCTGCGCACCAGCAATAACCCACTCGAAATCCGCATGTGCATGCGGATTGACGGGCAGCCGGTTGAGTTGACCGGGCCGGCCCTCGCCGCCGCCGCCCCGCAGGCCAGCGGCAAGATCCTGCTGCTGGCGCACGGACTATGCCTGACGGATCAGCACTGGGATCAGGAGGGCCACGACCACGGCGCGCTCCTGGCCGCCGAGCTCGGCTACACGCCGGTCTACCTGCACTACAACACCGGCCTGCACATCTCCTCCAACGGTCGGGAACTAGCCGACATGCTCGCGGCGCTGACGCAGGCATGGCCGGTGCCGGTCGAGGATCTCGTGATCGTCGCCCACAGCATGGGCGGGCTCGTGGCGCGCAGCGCCTGCCACTACGGCACCCTGGCCGGCCACGCCTGGCTACAGCACCTGCGCACGCTGATCTTCCTCGGTACCCCCCACCACGGCTCCAAGCTGGAGCGCGCCGGCAACTGGCTCGACACCACACTGCTCATCAGCCCCTACACCGCCGCGTTTGCGCGCGTGGGCCAAATCCGCAGCGCCGGCATCACCGACCTGCGCTATGGCAACCTGCTCGATGAGGACTGGGAGAACCGCGACCGCTTCACGCACGTGGGCGACCCGCGCCAGCCGGTGCCGCTCCCGGCGGGCGTATCCTGCTACGGGGTCGCCGCCACAACCGGCAGCATCGAGGGCGACCTCCAGGACGAGCTCCCCGGCGACGGACTGGTGCCCGTGGACAGCGCCCTTGGCGCGCACCCGGACCCCAGCATGGACCTGACCCTGCACGAGGAGTGGGTCGGGTACGACATGAACCACATGGATCTGCTCCACCGGCGCGACGTATACGCCCAGATCAAGCAATGGCTGGGGGGAGTGGGTGCCGCCGACCCATGCGCGTCAAGTTAAGCCCTTGAGCCGGGGCATGGGGGCCGCAGGCTCCCAGGATTTCTTGTTATGACATGGTTCGCAGATACTTTACAGTTTGCGATGTTCGTAGTGCGGGCTTCCAGCCCGCCAGATGCGCGTCGGCAGGCTGGAAGCCCGCACTACGAACGGTAAACCTGAAACCTGGCACCTGAAACCTGCGTTATGTTGGAAAAATGTGCCAGCTTCGCTATCACATTTCCCCAACACAACGTAGGTTTTTAGGGCGGCAGCCCTTAACTTGATGCGCCTGGGGCGCGGCCCCAGGCCCGTTTTTGTGGGAAACATCCCACAAAAAAACGTGGAGGCGGCTTTGCCGCCCCCACACCCTCGCCGAGAAGAGGATAACAGGAGTTTATTCAGTGGACAACGTCGATCAGTGGGCGGGCCAGCTAGAGGATGCGGAAGAAAAGATCGCCGAGGCGTACACGATACTCGAAACACTCCGGCAAGAGCTGCGGGATGCCGGGAAGAAGAAGGACTCGCTCGCGATCGGCGAGGCCGTCGAGCGGCTGGCGCGCTACGGTCGGCTCTTCCAGGACATCCGCCAGAGTTGGTTCGAGCCAGCGGAGTAAGCCGGGGCGGAGCCTAGCCACGGCGAGGGGCGAACCCGCGTCGCTGCGGCTTCGGCGGCGGTGGCGGCTTCATGGCGAGGTCGCCACCCTCGGGGGGGAACGTCATCCCGAAGCTACGCCGCAGGATCTCGCGCAGGGTCGATTCCTGGCTGCGGTCGGCGATCAGCGTTACCGCGAGGCACTGGGCCTTATCAAGCGGGTCGTGCTCGACCTCAGCGCGAAGCCAGTGGGGCCAGCGGCGGAGCGTAGAGAGAATCGTATTCTCCTGCTCCCCGCGAAGGATCAGCCGAACCTCGCCGGGCGTGTTCATATCGAGGGTCGTCATCGGTTTGCCTTTCGATGTTGCCAGAAGAGATGAGCGACCGCGCTGGCACCACCGTTAGAAACAAGCAAAGGCGAGGGGGTAGCCCCTCGCCTCCGCATCCCGCTGCGCGCAGGCGCCGCGACTACATTAGTAGCGGTCGCGCCGACCACCACGGTCGCCGCCGCCGCCCGAGCTACGACGCGGGCTGGAACCCTTCTCCTCAGCCTGGTTGACCCGCAGGTTGCGGCCGTCAACCTCGTAGCCGTCGGTCGCCTGGATGAGGGCGGTGATGTCAGCCGTCTCCATCTCAACAAAGCCGAAGCCGCGCGAGCGACCGGTGTCCCGATCGCTGATCACGCGCGCGCTCTGCACGTCGCCGTGGCCGGAGAAAATCTGGGTCAGCTCGGCATCGCCAACACTCCACGGAAGGTTCCCAACAAATAGCTTAACCTGCATCTCACCACTCCTCTGCGCCGTAGCGCAGGATAGGGAGGGCAGCAGCGCTGCCCACATTGTTCACAACATCGTTCATCTCGAACAGCCGGTGGCCGGGCTGTAGCCCGACACGCTCGCTCCGGCGGACACAACAACAACATGCTTCGAGCGACGAAGTGCGACCGTGGGACCGTGGGGGAAAGGAATTGGGATCTCACAGCAGATGATGTTGGCTAACCTGCTCATCATACCACGTTATCAGGCAAGAGGCAAGAGGCAACGCACAACAAGGCATGAACCGTTGTTGCCGGTTGCCTCTTGCCTATTCCCGCGTGTCTTAATGCGAATGCCCGCCCACGAGGCGTAGAAAGCTCGTCAGCACCACGCGGGCGCGGCCATCGGCGCAGTTGAGGACGCTAAACTGCCCGACAAGCTGGACGGTCTCTACCAGCACCCCGTCGATAACCAGGGTGCCTTGAGGATCTTTGTGGACGAGGGCGGCCCCAGAGAGCTTTGCTCCCCAGTCTGCTGCCTCATACACCGATAATGTGCGGTCTTGCATACGATCCTTTTAAACACGGTTCAAACCCGCGTGACCGTCTGGGTGAGGAGGCGCGGTCGTGCTTGCATCGCCGCATCATCCCACGTATCCTCGTAGGATTGTCACGCTAAACGTATCCTTCTGAGACCTTATCTTATTGTAGTGATACGCGGCCCATGGCGCACAGAGGTTAGGTAAGGTAGGCCAAGCGAGGGGTGCGCCGAAGCGGCACATCTGGCGGGGCAAGTGGGCGATACGCACAGTATAGCACGGATCAACGCGGTTTTGTCACTATCCGAGCGACGGGATGTATGCTATGCTAGGATCAACCCCAGGATGCAGCCATGTTCACCGTTGCCCCGCGTGATCCTCCTCGGATGCTTTGCTCGTCTTAGCCGTCCCGACGGCCTGGAGCCGCTTGAGTTCAGGCGTCCGAACCGAGCCACGTCCGTTTTCTGTCTCGCTCTCGTGTATGTGGACAGACCAAGCAGAGGTGTCGCATGACCCAAGCACAAAACACTACCGCAGACAGCCCTACGCCTAACCGCGCCTACTTGGCGGTTACACTCTTGCCCGATGGTCGCTACTGTGTCGCGTACACCGACGGCGGAGTCAGCCGCCGCAGCTACACACCGTCGTTAGAGCAGGTGATCCGACAGGCGCAGCGGGCCGGCGGCCTGCCAATACAAACTGAAGATAGCGCGCTCCGCCAGCGTTGCCTAGACGCGAAGCTGCCGCTGATCTGAGGGGTTTGAGGAGCGCCTCGATGTTGTTTTTGGTCTGGTATGATGAAGATACGCGGCGATCCGTTGTTGAGAAGATCCAGAATGCCCTCGCCGCGTACAGTAAGCGATTTAGCGTAGCCGGGAATCTTGTCCTGATTAATGTGGCGGATTCAGCCGAGCTTAAAGGCGTAGAGGTAGAGGTGCGCAGCGAGCGCACCGTGCAGCCGCATCACTTCTGGGTGGGCCGCAGCGATGATCACGACGCCACTGGCGTCGCTGAGGAGAGGGAGGCTGCCCATGGCTGAGCAGACAAAGCGTGCGGTTGTGCGCAAGGGCCGCATCTATCAAGTCCGTGTCGCCGACGTGGAGTATCGCCTGTTCATCTGGGAGATGGGCAGCGGGTTCTGTGGCCGGGTGGAGGATCACCCGCAGGTGTTGCCATGTCGTGGACGCACGGTTGTTCATGTGCGCGACCAACTGTCAGCGGCGATGACCGCTAGTTTGGCGGGATGAGTACATCTCAAGCGGAGGGGAGGGAGCGCATGTTTCGGTGGGATCTCAGCGATGGTGCCGAGCTGAGGATGTTAGAGCTGCGCCACGCCGCAGCGTTCCTGGCGTTTGTGGCGGCGAACCGCGCCTACCTTGGCCCTTGGCTTGAGTGGGCCCACACGATCACAACGCTGGAAGACGCGCAGATGTTTATCCGGCGCGGCATCGCGCGCTACGCCGAGGATGGCCTGCCATGGGTGGGGCTTTGGCAGGACGACGAGATGGTCGGCGGCATCCTCTTCTTCCCGCTTGAGCGCCCGCCGCGCTCCACCGAGATTGGCTACTGGCTTGGCGAGCGCGCCACCGGGCATGGCCTGATGAGCCGTGGCGTGCGTGCGATGCTCTGCCTGGCCTTCGACGACCTACAGATCAACCGGGTGGCGCTCCAGGCCGAGGTTGATAACGCCCGCTCGTGCGCGCTGGCCGAGCGGCTGGGCTTCAGCTTCGAGGGCGTACGCCGCCAGAGTTGGGTCAACCAGGGTCGCCTCGTCGATATGGCCGGCTACGCGATGTTGGCCGAGGACTGGCGGCGACGCCAGGGGTATCGTCAGCCCAAGTGAGTCGCTCAACGCATTAAGGGAGGGGTGTCGGCGGGGGATTGCCCCACCGGCACCCCTCCTTTAGCGTCCGCACGCGGTGCGAGGCGCGTCGGCGAGGATCTCGGGCGCTGGGAACGGCTCGACCGGGCGCGCGTCGAAGGCGGCGGCCAGCTCCTCGCCGGAGAAGATCTGGGGTGGCCCGGCAACCGGCGCACGGCGGTAGATTGCCAGGGCGCGGACTGGGCCGATGGTGATCTCGCCGAGCAGGTGGTAGCCCGGCGGGAAGTAGCGGGATGCCTCGGCCTCGGCGATCAAATAATAGTCGGGCTTCTTGGCACAGCGCGGCGCGCTCCGCATATACCAGCCGGCCAGCCAACGGTTCTGGTTGGTGTCGTAGCTGCCCGCGATCACGCCGGCGCGGTAGAGTTCGGCGGCGGCCTTCCAGCCGTCGCTGTGCGGGAAGCCGAAGTAGCCGGCCTCGGGCAGTTGCTCGCCGTAACTGGCGTGCAGGATGGCGGGCCGGGCCGCCGGGAATGTGCGATGGTATTCGGGGAACTGGCGCAGGTAGAGCAACTGGGCGTAGCCCAGGCTCGCGGCGAGCCAGAGCGTGCCGAGGACGCCCGATGCCCAGCGCCCAACGCCCAACCACCGGCGCGAGATGTTCCTCGGCAGGATGATGGCGATAGCGCAGCCGATGATCAACGCGGCGGCGGGATGCGCGCTGTAGAAGTGGGTGCGCGGCTCGGCGATCAGGAATGCCTCGGCGGCGAAGGGTACACCGAACCAGATCGCCAGGGCACCTGCGCCCCCCGACGCGAGGGGTAGCAGGCAGAGGCCGACCGCGAGGGCCACGGCCAGAATCGGCACCAGGGGCGGCGGGTTGTAGAAGGAGATAATGCGCAGATAGAGCGGCAGGTTGTTGAAGGGTGGCCCGCTGGTGCCGCCCTGGCCCGCCCGCCCGGCCAGGTACGCGGCCGTCGTCCCGAAGCTCGCGCTGGTGACATAGGGGATGTAGAAGCTGGCGAGGAGCGCCCCGCCCACCAGGACCGGCGCGCCCAGGCCCCGCAGCCACTCGCGCCTGCGCCAGCCGCGCCGCCGCCCCCCGGCCAGCACCAGCCAGGCCAGGGCCGGTGCCACCATCGCCGCGTCGTAGTGGGCCAACAGCCCCACCGCTAGCAGTATCGCCGCCGCCACCAGATAGCGCGCCGGACGCTCTGCACCCGCGTAGAAGCGCCAGCAGCACCAGAACGCCCCCGCCGACATCAGCAGAACGATGCTCTGGTACTGGACGATGCGGGAGAAGCCGAGGGCGAAACCGTCAGTGGCGAGCAGGGCCACCGCTACGGCGGCGATCATGGTGTTGCGGCGTGGGGCGTCCGGCCACATCGCCCGCGCAATCGCCACAACCCCCAGCAGCAGCCCGGCCCCGGCCAGGGCGAAGGGCAGGCGGGCCACCCACTCGGTACCGGAGCCGGTCAGAATGAGTGGACCGGCGGGCAGCAGCGCCTCGACCGGCCCTTTGGTGTGGGTCAGCAGGATGCCGTCGTCGCCCTGGGCCACTCCGACGGCCAGCAGCAGCGCCCGCGCCTCGTCGCCCTGGAACTCCGCTCCGCCGAGCAGGGTGAGGCGGAGCGTTATGCCGATGGCCACAAGGGTAATCAATAGGAGACTCTGAGGAGGGGTTGGTGGCCCCTCCTCAGCCCCCCGTGAACGCGCCAGCCGCCAGATCAGCGCGGCGCTGAGCAGATCGGCGACCATGAGCAGCAGCCATGGCGGCAGCGGGCCGGGGATAGCGTGTAGGGCCAGGGTGAGCAGCGGGGCCACGGCGAGGGCACCGCATAGGCCCAGGAACGCCCGCGCCAGCGGGTCGCCCGCGTCGGGGAAGAGTGCGCGGGCGGCCAACCAGCCCGGCAGCCCCATAACGACCAGCGCGCCCAGCCCGCGCCAGGGCAGCGGCAGCAGCATGGCCAAGTGTCCGGCCCCCAGGGCCATCGCCCCCGCCGCATAGGGGCACAGGAGGGGCCGCGCCATATGCCGCGCACGACGCATGGCGGCGCGGATCCCCCTGCACCCCAACACCGCAACCAGCAGCGTCCCCGCGAGCAGCAGCCACCCCGGCGGGTTCGGCATGGCCCAGGCGAAGCCGCCGGGGTCGCGCCAGGCCCACAGGGCCATTGCCATTCCCACCCCGTAGGGGCGGAGCAGTCGCAGCAGAGATGGCCGCGTGCAGCCATCTCTGCTGCGACTGCTCCGCCCCAACATTCTGCGACTGCTCCGCCCCAACATTCCCGCCATAAGGGTCATCACCCCCAGCGCCCAGGCGAGCAGCAGCGCCCGTTCCAGCACCGGGCCAAGGGGCATCGGGCCGAGGGCGCGCACCTCCACGCGGTCGAGGACGATGCCGAGGGGCCGTGGGTCGGCGGGGCCGGGGGAGACGGTGGGAATGACCAGATCCAGGGCTGCTTGGCCACCGATAGGCCCATCCGTGCCGCCGGGGGGCAGGAGCAGCCGGTAGATCCTCCACCCGGTCTTTGTCCCAAACGCTCCGGCGGCCCGGCCTGAACGCACCAGGCCGAGCCGCAGATCCTCGGGTGAGGCGAAGGGCGCGCCGTGCAGGCGCATGTCCAGGGCCAGCGGCCCCTGGGCGGATGCAGGCAGCAGCAGGCGGGCACCGGGCGCGCTCCAGCGGGCGCTGGCCCCGCCGTCGGACTCGGCGGGGTAGAAGTTGGCCAGGAAGTAGGCGTCGCCCGGCGCGCCCACGTCGATGGTCTGTGGGGCGGGGTAGCGCAGGGTAAAAACGAATACGATACCGAATACGATACCGAATACGGCGCACATTATGATCAACCGGGGCGACAACAGCGCTCGCCGATCACAACCACCGGCCCCGTGCTGCCGCCCCCGGCGATGACCGTGTACTGGGCCGCCGCCGGTCAAGCGCTATTTACTCCGCTCGACAGCCTCGGCCACCCACGCCTCGGCGTCGATCGGCAGGCGCGTGGCACCGATGGCCTCGCGCACCCGGTCGGGGCCAGCCGCAGCGAGCTGGACGAAGTTCGTGATGCCGACATCCTCCAGACGCCTAGCGTAGACCGGGCCGATGCCGTTGATCAGGGTCAGGTCGTCGCCGGTGCCGGGTTTGAGGGCGGCCTTCGGCTTGGCGGCGGCGGGTTGCTCGGCGGCGACGGGGGCAACGGCCCCGCCGATGAGGTGGCCCCAGGCATACTCTGTGGGCGTGGTGCGACCCTTCAGGGCCAAGCTGATCGTGAAGTCGGCCATCGCCTTCACCACCCAGTCGAAGTAGTGTGGAGTAAGCGAGTTCACATCGAAGTCGGGGGCGGGGTTGGTGAAGTCAATCGCGTAGGGCACGCCGTCCTTCAGGGCAAACTCCACCGTGTTCATATCGTAGCCGAGGGCGCGGTTGATCTTCAGGGCGTCGGCCATCACGAGGCGACTCTCCTCCTCGGTGAGGTAGTGGTCGTCGCGAAAGTAGCGGTTGGGCCAGGGGGCATTGGCGTCGAACTTAATGGTCATGATCTGCTCCTGGCCGATCACAATGCAGCGGACGTATTTCTCCCAGGCGATATACTCCTGGAGCATCATGCACTCGGTGCCGGTCTCGTTGTAGGCGCGCCACAGCTCCTCGAAGTTGTTG
>SESE01000932.1_pt1 | contig 12054 bp, 7 predicted proteins | sample 3171371 | NCBI WGS metagenome assembly SESE01 (sample SAMN06051881, study PRJNA518727) | freshwater metagenome | biome: subpolar coniferous forest; feature: holomictic lake; material: water; isolation source: holomictic Lake 442, 13 m depth | place: Canada: near Kenora, Ontario | collected...
GCGCGTTCTTGCGCAAGGACATGCCACGCTTGCCAGCGAGCAAAAGTTTCTTGACATTGAGTTCTGGCATGTCGATCAAGCCGTATGGCTCTTTGTGAATGGCACAAAAGAGCTTTGTATTCCCTATGAATTTGCCGCAACTGGTACCACTCCCGTGATGCGCTTAACAGCATCCGGCATGGACCCCGCGCGCTACCGCAACGATCCCGTCACCACCAAGCCCGCTGGAATTCAATCCATGTCTTGGAATTTTTCCGGCTCGCCCGTCACGGTGCGCGACATGAAACTTGACCGCGACTTGTATTACCAACCCGGCATTCTGCTTCCGGGAAATCAGGTTGCGTCAAACGGTCCGATTATTCTTGGCAAGGCATTCGCCACCGACATTGATGATCCCGCGCGCCTTGGTCCAAATGATTACCTGATGTGTGGTGACAACAGTCCCGCCAGTCGTGACGGCCGCTTCTGGGGAAGGCCGCATCCAATTTTGCAGCGCGTGATTGGATTTGAAAAACCGTTCGTAGTTCCGCGAGAATTAATTGTGGGCAAGGCATGGTGCGTATATTTCCCCGCCACCTATCCGCTTGGAAGTGGCCTTGAAATGCAAGACCCTGGCGCGCGTAGTCCCAACGTGGTTCCAAACTTTGGATCGCTGCGCTTCATTCGCTAAACCGCAGCACGCCACAACACGGACGCGTGCAGCCCCAATGTGGTTCCAAATTTTGCATCGCTTCGTTCGTTCAGCCGCGGCGATCCACAATGCGTGGGCGACTTTCATTTCAAGCTCCATCATTGAAACCAATAAAAAACCAGGCGCTTTTCACGCCTGGTTTTCAAGATCAATTTTCACAGTTGGTTTACTGGCAAGCGCCCTCGTTCAGCAGCACCAAACTTAAATCGCTGCTGTCGACCACATTGTCCATGTCAATGTCGGCGGAGCAATTTGTGCATGGTCCAAAATCAAGAAGCACCAAACTCATGTCGGAACTGTCAACAACATTGTCGCCGTCCAAATCAGCGGAACGCATTGGCGTGTAGTCAAATGAAATTGCGTCGGATGCAATTCCGTTGGCGGTGACCACCATGGAATACGTTCCCGCAGGAACGCTGGCTGGAATTGTGAAGTTGGTGGTGGTCACCATGCTTCCAGTGCTCACTCCGCAACTATTCCAGTTGAAGGTGCGCGCGTAATACACGTTCGTTCCCGAACTCAATCGAATGATTGGATAGTTGGTGTTCATCTGCCAATCGTCGCCGTAGGAAGCGCCCTCTGAAATGCCATTGAACTTGGTTCCAGTCAATGTGTATTTGCCGCAACCGTCCTGTGAGTAGTAGGAAATAATTGGCTTGCCCGCCGTAAGCGGTGCGCCGCTTGGGCGATAAATGTAATACTGGCTTGAGCCTTGGTATGCGAACAAGACATTTCCATCTGGTAAGTCAAGCAGTGTGAATACGTAGCACGAATCATTGATGCTTGTGCCACCAGTTGGCGCGCTGATTTGCGTGTGCGTGTTGGTGAGATAGTCATATTCATAAAACGTGGTTGGTGTTGGAAAGTGATTGGCCGATGTCGGAATAGGCGATGCAAGATGCAAAACCTTTCCATCCGACATCATGGCCATTGGCGCGTCAGGCGCGCCGTTGGATCCAGGAACAACAGCGCCCGCGGCCCATGTGCCTTTGGTCTCCGTTCCGGTTGGTGTATACAGAGCGGTCTTGCCGGTTGAACCAACAAAAAAGGCTTTGCCGTTTGGAAGCAACACCGCTCCGCCAGTTTCATATCCATACGCGTCATACAAAGCGACCGGTACCACGCCGTCCACGTACCAAGCATTGCGCAACGGAATGTAGCGCTCGCTTGCGGTGGCAAGTCGATCCACAAACAAAATACTATTGTCAGGCAACTTCATCCACGCGGATTCATTATGAATACCTTTGCAAGTGGGGCCAGCGACAAACGTATTTGTCTTTGGATTATAAATTGATGTTCCCTTGAGCGTGCCTGCAACAAGCGCTTGCATCACTCGGCCATCAGGCATTAACTCGGAATTTCCATCGCTGACGTTTCCGAGCGGTGACGGCGTCGCTGTCCACGTATTGGTGAGCGGGTTGTACACCTCGCCTTTGGCAAGACCGGTTCCGTATTCTCCACCAGCCACATATAAGCGACCGTCCATGAGAAGTTGCGATGAGAAATAAAGTCGCGTGTCAATCATTGGCGCGATGGAAGACCACGTTCCGTTGGCGTAACTGCCGTGAATGTCCGGCGTAAGTTTGTTCCAAATATTTCCAAGGCCGTCGGTGCCTCCGCTATAACTTTTGCAGAGTACGCTTCCGTCGGATAGCAGAATTAATCCACCGCCGGATTGACCTGGCGCAGTTGCAGCAACTGGAACCCAAGTTCCAACCGCGTTGCTTTGAGCGGTCATACCAGTGACTGTGAGCATGCAAGCGGTGACGAAATATTGAATAGGTAATTTCATATTTGAACTTTAGTGTTTTTTTGAGTGGAGTAAAAGCAAAAACCGCTTCAAGAATTTGAAGTGGTTCAATGACTGCGTTCAACATGGCGCAATTTCCGTGAAGTGCAACGAAAATAGAAAATTTAATAGGTTTTTACTGCCATTGGTGCGCGGGTTATAAGTCCTTCAGGATGGTCGAATGCAGGCCCTGACCACTTTCGCATTTGCAAATTGGAGGAACCAGAGCCAACACAAGTTGTTCCAACGCAAAATCAAGCGCGCATTACTCTGCACCAGTGAGCGAATTCGCACATCAAACATATGTGGTCGCGCGCAAAGTTGTGATCGCGCTCGTTGGCGGAACCGTCACACTGATCGGCATCGCCATGATTGTGTTGCCTGGTCCCGCATTTATTGTGCTGCCCGCGGGTCTTGCCATTCTTGCGATTGAATTTGCATGGGCGCGACGCTGGCTGAAGAAGGTGAAACAAATGGCGCAAGAAGCGGTGGACAAAATGCATCACAATTCGCCGCAACATCCATCAAATCATGCGTCTCCACATTCCGCCATTTCAACGGCGATCGAATCCGCCCCTAAGAAATAAGCGAACTCGTGTGTTCACATGACCAAAAAAACAAAATCTAAAGTTGCAGCAACTGCGGTCAATTTGCAAACCAGCAGCGGATTTTGGCTGGCCAAATCGGAACCAGACGTGTACGGCATTGCGGATTTAAAGCGTGACAAGCGAACGCTGTGGGAGGGCGTTCGCAATTATCAAGCGCGTAATTTTATGCGCGCCATGAAGAAGGGTGATCGTGTGTTGTTCTATCACTCCAACGCGGATCCTTCGGGCGTGGCTGGCGTGGCAACCGTGAGCGCGCTTGCTCAACCAGACCCTTTGCAATTTGACAAGCGCAGCGAATTTTTTGATGCCGCCGCAACCAAAGAGCAACCGCGGTGGTCCGCTGTGGAACTTGCGTTTGAAAAGGAATTTGCGCGCGTGATCTCGCTGGAAGAATTGCGCGCGGTGAAGGCGCTTTCAACCCTGTTGATTCTTCAACGCGGCAACCGACTGTCGGTCACCCCCGTTCAACCAGCGGAGTTTCATGCCATCTGCGCCCTGGCATAGCTGATCAACTCTCAAATTCAGTCTAAAAGTGACCAAATCACTCATGGTCAGGGTGAAATTTCACGCATTTCCAAATTTTGTGTGTCAAAAACTTAACTTTTAGTTGCTTTCACTTTATTTTCGGACACATTGATGTGTTCAATCAATTTGAATCTATCTCTATTTATGGATCTGCCCACAATTTTTCAAACAAGTCAAACGGAGCCAAGCATGTCTCACACCCGCAGCGCGTTCTTCACTCTTTCAAATAAACTTTGCGGCTTAGTGTTCGCTGCCAGTGTCGCCATGATTGGCAACAGCGCCATCGCGCAAGTGTTTGAAGACACAATTCCAACCAAGCCAACCGCGGCCGCGTTTGAAATGCCAACTATCAAAGAAGTTGAGAAGGTTGATGTGGCCAAGTTGAACATGGCCGACATTGCCAACGAAGATCTCATTCGCGCCGCGCGCGTTGAAGCGCCGCGATACGCCATTCCAAATGTTGTGAATATTTCTCCAACCACCAGCGGCACCTGGGAAAATGTAGTCGATCAAGCCGGCGCGCTTCGCAGCGTGTGGCGCCTTCGTGTTGGTTGCGACAACGCCGTGTCCATGAATCTTGGTTTCACCAACTATCACTTGCCACGCGGCGCCGCGCTTTACATTTACACGTCTGACATGAAGCATGTCATTCGTCCATTCACCGAGGCCGACAACGCCGATCACGGACAATTGTGGACGCCGCCGCTTCCAGGAAATGAAATTGTGATTGAGCTCACCGTAGAGCGCGACCTTGAGCGCGAAGTGCAACTCACGCTTGGCTCCATTAACGCCGGCTATCTCAACTTTTCAGAAATCGCCAACGCGCTTGACAAGTCTGGTTCTTGCAACGTTGACGTCATCTGCAGTCAAGGCGACGCATGGCGCGATGAAATTTCCACGGTTGCCGCAATTTCAACTGGCGGTTCGCTGTTTTGCACGGGTTTCATGGTGAACAATGTTCGCCAAGATCTCACGCCGTATTTCATGACAGCGTTTCACTGCACCGTCACAGCAAGCAACGCCGCGTCGCTGGTCGCATTTTGGAATTATGAAAACACAACATGCCGCGCGATTGGTAGTTCAGCAAGCAGTGGCACCGGCGACGGCGTGCTCACCAAGTTCACCACGGGCTCAACGTTCAAGGCCGCCAATTCACCATCGGACTTCACACTGGTTCGTCTTTCTTCCAGTCCAAATCCAGCGTGGTATGTCAACTACGCGGGTTGGAACGCCAACAGCGTTGAGTCCACTTCGCAAGTCGGCATTCATCATCCAAATGTTCAAGAGAAGCGAATTAGTTTCGACAACAATCCATCCACCACAACCAGTTACTCGGGCACAACAAGTCCTGGCGACGGAACGCACTTGCGTGTTGGTCAATGGGAAGTTGGAACAACCGAAGGCGGTTCTTCCGGTTCACCAATCTTCAATCAACTGCACCAAGTTGTTGGACAGTTGCACGGTGGTGGCGCTTCTTGCACCAGCGTGACAAGCAGCGATTACTACGGTCGCTTCAGCGTGTCGTGGCTTGGTGGCGGAACCGCGGCGACGCAATTGAAGTCATGGCTTGACCCTGACAACACCGGCACCATGTCCGTGAACACTCTTTCAACCAAGGGTCTTACCGTTACACCAAGCACCGCCGTCACCCACTCGGGTCTTGTTGGTGGTCCGTTCTCTTCGTTGCCATACACATACACGCTGAGCAACAGCACGGCGACCGCGGTGAATTATCGCGTTGCGCTGACCAACAACATTGGTCTGCTGATCAATGGTGGAACAAGCAATCTCACCGGAAGCGTTCCTGCGGCGGGCAGCGTTGTTGTCACTGTCACCGCGGGCTCCGCGCTCAATGCAAGCGCCGCCGGCATTTATGCTGAAGACATTGTCTTCACCGATCTTGGTTCAGGCGTGGCGCGCACTGTTCGCCACACAGTTGAAATTGGTCAGACTGGTTTCACCGCAACTCCCGCCACTGGTCTTTCAACCGGCGGCGCCGTTGGCGGTCCATTCGCGGGCAGCGTTACGTACACCGTAACCAACAGCAAGTCCGCGCCTGTCACGGTGAATGTTTCAGCTGATGCGTCATGGATTTCAATCGATGGCTCCGCCGCGCCAACCAGTTTCACACTGGCCACCGCGGGCGCAACACGAAATGTCACCGTGGCAATTGCCGCTGGCGCCAACAGTCTTGCCGCCGGCATTTACAGCGGCAATGTCACCTTTGCCAAGAGCGATGGCACAACTCCAACCACGCGCAGCGTTGCGCTTGATGTGGGTCGCACCGTGTACTCCGCCACCGATTGTCCAATCACCATTGGCGACAACACCACCAATTACAGCTACATCACGGTGTACGACAATGTGTGCATCGCGGACGTGGATGTGAATGTGAATATTTCCCACACATATAAAGGCGACTTGTATGTTGAGTTGCTCTCGCCAAGTGGAACAACGGTGATTTTGCACAATCGCACTGGAACAAGCACCGCCAATATCATCACCACATTTGACGATGACGGCGGCGGAACTTTGCCAGCCGGCGCATTGTCCGACTTTGATTACAGTCAGTCCGCCGGCGTGTGGAGGCTTCGTGTCTCTGATCAAGCCGCAACGGATACCGGCGTGTTGAATAGTTGGTCCTTGCGCATTGGCGCTGTCGCTGGTTCTTGCCCAACTCAAACAGTTGTGTATTCAGAGCCACTCAACAGCAATCCAGGTTGGACCACCACAGGGTTGTGGGCATTTGGAACTCCAGCTGGAACCGCCGTCACATCGGGTGGAGCGGATCCAAAGGCTGGTTTCACTGGCACAAATGTCTACGGTTACAACAATGTTGGAACTGGCGTGTATGAAAACAGTTTGGTGGAGCGCAACCTCACCACCACTGCGTTTAATTGCACGGGCCTTACGGGTGTCAAGGTTAGTTTCCAGCGTTGGTTGAATGTCGAAAGTTCAACCTATGACCATGCGTATTTCAAGGTCAGCACTGATGGAACCAACTGGACCACGCTGTATCAAAATTCAGCCTCCATGACTTCAACTTCGTGGAGCAAGGTGTCCTACAACATCTCTGCCATCGCGGATAACAAACCAACGGTGTACTTCCGCTGGGTCATGGGCACCACGGACACAAGCGTGCAATACACCGGTTGGAACATTGACGACTTGGAAGTGAGCGCGGTTGTTACTGCAACGCCATGTCCATCAGATATTGATGGTGACCGCGAAGTGGCCAGTGGTGATTTAAGTTTAATTCTGCTTGATTTCGGCGCGTGTGTTGGTTGCCCAACCGATCTTGATGGTGACAGCGAAGTGACCAGCAGCGATCTGAGTTTGTGTCTGCTTGATTTCGGCGCCTGCCCATAAGGCTTGCTGAATTTGAATTGAACACTGGCGGTCCGCAAGGGCCGCCAGTTTTATTTTTAAGCCATGAACAGAGTTGGTTTGTGATCGCAACGAACGGAATTCATTGTGTTCGATCGAAGTCAACACCACCCCAGAATCAAGAGCGGAATCCGTTGATCATTCGTCGGCATGGTTGCGCGCGTGCAGCGCCGCCATTTGTTGCACGTACGGTTTAATCTGAGGATCCGTGCGGATTTGAAATTCCTCAAATGGTCCATCAAAGAAAACTTTTCCCGCGTGCAACATGACAATGCGCGGGGCGAGCCGCCGCAATAATTCAGTGTCGTGGGTCACAACAACACTGGTGCGCGCCACGCCCAGCGACGGCATGGCGCGGTGGGTGCTGTCAATCAGCGAATGAATGGTGCCGCACATTTCTGGATCAAGACCGGAGGTCGGTTCGTCATAGAACACAAGCACTGGATCCATGACAAGCGCGCGCGCAATGGCCAAGCGTTTCGCCATTCCACCGGACAAAGACTCGCGGTCGCTGTTCATAATTTGATCAGGGTTCAAACCAACATCAAGCAGGGCTTTGTGCGCTAAAGGCATGATTTGCGCATCGGTCATGTTCTTGATTTCCTTTGGCCAGAACGCCAAATTGAAATACACGGTGCCGCTTAGCAGCGCGTTGCGTTGAAACACAACGGCCCAGTGCACGCGCAGTTGATCCAATTGATCGTCTGTGAGTTTGGCAACATCGCATAGCGGCGAATTCGCAGCCTCATGGTCGGCAATCAGAACGCGACCAGAGTCCGCGCCGAAATGCCCCGTGATTGTTTTTAGCAACACAGTTTTTCCACAGCCGCTTCCACCCACAATGGCCACCAATTCACCGCGGCGAATTTTTAAATTCACGCCCGACAAAACTGGATGTGTGCCGAATGATTTGTGCAGATCTTCCACAACAATTTCAAAGTGATCGCCGGAATTGGGTGTAGAAATTGTCATTGGTTGCGGAGCTAAAAAACTAACAGAATTTTAGATTGCAAGCAGTTGCAACAAATGTTTCACAGCTTTGGGCACGCTGGTGGCGGCACTATCAATGGTGGCTTGCGGCGAGGTCGGTGGTTCATACGGACTTCCAATACCAGAAAGATTGGGCAACTGACCAGCGCGCGCCTTGCGATACAAGCCCTTCACATCGCGCTTCTCGCATTCTTGAAGCGAGGTGCTGACATGCACTTCAACAAAGCGATCGGCGCCAATCAACTCACGTGCCATCTCGCGCTCCGCATTGAAGGGCGAAATGAAACTGGTCAACACAATCAAGCCCGCGTCGCTCATCAGCTTTGCTACTTCGGCGACACGGCGAATATTTTCCACGCGGTCGGCGTCGGTAAAGCCAAGATTTTTGTTCAAGCCCTGGCGAATGTTGTCGCCGTCCAAAATAAATGTGTGTTTGCCGCGCTCATGCAGCGCAATTTCAAGCGCGTTGGCAATAGTGCTTTTGCCACTGCCGGAAAGGCCAGTGAACCAAACCACTTTTCCTGCGTGGCCGTTCATGCGCTCGCGGTCCTTGCGCGTAATGGTGAGGGCTTGCTTGTGCACATTCTGTCCGCGGCGCAAACAGTGGCGAATCATTCCCACGGCAACAGTGGCGTGTGTGAATCGATCGATCAAAATAAAACTGCCAAGTTCACGTGAGCGCTCATATGTATCAAACGCAATTGGTTTACTGGTGGACAGCGTGCACACGCTGATGTCGTTCAGCGCCAATGTTGTGCGCGGCTCGTGCGCAAGCGTGTTCACATTCACGCCGTGTTTAATCGCGGTCAATGTCGCGGGCGTGTTCTGCGTGGATAGCTTCAATACATATCCACGACCAACAAGTCCAGGATCTTGATGCATCCACACAATGGTGGCTTCAAACTGATCGGTGGTTTCAATGGCCTGCGAGCAACTTAAAATATCGCCACGCGAAATATCCACTTCGCGGTCAAGGGTTAGCGTGACGGCTTGGCCAGCGTCGGCGCGCTTAAGAAGTCCGTCCATGGTGACAATGCTTTTCACGCGCGCGGTTTCGCCACTGGCGGTCACGCGAATGGCGTCGCCTTGCGCCACATGGCCCTCGGCAATTGTGCCCGCAAATCCGCGAAACTTCGCGTCTGGCCGCACGACAAGTTGCACCGGCAAACAAAATCTTGAAAGACTTTCATGTTTGGTTTGCACTGTTTCTAGCCAACCCATCAGCGTGGGGCCGCTGTACCAACGCGTGTTGCGCGAACGCTCAGTGACATTGTCGCCCTTAAGCGCCGACATTGGAATAGCAGTCACGCTTTGCAACCCAAGCGGTTTGGCGAATGTTTCAAAGTCGCTCACAATTTTGTCAAAGGCCGCGCGGTCAAATGCAACCGTGTCCATTTTGTTCACGGCCAGCGCAACGTGGCGAATGCCCATCAATGAAACCAAATATGCGTGACGTCGAGTTTGCACCAGCATGCCCGCGCGCGCATCCACCAGCAACACGGCGGCATCGGCGGTGCTGGCACCGGTGATCATGTTGCGCGTGTATTGCTCGTGGCCCGGCGTGTCGGCCACAATAAATTTTCGCTTGTCGGTGCTGAAGAACCGGTAAGCCACATCAATGGTTATGCCTTGCTCACGTTCGGCGGCTAGGCCGTCCACCAAAAGCGCAAAGTCAATCTCCTCGCCCTGCGTTCCGTACTTGTGCGATTCTTTTTCCAGCGTCGCAATTTGATCTTCAAACAGCAAATGACTTTCCCACAACAGACGGCCAATCAGCGTGCTCTTTCCGTCATCCACGCTGCCGCAGGTGATAAATCGCAATAAGCCAATTTCCCGCTGACGATCTAGAAATTTTTCCAGCGACTGAATGGTTGCGGCGCCACCGCTGGCGGAAGTGCGAAATCTTTTATCCAATGATTTTTCAGGGGATTTAAATGATGTATGCGATGTTGCCCCCGCGGCCTTTCTTGCCGGCGTGGAGGCGTCATTGGCTTTCTGCCCGCGCGTATTTGGCGTGGATTTATTTTGTTTGCGTTCGCGCGGCATTAGAAATATCCCTCATGCTTTTTCTTTTCCATGCTTGCCGCTGCATCAGAGTCAATGGCGCGGCCTTGTCGCTCGCTGGTGCGCGCCTGCAATAGCTCAACCATGATGTCTTGCAAAGTGGTGGCGCTTGATTCAATCGCGCCACTGAGCGGATAGCAACCCAACGTTCGAAAGCGAACGCGCTTGCGCATAATTTCCTCGCCAGGCAGCACGCGCATGCGATCGTCATCCACCATGATCAGCAACCCGTCGCGCTCCACCACTGGACGAACCTTTGCAAAATAAAGAGGAACCACCGGAATACCCTCGCGCAAAATATATTCCCACACATCAAGCTCCGTCCAATTGCTTAGCGGGAACACGCGAATACTTTCGCCCTTGGCCTTGCCCGCGTTATACAAATTCCACACTTCTGGTCGCTGGTTCTTTGGATCCCATCGATGCGTGTTGGTGCGAAAAGAAAATATCCGCTCCTTGGCGCGGCTCTTCTCCTCGTCGCGGCGCGCGCCACCAAAGGCCAAATCAAATTTGTACAGATCAAGAGCCTGCTTCAAGCCCTCCGTCTTGGTGATGTGCGTGTGCAGTTGCGAGCCGTGGTCAAACGGATTGATGTCGCGCGCAATCGCTTCCGGATTCACATGCACAATCAGTCGCATTCCGCTTTGTTTGGCGATGAACTCGCGCATCAAATACATCTCTTGAAATTTCCAGCGCGTGTCCACGTGCATCAGCGGAAATGGCGGGGGCGCGGGGTAAAACGCCTTGCGCGCCAAGTGCACCATGACCGAACTGTCCTTGCCAACGGAATACAACATGACCGGATTTTCACTTTCGGCAACGGCCTCGCGAAGAATGTGAATGCTTTCAGCCTCCAACCGATCCAGATGACTTTGTTGAGTGTTCGCATTGCGCGCGAGCGGCGTGGGTTGATCAATATTCAACACGGGTTGAAAACAAATCATGTCCATGTGCACTTCATGAATCGCGCCACACATGCGCGCCAGTGCAACCAACTTGCCCGACGGAAATAGCGCGATGGGTTTTCCCACATGCGCTTGCAACTTTCGCAGCGCATCTTCAATGTCCGCGCATGTAGGAGCGGTGGTCGCGCCCAACTTTGCATTGCTTTTATTCAACGGAGACGATTTAGTTTGTGGCGCGGCAATTTGCACCGACTTTAATTTTCTTTTCAAAGCGACGCTGTTGGTTGTTGATGCGGCGCTTGCGGTGCCTGAAGCAAGCGGTACCCAAAAATTGGCGCCACGCGCGTCATGGGCAACCAAGCACTGCGCCCCGGTTGGCAATGTGTGCAACTGCGCAAACAACACCAAGCGCCGCTTGCTGCGCGCCTCATTTAATAACCACTCAACTAGCACGCGGTTTGGCGCGCGGCCTTGTTCATCGCGCAACTCATCGGCGCTAAGCGCATTAGGCAGAATGCAAAGTTCCTGCAGGCGTCGCTCCGCCGTGCGCTTGGTGTCACAAACCCCAAGCGCTTTCAAGTGCGTAAATGCCGTGTCGGTGTCCCACGCTTTCTGCGCGTCAAGACCCAGTAATTGCGTTTTGGAAGATGTGGGCATGGAATGCAGTCGGTAAGGGGTTCAAAGCGACCGTGTCGCAATATGCTATTTGTACATAAATATCTGTTAAAAATGTCACAAAGTTTACTAATTACAACAAATTTTGGTAAATTGCATTTATGCGACAAGCTGCGTTGGACATTCAATTGGCTGCCGCGGCCTGTGAAATAGCCAGAAACGCGGGCAAAGCCATCTTGGATGTGTATGCCCACGCCGACACCATTGCGGGCAAGAACATTGCGCACAAGGCGGATTCCAGCCCCCTGACTTTGGCCGACCTGAGCGCGCACCAGGTGATTGCTCCGGCCCTTGCCCTGCTTACGCCGCACATTCCGGTTGTCTCGGAAGAGGACGAATCATCTCACGCACACCGCAACGCGCGCGGCGAGTTTTGGATTATTGATCCGCTTGATGGCACCAAGGAGTTCATCGCGCGCA
>SESE01000933.1_pt1 | contig 12043 bp, 7 predicted proteins | sample 3171371 | NCBI WGS metagenome assembly SESE01 (sample SAMN06051881, study PRJNA518727) | freshwater metagenome | biome: subpolar coniferous forest; feature: holomictic lake; material: water; isolation source: holomictic Lake 442, 13 m depth | place: Canada: near Kenora, Ontario | collected...
GTGAATTATGAAAAAAGTAAGTTGAAAATATCAGTGCTTATTTTTGGTCGTTCTACTTCTGTTGAGTTGGGTTTTAGTCAGGTTGAAAAAAGCTAATTATTGAATTATGTTTGGTGATTAGTAATTAATAAATCTCTAGCTGCAAAGGTAGGGATTTTTTGTGTCTAGGGGAGCATTACAGTGCGTTTGTACCCAATTTGGAGTAGAAAATGGCAAAAAAAATAGCTGCATATATTAAATTGCAAGTACCAGCGGGTGATGCAAAGCCGAGTCCACCTGTAGGTCCTGCATTGGGTCAGCGTGGCGTTAACATCATGGAGTTTTGTAAAGCATTTAATGCTAAGACTCAGGATGTAGAAAAAGGCTTGCCTTTACCTGTTGTTATTACTGTTTACAGTGATCGTAGTTTTACCTTTATCACCAAAACACCACCCGCCTCTATCTTGCTGAAAAAAGCAGTAGGTATAAAAAGTGGTAGTAGCACTCCAAATACCAAAAAAGTTGGTACAGTGACGCGTGAGCAATTAGAAGAAATTGCCAAAACTAAAATGGAAGATTTGAACGCTGCAAATCTTGAAGCGGCGGTAAAAACAATTGCAGGCAGTGCGCGTAGCATGGGTCTGAATGTGGAGGGATTATAATGGCTAAGTTATCAAAAAAAGCGAAAATCATTAAAGCAAAGGTTGATAAAACCAAGCAATATTCAATCACTGAAGCTGTTGCCTTATTGAAAGAATTAGGTACAGCTAAATTTGCTGAAGCCATTGATGTCAGCGTTAATTTAGGCGTAGATCCGCGTAAATCTGATCAAAACGTGCGTGGCGCGACTGTGTTGCCAAACGGTACAGGTAAAACAGTGCGTGTTGCTGTATTTACTCAAGGTGCTAATGCAGATGCAGCAAGAGCGGCAGGTGCTGACATCGTCGGTATGGACGATTTAGGCGATTTGGTCAAAAAAGGCGAAATGAATTTTGACGTGGTTATCGCATCTCCTGATGCAATGCGTGTCGTCGGTCAATTAGGTCAAATTTTAGGTCCTAGAGGCTTAATGCCTAACCCTAAAGTGGGTACAGTAACTGCTGATGTCGCTACTGCGGTCAAAAATGCTAAATCTGGTCAAGTACGCTATCGTACTGATAAGTCAGGTATTATTCACTGCACGTTGGGTAAAGTTTCATTTGATGCTGAGGCACTTCAAGGTAACTTGGAAGCGTTGCTGGCTGATTTAAGAAGAATGAAGCCAACAGCTGCTAAAGGTGTTTACATCAAAAAGATTACTCTATCTTCAACGATGGGTCCTGGTTTGTGGTTAGACGCTAGTAGCCTTACTAGCTAAATATTAAAGAACTTTGGGTTGCCGTTATGCGGTAACCGTCAAAGACCGCAGGCGTTGTAAAACTTAATGGCAGCATGGTTGCGAAACTATGTTCCTGCGTAGACGGACTGGAACCGTGTGGGGAAAGAAACCGTAAGGAAGCACTCTATTTGGAGTGCGTTTTATTTATCTGGACACCCCAGAACATTACCGGAGGTAAACAGTGGCACTAAATTTAGATAGCAAAAAAGCTGTCGTAGAAGAAGTTGCTCAATACGCCGCTAAAGCGCATTCTGCTGTTGCGGCAGAATATCGTGGTTTAACAGTAACGGAATTGACCGAACTGCGTAAAACAGCGAGAGAAACAGGCGTTTATTTGCGGGTGGTAAAAAATACTCTGGCAAAACGTGCAGTAGCTGGTACTGAATTTGAATGTATGCAAGAGGGGCTTGTAGGTCCATTGTTAATTGCATTTTCAATGGAAGATCCAGGCGGTGCGGCGCGTTTGATCAGTGGTTTTGCCAAAACCCACGACAAATTAATCACTAAGATTGTTGCTATTGGTGGGCAATCTTACGGTGCTTCTGAATTAGCTCGCTTGGCAAGTTTGCCAACACGAGATCAAGGTATTGCGCTATTAATGTCAGTCATGAAGGCACCTGTAGCGAAGTTAGTACGCACCTTGGCAGCACTGGGCGACCAGAAGCAAGAACAAGAAGCGGCATAATTTCGTTAAACCTGTTATCCCGTCGTATTGACGGTTTAAAACTATTATTTAGAGAAACTCACAATGGCAATATCAAAAGAAGACATTTTGGAAGCAGTCTCCAATATGACCGTTATGGAAATCGTTGATTTAGTGTCAGCGATGGAAGAGAAATTTGGCGTAACTGCTGCTGTTGCAACTGCGGCTGCTCCAGCAGCAGCGGCAGCGGCGGTTGAAGAGCAAACAGAATTTGATGTAATTCTGACTGGCTTCGGCGAAAATAAAGTGGCTATTATTAAAATAGTTCGTACTATCACAGGCTTAGGCTTAAAAGAAGCAAAAGACGCTGTTGAAGGTGTACCGACTGTATTAAAAGAAGGTATTCCTAAAGCTGAAGCAGATGCAATTAAAACGCAACTGATAGAAGCAGGCGCGACTGTCGAAGTTAAATAAAATTTTGACTCACACTAAGGCTTTTGCCTTTGTAGAGGGCTGGTGGCTTATGTCATCGGCCTTTTACTGCTTGACATAAATGCTTAATGTTTATATCTCCAGCAGTTACCCTCTGTTGCACACCGCACAGTAGAAACAATTCATGATGAAAAGGTTTGGAAGCGATATGTCCTACTCTTTTACCGAAAAAAAGCGTATACGAAACAACTTTGGGAAAAGCACTGAAGTGCTTGATGTCCCGTATCTTTTAGCAACACAACTAGATTCTTATGCCAGCTTTTTGCAATCAGGTGTTACGCCAGATAAGCGTACTGATACTGGCTTACACGCGGCATTTTCTAGCGTATTTCCGATTGAAAGCCATTCTGGCTATGCAGTATTGGAATATGTCAGGTATAGATTAGGCGAGCCTGTCTTTGATGTCAGGGAATGTCAACAGCGCGGCGTAACTTTTGCGGCACCTTTGCGTGTACTGGTGCGTCTTGTTATCTATGATAAAGAAGCCGCAGCTAATGCTAAAGTCGTTAAAGACATACGCGAACAAGAAGTCTATATGGGCGAACTACCCTTAATGACCGATAACGGAACCTTTGTTATCAATGGCACTGAGCGCGTTATCGTCTCACAATTACATCGTTCACCAGGGGTGTTTTTTGACCATGATAAGGGTAAAACCCACTCATCGGGCAAACTTCTGTTTAACGCGCGGGTCATTCCTTATCGTGGTTCTTGGTTGGATTTTGAGTTTGACCACAAAGACTGCGTTTATGTGCGCATAGACCGCCGTAGAAAAATCCCCGCTACCATTTTATTGCGGGCTTTAGGTTACGATAACGAAGAAATGATCAAGATTTTCTTCGAAACCAATAAATTTACCTTAAGTGCAGATAAATGTTTATTCCACATCATTCCAGAAAGAATGCGTGGCGAAATTGCTGCATTTGATATTAAAAATAACGATCATGTTTTGGTCGAAGAAGGACGGCGAATCACCTCCAAGCATATTCGCGAGATGAACAAAGTGGAACTTACCCAAGTGGAAGTTCCCAGAGCTTATCTAATTGGTAAAATTGTTGGGCGTAACCTTATTGATCAAAGTACTGGTGAAATCATTGTCAACGTTAATGATGAATTGACTGATGCCTTGATCGATCGTTGCATCGATAGCGGTATTACTGAACTTAATACTCTGTTTGTAAATGATTTGGACAATGGTCCTTACATTTCTAACGCAATGCGTATTGATAATTCAACTAATGCGTTAGAAGCATTGGTCGAGATTTATCGCATGATGCGACCAGGCGAACCGCCCACAAAAGAATCTGCGGAAAATCTATTTCAAAATTTATTTTTTACTGATGAACGCTATGATTTATCGACCGTAGGACGAATGAAATTTAATCGTCGCTTGGGTAGAGAAGAAATTATCGGCACAGGTACGTTGACTAAAGCGGACATTATTGATGTTCTGAAAGAATTAATAAAAATTCGTAATGGTAACGGCACTGTTGATGATATCGATCATTTAGGTAATAGACGGGTGCGTTCAGTCGGTGAAATGATTGAAAACCAATTCCGTGTTGGCTTAGTTAGAGTTGAAAGAGCCGTTAAAGAACGCTTAACCTTGGCTGATTCTGAAGGCTTAGTGCCGCAAGAAATTATTAATGCCAAACCAGTTTCAGCGGCGGTGAAAGAATTTTTTGGTTCTAGCCAATTGTCACAGTTTATGGATCAAAATAATCCGTTATCTCAAGTGACCCATAAACGCCGTGTGTCCGCTTTAGGACCTGGTGGTTTAGCTAGAGAACGTGCAGGCTTTGAAGTGCGTGACGTACACGCAACCCATTATGGTCGGGTATGTCCAATTGAAACGCCTGAGGGACCAAACATTGGTTTGATTAACTCGCTGTCTGTGTATGCGCGTACCAATAATTATGGTTTCTTAGAAACGCCGTATCGTAAAGTCGTTGATGGCAAAGTAACCGATCAAGTGGATTATTTATCCGCTATTGAAGAAGGTGAATTTGTTATTGCACAGGCGAGTGTACCCGTTAATAAAGACGGTCAATTAGTCGATGGCTTAGTGTCTTGCCGCCATAAAGATGAATTTGCCTTGGCGATGTCAGATACCGTGCAGTATATGGATGTATCATCCAAACAAATCGTCTCGGTTGCTGCCTCGATTATTCCGTTCCTAGAGCATGATGACGCGAACCGTGCATTAATGGGCTCTAATATGCAGCGTCAAGCGGTACCCACACTGAGAGCTGAAAAGCCATTAGTCGGTACAGGCATGGAAAGAACAGTCGCAAAAGATTCTGGAGTAACGGTAGTTGCCACGCGTGGCGGTAAAATCGAAGCGGTAGATGCTGCGCGTATCGTGGTTCGTGTCAATGACACAGAAACTGAAACGGGTACATCTGGCGTTGATATTTATAACCTGATTAAATACACGCGTTCTAACCAAAACACCTGTATTAATCAAAAACCATTAGTTAAACCAGGTGACATCGTCCAAGCGGGCGACATTATGGCGGATGGACCTTCAACCGATATGGGTGAACTCGCACTAGGGCAGAATATGCTGGTTGCCTTCATGCCTTGGAATGGCTACAACTTTGAAGATTCTATTTTAGTCTCTGAGCGCGTCGTCAAAGAAGATCGTTTCACCACTATACACATCGAAGAAAAAACCTGCGTTGCGCGTGATACTAAACACAGCCCAGAAGAAATCACCGCTGATATTCCAAATGTCAGTGAAGAAGCGTTGTCCAAATTGGACGAGTCTGGCATTGTTTATGTCGGTGCAGAAGTGAAAGGTGGCGATATTCTAGTTGGTAAAGTCACACCTAAAGGCGAGACTCAACTGACTCCAGAGGAAAAATTGCTACGCGCTATCTTTGGTGAAAAAGCCGCTGATGTGAAAGATACTTCATTGCGCGTGCCTAGTAGTATCGAAGGTACAGTTATCGACGTGCAAGTGTTTACTCGTGACGGTGTTAAAAAAGACAAACGTGCCTTAGACATTGAGCAAGATGCGATTAAGCGTTACCGTAAAGACCTAGACGACCAGTTGAAGATTCTCGAAGGCGATATTTACTCGCGTGTCGCAAATTTGTTAATTGGTAAAGTGGCTTTATCAGGCGCGTCTCAACTTAGAGCGGGAACAGAAATAAGCCAAGAGTATTTGCAAAGCATTAAACATTCAGATTGGCTTAAAATCAAGATGAAAGAGGAAGAGCTTAATCTTCAACTGGAATTGGTTGTTGCCCAAATTGAGCAGCAACGTAAAGATTTTGATGAAAAGTTTGAAGTAAAACGCAAAAAAATCGTCATGGGCGATGATTTAGCACCGGGTGTGTTGAAAATGGTTAAGGTTTATTTAGCCGTGAAAAGACGCATTCAGCCAGGTGATAAAATGGCAGGTCGTCATGGTAACAAAGGGGTTATCTCCATGATTAGACCGATTGAAGATATGCCTTTTACCGCTGACGGTAATCCTGTTGATATTGTATTAAATCCTCTCGGTGTACCTTCTCGTATGAACGTAGGGCAGGTATTAGAAACCCATTTAGGTTGGGCAGCAAAAGGGCTAGGTATCAAAATCGGCAAAATGCTGGAAGCTAAAGCTAAAATAAACGAAATCAGAGAATATCTGGATAAAATTTATAATAGTAGCGGTCGTAAAGAAGATTTAGAGTCGTTTTCTGATAAAGAAATTTTAGAAATGGCAGCCAATCTAGTTGCTGGCGTACCAATGGCGACTCCTGTATTTGACGGCGCGAGCGAAGACGAAATTCGCACCATGTTAAGACTGGCGGATTTACCAGAGCATGGGCAAGTGCAGTTATTTGACGGTTTAACGGGCGAACCTTTTGAGCGTGAAGTGACAGTCGGTTATATGTATATGCTAAAACTTAACCACTTAGTGGATGACAAAATGCACGCCCGTTCTACTGGGCCTTACAGTTTAGTTACTCAACAACCGTTAGGTGGTAAAGCACAATTTGGTGGACAGCGTTTTGGGGAAATGGAAGTCTGGGCGTTAGAGGCTTATGGTGCGGCTTATACTCTGCAAGAAATGTTGACAGTCAAATCTGACGATGTAACAGGTAGAACGCGAATGTACAAAAATATTGTAGACGGTAATCATAAAATGGAAGCGGGTATGCCTGAATCTTTTAATGTATTACTGAAAGAAATTCGTTCTTTAGCAGTCAATATCGAGTTAGAAAGGGAATAAACACTCCTCATAGATAGGGTACGCACTGCGTACCCTATACGGCTGAACTACATCAGAAACCATTTAAAGAGGACAAGCTCTTGAAAGATTTAATGAATTTTCTAAAACGTCAAGGTCGTGCGGACGATTTTGACGGCATCAGCATAGGTTTAGCCTCGCCTGATATGATTCGCTCGTGGTCTTACGGCGAGGTAAAAAAGCCAGAAACCATCAATTATCGTACGTTTAAACCTGAACGTGATGGTCTGTTCTGCGCCAAAATATTTGGCCCTATCAGTGACTATGAATGTCTGTGCGGAAAATATAAAAGACTAAAGCATCGCGGTGTTATCTGCGAAAAATGCGGCGTGGAAGTTACTTTGTCTAAAGTGCGCCGTGAGCGCATGGGGCATATCGACTTAGCTAGCCCTGTTGCACACATCTGGTTTTTAAAATCACTACCCTCCAGAATCGCGTTGTTATTGGATATGACATTGCGGGAAATTGAGCGCGTGTTGTATTTTGAATCCTTCGTTATTTTAGACCCAGGTATGACTCCTTTAACTAAAGGGCAGTTGCTAACTGATGATGAATACTTGGATGCAGTTGAAGTTCATGGTGATGATTTTGTTGCCAAAATGGGTGCAGAAGCTATTTATGACTTGTTAAAAAGTATTAATTTAAAAGAACAAGTTGAAATTTTACGCGAAGAAATTAATTCCACCAGTTCAGAAACCAAAATTAAAAAATACGCTAAACGCCTCAAAGTAATGGATGCGTTAGTGAGTTCAAAAAATCGTCCCGAATGGATGATTTTGAAAGTATTGCCTGTATTACCACCCGAATTGCGTCCGTTAGTACCTTTGGATGGTGGTCGTTTTGCGACTTCAGACTTAAATGATTTATACCGTCGGGTTATTAACAGAAACAATCGATTGAACAGACTGTTAGACCTCAGCGCACCTGATATTATTGTGCGTAATGAAAAACGGATGCTGCAAGAATCAGTCGATGCGTTGCTTGATAACGGCAGACGTGGTCGCGCTATTACAGGCACGAATCGCAGACCGCTAAAATCGTTAGCGGACATGATTAAAGGTAAGCAAGGACGTTTCCGTCAAAACCTATTAGGTAAACGGGTCGATTACTCAGGACGTTCGGTCATCGTGGTAGGTCCTACCTTAAGATTGCATCAATGTGGTTTACCGAAAAAAATGGCATTGGAATTGTTTAAGCCCTTTATTTTCAGTAAATTACAACTGCGTGGCTTAGCAACAACGATTAAAGCCGCTAAAAAAATGGTCGAACGCGAAGGCGCAGAAGTATGGGATATTCTCGAAGAAGTTATTCGTGAACATCCAATTCTGTTAAACCGTGCGCCAACATTGCATAGATTAGGTATTCAAGCTTTTGAGCCGACCTTGATTGAAGGTAAAGCCATTCAATTGCACCCGTTAGTCTGTAGCGCGTTTAACGCTGACTTTGACGGTGACCAAATGGCGGTACATATTCCACTGTCTATAGAAGCACAGTTGGAAGCGCGTACTTTAATGATGGCAACTAATAACATTTTATCGCCAGCGAATGGTGAACCTGTTATTAATCCATCACAAGACGTGGTATTGGGTTTGTATTACATTAGTCGTGAAAAAATAAACGCTAAAGGTGACGGCAGTATTTTTGGTAGTGTTTCCGAAATACATAAAGCTTTGCTGACTAAAACTGTAGAACTGCAATCTAAAATTCAATTACGAATTACTGAAAAAGTTACCAATGAACAGGGCGAATTAGTTGATAAAACCCATCGTGTTCATACTACGGTAGGACGTGGTTTAATCTGGGAAATATTGCCAGATCGTATGCCGTTTGACATAGTCAACTGCGATATGACTAAAAAGAATATCTCGCGGTTGGTCAATTATAGTTATCGCTATTTGGGCAATAAAGACACCGTTATTCTTGCCGACCAATTGATGTACCTAGGATTCCGTTATGCCACTATATCAGGCGTATCTTTCGGTATCGAAGATATGGAAATTCCAGCCAAAAAAGTAGACATCATTCGGTCGGCCGATAACGAAGTTAGCGAAATCCAACGTCAGTACTCGTCGGGTTTAGTGACTGACGGTGAGCGTTATAATAAAGTCGTCGATATTTGGTCACATGCCAACGATCAAGTGGCTAAAGTAATGATGGAAGGTCTTGGTGAAGAATCGGTAGTGAATGCGGAAGGTAATGTCGTCAAACAAAAATCCTTTAACTCTATCTTCATGATGGCTGATTCAGGTGCTAGAGGTTCAGCGGCGCAAATTCGGCAGTTAGCGGGTATGCGGGGCTTGATGGCGAAACCAGATGGTTCGATTATTGAAACACCGATTACTGCGAACTTCCGTGAAGGTCTGGACGTATTACAATACTTTATTTCCACACATGGTGCGCGTAAAGGTCTTGCCGATACCGCGTTGAAAACAGCAAACTCAGGTTATTTAACTCGTCGTTTAGTTGATGTAGCACAAGACCTTGTGATTATTGGGCAGGATTGCGGTACCAATAATGGTCTTATAATGACTCCCATCATTGAGGGTGGTGATGTTGTAGAACCACTATCAGAGCGCGTCTTAGGTCGTGTGGCTGTTGGTGATGTTATGGATGGTGCGGGTGAAAATATTATTGTATCTAGTGGTACTTTATTAGACGAATACTGGGTAGGCGTACTGCAAGAGCAAAGTATTGATAGAGTTGTTGTTAGATCAATTATTACCTGTGAAAATAGACACGGTGTCTGTGCTGCGTGTTATGGACGTGATCTAGGTCGTGGACATTTGGTGAATATTGGTGAAGCAGTCGGCGTTATTGCCGCGCAATCAATTGGTGAGCCTGGAACACAGTTGACCATGCGTACTTTCCATATTGGTGGTGCAGCATCGCGATCAGTGGCTATCAGTAATGTTCAAGTTAAATCAGCGGGTGCTATTCGCTTGAATAATTTGAAATCGGTTATCAACCGTGAAGGTAACTTGGTCGCTGTATCGCGGTCGGGTGAAGTCGGTGTCGTCGATGATTACGGTCGTGAAAGAGAGCGTTATAAAATTCCTTACGGCGCGGTGTTATCGGTACAAGAAGGCAGTCGTGTCAATGCGGGCGATACTATCGTAAAGTGGGATCCCTTTACTCATCCTGTTATTACTGAGGTTGACGGGGTAGCTGAGCTGATTCATTTTGTCGAGGGTGTCACGGTACAAACGGAATCTGATGCTGTTACTGGCTTAAGTTCACTGGTCGTCACTGATCCTAAGCAGCGTGGTAGTGCAGGTAAAGAATTACGCCCTATGGTAAAACTGCTCGATGCGGAAGGTAATGGTATATTTTTGCCAGGTACAGAAATGCCTGCGCAATATTTTCTACCCGCAGGCGCGATTGCAGGTATTAAAAATGGCGGTGAAGTAAAAGTTGGTGACGTGTTAGCTAGAATTCCGCAAGAATCAAGTAAAACGAGAGATATTACGGGTGGTCTGCCGCGCGTAGCCGATTTGTTTGAGGCTAGAAAAACCAAAGACCCCGCTATATTGGCAGAGGCCAGCGGTACAGTATCGTTTGGCAAAGAAACTAAAGGTAAGCAACGCGTCATTATTACTGATGCCGAAGGCGAACAGGTAGAGACTTTAATTCCAAAATGGCGACATATTACGGTATTTGAAGGAGAATATGTTGAAAAAGGTGAGACCATCGCTGAAGGTGAGTTGACTCCACATGATATTCTCAGATTACGCGGCATAGAAGAACTGGCTAACTATCTGGTTAAAGAAATTCAAGATGTTTATCGACTGCAAGGTGTAAAAATCAACGATAAGCATATTGAAGCGATTATTCGTCAAATGCTTAGAAAAGTAGAAATCACTGCTTCAGGGGATACTAGTTTCTTGAAAGGTGATCAAGTGGAGCGGGCAGCAATGCGCGTAGAAAATGACAGAATGGAATCTGAGGGTAAAATTCCTGCTAGTTATGAATCTATTTTGCTAGGTATTACCAAAGCATCACTTGCGACAGAATCTTTTATCTCTGCGGCATCATTCCAAGAAACTACTCGTGTCTTAACAGACGCGGCAGTACGCGGTTTAAGTGATAGTTTGCAAGGTTTAAAAGAGAATGTTATCGTTGGTCGATTAATTCCAGCAGGAACGGGGCTTGCCTACCATGAGCATAGAAAAAATAGATTTTCTCAGCAGACGTTGATGGAAAATGAAAATACCTCTGTCGTTGATGCAGGTGATGTAGAAGAGGCACTAAAGTTAGCATTGAATGGCTAAAAAAGGCGATAAATCGCTTTTAAACAAAATGAGCTTGACCTAAACAAGATTAAACAGTATTATGACCAGCTCACATAAGCTATATGGTTTTGAGTTAGGTTGAAATACTGTAACCGCTTGTGTATTTATGTCACGGTTCGGTATCTGACAATTAATTTGTAAAACTGGAGTAGATAAAATATGGCCACGATCAACCAATTGGTTCGTAAGCCGCGTGCTAAAAGAATTGAAAAGAGCAATGTTCCAGCATTGGAGGCCTGTCCTCAGCGTAGGGGTGTTTGTACACGGGTTTATACAACAACGCCTAAGAAGCCAAACTCCGCATTGCGTAAAGTAGCGCGGGTTAGATTGACTAATGGTGCTGAGGTTAGTAGCTATATTGGTGGCGAGGGTCATAATCTTCAAGAACACTCTGTAGTTTTGATAAGAGGTGGTCGTGTAAAGGATTTGCCAGGTGTGCGGTATCACGTTGTGCGTGGTAGTTTGGATGCTTCTGGAGTGAATAACAGAAAATGTGGTCGCTCTAAATACGGAACAAAACGCCCTAAAGGCAAGTAACTAGGTTATAAGAAATGTCGAGAAGAAGAGTCGCTACAAAAAGAGAGATCATTCCTGATCCAAGATTTGGCAGTGTAATGCTGACTAAGTTTATGAATATGATTATGGAAAGTGGCAAAAAATCAGTTGCTGAAGGTATCGTTTATGGTGCTTTGGATGCAATTGAAGCAAAAGGACACAGTGAGCCACTAGAAGTGTTGTCAAAAGCACTGGAGAATGTTCAGCCTAGGGTCGAGGTTAAATCTCGTCGCGTTGGTGGTGCAACTTATCAGGTGCCTGTTGAAGTGCGTCCTTCACGTCGCATGGCGTTAGCAATGCGATGGTTAATTGATGCGTCACGCAAAAGAAATGAAAGAAATATGTCAGCTAAATTAGCTGGCGAATTGATGGATGCTTTTGAAAGTAGAGGCTCGGCAGCTAAAAAGCGTGAAGATACCCATAGAATGGCAGAGGCTAATAAAGCATTCTCTCATTACCGTTGG